>Ga0247727_10017219_pt1 | contig 11537 bp, 13 predicted proteins | sample WisWelCaveWW1625_FD_202498 | JGI IMG/M metagenome (GOLD analysis project Ga0247727, IMG submission 202498) | Biofilm microbial communities from Wishing Well Cave, Virginia, United States - WW16-25 | ecosystem: Environmental > Aquatic > Deep subsurface > Groundwater > Cave microbial mat | place... | reverse complement strand
AAGACATACAAAAATAAAGAATTTTAGCAGCATAAAAACTTTCGCTTCGCTCAAAGACACTCCTCACAATGCGCCTCGAACTCCGTTCAGAGGCGCCTGTTCGTCGGAAATTATAGCAAAACGGCTGGAAAAGCAAAATATTAAATAAAGAAGGCAAAATAATCCTTCTTGAGGTGGATTAAGATGGCACAAAGCTCAAAAAGACTCATACCGCTCGCCGCAATGGAACAAATCATAAAACAAGCAGGAGCAGAACGCGTTTCAGACATGGCAAAAGCGGCTTTGAAAGAAGTTCTTGAAGAATATGCGAAGATGGTAGCAACAGATGCCGTGAAGTTTGCGTTACATGCTGGAAGAAAAACAGTGAAAGCAGGAGATATTAAGCTGGCTGTGAAGAAGTGATATTGCTTAGAAAATCTAAGTTAATATTTGTCTGAACCGTAGTAAAAGGTGAAAGGTTCTGGTAAGGTTTTTATAACGGGTTTCTCACAAGAGAGCAAATGGCTGTGAAATACAGGATTCGGAAATACCAAAGTCAAGATCTTCGTAAAATCAAGAAACTTGTTGAGAAATGGTATTGGAACTTCTTTACAGATAATCACTACGCGAAATTTGTAGCCGTTTCAGGAGATTCTATTGTTGGGGTTGCTGTTACTAGCATTATTCTGGGAACTGCTAATCTCGACTTCATCTATGTTGTCAATTCTGCAAGATCAGCAGGTGTTGGAAAGCAACTCCTGCGCCAAGTAGAAGCGTATGCGAGATCAAAGAAGGCAATTGGTCTTGGCGTTAACTGCGGACAGGAAAACAAGAGTGCGCACCGATTTTATCTTCGAGAAAAATTCAAAAAAGTTGGCAAAGTCTACAATTACTTCAGCAATAAAAATTGGCAAGTATTTTTCTGGAAGAAGCTTTGATTGCAACCACCAGAGAAACCCTACCTTCTAAGACGGTCTACGGCGTAATTCTCATAAAATCGTGTGCAGAAATCACATTATCAAAAGCAGTCCTTGCGTCTTCTTCCAATTCTAATGTGTTTTTGTAACGAGCGCTGAAATGAGTGAGCACAAGTTTCTTTACTCCGGCTCTTGAAGCTATCTGGCCGGCTTCCAAGGCAGTCAGATGACCGTGCTCAACAGCCTTATCCTTCAATTTGCTCGAATAAGTGCTGTCGATGATTAAGATATCCGCATTTGACGCAATCTTGAAACAATTATCATTAATCAAAGTATCAGTCATGAACACAATCTTTCTTCCCTTGACTAAGGACGTTGAGTCCTCGGCAGAAATCTTTTTGCCCTTAAACTCAATAGTATGCCCCTGCTGCAACTTTCCAAGTAAAGGACCTTCAGGAATGCCGAGCTTCTTGACATAATCAACCTTAATTCTGCGCCTGTCCTTTTCAATAAAAGCAAAAGCAACACAAGGAACAGGATGCTTCATCGGAATACTTTCCAAGACAAAATCGTCATCCTCAAAGAACTTGCCCTCGTGCACTTCAGTAATCTTGATGTTGAACTTGGTCTCAAACTCGATGCCTCCAAACAAAGCCTGGAACGACTTCTTGCTGCCTCTTGGCCCGTAAATCTCAACGCTCCTGCTCAATTCCATTGAAGCAATAGTCAAGAGCAAACCCGGCAGGCCGAGAATATGGTCGCCGTGCCAGTGAGAAACACAAATCCTTGTGGCCTTAGACAACGGAATACCTGCTATTTTCATCTGTCGCTGAGTACCTTCACCGCAATCAAACAGAATGCCCTCTGACTTGAACTGCATAAAGACAGCACTTGGATTTCTATCCTTTGTCGGCATCATACAAGATGTGCCCAAAAAAGTAATTTGCATACGACGATACTCCTACTTATTCTTTATAAACATATTGCAAAGCTTTTTAAATATATTAAAAGCAGGAAGAAACATGCAAGAAATCAAAGCACTGCTCATCAAAAGTGCGGTTGTCACAGAAAACAGTCCGGAAGCGAAAGAACTGTACGAGAAAAGCAGCTACGGAACACTTTTAGCAGACGGCAGAATAAAATTATCTCTCACAGAAGCATACTATCTGGCCGGAAAGAAAAGAATAGCAATCCTTGATGGAAGAGGAAAGTATCTCTCACTTGAAAAACTGGGAAGAAAAGCAGCAAAAACAGAACACGACTTCTGGACAAGATACGCAGTATTCCAAGACTTCAGAAACAGAGGATACGTCATCAAAACCGCATTAAAGTTCGGAGCAGACTTCAGAATATATGAAAGAGGCGTGAAACCAGGGCAAGACCACGCCAAATGGATAGTCTACCCTGTCAAAGAATCGCAAAAAATGACCTGGCAAGACTTTGCAGCAAAAAATAGAGTAGCACACAGCACAAAAAAGAGACTGTTGATAGCAGTTGTAGACGACGAAGGAGACGTCAGCTACTGGGAAGCCAGATGGCTCAGACCATAAAAATATTTAAACACTCATCACCGCAATTTTTCTTATGGAATATCGCGAAAAAATACTAAGTCTGGCACAAATCGCTCCACTATTGCCCAGCGGCGTTGCCAAAGCGCTAAACACAAACAGCATACTAGCAGGAGCAATGCTCTCAGAAATGTGCGCCAAAGGAATCCTCAAAACATCCACTCTCAAAGTTGGAGGCTCTCCACTGTATTACAAGCCCGGAAATGAAGCACAACTGCTCAACCACATCGAAAGCTTGAACGAAAAAGACAGAAGAGCAGCGCTAAAACTCAAAGAAGAAAAAATAATCAGGGAAACAGAAGCAGACCCATTAACACGAGTCTGCCTGGCAGCAGTAAAAGACTTTGCCAAACCGCTAATAGTCGCATACGAAAACAAACAAGAAACATTCTGGAAATGGTTTGAACTAACCGACCAAGAAGCAGAAGATCTAATCAGGAATAAATTAGAACCGCAAAAAATCATGCCGCCAACTCAAAAAGTCCAGCCAGAGCCCATCAAAACAGAGACAAAACAAGCAGAACCAAAAACAATTGAGAAGCCAAAACAAGAAATAATAGAGAAACCAAAGCCCGTCCAGGAAACACTTTCGCCGAAGACTGCGGCAGCACCAACCGGCGATTTTTGGGACAAAATACACGGATTCTGCACGCAAAACAACATCGCCCTTCATGAGAAAACAATAGTAAAGAAAAAAACAGACTTTGACCTGATTGTAGAAATACAGTCCCCAGTAGGCACGCTATCCTATTACTGCAAGGCAAGAAGCAAGAAGAAAATCACGGATGCGGATATCAGCGCTGCATACGTTCAAGGACAAATAAAGAAACTGCCAGTCATATTTTTAACAGACGGAGAGCTAACAAAACAAGCAAATGCCGTTCTTTCACAGCTGAAAGGCATAACTGTGAAGCGGGTGTAAAATGGGAGTAAACCTGAAAGATATAATGATACGGCACCCAGTTACCTTCGAAGATTTAGCTGGCAAAACACTCATTGTAGACGGTTACAACATGCTGTATCAGTTCCTAAGCACGATACGTTCTCGAGACGGCAGCCTGTTCACAGACCATCACGGTCACGTAACCAGCCATTTGATAGGGTTATTTTCAAGGGTAACAAACCTAATGCAGAAACGAATAAAACTGGCATTTGTCTTTGACGGAAAAGCACCAGAACTCAAACACAAAGAACTCGCCAAAAGAGCAGAACTCAAGCACGAAGCGGCCAAGAAATACGAGGAAGCACTCGCAGCAAAAGATGTAGAAGCAATGAAGAAGTATGCGGCACGCACGAGCAGGCTCACGCGCGACATGGTTGCGCAGGCACAAGAACTTCTAACAGGACTCGGCATTCCTTGGATACAAGCACCAAGCGAAGGAGAAGCACAAGCAGCACACATGGTAAAAAAAGGACATGGGTGGGCGGTATCATCCCAAGATTACGACAGCTTACTGTACGGCACACCACGACTAATACAGAATCTTTCAATAGAAGGCAGAAGAAAAGTTCCTGGAAAGCTAGCTTATACAACAGTCGAGCCAACGCTCATAGACCTGCAGGAAAATTTGAAAGCACTCAACATATCGCACGAACAACTCATGTGGCTTGCAGTACTGACCGGAACTGATTACGCGCCAGGAGGCGTAAAAGGAATAGGCCCAAAAAAAGGACTTGCTTTAGTAAAACAGCACAAAACAGCAGAAGCAGTTTTTGAGCCATTAAAAGCGGAATTTGACTGGAAAGAAGTCCTTAATGTTTTCAAAACAATACCAGTCACAGACGACTATTCATTAGATTGGAAGCCGGTCGACAGGGAAAAAATCTATACTTTCCTTGTAGAACAACACGACTTCGGAGCAGAAAGAGTAGAAAAAACACTCGACGCAATAGCGCCCGCAAAACACCAAAAAGGACTTGGAGACTTTGCATGAATTTGCGTCAAGCTTTGAAAGGCAAGCTAACTGCAAAAGAAATGCAAGCACTCAAAACAAGCTTTGACATTATAGGAGATATTCTAATCATAGAAATACCTCCTGAGCTCAAAAAAAGAGAGAAGCTCATCGGGCAAGCAATTCTCAAACTTTTCAAAAACGTCAAAGTAGTAGCAGTAGAAGCAGGCGAGCACACGGGAAAATATCGCAGGCAAAAGCTCCGCATCCTAGTCGGAGAAAAAAGATTTGAAACACTGCACAAGGAAAGCGGCGTTCAATTAAAGCTTGACGTTGCCAAATGCTATTTCTCACCAAGATTAGGCAGCGAAAGATTACGAATAGCCAAGCAAATCAAAAAAGGAGAAAAAGTATTGGTTGCAGGATCAGGAATAGCACCATACCCACTAATACTTTCGCGATATTCTCCAGCATCCATAATCATGGGCGTTGAAGCGAATCCCGCTGCTCACAAGTATGCAGCACAGAATGTAATTATCAACAAAGCCCGCAACATAATCCTGGTAAAAGGCGACATAAGAAAAATACCTCTGGGCAAATTTGACAGGATAATCTCGGCAATACCGCATGAAGGGGTGAAGCTAGCGCCTACACTGCTAAAGTTTGCAAAAAAGGGAACAATCCTGCACATCTATGACTTTGCATTTGAAGAAGACCTAGAAGAGCCGGCAAGAAAACTGAAGAAATGCAAAATTTTGCGTGTTGTCAAAACGCAACAGGTCGGCGTTAGAAGATATAGAGTTTGTATTGATGCAAAAGTGCTTTAACCAAACATCTTCAAGTAATCTTCGCCTTCAATATCAACTTCTGCAGAAACCTTATGAACAGCACTTATGAAATCGTCTTCCTTGATCTTTGTCCTGTTCTCGCGGATGGCGAAATAACCAGCTTCTGTAGCGACTGCCTTAATCTCTGCACCGCTGAAACCCTCAAGCATCTTGATAAGCTTCTCCTTGTTGAGTTTGCCGATAGTCATCTTCTTCGTATGAATCTTGAAAATCTCCCTTCTTGCCTCCTCATTCGGCAATGGAACGTGAATAAGCCTGTCAAGCCTGCCAGGACGAACAATCGCCGGGTCAAGAATATCCTTTCTGTTAGTGCAACCAATTATTTTGACATTATCCAATGGATTAAAGCCGTCAACCTCTGCCAGCAACTGCATGAAAGTTCTCTGAACTTCACGCTCACCAGATGTGCCTATATCAACACGCACTGCCGCAATAGCGTCGAGTTCATCAATGAAAATAATGCTCGGCGCCTTTTCCCTTGCAAGCTGGAAAATCTCCCTGACGAGCTTTGCACCTTCTCCGATGAACTTCTGGACAAGCTCGCTGCCAACAATCTCGATGAAGGTGCTCTTAGTGCTTGCAGCAACCGCCTTAGCCAGCAAAGTCTTGCCAGTGCCAGGAGGACCGTACAACAAAATACCCTTCGGAGGCTCAATACCTACTTTCTTGAACAGCTCAGGCTTCATCAAAGGAAGCTCAATGACTTCCTTTATTTCCTCTTCCTGCTCCTTCAAACCTCCAACTTGCTCCCATGAAATAGTAGGCTTCTCGATAATGACGAACTTATCAGCATCAAACCTTCTAAGCTGTTGCATTTTTCTAACAACAGTCAAATTCTTCTGCTCGGCCAAAATCACATCGCCAACAAGCAATTTCTCGCAGCCGCCCATTATTTCAACCAAGAATTCATTGCCATTAGGCAACCTGACCAAGGCCTTTCCATCAATCAAATCACGAATTTCACACGAAATCAAAGGAGTGCGCCTGAACTTCTCAAGCTCACGCTCAAGATTCTCAACACTTTCGTGCAAGAAACGATTCTCTTCTTCCAGCCCACTCACATCTGCCTGATAGCCGAATGTGACACTGTCCTTAGTCGTGCTTTCCTTCTCACTCATCTCACTCACAACCACAAATGTAGGTATTTAAACTTATCTGCCAAAGACTATAAGCCCCTTTGGAGCTCTCGTCAATAAAACAGGCCCTTTTTCAGCCACCAAAACATCATCTTCAATTCGGATTCCGAATTTACCGTAAGTCCCAGGCTCAATCGTAACCACGTTTCCTGGCTGCAAAATCCAAGACTTTGGCTGAACGTCATGCACTTCAAGACCCAAAGAATGACCAACACGATGAACCAAGGACTTGCCGATACATTTGTGAGCAAACGTATCTATTTGTTCGAGTGTTACTCCGGGTTTTACTTTGGCAACACAATCTCTTTGCACTTTTAATAACCGTTCATACACTTTCCTCTCCGCAGAAGTCGGACTGCCAACAAAAACAGTGCGGGTAATGTCAGAACAATAGTTCTTGTAAATAAGGCCAAAGTCAACCACAGTAAAACCAGACAATTTCGAATTAGATGGAACGTGATGCGGAGTTGCTCCGTTTTTTCCGGTTGCGACAATTGGAGGGAAACTCGGCTCAAAACCAAACTGGCTCATGCGCATTTTCAGGAATGTTGCCACATCAAGCTCGGTCTTGAACAGATGCATGTTCTCGCAAAGCTCCTCGAACAAAGAGTCAGTTACGGCACACGCCTTTGCTATAAGTTTTATCTCTTCCCTTGTCTTAACTAAACGCAAGTCCCTGCAAGCATCCTCAATATCCACCAGTTCTGCATTCCACGCGGCCTTTACTTTCTGAACAGCTGAATAAGAAACTGAACTAGGAATTATTCCAATTCTGTCAGCAGGAAACAATCCGCGCACAGTCTTCAAAAAATCCCTGCCAACCTGAGCAACCTTAACAAAAGAAATGCCTGCCATTCTGTCAGCTTCAAAACCAGGAACAAACAAAACAGGCTTTCCAGATGCAGGAATTGCCAAGCAGGCTATGTCAGTCTTAACGCCGGCGAAATAAATGATATTTGCATCCGCATTGAAAAAAAGCGCCAAGTCTATATCTTGCGCTTTTAGAAACTTCCGCAATTCAAGAATTTTCATCTTGTGATCTGGAACGATTTTACCTTTTCAAGAAGCTTAGCAGGCTTGCCCTTAGCGAAATGCCTGCGCACAGGGTCAACAAGCTTGTCAATATACTCTGCCGCAGTATTCTTCAAGTCTATCGGATGGATTTTGCCATTTATATAGGCATCTTCAAGCTTCGAATATGAAGCGAATGACACGTTGCCGCCGAATTTTGCAGGCCGCTTAATCTCAATTTCCTTAAAACGTTCAAAGATTATGTACTTGAAATACTCCATAATCGGGTTTTCGTGCGCAGTCTTCTCGGGACACCACGCCTTGCTAATTTTTCTTTTAATGTCCTCAGAACCGTCATCAACAAAAATAGCACTATCAGGATTACTCTTGCTCATCTTCAAAGCAATAGCGCGCTCAACAGCATCCTGAGATTCGCCAGCCGGCTGCTGCAAACCCATCAACATATGATGATGCACGGCCACAGGAGTCTTAAAACCAAGCTTTGGAGCGAGTTCCCTTGCCAGAATGTTTACCTTGCGCTGATCCATTCCCAATTGGCAAATATCAATATCAAGCTGGAAGATATCTGCAGCCTGCATTACCGGATAGAAAATCTGAGAGGCGCTCAGCACATCGCTTTCCTTCCGCCCCATGATTTGCGTACACCTAAGGACACGGTGCAATGTGCTATGCCTAGCAATCTGCATAACCGTCTTCCAATATTCAGGCTTATTGACAAAATCAGAACACCAGACAAATTTGACTTTATCCGTATCCATGCCGCAAGCCTTCCAGACTTCAGTAAAGTACTCTCCAGCAGTATGAATTTTATCCAGGTCACCGCCCAGCTTGTTATTAGCCCATGCGTGCCAGTCAGCAACCCACATGATGAACTTGCAGCCAGCCTTCAACATCTTGTTCACGTTAATGGCCCGCATGACTCCTTGAGCGATATGCATCCTTCCAGAAGGCTCAAAACCATCATAAGCAACAGGGTGAGCTTTTTCTTCCAGAAGCTTCACTAATTCAGGCTCAGTGATGATTTCCTCACCAACCTCTTTAATCAGCGCCAAACGCTCTGAAACTTTCATAACGCATTCTCTTCATTGGATTTTTATAAATGTTTGCATGCTCGGAAAGCTTCGCTTTCCGACACTGGACATACAGGCACAAGTTATAAAAACAGTTCTGCCGGCCAAGTGAGAATGAAATTAATTCCGGTATCAGCACTAAGCAGCTGGGTTCACTGCCCCAGACAATTCTACCTGTCATACGTCCTGGAAATAGAAGAGCCACCAAAAGACGTAATGATACTGGGGCTCATTAAGCACAAGCTACACGAACAAATATCGCTGCAAGAAGAAAGCGTTGTAACAACGCTCAAAAAAGACGACAAAGTGGAAGAAATTTTGCATTCTTCCTTTGCAAGCCTGCTCAAGAACATTGTCACAAACCATGCAAACGCACTTCGAATGGTCAGCGTGCCTCTGACAAGCGCCTTTCAGAAAGCCATGCCTATTGTCAAATTTGAAGCAACAGACAGGGCACAGCGAATAATGCCCTTTTTGCAGAAGGGAATTACAGGAGACGCGCTATGGCATGCGCTAACACCAAAAGTCAAAACAGAATATTCAATCCAAAGCCAAAAACTCGGACTAAAAGGAAGAATAGACCGCCTGGAGCTATACGAATCCAGACTTTTGCCAGTAGAGCTCAAAAGCGGCAACCCTCCGCAAGAAGGAGTGTGGGAAGAACACAGAATCCAAGTAGCATCATATGCACTAATGCTTGAAGATACCTTTTCTACAACAGTGCCAGAAGCGATTGTTCAGTATGTAGACCACAACCAACGTAGATTAATAGTGCTGAATCCATTCCTTAAAGAACAAGTAGTTGAAATCATTGCAAAAGTAAAAAACTGCCTGGAAACCAAAGAACTGCCAGACGGGTGCGGAAGGGAGAAATGCAGCGCCTGCAATAGCAAAATATTCGTCCAAAACCAGTTATAATAGCCCGAAAAATCCAATAGAAAACTTTAAATAGCCCGTCAGTCTCAAGAAGTGTTATCATTCAAGAAAGGTGATGCGCATGGTTGACGATCAAAAAAAGTTCTCAAAACAGCTCATTGGCAAGACAGTAGTAAGCAAGAGCGGCAAAAGATTCGGAGAAGTAGGCGACATAGCATTTGAAACCAAATCAGGAGAACTCATACACGTAATTCTCAAGAATCCAACACAATACACAGAGAAATTAGAGCTTGAGAAAAGCAAGGAAGGAGAACTATTAATCCCATTCAGCGCAGTAATAGCAATGGGAGACTTCCTCGTCATTTCTGAAGAAGATATTGTTTAGTTCTATTGTACAATAATCTTTTTATAGCTACACGTTAGCCAAAACAACATGGGGGACGCATCAACTATATGGACAGAGAAATACCGCCCTAAAACGTTCAAAGACCTAAAAGGGCAGGAAGAAATCATCGCAAAACTAGATGCTTTTGTAAAACAAAAAAATCTCCCGCACTTATTATTCTCAGGACCGGCAGGCGTCGGAAAAAGCACCCTGGCATTAGTCCTCGCACGCGCTTTCTTCGGCGACAATTACAGGGAAAACTTCCTTGAACTGAATGCAAGCGACGAAAGAGGAATAGATGTAGTAAGAGTAAAAGTCAAAGATTTTGCGAGAACAAAAGCAATCGGCAACGTTCCATTCAAAATAATATTCCTGGACGAATGCGACGCACTAACAAAAGAAGCACAACAGGCATTAAGAAGGACAATGGAAAATCACACCACCACATGCCGTTTCATTCTAGCAGCAAATTACAGCAGCAAAATAATAGACCCAATCCAGAGCAGATGCGCAGTATTCAGGTTCAAACCATTGGCAAAAGAATACGTACTTGCGCTAATTGACACAATTGTCAAAGACGAAAAAATTTCAATGGCATCAGAAGCGAAAGACGCCGTTGCAACAGTAGCAGAAGGAGACTGCAGAAGAGTAATCAACATACTCCAAAGCTGCGCAGCAGTAGAAAAAAACATAACTTCAGAAACCGTTTATTCTCTTGCATCTTTTGCAGAGCCAACAGAAGTCAAAGAAGTGCTTATTACAGCACTTAAAGGAGACTTTATGAAAGCAAGAGAAAAACTCCTTGACATAATGCTCAGATATGGATTATCAGGACTGGATGCCATAAAACAAATCCAGAGCGAAATCTGGAATCTTGAAATAGAGGGCAGAAAGAAAGTAAACTTGATAGACAAATGCGGAGAAACAGAATTCAGACTCGTAGAAGGCTCAGACGAATTCGTACAATTAGAAGCGCTATTGGCGCAGTTTGTTCTTGCAGGAGCTTAGCTTTCCTGACCTTCACCAGAACTCTTAACGGCCAAAGATGTTTGAACAGTCTGCTCATAATCATAAGCTGCCTCAATGTTCACAAGCTGTTCAAAATCAGACCTTGTTGAGATGCCCTGTGAGCAGGAAACAATCTTTGAGTCGCCATACAATGTTACAAAGCCCTCTGCTCCGCCTGCAGTAGTCTCAAAACCAGTGCATTGCAAGCCTGCCAAGCCAGTCTGAATAATAACATAAACCCTATTCTCATTCTTTCTCTGAGCCCTGTCACAGAAAGTATTCCTCTCAAAAATACTGCCATCAGCAGCATTCCTAACTTCAAACGTGAAACCAACCTTATCCTTAGACCTTGTAGTCTGCTTGAAATTCGCAATCTGAACAGGAGCGCCACTATTGTAAATCGGCTTGTCCTCATTCAACTCACAAATGCCTCCTGCACGGGGAGTAAGTAAATTCTCACGCACGCAAACTTTACTCACTGCCTTTGTTTTGTACAAGTAGCACACATCTGCCCTTAACGGAAACTGAGCAGCAGCACCAGTAATAGCAGACTTATGATTCAAACCAACAAACTCAACAAACACAGGAGGGCCAGGAAGAACAGCGCCCTGGGGATCCTTGCGCATTTCAATAACATCATCAGGAGCATTCAAAGTCAAATCAGATTCACTTTTGCTAAATTCTGCAGGATTAACACCAGTAAGCCTCACCTTAACATTTTCCTTTCTGACAAGAGTCTCGCCCTTGTTTTCAAGCTTGACAGTCACGTCAAAAGGATCTCTTCCGCCGTCAAACACTTCTTTCCTAAAGTCCTGCCAGTCAAGAG
>Ga0247727_10017218_pt1 | contig 11537 bp, 13 predicted proteins | sample WisWelCaveWW1625_FD_202498 | JGI IMG/M metagenome (GOLD analysis project Ga0247727, IMG submission 202498) | Biofilm microbial communities from Wishing Well Cave, Virginia, United States - WW16-25 | ecosystem: Environmental > Aquatic > Deep subsurface > Groundwater > Cave microbial mat | place... | reverse complement strand
CGACAATATCGGCTTTGAAGACTTGATGACAGCGGACAATATGCGGATGTTTGCCCAACTCTACCCAAGTCGTGCCTTCGCGCAGGAAGCGGTCGCGGGCGGCACGATCGGGGAGAAGCTCAGGCCGGAAAGTTTTGAGGGCCACTGGTCGGCCATTCCCTCCCAAAAGCATGTCGGGACGAGTTTCTGCGTGGTCGACGCAAAGGTAAACCAGCCCCATGCCGCCGGCAAGGCTGGGCTTCTCGCGCGGGCCCTGCACCACTTCGTAGCGGTTGGCGATGAGGGTGCCGGAAGGATAGATGGGCATAAGTCAAAAAAGATAAAAAGAAAAAAAGATAAAGAGAATTTTTATATCAGATGCGTCCGGATTCGAATAGCAACTTTCTTCAATAAAGCCATTCATCGGTTCGCGAACCACGTCGCATAGTCTTTTATGATTTGAGAATTCGGATCGTTTTTGTCGAGAGGCTTGAGTTGATCAAGAGGATGATCATATCTCCTGCGACCGAGTCTGATTTTTACGATCACGCCATAGGAATCATCAAGCAGGGAGATGTCATGCACGCGAACTCGATCATCATCACGCAGCGGGCCGCGAGGATGCGCCCCGGAAATTTTGGCATCAAATGGAAAGTGCATGACTTTTGCCAGATGCTCTCCCCATCTTTTGAGAGCCGTCCAGTGGTCATCCGGACTAACCTCATCCAAAACCGCCTGAATGCGCTTGCCCTCTTCACCCAGGTAAAGCCAAGCATATCTCGACTTGAGCTTTTTGACGATCTCCTCAATGTCTTTTTCTGTGTCCCTGGAATTGGCGAATTCAACCTGGTCAGAATGAAGATGCATCCGGCTCCAATCCAGGCCTTCTGTTTCGCACTTTTCGATAACCCAAACTGGGGTGTTCTTCAGCGTCACGCTGTCCCAAGCGATGCCAACACTGCTGTCTTTCTTTTCGATTTCTACGATTCGGCCTTGCCAACCTTCAATGTCAATGCCGAGATCAGGATCTTTTACCCCGGATTTAACGACGACGGAATCGCTGATTTTAAAATCAAGAGCAGTAGCCACTACACATTTTCCGGTTGGTTGAAGGTTGAAAGAAGACGACTGGCTTACATAGAATTTGTGTCAAATCCGCCGAATTTCTTTAAAAAATTTTAACGAAAGTTACGAAAGCTTTCCGGCAAAAGCAAGTGTACGTGTGATAAAATAGTGGGATAAAATAGCCAGAGCCAGGTAGGATTTCCCAGATATTATCCCGGCATCGCTGGCCTGCGGCAGGGCAGGCATCCTGTCGCGGCGTGACGAAAATTTTTTTTAAAGACAAAATTATTTTGTAATCACGCCAGGGAAAGTCGCGTTACGATGTTACAAAGACACAGCCGTCTGTCGTAAATCAAAAAAACAAACCCCGCTTCGGAAACAATCCGAAAATCCCTCCCGTGTGCCAGAACAGCACTTTCTCCGATTTGGTGAAACGGCCTTTGCGAATTTGATCTTTGAGGCCGTACATCGCTTTGGCCGTGTAAACCGGGTCTAAAATAATCCCCTCCGTGCGCGCCACCAATTTGATCAACTCGATTTCTTCTTGACGATTCAAGCCGTAGCCTTTGCCGACATAGCCGTCGATGATGTTGATATCTTTCTTTTGCAGATTTAAGTCGAAGCCGAATTTTCTTTTGGCCTCACGGATGATATTGCTGATACGTTCTTGAAAATACGGCGCATCGTCGCAAACGTTGATGCCGTGAATTTGCGCCTTCATGCCGTGCGCGCTTTTGCCGAGCAGCATGCCGGCCATCGTGCCGCCGGAGCCGACCGCGGAAATCATATGATCAAATTCAAAAGACAGCGCTTGCATTTGTGCACAAACTTCTTCAATCGCGCGGACGTAGCCGAGCGCGCCAAGCGCGGTGGAGCCGCCTTCGGGAATGACATACGCTTTGATGCCTTTCTGGGCATACTCTTCTGCGAGGTGGTGCATCATGTCATCCACTTGCTCATATTCCTGTTGCGTAATCGAGGTAACTTCCGCGCCGACCATCCGGTCAATCAACAAGTTGCCGTCGATGTCGCCGCTCGCGGCATCGCGCAAAACCAAGTGGCTTTTGAGGCCGACTTTCGCCGCCGCCAGCGCCGTGGCGCGCGCGTGGTTGGATTGTTGGCCGCCGCAGGTGATCAGCAATTGGCAGCCTTCGCGCTGCGCTGCGGCGATGAGATATTCGAGTTTTCTCACTTTATTGCCGGTCTTGCCGATGCCGGTGAGATCGTCGCGCTTGATATAAATATCCGGCCCTTCCCAAAGCTGCGACAGGCGCTCCATTTTGTCAATCGGCGTCGGCGTGTGCGCTAAAGCGTAACGTTCAGGCAATTGCAAAGACATGGTATCCTCTATTTTAAAATTTGTCTTTCTATAAAATCAGTGGGCGGCTTTTAATCCTTTGGTTATAATGCCTCCCGAAAAGCTTCGATATCCTCGAAACGAAAAACCGGGGTGGCGCCGCTTTGCGTGCAAAGAAACGCGCCGAGGAGATTGGCAAACTCGGAGATTTCTTGCAACGGCGCGCCGCGGAGCAGTTGGTAAATGAGGCCGGCAGCGAACGCGTCGCCGGCGCCGGTGGTGTCGCGCGCCTCGAGGCGCCATCCGTCTAATTTGCAAGAACGGCTTGTCTCAAAAAGCTCGCAACCCGCCTCGCCGTAAGTGACCGCCACGAGTTTCAAGGCATATTTCTTGAATAAAAAATCAATAAACTTTCGCGGTGTATCGCCAGTGCGATAGAAGATCGCTTGCAACAATTTCAATTCGTCGCCATTCATTTTCACGACGTTCGCGACGGCAAGCGATTCGAGCACGAGCTTTTGCACCGCTTCGGCGCCCCGATCTTCCTTTATATGGCTCAACGGAAAGTCGGGGCGCGAGTTGACATCAAACAAGCGCACCGCAGATTTGGCGGCGCGCATAAATCGCAAAATAGTTTGGCGCGATTCCGGCGAGCGCTGCGCCAAAGTGCCAAACAAGACGGCATCGGTACGCAAGGCCAGGGCTGCCAATTCCGGCGTGTCATGCAAATAATCAAAGGCGACGTCGTGCGAACAACGAAAACTCGGCACGCCGCGCACATCCAGCGTGACCATCACCGCGCCGGTCATTTTTTTCGAATCGCTTTGAATAAATTCTGCCGGAAGCTGCCGTTGCCGCAGCGCCGCAAGCAACTCGCGCCCCATGCCGTCTTCACCCACGCGCGAAACTAAAACGCCGTGATCGCCCAACTGCGCGGCATGAATCGCAAAATTAGCCGGCGCGCCGCCCACATAACGATGATCGCGATAAATATCCCACAACACCTCACCGATGCCAACAATCGTATATTTTTCTTTGGGCGGAATCATATATAAAACGGAATCGGCGTAAAGGATAACACCAAAACGACGAACGCCAAATAAGCAATGGCGCGGCGCTTTGAATCCAGCGGGGTGTAATGATCCATCGTCGGCGGATGGCGATAGCCAAACCACAAGAGCAAAAGAATGAACGGGAACCAGCCGGGAAACATCGGGAAGACGATGACGCCCATTAAAGCAAAAAGCGCCAAAGCAATGCGGCCAAGAAAAGCGCTGCGCTCGCCTAACAAAGCATAAAGAATATGGCCGCCATCAAGCTGGCCGATCGGCAAGAGATTTAGCGCGGTCACAAATAATCCGGCCCAGCCGGCATACGCCAGCGGGTGCAAAAAAATATCCTGGCCTTCCGGCACCGGGCCTTTGGCCAAAAGCGAGAGCCAATTGAAAAGAATGGATTCGCCGAGCGTCATGCTTTCCCCGACACTGGCGAGCTCGCGCACCTCGGACATTTTGATGCCGAAATAAATCGCCGGTATCGCCACCGCTAAACCGGCGAGCGGCCCGGCGACGCCGATGTCGAACAACGTGCGCCGGCTCGGCATGCGGGAATCCATCCGAATCACCGCGCCGAGCGTGCCAAAGGGCGAAAAGAGCGGAAACGGAATAAAGAACGGCAAAGTCGCGCGGACGCCGTGCCGCACGCACATCAGATAATGCCCCATTTCATGGCAGAGCAAAATGGTGATGATGCCGGCGCTGTACCACAAGCCGTCGGAGACGCTGTTCGTCGGCGAGGTGGCATAGCCGTGATAAAACGTCGAGGCGCACGTCAAGAAAAATAAAATCAAATTCACCGTCGGGCGATCCGTCCGCAAGACGCGCGCTAAAAACGGTTGTGCGGTTTCGGCCGCCCGCGACGGATCGTTCTCCTCAAATTTTCCGGAATCGATATCAGACATTTTCGCAAAGTTAAGTTTCGTTTAGATTATTTGACCGCGCGCGATCGTAATCGGCGTTGCCTGGCGCGCCGCAAAATGTCGTTGCGCGCTGCCGAGGTTAATCCCGATTTCAAGAAAATCAAAACTGCCAATTAAAGCTAAAGGTGAATGAGGCGGGGCCTCGGCGTAAGTTTGACTCAGCCCGCCAATCAAATGCCCCGCGAGATAAATCGTGACGGATTGGCCGTCAGCAAACTCCTGCAAGGCTTGCCGCGAAATATTGGAAATCAAATTGCCGAAACGATCGCAATAAACCACTTCACCACGTAAAGTTATACCCACCATCCGGCACATCTGCGGCGGCAATTTCCTTTGCAAGACCGTCGTTTCACCGAGATTGTTCAACGGCACACCCGCAGCGAGATGCGCGGCGACCGGCGCAAAAATATCACGCCCATGAAACGTCGATGAAATCGTCTCGCGCCAATATTGGCGTTGCGTCAATTGCACCGCTTGTAAATCCGGCAAAGCGCGACAAAAATCCAGCAAGCCATTATCCGGCGCGACAAAAAAATGTTGGTTGGCATAACAGGCCAATGCGGCACGTTCGCTTCCCACTCCCGGATCGACGACGACAAGGTGCACGGTGCCGGGCGGGAAATAACGATAATGCGCTTGCAAAAGAAAAGCCCCGGCATAAACATTTTGGGGCGCCACTTCGTGACTAAGGTCGATCAACTTCGCGGCGGGATGCAAACCAAGCATCACGCCTTTCATCGCGCCAACGTACCCGTCTTGCTGGCCGAAATCCGTTAATAACGTGATAAGTCCCGAACATTTCTGCATTCTTTACAACATCTTATTCAATAATAGGCATTCGCAATCTGAGAATCAAGATTAAATTTTAGGCGCGCTCATCTTCCGTGTTATGGGAGCAGGGCTTCACTCGGTCTTGATGGCGATGCAGGAAATCTCGACATGCGCGTCACGCGGCAAGCGCGCGACTTGCACGGTGGCACGCGCCGGTTTGGCCGCGGTAAAAAATTCGGCGTAGATTTCATTGACGATTTTATAATCATCCAGGTTCGACAAATAAACCGTCGCGCTCACGACGTGTTGGTAATCCATGCCGGCCGCGCGCAAAACCGCGCCGAGATTTTTGAGCACTTGCCGGGTTTCGGCTTGAATATCGCCGGTGACCAAATCACCGGTGGCCGGGTTCAACGCAATCTGGCCGCTGCAATAAAGCGCGGGGCCGAGCTTTATGGCCTGGCTATAAGGGCCAATGGCAGCGGGCGCATCCGGCGGGTTAATCGCTTCGCGCGGGATCGAAGGAATTTGGGGTTGAAAAAAATCGCAGCTCAAAAACAACACGGGCAGAATCAGCAAAAAGCAGCGCATATTTTTTCCTTTCTGATTTAAGGATTTACGCGGTTGATAAAAAATAAAATTTTCCAACGGCTAAAAAGCGGCCAACGGAATTCAAAATTTTATTATCCGTAAGGATCTTTCGTTTTTACCAGGACCCAATTCCCGAACGCCAGCAGCGCGGTCGCGATGATGGCGAGCAACTCACCGGAGCCCATGCCGGAGATGAGATAGAGCGAGAACACAATTCCGATGACAGCAAACGCCGGCCCGAAAGGCAGGCGAAACGCCTCGGCATTGGGTTGCTGGCGGCGCAGTTTGATTAACGCCCCACAGACTAAGCCATAAGTGAACAATCGCGCGACAGCCGATAAAGACGCATTCCATTTGAAACTTCCCGCGACGGCAACACCCCACAACATCAGGGCAAAGATCACGATCGAGACATGCGGCGTGCGGAATCTAGGATGGATCGCGCCAAAGAATTGCGGAAAGTCTTTGCCTGCGGCAATGGCAAATGTCAGTCGAGGAGCATTCAACATGGCTGAGCTCAAGTATCCGTACACCGAGATGACCGCGCCGAGCGTGACCAACGCAGCACCGCCGGCGCCCATGAACACGCGCGCGGCCTCGGCCACCGGTCTTTTCGTTTCTTCAGGCGCAGAGAGCGCCGAGATGACAACCCATTGGATCAATGTGTAGAACAGCGCGCACGTTATCAGCGCGATGAACAGCGCGAACGGCGCATCTTTGCGCGGATTCCTGGTTTCACCAAGCGGTATCAGCGCGGCTTCAAAACCTCCATAGGCAAACATCAACAACAAGAGCGCCTTGGGCCAGTCGCCGGTTCCGGTTGCGGAAACATTGGTGGCGGCGTTGCCGCGCAGCAGAATAATTCCTGCCACGATGAAAATCGTCAAAGGCACGAGCTTCGCAACGGTGAAGATATTGCTGGTCTGCGCCCCGACGCGCACGCCGCGATAATTAATTGCCGCCAAGCCTCCGAGCAGGAGGGTCAGCAAAACGATGCGGACAACGGTTCCGGTGGCGCCGGGCCAGAATTCGGCGAGGTAATCCACGAATAAGTTCGCATTCGCCGCCGCGGCCGTGAGGCGAACCAACCATGCCAGCCAACCCATCTGCAATCCGGCGAAACGCCCGAATGCCGCGCGCGCGTAGAGATACGGCCCGCCGGCGTCGCGAAATTGCGAGGCCACTTCGGCAAAGCATGCCATAATGATACCGATTCCCACCGCGGCCAACAGGAAGGCGTATGGACTTGCATTGCCAAGCAATCCGGCGATGGTGGAGGGCAGGCCGAAAATTCCGCTGCCAATAATGGAATTGATCACCAGCGCCGTTAATGTCCAGCGTCCGATTTCACGAACGAATCCGGTTTGCAATCGTTGGTCTCCGAAAATTCTACCTCGAGAAACATCCCGCGTACGCGGCGGCAATCAATTTTAAGAATTTCATCATTTCACTGAAAAAATTACCACAACTCGCCTTCGCGCCACTCCGCCGATAAAGCTGCTTCCAGATCAAGGGGAGGCGTACTCGGCAATTTCAAGATCATGACTTCTTCATCAGGCATCGCCAGAAGTCCATCAACGGATCGAATATAAAGCGGCCCGCGCCACAATTCCCAACCCAAACGGGCATAAAACTCTTTCTCTGCCGGCGCTAATGCGGCAACCTCGAAATCAGTTAAGCATTCCTGCAATCGCCGCATCACCGTGCTTGCAAAACCACGCCTCTCGTAAGCCGGTTCGGTTGCCACCGCCTCGACATACGCCGTCCGCAACGCGGCGTAAGAGCCGGTTTGCAGCCACCGAGTTATCCATGCCGCATGGCTCACCAATTTGCCGTCATAACGGCCCAGCACATGTGTCGCGTTGGCAAGATTTTTCAAAAATGGCGAAAAATCCTCCTCGAAGGCGCGCGTGCACAACGCCAAAATCTCGGCGTATTGCTCGGGAGAGAGATTGCTGTTTTCGACAACCTCGAGCGTCAACGAGTCATTCATTATTCCAATCTAATCCGTGTGCCGCATTACCACGCGATAATCTTCCCATCCCGAAAAAATTTTCCCGTCAAATTTTTCGGCGCTTCCATGGCAAGCCAGACAATCGTGTCCGCGCCCTGCTCGACCGAAAGCGGCGCGCCCGATCCGCCCATATCCGTTCGCACCCAGCCCGGACAAACGGAATTCACCGCGAGGTTTTTTAATTGCGCCGCAAGCTGTACCGTCACCGCATTCAGCGCGGTTTTGGAAATGCTGTACGCAGGCGCATACGTTCCCATCTCACTCAGCGAACCCGCGCTGCTCGAGACGTTGATAATGCGGCCATCTTTGCTTTTCATCAATAAAGGGTGAAAAGCTTGCGCCACGAGCAAAGGGCCGATGGTATTCGTGAGCAATGTTTGCTGCATCAATTCAAAACTGACCTGCAGAATCGAAGCATGCTCGCCTTCTAAAATCGCGGCGTTATTCACCAGCACGTCGAGATGGTCGGCTTGCGCGGCAACTTCTCCGGCGGCGCGCCGGATGCTTTCAGGTTTCGACACGTCAAGTTCAACGAAACTCACTTTGGCGCCGTTCTGTGCCAACGCCGCGGCGGCGAGTTTTCCCAGCTCCGGATGGCGGGCTGCAAGAAAAACCTGAAAACTTTTTTCGGACAATTGGCGTACAATTTCAAATCCAATGCCTTTATTGGCGCCGGTAACGAGAGCGGTTTTTGAATTACGCATATAAAAAACGTAAACAAAACTTTTTGCAAAGTCAAGGAAGCCTTTGGTTTTACGAATTAAATTTATTATTTTTCTACGTAGAGAAATCCGGCCTGGGCAGCAAAATTTTCAAAGTTTGTAGAATTATCGTGCCCAGTCGGACTTCGCACAACTTTTTGGAAAAATCATGCACCTCATCTCCGTCAACGTCTCGCTGCCAAAAAAAGTGCAACACCAACGCGAAACCGTGCTGACCGGAATTTTTAAAGAACCGGTGGAGGGACGCGCGATGTTGCGCGAGCTGAATCTCGACGGCGACGGCCAGGGCGACTTGACCGTGCACGGCGGCGTGCATCAAGCGGTTTATGTTTATCCGTTTGAGCATTACGAATACTGGCAGGAAAAACTCGGCCGGAATGATTTGACGTTCGGCCAGTTCGGAGAAAATTTTACGGTGATGGGAATGCTGGAAGATCAAATTCACATCGGCGATATTTTTCGCATTGGCGCGGCGATGGTGCAAGTTACGCAACCGCGCGTGCCGTGCTACAAGTTGGCGCTGAAAATGAAACTGCCGCAATTCCCCAAACTGTTCATGGCGAGCGCTCGCACCGGTTTTTATCTGCGCGTTTTGCAGGAGGGCGAAGTCGGCGCCGGCGATGTGATTGAGCGCATTGATGTCGATCCCGACCCCATGTCGGTGCAAGAAGTGTTTCGTTTGGCTTTCGGTGAGCAGGATGACCGCGTGGCGTTGCAAAAAGCGGTTGGCTTGCGCGGCCTCTCTCCGGGCTGGCAAAGCATGTTTGAAGAACGGCTCGCAGCGCGATAGCTTTGCTTCGAATGGCCCCAATACCCAACCTGCTTCACCTTAAGCTCTCTAAAGAGTAAACTTTGTGTAAAAAAAGCAAAAGAAAAACTTTGCGGTAACTTTTCGTCTTTGCGTGCGCTTTTGTTTTTGGTTGTGGCTTGTCCACGTTGTGAATAAGCCTTTCAACCCTCTTCATGCTCAGAATATTCCGTCTCCTCCGGCACATCCGTGTAACTCTCGAATTCGATCCGGTAGCCGTCTGGGTCCGACAGCGAGGTGACCCACATGCCATTGCCGACGAAGGGTCGCGAGGCCTGAATCCCGCGTGTGGTGACCTCGTGATAGATCGCCAGCGCGTCTTCGCAGATGAAGCAGATCGATACGCCCACGCCCACTTTCCCCTCAGGCACCCACGAATCGTGCCCTTCTCTCTTGAACGCTTGCAGCATCAGCGCCGCGCCGCCGCGTTGCAGCCAGCACCAGCGGAGCTTGCCCTCGTCGATCCATTTCTTGGTCATCTCGAAGCCGAGGCCGTCGACATAATAGCATAGAGAAGCTTTGATATTCGACACGGCGAAAAACGGCACGGCTTGTTTGACATTTGGTTCCATCTTCGGTTCTCATACACTGTTAATGTGAATGACCAGTAGAAGCGATAAAGTCAAAATCATTATAGTCAAAACCATTAAAAGTTTTTATATTATTTTGACTTAAATTATTTTGACTACTGGTTTTGGATTCTTGTGTATTGCAACTGTTCATTTTATAAATTGGTACTCATTTCGCGAAGGCTACGCCTGTAAGGTACGCGGCGATCTCGGGGTATAATTTTCCGGCGTCATCTCCCTTCGCTTCGCGAATGTAATGCTCGGCCCACTCCAGCGGCGTCCCGTCCCAGACGCGGTCTTTCGTGTCGAGCTCGGCCCCGGCTTCTACGAGCACCTTCACCGCCTCAAGCGAACCCGAGCACACGGCGTGATGAAGGGCGGTGGCATGCGAATAAAGGCCAGCGCTGGGACGATTCAGGTCGATGCCAAGATCGATCATCCGCCTGAGCGCCTCGGCGTTGCCATTGAGAGCGGCGAGAATGAACCCGAATTGTTTTTCGCTGGCGTTTGCTGTCGGCGCGAGATGCGTGACGTTGTCCCAGCGTTCCATACAAAGCGCGGCCGCCAACGTCAACTTGGCTCCGCGCTCGACGAGATGCGCGGCAGCAGCGAAGTTGCCATTGACAAGGGCATTGTCCGGGTTGCCGTCGGGAGAAGCGCCGGCGTCGACCAGCACATCAATCAGCTCGATCTGGACATCGCACTTCCGCGCGACCCATGACCAGGACACCAGCCGCAGCGCGTAATCGAGCTGTTCGTGCAGACTGTTCACACCCTCACGCTCCGCCGCCTGTATGATCGTGCGAGCCACCAGCGCGATGTTCCTGGGCAACTTGTCATTCCGCACCGGATCCTCTGCAACGAACCAGAGCAGATACGGCTGCCGGAAGAATCCCTCGAGGGCGTTGCCGACCTTGTCGCGCAACCAGGCGCCGGGAGAGTCGAGGCGCTCGCGCACCAGCCTGGGGTGCGCGGTCAGGAGACGTTCGAGCGTGGTCACGTCGCCGGCATCGATGGCGGACACCGCTTCGCGAAATAGTGAGTCGAGAAGCTCGGGGTTGTTCATGAGGAGTGCTCCTTAATTTTAAAGGAGAAAATTGACTGGCGAGACTCCGCGCCGCACGAATTTTTATATAGTCAGGCATGGATTTTGTGTCTATTAATGGGCTATGCTTTACATACTTTTTATCGAATTTTCGTTCTTCTTAAACTTCAGTCCCGCATCAATTTTTCTATACAACAGATTAAACAAACTTAGAATTTCAAGCGCCTCTTGTTTTTTGATAGGTAATTTTTTTAAAGGCTTATGACTAACAGGATTTCGAAAAAACTTTATAACGCCCATAGCAAGATACATAATTCCTTCTTGTTGGTCTCTTTCGGTGATGGTAGCAAGACTTGAAAGTGATAATGATCCTTTTAGAGAAAGCGATTTACTCATTAAGTCGGTGCCATAAAGACTTAGTCCCGATACATTTTGGACATACTCTTCGAACGATTTACATACTTCAAAGACACAATGAAACCATTGGCCATTAAGAAAAAGTTCTCGACCATGTTTAACAATTTCAGGATGAAAGTTTCTGATATCAAATTCTTCAAAATTTGTTAACTCAAATTTTAGTATGATAATGCCCGTGCCTTTACATACCTCACATGGCATATGTGTCAAGCTAAGACGCAAGCTTTTCTAATAGTGTTAACGGATATGTTCTCTTTTTGCTTTTGCCTTTGAGACATCGT
>Ga0247727_10017217_pt1 | contig 11539 bp, 8 predicted proteins | sample WisWelCaveWW1625_FD_202498 | JGI IMG/M metagenome (GOLD analysis project Ga0247727, IMG submission 202498) | Biofilm microbial communities from Wishing Well Cave, Virginia, United States - WW16-25 | ecosystem: Environmental > Aquatic > Deep subsurface > Groundwater > Cave microbial mat | place... | reverse complement strand
TGCCTGCTCCAGTACGGTCTGCGTGGCCGTCTCCTGCTTGTCCGGCGGGTAGCCGTGCTTGCGGAGAATCCGCTTGACCAGCACGCGCAACTGCGCGCGCACGTTCTCGCGCAGCGTCCAGTCGATCGTGACGTTGTTGCGCACCGTCTCGACCAGCTCGCGCGCGATCGCCCGGAGGGTCTCGTCACCGAGCACTTTCACCGCGCTGTCGTTGGTTTCGAGCGCGTCGTAGAATGCCAGCTCGTCCTCGGAGAGACCAAGGGCCTCTCCGCGCGCGTTCGCCTCCCGCATGTCCCTGGCGAGGCCGATCAGCTCCTCGATCACCTGCGCCGCCTCGATCGCCCGGTTCTGATAACGGCGGATCGTCTGCTCCAGCATCTCGGCGAACGAGCGGGCCTGCACGACGTTCTTGCGGCGGCGGCTGACCAGATCGCCCTTCAGCAGTTTCTGCAGGAGCTCGACCGCCAGGTTCCGCTGCGGCATGCCGCGCACCTCGGCCAGGAATTCATCTGAGAGGATTGAGATGTCGGGCTTCTGGAGCCCTGCCGCCGCGAAGATATCCACGACTCCTTCCGGCGCGACTGCGCGGGAGATGATCTGGCGCACGGCATGATCGAGTTCTTCCTCCGGCCGCGCTTCGCCCGGCGCGCGCTTGGCGAGCACGGCCTGCACCGCCTGGAAGAAGGCCACGTCGTCACGGATGCGAAGCGCCTCTTCGTGCGGCACCGCCAGGGCAAAGGCCTGCGACAGCTCGCGGACAGCGCGGACGCAGCGATCCTTGCCGTTCTCCTGGCGCAGGACGTGCTCCTGCGCGGCAGGCAGAAGCGCCAGGCGCTCGGCCGGTGTGCCGCTGGTCCACCGCGACCGGTCGAAGCCCCCCACGATGCCCTTGGGCGTCGTGAAGGACCCGAAGAGCCCGCAGCACACCTCGTACTTCTCCAGCATGAGCACCACCGCTTCTTCCTGATCGAGAGCCGTGCGGCCCGTACCCCCGCTCTCGGTGTAGGTGGCGAGCGCTGCTTTCAGCTCGTGAGCGAGACCGAGGTAGTCGACCACGAGACCACCGGGCTTGTCCTTGAACACCCGGTTGACGCGCGCAATCGCCTGCATGAGGCCGTGGCCACGCATCGGCTTGTCCACGTACATCGTGTGCAGGCTCGGCGCGTCGAAGCCCGTGAGCCACATGTCCCGCACCAGCACGATGCGCAGCGGATCCGCGGCGTCGCGAAAGCGGTTCGCGAGCGCCTCGCGCCGCGGCTTGTTCCGGATGTGCGGCTGCCAGTCCGGAGGGTCCGAGGCGGAGCCGGTCATCACGACCTTGATCGCGCCGCGCGCGTCGTCCTCGTCGTGCCACGCGGGACGGAGCTTCACGAGCTCGCGGTGGAGCTTCACGCAGATGCGCCGGCTCATGCAGACGACCATCGCCTTGCCGTCCATCGCCTCCAGCCGCTTCTCGAAGTGCTCCACGATGTCGCGCGCCACGAGCGCAAGCCGCTTCTCCGCGCCGACCACCGCCTCGAGCTGCGCCCACTTGGTCTTGAGCTTCTCCTTGCGCTCGACCTCCTCGCCCTCGGTCGCCTCTTCGAAATCGGGGTCGATCTTGGGCCGCTCCCCCTCGTCGAGCACGAGCCTGGCGAGCCGGCTCTCGTAGTAGATCGGCACCGTCGCGCCGTCCCGCACGGCGCGCTGGATGTCGTAGACGCTGATGTAGTCGCCGAACACCGCGCGCGTGTTGGCGTCCTGAACCTCGATCGGCGTGCCGGTGAAGCCGATGAACGAGGCGTGCGGCAGGGCATCGCGCATGTGGCGCGCGAAGCCGTCGATGAAGTCGTACTGGCTGCGGTGCGCCTCGTCGGCGATCACTACGATGTTGCGGCGCTCGGAGAGGGTCGGGTGCCGGTCGCCCTTCTCCTCGGGAAAGAACTTGTGGATCGTGGTGAACACCACACCGCCGGCGGCCACCGAGAGCAACTGCCGCAGATGGGCCCGCGATTCCGCCTGGACTGGCGGCTGGCGCAGGAGGTCCTGGCAGCGCGAAAAGGTGCCGAAGAGCTGGTCGTCGAGGTCGTTGCGGTCGGTGAGCACGACGATCGTCGGGTTCTCCATCGCCGGCTCGCGGACGATGCGGCCGGCGTAAAACGCCATGGTCAGGCTCTTGCCCGAACCCTGCGTGTGCCACACCACTCCAACGCGCCGGTCTCCCGACTTGCCACCGGGCTTGCGGCCTGCCTCGTAGCCGCCCGATCGCTCCGCCACCCGATCCGCACGAGCAAGCTCTGCCGCGCGCAGCGTCTCGCCCACTGCCACCTGCACGGCGTGGAACTGGTGGTAGCCCGCCATCTTCTTAGGCGCCCGCTCCCGTCGTCCTCGAAGACCAGGAAGTCGCGTACCAGGTCGAGGAAGTGCCGCCGCGCGAACACGCCCTCGGTCACGACCTGCAGCTCGGGGATGTGCGGATCGGCGAGCCGCTCGCCCGCGATCGTGCGCCACGGCTTGAACCACTCGCGCCCGGCGCCGAGCGCGCCGACGCGCGCCTCGACGCCGTCGGAGACGACCAGCACGCCGTTCGGCGCGAAGAGCGAGGGAATCTCGGCCTGGTAGGTCTGGAGCTGCTGGAAAGCAGTCCAGATGGTGGCCTCCTCGTCGGCCGCGTTCTTGAGCTCGAGCATCGCGAGCGGCAGCCCGTTCACGAACAGCACCACGTCCGGCCGGCGCCTGTGCTTGTTCTCCGTGACGCTGAACTGGTTCACCGCCAGCCAGTCGTTGCCCGCGGAATCGTCAAAGTCGATCACGCGCGCCTGTGCGCCGCGCAGCTCGCCCTCGCGCGTGCGGTACTCGACGGTCACGCCGTTCACCAGCAGCCGGTGGAGGAAGCGGTTGCGCTGGATCAGGTCGGCGCCCTCGGGCCGTGTCAGCTTGCGGAAGGCGTCCTCCAGCGCCCCGGCCGGCAGCGCGGGGTTCAACCGCGCCAGCGAGTCGCGCAACCGCTGGGCGAGAACAACCTCGCCGTAATCGCGCCGCTCGGCCGCGAGCATGTCGGGCGCGATGTCGGGGCCGTGCGCGACGCGCCAGCCGACGGACTCCAGCCACGCGAGCGCGGCCTGCTCGACTTCGGATTCGGTGAAGGGATGGCTCATACCCGATCTCCCGTGCATCCCCCCGTGCAGGAATCAGAAGGGCCATGTCCGGGCGAATCGTGGTGCGTTCGTTCTCCAGTCGCATTGGTTTCCACGCGATCGGGCCACGCCGGCCCGATAGATGGCCCGATTCTTGGCGCCGAAGGCCGATAGATCGCATATCGGGCCACGCCGGCCCGATGGATGGCCGAATCCACGGTCATGGGCGCACCACCTCGTAGAAGGTGGCGGGCCCCGCCCCTTTCCTCCGCAAGAGGCCCAGATCCACCAGCTTCTTGATGTGGTTCTTCGCCGTGCGGTTCGGAACGCCCATGGCCTCTTGATACTCAGGCGTGGTAACCCGTTCCTTCGTCGAAAGCCACTGCCAGCCATCCATTTCCGCCTTGGTGAGGCGATCGCGCAAGTCGGCCGGAAGGGCGATCCCGGCGGCTTTCGGGGTCCGAAAGATGGTGAGCACGAGATACTCGCCATCCATCGCGAATCCAGGCAGCGGCAAGCCAAGTTCCTCGGCTCTCCGTTTGAGGCCTTGCGCCAAGCCGAATCCCTGCTCCTCGGCCATGCCCATGCGCGCAAAGACGTAGTGCAGTTGAGGATTGCGGCTCTTCATCGGCGCCGAGAATGCGTTCAACCGGTCGAGCGTGATCGGCGGAATCGGCCCCCCGGGGCTCTTCACCTTGATCGTGTGCGCGTCCACGACAAGTTGGCACTTCTGTCCGGCCAGGTCGTAATCGCGATGGACCAGTGCGTTCACCACGGCCTCGCGGATCATCTCGAAGGGCAGGTCCACATGTTCCTTCCGTTCCATCCGGCTCCGATCGATGGTGCTCGGAAGGACGGTCTGTAGCCATTCCTCCAGAAGTCCCGGAATCAGCACCAAGGCCTCTCCAAACTCCCGCCGTGCAGACCGGCCATCGGGCAAGTCCGCTCGCGCCAGGAGCCCGGCCTGCGGCACGGCATCCCGCGGACGACTGCCGAACAGCAGCAGTCCGAATCCGCTCGGCCGGGCGGCGCCATCCTCGGCGACCAGCAACCCCTGCTGCAGCATCAACCGGTTGAACTCCGGAGACCCCACGCCAGGCTGGATGCCCGCCTTCGCGCGATACCGTTCGAGGGCCTCGGACGAGAGATCGGCAAGTTCAGTCGCCTCCACCGCGTCCTCGTACTTCGAGAGCTTGATCGGCTCGTCCGCCGGTTCGGGGGGCTGCTGGCGCGCCCACTCGAAGAAGACCTTGTTCGCCGCCAGGATCGCCTCCTGCAGGTCGCGATCGAACATGTGGACGCTGACGCTGTTGCGGCGCAGGTACTCGATGCCCTTGCCAGCCACCGCCGGGTTGTCGTCTTCGATTCCGACATACACCTCCTTGATCCGGGCGCTCGCAATGTGCCGCGCGCAACCCCGCTTGGGATGGTTACGGTTCAGGCACGGCTCGAGCGTGGTGAAGAGGACGCAGTCGTCCAACCGCTCCCCGATGCACTTCCGCTCCAGCAGAATGAACTCGGCGTGGTTGCCGTCGCGCAACTCGCCTCGCGCGGCCGTCTCGACCAAACCGTCCGGACGGACGATCACCGCCCCCACCGACGGACTCGGCGATCCGTCCAGCCGATGCTCGGGTACCGAGCGACGCATCACCTCGACGGCCAGTTCCATCATCCGGCGCGGATCGAACGCGATCGACGACTTCTTCCGCCTCACACCGTCCTCCCGATGAACCGATGCAGGTTGCGGTTGCGCTGGATCAGGTCCGCGCCCTCGGGTCGCCTTAGCTTGCGGAAGGCGTCCTCCAGCGCGTCGGCCGGCAGTGCGGGGTTCAACCGCGCCAGCGCGACGCGCCAGCCGACGGACTCCAGCCACGCGAGCGCGGCAGCTTCCACGGTGGATTCGGTGAAGGCCGTCAACCCGAAACCCCCTTGGCCTTCATGCTGCGCTTGCGCCAGATCTCGTCAGCGCTCTCCTTCTCCAGGGCCTCCTTGATTGAGTCGATCGCCTTCTGGGAGTAGCGCTTGAACACGGACTTGTCGATCTTGATCTCCTTGTAACAGTCGGTCCGGTCGCGAAGCCCGAGGTGATCCACGACGGCCACTGCCTTTGGAACCGTCAGGCCGACTTTCTCGGCAAGCTGCGTCGCACCAAGGCTATAGAAGCTCAGCTCATCGACGCGCTTCACAGCGACGACCGAAGCGCCGGGGGTCCCCTCGGCTACCAGTTGGATCGGAATGCCTTCCTTCTTCGACACCCGAAGGGAGAGGCTCGGTCCCGTTCCATCTGCCGCAATCTCAACGGCCGCAGCACCACGGAACACCTCCGTCCAGGCGCGGCCCTGCGAGACCTCCTTGCCGATGCGCCGCAGGTCCGCGTTGCTGGGCTGGCCCTTCTCGCCTTGGATCGTCGCGTCCAGGATCGCAAGCGGACGAAGGCGGGCTAAGGCGTCGACCTGGCGCCGCCGGCCTGGCTTCAAGAGCTTCTTGATCTCGGCGACCTCGGACTCGAAGAGCGTCGCCAGATCCGTGGGCGGCGACGTCGAAACCGGAAGCACCCGGGTCGGTAGGTGGCACGTCAGGTCCTGGTCGAAGACACTCTTAAGCAGGTCACGGAACAGCGTCACTCCCGACTGGACGTGGACGTAGAGCTGGCCTTCGGAGATGTCGAGCAAGTGGTGCTGCGCGGCGTCCCGTAACCCGTTGATCGTCTGCAGGACGAGGGCCTGCTCCTCCGTCAGGTACTTGATGGTGCCGTCGCTCAAGGACCGCCGCACGCAGGCATCGAAGCCGATCGTCTGCTTGGCCCGCTTGTCGCGAATGCCTCCGCCGCGGTGAAGGATCGCGGCCTTCATCAGCATCTCGAAAGCGTGATCGAGCTGGATCAGTGCGCTGCTGACGCGCCCTCGGTCGTGCGGCCGGTTGAAAAGCTCGATGCTCAGCACCAGCGAGTCGCAGGCCTTTTCGAGCAGGAGCTTCGCTTCGCGCTTCATGCTCTGGCCCTCTCCAAGAACCTCTCCGCGTCCTTCAAACGAAGCTCGCCGGAAATGAGCTTGGGCAGCAGCGCGTCGCGCAGGGCGGCGAGGGTGCGGGATTCCTTGCAGGCAGCGAGGATACGAGCAACCAGCGGGTCGGCAGTCCCATCGAACGAGCGGATGACCCCGCTCGTGGGGACGAGGGTCGTCAGCGTCTTGACTTGCGTTGAGTTCAGACCGGGAATCGCTACGCCCGTCCCTTTGATTCGCATCTCTTCCATCACGAGATCGGATGAGAGCCAGAAAAACAGAAAGTTCTGTCCCAGTGCGGTCTTGGCGCGAAGTCGATAGACATGCTCGTTGATCGCGCAAGTGCGAAATGGAAAGCCATCGCCCACAAGCGTGACATGGGGTTCAAACTCGCCGGGGCGTCCACCGTCCTTGTAGAGAAGGACGTCACGACTTTTTACGTGCCCCTTCTTCATTGACTCGAAGTACTCACGGGGTACGTACTTCGTCTTGGAATAGTCGAAATGTCCGAGTCCGACGATGCTCTCTGCACCAATGCTGGGAACGCCTTCGGTGTAACCGGAGACCCCACCTTTTGGTCTGCCTCCGACCTCAAGTTCAGCAAGGGCGCCGTCCGACGTCCCGACCTCCCACCCCTCCGGAATCTCGCCGAGTTCGGAGTCGACGAGGCGGGAGGGGAAGAGGTTGGCGATGTGCTCGCGAAGGCCGGGGTCGCGGCCTTCGGCCTTGGCGCGGACGGGGTCGAAGTCCACGAACCACGACTTGAAGAGCGCCCGCGCCATCGCCTCCAGCGTCTCGCTCATCCGCCGGTTCAGCTCGATCTTGTCGTCCAGCGTGCCGAGGATGTGGGCGATGGCGCGTTGTTCGGATACGCTGGGGTAAGGAAATTGCAGGGATCGAATGAAGACACCACTAAGGTTCTGCTGTGCGGCGCCGGTGGCCAAGTTCTTGAGCTGCGAACGCGCGTGAAGTAGTTGATAGAAGACGAATCGGTAGTCTGCTGAGTTCTCGTTTACGACCAACGCGCAGCAGGCTTGATTGCAGGTCATCGGACGGCGTAGGAGGCCAAGTTGACCGACGGTTGCGCCGTACATCGCGACCAGGACCGTATTGGCTGGCAGCACCTTCGCGGATGACTGGGCCACAGCGCGCTCACTGATGGACTCCTCGGTGCGATCGATCCACGTGTCCTGAAGCTCTTGCGTCTTCACCCAAGGCCACATTCCGTCCACGTAGTAGCTCGGGTCGCGCCTGCTCGGTGTTCCGCCGCTCGTCACGCGTTCGCAGACCTCCTCGAGGGCGTGGACAGACCAATCCTCCGGCGCGATCGCGCAGAGCTCAGTTTCCATATCCAAGCTCCTTCAGGTTGGTGGCGATGGTGGCATCGAGCTTCGCGGCCTCGGCCTGCTGCTCACGCAGCGTCGCGGTGAGCCGCTTCATCTTCTCCTCGAACGGCTCGCCGTCGTCCTCCTGCGCCTCGGCGCCGACGTAGCGGCCGGGCGTGAGCACGTGGCCGTGCTTTCGGACTTCCTCCAGCGTGGCGCTCTTGCAGAAGCCGGGGAGGTCGGCGTACTCGCCCGCGTCCTTCTCGCCGCGCCAATCGTGGTAGGTGTTGGCGATGCGGAGGATGTCCTCGTCCGTCAGCTCGCGGTGAGTTCGGTCCACCATGCGGCCGAGCTTGCGGGCGTCGAGGAAGAGCACGTGGCCGCGGCGGTCGCGGAACTTGCCGTCCTTGCGGTCGCGCGCGAGGAACCACAGGCACGCGGGGATCTGCGTCGAGTAGAAGAGCTGGCCCGGCAGCGCGACCATGCAGTCGACGAGGCCGGCCTCGATCATTGCCTTGCGGATCTCGCCCTCGCCGGACTGGTTGGACGACATCGAGCCGTTGGCGAGCACGAAGCCGGCCACGCCCGCGTGCGCGAGGTGGTGGACGATGTGCTGCACCCAGGCGAAGTTCGCGTTGCCGGCGGGGGGCGCGCCGTACTGCCACCGCTTGTCGTCGCGCAGACGCTCGCCGCCCCAGTCGGAGACGTTGAACGGCGGATTGGCGAGGATGAAGTCGGCCTTGAGGTCGGGGCGGCGGTCGTTGTGGAAGGTGTCGCCGTGCGCGATCTGGCCGTCGATGCCGCGGATGGCGAGGTTCATCTTCGCGAGCCGCCAGGTGGTGTAGTTCGACTCCTGGCCGTAGATCGAGATGTCGGCCTTCGCTCCCTTGGGGGCCTTGCCGCCGTTGCCGTTCCCCTTGGCGTGCGCGCGGATGAACTCCACCGACTGCACGAACATGCCCGAGGAGCCGCAGCAGGGGTCGTACACGCGGCCGCGGTAGGGCTCGAGCATCTCGACCAGGAGCTTCACCACGCAGCGCGGGGTGTAAAACTCGCCGCCCTTCTTGCCCTCGGCGCTCGCGAACTGCGAGAGGAAGTACTCGTAGACGCGGCCGAGCACGTCCTTGGCGCGACTCGCCTCATCGCCGACCTTGATGTTGCTGATCATGTCGATGAGCTGGCCGAGTCGCGTCTTGTCGAGCGCGGGCCGGGCGTAGTCCTTGGGCAGCACGCCCTTGAGCGCCGGGTTGTCGCGCTCGATGCCGGCCATCGCGTCGTCCACGAGCCGGCCGATGGTGGGCTGGCGGGCCTCCGCCTTCAGGTGCTGCCATCGCGCCTCGGGCGGCACCCAGAAGATGGAGAGCGCGCGGTACTCGTCGGGATCCTCCGGGTCGGCGCCGCTCTTCTTGTCCGCGACGAGCTTCGCGTGCTGCTCCTCGAAGGCGTCGGAAATGTACTTGAGGAAGATCAGGCCGAGGACGACGTGCTTGTACTCGGCGGCGTCCATGCTGCCGCGCAGTGCGTCGGCCATCTGCCACAGTTGGGCCTCGTAGCCGACGGTGGCGCCGTCGTTCTTCGCGGCACTCAACCTGTTTCTTGCCTTTGCCATGGCTCTTCGCGCCTTTCATCGAGTTCGGATGTAACGCCGTTTCGGGTCCTGAGGCCCCGTCCCTAGCTCGCGCAAAAGACCGCTTTCAACCAGCCGGGCGAGGCGCGTGCGCGTCGCGCGCGGGGTGAGACCAATCGCCTTCGCGATCTCGCTCGTCAGCAGGCCCTTCCCGCCGGCCAGCGCCTCCACGATGGCCTGGTCCGTTTCGTCGAGCGAGGGACGGCCGATGCGTTCGGTGAAGAGGGTGACCCGAAAGCGCACGGCGATCTCCTCGAACCGCGGAGGCGCGAGCCCCATCTCGCGGCACGCGCCCGTCATTCGCTGCACGCCGCTGCCCCACTGCTCGACGAGCCCGAGGGCGTGGAAGACGCGCCCGACGACGCGGTTGCGGAGCTTCGACACGCCGCGCGGGAGGTCTTCGATCGTGAGGCCGAAGGGCAGGAGCCCCGGGTTCTCGACTTCGAGGCGGTCGTCGAAGATCGATAGGCGGATCGGGGCGCCGCGCTGCGCGTAGTCGGCGTGCGCCACGGCGTTGATCACGGCCTCGCGCACAGCCGCCGGCGGCAGGTTCCAGCGCTCCCGGCGGCGCACAGCCCCAATCTCGGCCCCGTGCAGGGCATGCTTGGCGACGAAGCCGACCGCCTCCTCGATCGCGCGGTCGGGGTGGGAGCGGATCTCCGATCGGTCGACGATCCGGCTCTTGTCGCGGCCGCCGAATCGTCCCGCCTGGATCCAGGCGTCCGGGAAATGCTGCGCGCGATCACGCCCGAAGAGCAGCATCCCGCCGACCGTGGGGACCTTCCGTCCCTGGTGGTCCGTCACGAGCCGCAAGGTCTCGAGGTCGCGGCGGGTGAGCTTGCGAACGCCGGCGAACGACTCGGAAGCAACTCGGAAGTCCAGCGCTTCCGAGTCGAGTCCGGGCATCGGCTGTTCGTCGAAGGTCTCGCCGCGCCCGAAGCGGCGAAGCTCCTCGACGAGCTCGCGATCCGCGCGGCGGTTCGTGGAGCCCACGCGCACGTAGGCGCCACTCTCCGGTCCTTCGCGCTTCAAGTAGTGCGGGCGGGTCGGGCTCGGGTGCACCTGCACGGCCAGTACCTGCGTGCGCCGCCACGAAAGGATCTCTATCTCCGGCACCAAGCGAGGCGCCACGTGATCACTGATCAGGTTGGCGAGTCGCTCCTCCAGGTCGAGGGGCTCGGTGATGCCTCGCACGTGACCCGTCTTGTCCTCGACGCCGAGGAGCAAGGTCCCGCCGGCGGTGTTCGCGAACGCTACGACCGTCTTGAGAACCCCATCGGGGCCGGAGAGCTCGCGCTTGAACTCGAGCGTCTTGCCTTCCGGGCGTTTGAGCAGGTCGACCAGGTCCATGGCGCTCGGAAGCATACTCGGAAGTACTGAAACGCGTCACGCTTCCGAGCTCGAAGCCCCTCCTGGGCGCGTTCCTCCGTGCCGACGGCGAGTCGGTCAGGTCCCTACGCCTGGGACTGACTGCGGTCGTGGGGCGCCTAACGACAGCATTCTTTCGCGAGTGGTCTCCGTGAAGAGCCCACGCCCGATGCGGGTGCGCGCGGAGACCATTCGCGCGATCGGTCGTCCAGTACTGTCGCAGCCGCTCCAGGAGAACGGGGGACAGCGGCACCATCCGGTCCTTCCCGCCCTTGCCGTGTCGGACGTGCAGCACCATCCGTTGGCTGTCGACATCCTCGACCCGCAGGTGAGTGGACTCCGAAAGACGCAGCCCCGCGGCGTAGATCGTCGTCCGCAGGGTTCGGTGCTTGAGGTTCCCGACCGCGCCTAGCAGCCGGCGCACCTCGTCGACGCTCAACACCGCGGGCAGCTTCTTCTCGCCACGCGCGTACGGGATCTGCTCGACACTCCAGCTCTTCTTTAGTGTCGTGCGATACAGGAAACGAAGCGCGCACATCGCCTGGTTGAACCACGACCAGGAAGCACGTCGTTCGATCAGGTGCAACTGGTACTGTCGAACGTGCTCCGGACCTAGAACGTCGGGGGAACGACCGAAGTGCTTCGCGAACCGTGCGACGTGCCACAAATAGGTGGCTTGCGTCCGCGGAGCCAGGTTGCGGATTCGAAGGTCTTCGTGCATCCGGGATCGAAGAGTCGTCATCGGGAATGATCCCGGCCCGGCGGCCGACCAGAATTCCTCAGAGGGAAGGGACGGTGCTCCGTTGCGCGAAAGACAAGACTGCCGCGGAGCGGCTTAGTTCAACAAGAATTCGATGGACCAGTGAATCCTCGCGCGGACGGATTGATCTGGTCCACGTAGCAGGGGGGAGACGGTCTCTTTCCCTGCCTCTCTCCTATCTCCAGAGGGGTCGATCGGTCCGCTTGAGCTGGTCAGTGTAGCACGGGGTCTGACCTCCGCTGGGCGGGCTGTCGGGTGCTCGGCTCAGCGCTGCCGCAGGTGATCCGCCGGGCTGCGGTCGCCGAGGGGGGAGGATGTGGGTGTAGATCATCGTGGTCGAG
>Ga0247727_10017216_pt1 | contig 11540 bp, 10 predicted proteins | sample WisWelCaveWW1625_FD_202498 | JGI IMG/M metagenome (GOLD analysis project Ga0247727, IMG submission 202498) | Biofilm microbial communities from Wishing Well Cave, Virginia, United States - WW16-25 | ecosystem: Environmental > Aquatic > Deep subsurface > Groundwater > Cave microbial mat | place... | reverse complement strand
GTTCATCCTCCTTTTTAAGGTTAAGAGTTTTGGTCAACTCTATTGTAGGAGAACCCTGCCTGTTTTTTTATCGAATTTCAACTAACTTTAGCATTCAACCAGTATTCTTAGGAAGCGATTAAATTATAACACGGAAATGCAGAAAAAGTTGGCTGGAGACCTTCAGGCAAGAAAACGGTTGCTCTGACCTCTCGCTTGAGTAGTGCAGGAATTTATTCTAAATTCTCTCAATCTTCAGAATATACTTCCCACCGATTTCCTGGAAATGGGTGATGCGAAATTTTCCTTCGGCGATGCGCTCCAGGTCTTTGACGTTTGATTCTTTCACAACGCAAAACGTTACCGGCTGCTGGTATAAAAAGTCTATGACCTCGCCGTCGCTTCTTAAAAAAGGAATAGGATGCGGGCTGAAAAATCCTTCGCCATTAATATCGATAACCGCCATCTTTCGGTCCGTATAATAACGGATTCCCCGGACATAGAATTTAGAAGTAAGAATGGTCGAATCCGATCGATCAATTTCTTTAAAGACATTGCTTATCTTTTCGCAGGAAACCCATGGCTCGGCCTGATGACGGCCAAAAAATAGTCCAGCCAAAAGGATAGCCGAGATACTGGCCACGGCACCGATCACCCTTGAGAAATGATTCTTTCGATTAAAGATAAAAATCGCCAGTCCGCAGACAAAAAATAAACCGCCGAACACAACCGGATATACCGCGCTTCCCACATAACCGCTGTATTTCTGCCCGAAAATAATTGCCGCCGCGGATACAGACAAAAGAAGAACCGAGATTATGTACGCGAAGGCCTTCATCGATTTCGGCAAACCAGACTCACTTCTTGAGAGGACCCCTTCAAAATAACTTCCGATGATGATCGCCAATGCCGGAAAGACAGGAAAAATATAACTGGCCAGCTTTGAATGGGCTATCTGCACCCCTCCCAAAATAATAAAAATCCAACATAAAAGAAAAATGAATTGGTCCCGGGATGCCCCTGATTTTCGTACACTTTTATAAATCCCAAAACCCGCCGGCAATAAAAATAATCCCCAGGGAAACATCCCACCCAACATCGTCATCGGATAAAAATAAAAGGTATTGCTCTTTTGATGCTCCGCGTCAAAAATACGGCGGATATGATCATTGATAATATATTCATCAATAAAACTCTGCCCATAGGAGCGAACCATGTAAAGATGCCAGGGGATAACCAATCCTAAAAAAATTAAAATTCCCCAAAGGGTGGCTTGATTTCGGAAGAATTTCAATTCCCGTTTAAACGACAAAAAGGCGACCGCGGGAGCAAAAACGAACAAAATTCCTAAAACACCTTTCGTTAAAACCGCCAAGCCGGAGAATATAAAACACAGCACGATACCCCAATCTCGCCGATCTTTATTGATGAACCCATAGTAAAAAAATGCCAGAGCGATAACAACCAGGATCGTAAAAACCATATCCGTTAAGACCGCCCGGGAAAGGGCGATGTAAATAAAGCTGGTGGCCAGAATGACTCCGGAAAGAAAGGCCGTTCTCTTATTGAGAAAAATCATCCAGGCAATCCAGTAGGTGACCATCACACCGATAATCCCAAAGAGCGCCGGCATCAACCGGGCGGAAAATGGGGTAAGCCCCAACCATTTGATGCAAGCGGCCAGCAGCCAGAAAAAGAAAATCGGCTTCTCGAAATGAGGCTGGTCAAAAATCATTGGCGTCAGCCAGCTGTGGTTGGCCAACATCTCTTTAGCACTCTGCACATAAAATACCTCATCGGGATGGGTCAGACTCACTATCCCATTGCCGAACATCAGGAAGAAATAACTGATCCCCAGCAGCAGCATGATTAATTTTCCATGACTCCATTGACTCATACTGATTTGCTCGCTTCCAATAATTCTCCGACAGTCACACATTCGAAACCGCGTTCGGCTAATTTTTCGGTCAATAAAGGTATGGTGGAAACGGTCTCGGAGCGATTGCCCCCTTCTCTGGTAAAAACGCCACCACTGTCATGAAAAAGAATGATATCCCCGTTTTTAACATTCTTCAGCAAATACCAGATGATATATTTATCATCAAAAGTGACCCAGTCTTTGGAGTTAAGCGACCAAAGGACGACTTCATAACCTATGGCCCTGACCCGTTTCTTCTCTTCTTTGTAAAGCCAGGCCTTGGGAGGACGGAAATACCGGGTGGTCTGCCCCGTGATTTCTTTAATCACCATCTCCGTGTATTTAATTTCTTCCTCAAGTTCTTCCGGGGTGTAATACAGTAAAACACTGTGGGCATATCCGTGATTACCGATCTCATGGCCTTCTTCGGCCACGCGCCGGGCCACGTCCGGATATTTTTTGACATGATGGCCGATCATAAAAAACGTGGCCTTGACATCCGCTTTCTTAAGTTCATCGAGGATTAAAGGCGTCCAGACAGGCGACGGACCGTCATCAAAGGTAATCGCCACCCTTTTGTGCTCTGTGTCAACCCGGTAGACCGTTCCTTTACGTGCCAGAACCGCCTGGTCGAAAAAAACACAAAAGCTGGCAATTCCAAAACTTAAAACGCCAAAGATGATTAATATTTTTATGAGAACAACCGATTCCATAAAATATTTACGCATGTCATTGCGAGTGCCGAAGGCACGAAGCAATCTTTGAAAATTTAATCCTGATTGAGATTGCTTCGTACTCACTTTCCTTTATTAAATTTTATTAGATGAAGTGAGTACAGTACTTATTTCTTCTATAAAATTGTTAAAGGAAAATAAGTACGCTTCGCTCGCAATAACATTCCTATTTTTAAAAAAGTGATACCATTGTACACAAAAAGCAAATTTTTTAAATCTTTTTGGAACCTTTTTAGGAATGAATTAAAAATTGAAGGCAAAAAAGTAAAGGAGATTAGCGGGTTTCTTGAAAATAGGATTTTGCGCTGCGTGATTTCTTTTTTGTACTACGCGCTGGGTTAGAAGCCGCATTGAGGCGATTGTATCGAATCCATTCTGCGGAGAATTTTTTCATCCAATCCTCGGTCGCTTTTCCAAAACCGATATTAAAGCCAACCCGCTCACTTTCTAACCATAGGTGCCGCTGAATTTCCTCGATGACCCTTTTATCTTTAAGTAATTCTTCGGGAGTGATTTTGGCCATATCGCCTCCTGCTTAAAGGGTTACTATTAAGTGCATTCTACTCCCAGAAGTTCTTTACTGTCAATAAGTTCCTTGTCGCAAATTTAGCCTTGACAAAATATCATTTTAAAGTATACTTCTGCTCAATAATTCGAAAGGATCACTTATGTCTCGCGTTTGTGTCATCTGTCAAAAAAAATCTGTAGCCGGACGTCAGTACGCGTACCGCGGTATGGCGAAAGCCAAAGGCGGAGCCGGTGTTAAGGTCACCCGCAAATCTTTACGGCGATTTATGCCTAACTTGCAACGGATCAAGATTATCCTAAACGGTGTCGTTCAAAAAGTTTTGGTCTGCACTAAATGCATCAAAAGCGAAAGAATCGTTAAGGCTTAAGAAACGAACTCTCCTTTTTTCCTTCTCGAGAAACACTCCTCTGAAAATTATTAAATAATAAGGACAGTTACCTAAGAATTGATAGGTAACTGTCCTTATTAATAATGACTATTCAACTTCCACTGAAATTGTTATTTCCTTTGAGCAGTATCTACCGACAATCCTGTGGACAACCGCAAGGTGGACATTGATCCCCAATACATTGGGGACAAAATCTTGCCTCCTCATCCGCCTCACAAACACCATTGCCGCACCTCGGAGGTTTTACTATTATCTTTTCAAGAGAGAAATTTAATTCTTGTTTCTCATTGGCTCTTATAACTTTAGTCTCGCTCTCCGGATTATATCCCTCCTTACTAGCGACAACCCGAAAGAGAACTCCCCCGCTATCGGTATCAACCCGAAGATCATAATAACCCTGATCATTCGTTTTGGTCTCATAAGAAGGCTCAGGGAGAAAGGCTCCACTACCTTCTAATATTCTATGGGCTGGTTCGGCAAAAATCGTCGCCCCTACAATCGGTTTAAGTGTTCCATCGGATGTTTTCTCTGTTACTCTTCCATAAAAACTTCCTATCCCTTGTTTAACCTCACAATCTTCCAAACAGGTTTTCATTTCTCCTACTTCACAGATTCTATTACCGCACACTGGAGTAGGTTCACAATCCTTCGGACAACTATCGCAAGGTAGACATGGATCTCCTATACATTGGGGACAAATATCTACGTTTTCACCCACTTCACAAATCTTATTCCCGCAAGTTGGAATTGGGTGACAATCCCTCGGACAGGTTTGCGAATTTTCGGATAATTCGCAGATTCCATCCCCGCAGATCGGAGTACGGTGACAATCCTCAGGACAACTATAACAAGGCGGGCATCCATTCCCTATTATACATTGGGGACAAATATCCACTGCTTCAGCTGCTTCACAGACCCTATCTCCACAAACGGGTGGAGGTGGGTCGATTATTTTACAATCTACAGGACAAGAATTAACCGTTTCACCTTTTTCTTGCTCACAAATTCCATTGCCGCAATCCTTAGAGCGCTCGATTATGAATTTTGCGCCGGCCACTTTACTGGGCTCTAATCCTTTTTTGAAAGCTTTAGCCTTAACCGGTTTACTACTATTAAGGAAGAATGGTTTTTTATATTCCCAAGAGTCCTTGGTTGGAATGGTGCCATCGACAGTGTAATGAATCTTCGCGCCATGGGTTGTTGTTTTTAAACCGACTTTAATTGGCTGCGCAAATGTTCCTCCGTTAGGGGTAATAACAGGTGTATCGACCGTCTTACTACGCGATTCACCCCAAACCGGTGAATTAAAACTGAAACACAAAAAAATAAAACAGCAAAATACAGACTGCAGACATCGTGTCATTGAAAACATGGTGTTCTCCTTTTTTGGAGGCCATTCGTTTATAAGGTAACAATTTTTCTTAACTATTCCGTTAAATTAAACTAAAAATTTTCCTAAAATAATTCTGTCTTGGATTAATCAAAATAAAGCACAGTAAATTTCGTAATTAAAGACGGCAGGCCGCTTGGCAGGAAAACGGTTTCTGCTCGACGGGATTAAAAAATTATTTACAAAATTAATTACAAATAGCCGGATCATGGGCGAATGCGGAACCCCATAGATATGGCAGGATATTTTTTCTGGTATTTCTTTATGACAATCAAAGACGACCCATAAAAGCTTTTTAAACGGTCACTTTTATATCCTTTAATTTAAGCTGCAAGGTGGGTTCTTTGTTCCAGTCATCCAAAGTCAGGCTGTAGGCTAAATCAACTTCCCGCGATTGGGCGACCATATCCTGAAATTTACCCATCCCAAAACCAACCGCCGAGACGGTCATTGGACCGTCACTCACCCAGAATTTGATGGTATCGCGGCCCAGGACAACCGGCGCGGTCTTCACTTTCAAACGGCGGGAACAAAAATGCGGGACTGGATTTCCTTCACCAAAAGGTCCGATACTCTCCATGGTTTCGGCTAAATCACGGTTTAGGATAGAAAGATTGACTTCCGCGTCCAATTCTAAACTCGGGACCAGATGTTCCGCGGCCATGACCTTTTTGGCATGAATGTTAATAGCCTCGCGAAAGGCATTAAAATTTTCTCGGGTGATGGTTAATCCGGCGGCATGCGCATGACCGCCAAAATCCTCAAGCAGATCTGAACACTGCGTCAAGGCCAGGAATAAGTGGAATCCTTCAACAGAACGGGCGGAACCGACACCCATCCCTTCTTCAAATGAGATAACAATCGTCGGTCGATAATAAGTTTCTAGAATACGCGCGGCCACAATCCCTAAGACACCTCTGTGCCAGCCTTCGCCGCCGATGACGATGACATTGTGCTCCTTAAAGTTTATCTCCCGCTCGACCATTGCCAGCGCTTCACCGATAATTGTATTCTGGGTCTTCTGCCGCTGTGTATTGACCTCTTCTAAATTCTTTGCCAAAAGATAAGCCTCCTCAAAATTCTCACTCAACAATAAATTGAGAGATTCGGCCGCGGAGGTAATCCGGCCGCTGGCATTGATCCTGGGGCCTAAAATAAAACTAATAAACCGCGCGCTCATCTTTTTGTCTTTTATGCGGGCCACCTCAATTAAAGCCTTAAGTCCCATATTCTTTGTATGATTGATTTTATCGACACCCTCTCTGGCCAATATCCTGTTCTCACCGGTTAATTCGGCCACATCGGCAACCGTTCCCAGCGCCGCCAGCTCAAGGGCCTCTTCGTTGACCTCGCCTAACAGGGCCTGGGACAATTTGAAAACCAAACCAACCGACGCTAAACTTTTAAAAGGATACGCGCAATCCGCCCGTTTCGGATTAATGATAGCCACGGCTTCCGGCAATCGGCCGTGAGAAGGTTCGTGGTGATCGATAATGATCACATCAATGCCAGCCTGGTTTAACGCCCCAACTTCCGCAAAAGCCCCAATCCCGCAATCAACCGAAATCAGCAGGCTTACTCCTTTGGCCGCGGCATCTTCAATGACATTATGATTTAATCCATACCCTTCCTTTAAACGATGGGGAATATAATGTTCAACTTCAATCCCTAACCGATTAAGAACGCGGCGCAATAAAACCGAGGACGTAACGCCGTCGACATCATAATCGCCGAAAATGAGAACACGCTCTTTATCCCGGGCGGCTTTTTTGATGCGCTCAACCGCGACCGTCATATCCTTCAAAAGAAACGGGTCATGCAGACGTGACAAATCTCCGGAGAGAAAATCCTGCGCTTCTTGAATACTGCGGACATTACGGTTAATGAGGACTTGGGCGATAACCGGATGAATCTTTAAGGCCTGGCTTAATTCTTTTTGTAATTGAGGATTGGGGGCTTTAATGAACCAATTTTTATACATCATCACATTTTTTCCGGCGCGCGGACTCCTAAAAGCTTAAGGCCGCTCGCCAAAACAACTTTAGCGGCAAAGATCAGGGCTAATCTCTCTTTGGATAGTTCCAGGTTTTCCCCTACCACGCGGCATTGGTCGTAAAATTTATGGAAGGCTGTGGCCAAACTCAAAAGGTAACTGGTTACGGTATACGGATCGAGCTGATCAACGCAAATCTTAATTATATCCGGAAAAACACCAATCTGGCGCATCAGCTCAATTTCCGACGGCTCTTTTAATAATTTCAAGGGTGCCGAAGTAGGCAACAGCTTAGACTGTTTGGCAAAATCGATAACACTCTGAATCCGGGCATGGGCATATTGAATGTAATAAACCGGATTCTCCGGCGTTTCTTTTTTGGCCAGCGCCAAATCAAAATCCAAATGGGCCTCCAGATGCCGCATCAAGAAAAAATACCGCGCGGCGTCCACGCCGACTTCATTGATGACCTCGCGCAAACTGATAAACTGTCCGCGCCGGGTCGACATCGACAAGGGTTTGCCGTCTCTATAAATCGTGGCCAACTGCACGATACGCACCTCTAACGATTCTCCAGATTTTCCCAAGGCTTGAACCGCGGCTTTTATCCGCGGGATATAACCATGATGGTCCGGTCCCCAGATGTTGATGATTTTGGCAAACCCGCGCTCGTATTTGTCCTTATGGTAAACAATATCCGGAGCCAAATACGCGAAACTACCATCACTCTTTTTCACCACCCGGTCTTTATCATCGCCAAAGGCCGTGGATTTAAACCACTTGGCCCCCTCATGATGATAAACCATTTCTTTTTTCTCGAGGAAATCTAAAACATTCTCAATGCTTTTCTCGGTGGCAATCTTCGATTGGTACGACCAGACATCGAAATGCACTCCAAAATCTTTTAACTCCCTACCGATAACCGCCATCAAATATTCGACACCAAAACGGGCGATCGTAAAATCTTCCAGATGAACTTGGTCCGCCGTTTTGATGTGATGACGCTCAATGAATTCTTGGGCCATATCCCGCACGTAATCGCCTTGATAACATTCTTCAGGAAACGCGATCATCTCGCCTAAGATTTCCCGGGCGCGTAAACCAATGGATCGGCCCAAGATATTGACCTGATTACCTTCATCGTTAACGTAGTATTCTTTGGTGACGTCATAGCCGGAAAATTTCAGAATATTTCCCAGGGCATCGCCCACGGCGGCCTGGCGGGCGTGGGCCACGCTCAAAGGACCGGTGGGATTGGCGCTGACAAACTCAATCTGAACCTTTTGTCCCTGCCTGCTGGCAGGCAGGCCTGCCTGTTTTGACCTGCCATAATCTTCCTGTTGTTTGAAAACTTCATAGAGAACGTCATAAAAAGCCTTTGTAGTCAGAAAAAAATTAATGAATCCGGGTTTCTTGACCTCAACGGTCTTGATTTTTTCCTTTAAGGGTGATGCCGAAAGATTTCTTTGGATAGCCTGGCAAATTTTTGATGCGATGTCCTGCGGATTTTGTTTTAAAATTTTGGATAACCTTAGGGCAATAGTCGAAGAAAAATCTCCGTGAACGGGATCACTGGTCTCTTCGACTTCGACAGGTATGGATTGGATGGAGGCGAGAGGGAATTCCGAGAGAGAATCCTCGATTAAAACCTGTAACTGATTTCTTAAGGCGGGTAACATGCAGAGGCTGATTCACGCTTATAAAAATTAGTGTTTCTTCCAACTGACTCTTTTGGCTTCCTGCCAAAGATGCTCAAGGCCGTAAAACTCGCGGACCGATTCACCAAAAATATGCACCACCACGTCGCCAAAATCAACCAGGACCCACGTTCCTTCTTCCAAACCATGAATGTGAAAGGTGGAAATCCCAAATTTTTCCAACTCTTCGTTGATATTCTCGGCCGTGGCGCGGATTCTTCGGTCAGAACTTGCCGTGCAGATGACAAAGTAGTCGCAGAAATTGACAACTTTGCGCATATCCAGGACAACAATATTTTCGGCCTTGTTGTCGTTGGCAAAACGTGCAGCTAACTTGGCGACATCCCGAGATGTTAGACGAGTCTTTTTGATGTTAAACTAATCCCACGCGTTAAATGGCTGCTTTACGAGTAAAACTTATATGCCAAGACTTATTTCTTTTTTAATTTTGCAGCTTGATCTTTGGAGAGAACACGCCAGCACTCATGAGTACCAGCCTTGGATTTGGCTACCGCAAAAAACCTTCCGGCCTTTTCTTTTACTTGATATTCCGTGGCCTTAAATTTGCCTTTGGTCTTCACATCGTAAAATTGTAATTCATCCATTGAGTTCTCCTTTAAATTTTGGAATAAATTAAATAAAATTGCGTATGTTTATCGCAACTGATTACTGACGAATAATTTTTCTCAACCTCCTTTCCTTATCTTTATCTTTCCTAAAACTTTTTAGAGTCTAACTGATATTTTTTTGTTTGTCAATTCAAAAAACGATTTTGAAGGGGTATTAAAAAAAATTTGCGCTATATTCTGACTAACTACCAACGGCTAATAAAGTTCGAATCTGTTTTTCCTGCTGGTCGTTTAGAGGCCCGACCAAAGAAACATTCAGCTTCTCCCGTTTGAGCACCAAAGCGGCCACTCTTTTAATGTCCATCAAGTCTATTTTCTTTATCTCCTTTAACACATCCTGCAGCGTTCGGATTCTATCGAGACTGACCGTCGCTTCGCCGATCCAGAACATGTGCTCCAAGGTGTCCTCCAGTTCTAAAAGGATCTGCCCCAGGTAATAATCCTTGGCCCGGGTGAATTCGCTTTTGGTGACGCCGTTTTTCTTGATTTTATCCAATTCACTTAAAATAACCTTTAAGGCCTCGGTGATTTTATTGTTGTCCACGCCAGCCCGCACCGTAAAAAGCCCGGTGTCCTTCAAATATTTAACGCCGCTTGAAATCGCATAAGCCAGTCCTCTTTTCTCCCTGACCTCACTAAACAGGCGGCTGGACATGTTGGCCCCGAGAATGATGTTAAAGAGGGTGAGGGCGTAGCGATCCGAATGGCTGCTGTCTAATCCTATGGAACCTAAGGCTAGATGCATCTGTTCGGTCTCTTTTCGAAAAAATTTGACCTTAGGCTTTTGCTGAGTGTCTTGAAATTTTATGAAACTCGCGAGACGATTGCGTTCGCCTTGAGAAAATCTTCCCCTGACCAAACTAACAAAAGACGAATGAGCAATTTTTCCCGAAGCGGTCACGACAATATTACCGGCAGCGTAATGCTGCCGATGAAAGGATTTTAAATCTTTATGACTCATCGCCCCCACCGATTCCGGAGTCCCGGTCAATCGTTTTCCAAGAGGAATATCGGGCCAGACTAATTCATCTAAAAGTTCTCCGACTAAATACTGCGGGAGGTCGCGGTACATCTTAATCTCCTCTAAAATCACCGTCCGCTCTTTATCGACATCTTTTTTGGCGATCAAAGGAGCTAAAACCATATCCGATAGGATATCAAAAGTCGTCTCTAAATGTTGGGCTGGTATCTTGGCAAAATAACACGTGTATTCTTCGGAAGTAAAAGCATTTAAAGATCCCCCCACGCCTTCAATCCTTTCCTTGATTTCATTACACGCGTATTTCTTTGTCCCTTTAAAAAGGATGTGCTCAAGAAAATGCGCAGCTCCTTTATTTTTGTCGTCTTCATAGCGTCCGCCCACCGCCACCCAAATGCCCAGGGCCAAACTTTCCCGCCCTTTCATTTCATTGGTGACAACACGGATACCATTATCGAGAACTGATTTTTGATACATCTTAACCTCTTCTGAATTCCCTCCCCCTTGTGGGGAGGCCTGCCTGCCGGCAGGCAGGGAGGGGAATTATAAATCTTTAGTTAAACGTGATACAAATTGAACAACATTTTTCACTAAATCTTTTTTACCGATATTCTTTTGAATTTCATGAACAATCGCACTGCCGACAATCACGCCATCGGAAACTTGGGCGACAGATTTCACCTGAGAAGTTGTTGAGACCCCGAACCCGACACACACGGGTAGCCTGGTATAACGCCTGGCCAGTCGAACATTATTCTTGATTTCCCGCGGCAAATCATTTCTAACACCAGTCACACCGGTAATCGAAACATAATAAATGAAACCGGTCGCGGCCTTGATAATTTTCTTCATTCGTTCCTTAGTCGTAGTCGGCGATAAAAAGAATATCGTGGCCAAATTATTTCTTCGCGCGCTTTTTAACAATTTGCCCGCTTCTTCCGGTGGCAAATCAGGAATGATGACGCCATCGACTCCCGCTTCCCTGGCGCTTTGAACAAATTTTTCTTCGCCGAAATGCAAGACCGGATTGTAGTACGTCATCAAAGCAATAGGGATCTGCGAGTGTTGGCGGATTTTTCTAACCGATTCTAAAATTTTCTTAAGGCTGACCTTCTTTTGTAAAGCTCTTTGCGAGGCTGCCTGGATGGTGGGACCGTCCACCAACGGATCAGAAAATGGCACACCTAACTCAAGGATATCCACATCCGCTTGTTCAAAAGCCACAGCGAGCTCTTCAGTTATCTTCAAGTTAGGATCACCCGCCGTGATAAATGCAATGAACGCTTTTTTCCTTCGCGCTCTTA
>Ga0247727_10017215_pt1 | contig 11540 bp, 12 predicted proteins | sample WisWelCaveWW1625_FD_202498 | JGI IMG/M metagenome (GOLD analysis project Ga0247727, IMG submission 202498) | Biofilm microbial communities from Wishing Well Cave, Virginia, United States - WW16-25 | ecosystem: Environmental > Aquatic > Deep subsurface > Groundwater > Cave microbial mat | place... | reverse complement strand
GCCTCGCCGATGGAAGGAGCGAACACGCCGATGCAAGCCGATGCCTCGCCGGTGCAACGCGAAAAATCACCGAAGCAAGACGACAACGCGGCGGTGTGATAAAACGTGGAGCCGACACAAGCGACCGACGCGCCGGCGTAAGCCGCGACGGGGCCGAAGGAGGCCAACGAGGCCCCGATGGTCCCAAGCTCGCAGGCAATCCGAGCCGCGCGCGTAAGCAAGCGGTGCCCTGGAGTAGGGCGATATGGGATCAATACAATCTACAGCCCGGCACCGCTTGCTTACGCGCGCGGCTCGGAATGGCACCGCTTGCTTACGCGCGCGGCTCGGAATGGCAGAGCGCACGCAATGGAGCCGTGCTCGGATCAGGGAAGCACGCGACCGGAGCCTTCGTCGAGTTGGTGGAGGCGAGCGGCGGGCAACGACTTCGCGTTGAAGGACTCTCGTAGTCCGCTCGGCCAGCTTACCTCGAGCTGCTCAATTCCGCTCGTACTACCCAGACCAAAATGCAATCGCAGCATGGACTGCGACAGGTAGCTCGAGCCGCTGCGCACCCAGCGAGTTTGCTTGCGGCCGCCGGCGGCGAGTTGCACCTTCGCGCCGATGGCGTTGCGGTTGCTCTTCGTGCCCCGCAGCAGAAACTGAATCCAGTTGTTGCCTCTTGCTCCTTCGTTGCGGAGCAACTCAGCGGGTTGATTGTTATTGCCGACGAGAATGTCGAGACTGCCATCGTTGTCGAAGTCGCCGTAAGCGGCGCCGCGTGAGACGCGCTCGACGGTGAACGGTTGCCCGGCGCTCGGGCTTACTTCAACAAACTTTCCCGAACCGGAGTTGCGGAACAGCAAGTTCCGTTGGGCGTACGTCGTGCGGGGAGTGTCGTCGTGCACTTTTGGTTGAACATGGCCGTTCGCGACGAACGCGTCGTCGAAGCCGTCGTTGTCGAAGTCGAAAAAAAAGAGCCCGAACCCCAGGAAGTTATAACTCGGCTCCCAAACCCCCGAGGTGTGGCTGACATCAGTAAAGCTGCGGCGAGGCGCATCTTGCTGAAAGAGGGAGAGGCCCTCGGCCGAGAAGTTGCTGATGAGAATCGCCAATCTCCCATCCCTCGCCGGGTCGGCGGCGTCGATGCCCATGCCGGCCCGCGTGCGTCCGTCTTCCGTGAAAGCCACGCCGTTGCGTACAGCGACTTCCTCGAACCTGCCATTGCGCAGGTTGTGAAACAGCAAGTTCCGAGTCGTGTCACTCGCAACGACGATGTCTGACCACCCATCATCATCGTAATCAAGCACGCAGACGCCAAGCGCTTTGCCGGTGGCCTGAGCGATTCCTGCGCTGGTCGTTACGTCTGTGAAGCGACCATTCCCTTCGTTGTGATACAAGGAGCAAGGCTGCGGAGGAAAGTACCGAGGATTGCAATAGGCGCGGTACCCCTCGGCCTGGTTGCAGGTGGCGTCGTCGGTCCAACGGTAGCGGACGTAATTGCAAACGAACACGTCGAGCAAACCATCGCGGTCATAGTCGAGCCAGGCGGCGCTCGTGCTGAACCTGGGATCGCGACGGAACTCGTTGGGTGTCACATCGGTGAACACCCCGGTCCCGTCGTTGCGATAGAGTCGGTGCCCCTGAAGGCAGGTCGTTACCCAAAGATCGTCGAAGCCATCGTTATCAAAGTCGGCGACGGCACAGCCCATGGCGTAGATCGATTCCGTCAAGCCTGATTGCTTGGTCACGTCGGTGAAGGTGCCGTCGCGATTGTTGCGGAAGAGAACAATGGTAGGTGGCTGTTGCCCGGACCCATGCTGTGAGGACGAGGACGGCACGTCGCGCGAGTTGATAAAGCAGAGATCGAGCCAGCCGTCGTTGTCAAGGTCGATGAACGCGCAGCCGGGGCCCATGGTTTCGGGAAGATGGAATTGGCCCTTCGCTCCGCTGTGATGCGTGAAGCGGATTCCCGCACGCTCGGAGACATCGGTGAACTTGGCCGGGCTCATTGGCGATGGCTGGTGACGCGAAACCGGTGGTGACGAGAACAACTCGTCACTGGCGCGATGCTGCTTGCAGCCGCACAGTGCGAACGCGAGCGTGAACAGCGTGGCGAGAACCCTGTGTGTCACCGCGCGCCTGGCTTCGAATCGGCGATCGCGCCGCCCGGACGACGAAAGGCTTCCTTTCCAATCTGATACACGTCCGCGATCTTCAAGCAGCGTTCACTCTTCGCTTTCTCGCCCATCTTCGCATAAGTCAGTCCGAGCGGATAGTAAACCTCGGCGACGCTGGGATCGATGACCAATGCGCGCTCGAACTCTCTCGCGGCCTCCGCGTAGCGCTGCTGGCGGTAGTAGACGGTGGCGAGGAGCTGGACCGGTTCGGCGTCGTTGGGATCGAGTTCCACGGCGCGCTGGTAGATCTCAAGCGCCTGGTGCAACTCCTTTGGGCCGGGATTTTGACGGAGCTTGAGGTTGCCGAGGGCAATGTAGGTCACGGAGCGCCGAGGATTGAGCGCTCGCGCCTTTTGCAGACTTCGCTCCGCGACGTCGAACATACCCGCGCTGAGCGTGTAGGCGCCCAACCAGAAGTAGCCATAGTCATCCTGCGGCTCCAGGTCGACGTAGCGCCGCATCGCCTCGATGGCCTGCGTCAGACGCCCGGTGCGGTTGTACGCCTGGGCCAGCTCGAGAGGAATTTCCGGCCGGTTGGGGCTCAGTTCCGCCGCATGTTTGAGCGGGCCAATCGCGTCGTCGTTGCGACCTAATGCGCGCAGCACGCACCCTTCTTCAAAGTACGCGTCGGCGAGGTCAGGACGCAACTCCTTGCATTTCTTCAGGTACTCCAGCGCATCGGGGTAGCGGTACTGGGCACGACTACGCTTCGCGAGTTCCAGATATAGGGTCGCGTCGGTTGATCCGTTCCGCGCCTGCTCCAGCAGTTTCGAGGTACTCACCGACCGGTAGGCAATGTCTTCCAGCCGGTACCGCTCAAACAAAACGCCGGCGGTCACGAGCAGACCGCCGGCGAGCAGCGCGAGCGCTAACTGCCTCATGCCTTGCGAAGAAAGCGACTCACTTCATTCTCGATCACGGAGCCGTAGTCGAATCCCCCGCATTCTTGCAATCGTCCTGTTGAATGCTCCACATGCAGGGCTTGGTGGTGCCGGTGCGCATCCACTTGACGTGACCATCGCCGAAGACTGCACTGAAGCCCTCGGTGTGACGGTTGGAGATGCAACGGGGCGCAACGGGGCTATCGGTGTTAGCCGGGCAGCCGACGTTGCGGTAGTCCACGTGATTCTCGCGCCAGACCTCCATTTCGCCAAACCGATTGTTCGCATTTTTCGCGCCGTCGGTCATCCAAATCGTTCCGGCCGGATCTTCGACTTGCGACTCCGACGGGCTCTTCCAGTTGTTGCCTGGCTGCACCACTCCGCCACAGTTAGTCGGGATGCGGTAGCCGTGATGTCGACAGGGACCGAGCACTCCGCCGACCGTGGTCTGCCACATGGGCGTTCCGGGCTGACCATTCCCACCCTCCCACTGCTCAATCGTATTGACCGTATAACTGGTGAACGAGGGAACGGGAAGTCCGGTGCGCAAAAAAGTGCTGATCTCGTATTTCGCCGTGGGGCATGCGAAGACTTCATAGCTCTTTGTGTAGGGCTGCAGACAATCCTGCCACCAACGCAATCGCTCGCGTGCACCCCCGGCGTTGGTGTCGTAGCGAAATGGCGGCGCCCACTGGCCATCATAGTCTGAGCCGTACATCTGCGCGGATTGTCCGACCTGTTTGCAGTTCGACAAGCACGCCGCTCCCCGCGCCTTTTCCCGCGCCTTAGCGAAGACGGGAAAAAGGATTGCCGCCAGAATTGCGATGATGGCGATGACAACCAAAAGTTCGATCAATGTAAACGCGCGGCGTTTACACTTCAGTGACGTCCAGATCGATTTCATCTTGCTCTCTCCTTCGTTGATGTTCTCCGACTAGCGCCCTTCGTGCGGCTTGGGCGCTCCATCTGGCGCGGGAGATTGGGCCCCTGCCTTTTCCCCCGTCGCCGGCGCCGGCGACGCGCCGGTCTCAACCGTTTCGGTCTTGCTGCATCCCTGCGTCAGCAGTGTAAACATCGCAACTCCGATCACCAGCGTCGCGGTCCAGCACTGCGTCACGAACTTGTGCATCTGTTCACCTCCTTGCGTGGATGCACATTATGACATGCGCTTCATTGAACATCAACGGTTTCGGAAAAGGTTCCATTCCACCGCCACATTTTTGGAGCCTGGATGTCGAACCTTTCAACACTGTACGGAGGATAACCACACGATGCTTGAACTCACCACTGGCCATTCCACCAACTGCGAGGGGATGACGCGGCGCGACTTGGTTCGCGTGGGCGGGCTGGGCGTCTTTGGCCTTTCGCTGCCTGCGTTGCTGCGAGCGCAGAGGGCGACTGCCGATCAATCGCAAATCAAAAATCGAAAGTCAGAAATCAATTGCATCGTGCTGTGGATGGATGGCGGCCCCAGCCACCTCGATACCTTCGCACCCAAGCCCAACGCGCCTACCGAAATCCGCGGGCCGATGGGCGTGGTCTCCACCAATGTCCCCGGCGTGCAAATCAGCGAGTGGCTCCCGCAGTTGGCGCAGGTGATGGACAAGTACTCGATCATCCGCTCGCTCACTTCGCCGAACGGTAGCCACGGCCCGGCCAACCATTACATGATGACCGGCTACAACTTCACGCCCGTCGTCAACTACCCGTCGTACGGCGCAGTGCTGTCGCGCGAGCGCGGCCTGATGAACAACGGCCTGCCCACCTACGCGGCCATCGGCAACAATCCGTTCCGGCAGGGGTTCGGGACGCCGGCCGGCTACATGGGCACGCAGTACAACCCGTTCGGCGTCGGCGGCGATCCCGCGGCCGCCAACTTCAGCGTGCGCGACGTGTCTCCCGCCAGCGGCACCAGCTTCGACCGGGTGGAGCGTCGCAAGGGCATGCTCGACGCCGTGGACCGTTTCCAGCGCGACGTCGAGACCCGGCAGGATGCGGTCAAGGCGGTCGACAAGTTTTACGAGAGCGCGTTCAGTCTGGTCACCTCGCCCGGCGCGAAGAAGGCCTTCAACCTGAAGGACGAGCAGGACTCGCTGCGCGACCGCTACGGTCGTAACACCTTCGGCCAATCGTGCCTGCTGGCGCGGCGGCTGATCGAGAGCGGCGTGCGCTTCGTCACCGTGACGCGCAACGGCTGGGACACGCACACCAACAACTTTGTGACGCTGAAGAACACGCGCCTGCCAGAGATCGACCAAGGCTACTCGGCGCTGCTGACCGACCTCGATCAGCGCGGCATGCTCGACAGCACCATCGTCATCTGGATGGGCGAGTTTGGGCGGACGCCGAAGATCAACACCTCGGCCGGCCGCGACCACTGGCCCTACTCGACCGTCGTCACCATCGGCGGCGGCGGACTGAAGCGTGGCGTGGTGGTCGGCGACTCCGACGAGACTGCGGCGTATCCCTCCGACAAGCCGTATCGGATCGAAGACCTGGCCGCGACGATTTACCACGCGCTGGGCATCGACACCGAGAAGGAATACCTGGCGCCCGACAACCGGCCACTCAAGGTCAATTACGACGGCAAGCCGATGGTCGAGTTGATCTGATTGTTGTCGCTCGTTGCTGGGAACTCACAGGGATCGGCCGCGCCGGTCCCTGTTATCTTGGGTGAAGCTTACCGATGAGACTCCTGCCCCTGCTCGTTCCGCTGCTGTTCTTCGGCCCGGCCAGGCCTACGCCGCCAACCACTTCTAAAAGTGCGAAGAACGCAACGCCGGTCCAGCCGGTGGCGCCGACAGCTAAACTTCCGCGCCACCTCGAGGTGCCCCTGCCGACGCAGGCTGCCGTCCCGGCCGAGCTAACGCCGCTGACTTTCTACAAGGACGTACTCCCCGTCTTCCGCGCCAACTGCGGGAACTGCCATCTCGGTGACAAGAAGGAAGGCGGCCTCGCGCTCGACGATCCCGCCGTGCTCTTGCGGGTGGGCGCGAAGGGCGCGCTGGTCGTGCCCGGCAAGAGTGCGGAGTCGCCGCTCATCCAGCGGCTCGATGGCACGCTGAAGCCGCAGATGCCGCTGCCGGCGCAACCCGGCGCAACCCCGCGTCCGCTGGCTGCTGCGGTGATCGAGCGGCTGAAGAAGTGGATAGCCGACGGCGCCAAGCTCGGACTTGAAGGTCGCACCGCCGCGACCCTTGAAATCACAGCGAAGATTGGCCCGTTGCCGGCGGCGGCCGCACTGGCTTTCAGTGACGACGGCAAGCTGCTGGCGGTGGGACAGTTCGGCAAAGTCGTGTTGTGGGACGTTGCCGCCGGCAAGGTCCTCCGCACGCTGACCGAAGTGGCCGGCCATGTCCACGCGCTGCAATTCAGTCCGGACGGCAAGCTCCTCGCCGCCGGCGGCGGAGTCCCCGGTCGAATGGGCGAGGTGAAGCTGTTCAACACGGCGGACTGGTCGACGGCGCAAACCTTGAAGGAGCATCTCGATGTCGTGTTCGACCTCTCCTTCAGCAAGGACGGCGCGCGGCTCCTCACCGCTGGACTCGACAAAACCGCCAGGGTCTGGACCGTCGCCGAGGGCAAAGTCGTGTTCACTATCAAGGACCATAGTGACGTGGTGAACGGCTGCGTCTTCGCGCCCGACGGCAACTTTTACACCGCCAGTTCCGACCGCACCGTGCGATTGTTTAACGGGCAGACCGGCAAGTCGTTTCGCACTTTCATCGGCCACACACTGCCGGTGCTGGCGCTGGCGGTATCGCCCGATGGCGCCTCCGTGCTGAGCACCGGCGAGGAGCCGGCGCTGCGCTGGTGGAACGTGCAACAGGGCAACACCCTCCGCAACCAGGGCGGGCACGGCGTCGCCTGCCATGAAGCGAAATTCAGCAAGGACGGTCGCTTCGTGGTCTCGGCCGGCGCCGACAACAGCGTGCGCATTTGGAACGGCCAGACCGGCGGCGCGCTGCGAACGCTGACCGGCGCGAGTGACTGGCTCTACTCCGTCGCCATCACCGCCGACAACCGGCTTGTTGCCGGTGGCACCGCCGACGGTCGAGTTCTGATGTGGGATCAGGCCTCCGGCCGAATGCTGGCGACGCTGGTTTCGCATCCGGCGAAGACCTCCGCCGACTGGCTGGCGACGACCCCCGCTGGCTGGTTCGATACCTCCGACGCGATGCGGAAACTCATCACCTTCAAGGTCGCGGGCGAGGTCGTGCCGAGCGAACCGTTCGCAACACTGCAGAAGCCCGACCTGCTGGCGAAGAGCCTCAGCGGACAGCCGGTGGACTTCGCCCGCATCGCTGCGCCGATGCCGCCGAAGTCGTAGCGCGCCTCGATGCGCGTCCGTGCCGAGATCATCAACGTAACCCTGCGCCATCCGTTCCAGCTTGCACGCGGCCCGGCCGACACCACCCGCGAGACCGTCATCGTTCACCTCGGCGACGCGCTGGGCGAGGCCACTCCCATCCGTTACGCGGGCGAGACCGCGGCGGCGGTGCGTGACGCGCTCGATGGCTTAAAAGTCGCGGACGATGTGACGCTGGACACGCTCGGCGACGTGCTGGACGCCTTCGCCGCGCAGCATCCGCAACTTCGCTCGGCGTGGGCCGGCCTCGACTTCGCCTTGCACGATCTCGTAGGCCGGCGCATGGGCCGGCCCATTTATCAAATGCTGGACCTCGACCCCGTCCTCGCGCCGGCGACCTCGTTCACCCTGGCGATGGCCGCACCCGACCTGCTCCGGCGCAAAGTCGAGGAGGCCGCGCCCTACGCGATTTTCAAGGTAAAGCTCGGCTCGCCCGCCGACTGGGACACGCTGGCGCTGATCCGTTCGCGCACCGACAAACCGATTCGCGTAGACGCCAACGAAGGCTGGACGGTGGAGCAGGCTCTCGCCATGACGCAGCGCCTGCCGGAGTTCGGCGTCGAGCTGGTCGAGCAGCCCGTCCAGCGGGACGACCTCGACGGCCTCGCCGCGGTGACGGCGGCCTCTCCCCTGCCCGTCATCGCCGACGAAAGCTGCCAGCACTATGCCGACCTGGACCAGCTCGCCGGCCGCGTCCACGGAATCAATATCAAGCTGATGAAGTGCGGCGGATTGCGGCAAGGATTGCGCATGGTGCGCCGCGCCAGCGAACTGGGCCTGCGCGTAATGCTCGGCTGCATGATCGAAACCTCGATCGGCATCACCGCCGCCGCCCACCTGTCGCCGCTGGTCGACTGGGCCGACCTCGACGGTCACCTGCTCATCAGCGACGACCCGTTCGTCGGCGTAACTCTTGATCCCACGGGGCGACTGGTGCTGCCCGCGGAGGCTGGCCTGGGCGTCAAGGTCCGCGCGTAACTGACAGGTTGTTTGCCCGCCGGTCAACATTTTCAAAAGGAGTATCATGTGAAAAGAAAAGTCTGGTTCGTCGTGTTTAGCCTTGCGGTTGGCGTATGCCCAGCGCGCGGGGAGTCTGGCTTCGGCCGCGCGGTCAGCGACAACGGTCTCGAAGCGCTTGGCCTCGCCGTCCTCGCCACCGGATTGACGCAGGAGGGTCGCGAGCATCGTCTGTTGCGCAAAGCAGCGGTGTCGTCGGGCGCGACACTGCTCGCCACCGAGCTTCTGAAGAGCAGCCTCCACGAGCGCCGGCCGAACGGGCGCAACAACCGCAGCTTTCCCAGTGGTCATGCGAGCATGGCGTTTTCGCTCTCGACCGTCATGGCTCACGAGGACAAGCGACACAAGTGGTTCTGGCACGGTGCCGCCGCGGCCATCGCGTGGTCGCGCGTGGATGTGCGCGCGCACCACACTCACGACGTGCTCGCCGGTGCCGGGCTCGGGTTCGCGCTGGGCGACGCGACGATTCGCCTCAGCGTGCGCCGCAACGGCTTCGGCCTGACGCTGTTTCAGAAGTCCTGGTGAGTCGTCACCATCTGAATACCGTCAGAGCCACGAAGGGGTCGACTCGACGATTCGAGTCGACCGAGCGGATTTTACATGCCCGGCGGTAACCGCTCTCTCACGTTCGCGGCTCGGAATGACACGCCCCGGAGGATTTACATGAAGAAACTGATTGCCGCCATTGTCGTTCCGACTGCTCTGCTCACCGCCATGGTCATGGGTCTCTCCCAGCGGCGCGCCCTCGCCCAGACGCCTGGTGGCTGGCTGATCGAGCGCGACGTCGACGTGAAGCAACCCGGCCCCGGTCCGCACGGCGGACTGGGCAAGACGACCGGCTACATCTTCTTCGAGAGGACCCCGAACCTGGGCTACTCGTTTCGCAAGCGCGTGCTGCACAAGGGCGCGACCATCGGCTACCACAAGCAAGAGGTTGATGAGGTGTACTACTTCCTCAGTGGCACGGGCAAGATGACGCTCGACGGCAAGGAAGTTCCGGTCAAGCCAGGCGACTGCGTGCTCACGCGCACCGGCAGCTCGCACGGCACCGTCAACACCGGCGACGGGGACTTGACGATTATCGTGGTGTTTCCGAAGTGACCATTCCGAACGCAGATCGAGCGGTAGTCGACATTCGCAAGTTGCGGGATTACTGCCTCGACCCAACGCATGATGAAGGAAAGAAGCGCGCTTGTTCATAGCGACTCTGGACATGACCAGCGATGACGCGGAGATTCTGCGCGATGCGCTCCTTCTCGCAGTGAATCGTGAGGATGCGGAATTGGGCAGACGCGACGAGTATGGACAACGCTATGCCATCGATTTTCAGTTCGACTGGAATGGTCGACGCGCCATGATTCGGAGTGGTTGGATTATCGAACATGGTTCCGATGCACCCCGTTTGACCTCGTGCTATCCTCTTTGAGAATCGAGGGGACCAATGAATCGCTCCATTAAACTGTTGGATGTGGTCGCGCTGGCCGGCGACTTGCCCGAGCACAACCTGTGGCGCGGTCAGGTGGGCACGGTCGTCGAAACGCTGGCCGGAGGCGCGGCGTTTGAAGTGGAATTCAATGACCGCAACGGACGCACCTACGAGTCGCTCGGGTTGCGCCCGGATCAACTCATCGTGTTGCACTACGAACCAGTGGGTGCTACTCCGGAGATGGCGGCGACGGCGTGAGGGCAAGCAAAAGTCGTGGCGTTTCCGAAGTAGTTGCCGCCTCATGGCATTCCGCATAACCATCACAGAAATGAGTTGAACGAATCCTTCCTTCGTCTTCAAATCTACAACCCAGTCCAATCGACGGCTCGCTATCTGCTGACCTTTGAGATGGGCTCATTTCGTCGAACGCATCTCTTCGTGAATGACCTTGACGAGATTGACTTAGTCGATTTGTTCCAATTCGCTGGATTTCGTTGGTTGACAATCATGCGCCCCAACAGAAGTCGATTCCAAAGTGATGAACACAGTTGCTTAGAGAAGGCGGTACTTGATGACTTCTTGTACGACTATGGGCGCGAAGAAATTGAACTGGAATTCCACCGAGCGCCAAACAGCCTTCAGCTTGGGGTGTACGAAGCGTGACAGTCTTACCGGGATTGTCATTGTGCTGCTGGGACTGACGAGCGGGGACGCCGCCTCTTCTTTGCTGCAACTGGAATTGACCAGCGAGGACATCGCCAGATCGTTTACACTGAATGAAGGCAGACACGCCCGGCTCGTCAATGCGGAACTGAAACGCAGCCGAGCGACCACGTGCAGGCAGTGGTGGGGTAGCGCAGGCGCGGAAGGCACGTCACACTGGCGGCGGGTAATTGCGATGCCGAAACCGACGACCGTAACCGTGAACGAAGCCGGCGACATTCACTTGCCGGCCCGCCTGCGCCGCCGCTTCCCGGCGGGCAGCCACTTCAACCTGACCAGCACGAATGGAACCATTGTGCTGGAGCCGAAGGAACCGCCGCCGACCCGCGAAGAATCAATGGCCAAGTTCGACGAAGGACTCCGCATTCTGCGGGAATGGGCGGCGAAGAACAACATCTCGGGGGCGGACCTGAAGCGTACGCAAGATCGACTACGACGGGAAGATCGTGCACAAGCTGCGCGTCGTTCTCGATAACACCGTCTATTACTCGGCAGTCGGTCTTCACGGTGCGGGAGCGTCGAAGGTGCTGGACGCGTGGCACGCGGAACAGTTCGAGTTGCTCACTTCGGAAGCGATTCTGCAAGAGGTCGAACGCGTGCTTCGGACGAAAGCGGCTTATGAAACTGGCATCGCGCTCATACTGGCGACGCTACGACGTTGGGCCATCCTCGTCACCTCGACCGAAGTGATCACTGCCTGTCGCGATGCGGACGATAACAAGATCCTCGCCGCCGCTGTCGCCGGTAGGGCCGACTACATCGTTACCGACGACAAGGACCTGCGCGTGCTGTCGCCGTTTCGCGGGATTGAGATTATCACGGTGAACCGCTTCCTGCGGAGATTGGGCATCCGTCGGCGAAAGCCTTAGCCCGGATTATTCACGAACAATGAGGACAAGAAAAATGAGAGGTTCGTCCTGACGCGTTGTCTCAAGGGTTGGATGACCAATCGACAAGCGAAAGGA
>Ga0247727_10017214_pt1 | contig 11540 bp, 11 predicted proteins | sample WisWelCaveWW1625_FD_202498 | JGI IMG/M metagenome (GOLD analysis project Ga0247727, IMG submission 202498) | Biofilm microbial communities from Wishing Well Cave, Virginia, United States - WW16-25 | ecosystem: Environmental > Aquatic > Deep subsurface > Groundwater > Cave microbial mat | place... | reverse complement strand
ACCCGCTCCGGGCGATACGCGACAGAGAACACGACCTCGCGTACTCCGGCCCGCGCGACGAGGTCTAGCTGGTGGCGCAGGAAGGGCCGGTCGACCACCGGCACCACAGGCTTGGGCGTGCTGAGCGTGAGCGGGCGGAGGCGTGTGCCTTCGCCGCCCGCGAGAATGACCGCTCTCATGATCCTGGGGCCACGGATCATACCACCCGCGGCGTTTCCTTGACTGGCGCCCGCCGCATTCTCTATAAAGGGTCGCTCGTGAACCTGCCGAACGCCCTCACGCTACTGCGCATCTTCCTGGTCCCGCTGCTGGTGGTCGTGCTGCTGACGCGGGTGGAGGGGCACGTGTACTTCGGCGCCCTGATCTTCAGTCTCGCCGTGACCACGGACTACCTCGACGGGTTCTTCGCGCGACGAAGAAACGAGGTGACCCGGCTCGGGATCCTGCTCGACCCGCTCGCCGACAAGCTGCTGACGGCCGCCGCTTTCCTGTCGCTGGTCGAGATGGGCCTGGTCCCGGCGTGGGTGGTGATGATCATCCTGGCCCGCGAGCTGGCGGTCACGGGCCTGCGCAACGTGGCGGCGGGCCGCGGCGTGATGATCCGGGCTTCGGGCCTCGGCAAGGCCAAGATGGTGGCCCAGGTGGTGGCGATCCTGCTGTTCCTGCTCTCGCCCCTCTATCCGCTGCTGCGAGTGCCGGCGCTCGCGACGCTGGGTGTCGTCGTCGCCCTGACGCTCGTCTCGGGGGCCGACTATTTCCTGCGCTTCTACCGCGAGGTCGTGAGGCGCTAGCGCAGCTGGACCGCGTCGCCCAGCATGATCTCCCTGCGCGAGTAGGTGATCTTGGCCGTCGCGGTCCGCTCGCGCACGGCGACCACGGTCGCCTCGCCGATCACGTTGCGCGGCGTGGGGGCCGAGGGGTACATGACGCGGTAGAGCGAGAACACGCTGCCGGGCGCGACCCCGTCGTCGGTGCCGGCGTCGATCGTCACGAACAGGCCGGCGCCGCCGATCGAGACGTCGTCTTGCAGATCGACGACGTGCCGCATCGTCTTGCCGTTCTCCGTGGAGCAGCACTCCTCGGGCGCCCGGCGCACGACCATCGGCACGTTGACCTTCTCGAACGGCTTCAGGTAGTCGCCGGCATGCACGTCGTAGCAGGCCTGCTCGATCACCGCGCATGCGGTGTCCTCCTGCACCAGGATCACCTTGACCCAGCCGGTGGTCTCGATCTTGGTTCCGAGCTTCTTGCCGCTCACCGGGTGCTTCACGTTGTAGGCGACGTGGTGGAGCGTGTAGAGGTCGCCCGCCTTGACGCCCGAGTTGCTGCCCTTGTTGAGGTAGACGAGGTCGCGGTCGCCGAAGGCCATCTTGTCGCTGCCTTCTTCCGAGCCCACGAGGAACAAGCTCTCGTCCTCGCGATCGTTCACCAGGTACTGGGCGCACTGGAGCGACAGCTCCTCGGTCACCGGGCCGAGCGCCGCGGCGGCGCTGCCGGGCTCGCCCGTATCGACCATGCCGGGGATCCCCGGTCCGGTCTCGGGGACGAGGCCTTCCGGGCCGCCCGCGGCCGGTGCCAGGCCCGCCTGTTCGGCCACGATGGCGAGCTTAGGCAGCACGAGCGGGTCGCCCGGGTAGATCCAGTGCGCGTCCTGGATGTACTTGTTCTCGTTCCAGATCTGTGGCCAGAGGTACGGATTCTTCAGGAAGCGTGCGGCCACATCCCAGAGCGTGTCGCCGCGGACCACGATGTAGTAGGCCGTGCCCTCGGGGATCGTGGTGGGGAAGGACTCATTCTTCGTCCAGTGGGGGGCAATCGTGGCCGGGCCGGTCTGAAGGCCCGCCGCCTGGGGTGGCTCCTGCGCCTGTAGGGCGCCTGCCACCATCGCGACCGCCACGAGACCACCCAGGATCAGCTTCGGTCTCACTGCCTTTCCTCCCGGACGGAACCCGCCCCCGTCCTGTACCAGCCCCGGCCCCGCCTGCGGTGACCTGAAGCTCTGCGGGAAAGTATCAGGAAAAAAGGCTTGTCGTCAAGGGGTGTTTGCTTAAATCCTCAAAGTGACACTTGAGGTTGAGGCGCGGGAGGTGCGGCGGGAGCAGCCGGTGCCGAAGGTGGAAAAGTGGCCTCGAGCTCATCGGCCTCGGCCACGAACGGGCTCTGCGGGAACTCGCTACGAAGCCGGGCGAGGTGCGGTCGCGCCTCCGCGTAGCGGCCGGCGAAGGACAGGACCTGACCGAGACGGAACAGGACCTCGTCGATCCTCTCGTAGTCGGGGTACTGGCCGAGCACCGCCTCGTAGCGCCCGATCGCGGACCGCCAGGAGCGCCTTGTCTTCTGGTAGAAGTACCCGACCTGGTGGTGAGAGCGGGCGAGCGTCTGGCGGCACTGGCGAATCCGTTCCCGGGTCTTTTCGACGTACGTCGACTGCGGGTAGACGTCCAGGAGGCGCTCGTACTCCTCGAGCGCCTGGCCCGTCGCCGTCTGGTCCCGGTCGGGACTGTTCTTCTGCTCGAAATAGGACTCGGCGGCGCGGAACTGGGCGTAGTCGGAGCGCGGGTGCTGCGGGTAAAGTGTCAGGAACTCGCGATACGCCGAAACCGAGAGCACGTAGTTGCCGGTTCCGCCCTCCTCGAAGTACGTGTCGGCGAGGGCGATGCGGGCGTCCGGCTGATGCTGGCTCTGCGGGAAAGCGTCGATCAGGCGCCGGTAGTACTGGCGCGCCGACTCCCAGTCTTTTTTCGAGCCGGCCTTCTGGCCCGCCTCCCACACGATCTCGTCCGAGGCGCTCGCGAGCGCCTCGAGATCGAGGGATCGGCTCCCGCACGACGGAAGCATCCCGAGCGCCAGGGCGAGCCCGAGCGTCCGCTTCACGAGAGCCCCCGGATCCACTGCCACTCGTGCTCCAGCCCCTCGCCGAGGCTGACGGTCGAGCGGAACCCGAGCTCGCGGCGCGCGGCGGACGTATCGGCGAACGTGTCTTTCATGTCGCCCTTCTGGGGCTCCTGGCGTTGGATCTCGAGGCGCCGCCCGGTCACGGTCTCGATGAGGCGCAGCACCTCGTTGAGGGCGACTCGCTCGCCTCCGCCCACGTTATACACGGAGCCGGGCCGGCCCGAAAGCGCCGCCGCCCGCACCGCCGTCACGATGTCGTCGACATAAGTGAAGTCGCGGGTCTGCGTGCCGTCGCCGAAGACCGTGACGGGCCTGCCGTCGCGCGCCGCCTTCAGGAACCGATGGAACGCCATGTCGGGGCGCTGGCGGGGGCCGTAGGCGGTGAAGAAGCGCAGGCTGACCGTGGGGAGGCCGTGGTTGCGCTGGTACAGGACGGCCAGGTGCTCCGCGGCGAGCTTGGTGACACCGTAGGGCGAGACCGGGTGGCAGGGCCCGTCCTCCCGAAGCGGCAGAGCCTCTACGTCGCCGTAGACGGACGAGGACGAGGCGTACACGATCCGCGGGCGGCCGCTCGCGAGCGCGGCCTCGAGCAGGCGCTGTGTGGCGAGCACGTTGTGCTCGGTGTAGTGGGCGAACTCCCGGCCCCACGAGGCGCGCACCCCGGCCTGCGCGGCGAGGTGGAACACGTGCGACGCGCCCTCGAGCACGGGCGCGAGGTCGGCGTCCTGCAGCCGCTCTTCCACCAGCCGGAAGCGGGCGTGCGCGCGCAGCGGGCGAAGGTTGCTTTCCTTGATCGCGCGCGCGTAGTAATCGGTGAAACAGTCGAGCCCCGTGACCTCGTGCCCGTCGGCCAACAGGCTGTGGGCGAGGTGCGACCCGATGAATCCGGCGGCGCCGGTGACGACGACCTTCACGGCAGCCGTCTCACGAAGCGGCCCCGATCAGGCCGCGCACCGCCTGCTCCGGGTCGCCCGCGGCGAACGCGGCGGCGCCCACCACCACGATCTCGGCGCCGGCCTCGAGCACGCTCTTGATGTTGGCGGGATTGACGCCGCCGTCCAGCTGCAGCCGTAGCTTCAGGCCGCGGGCGCGAGCCTCCTCGCGCAGGCGCCGCAGCTTGTCGAGCGCGGGCGGCAGCAGCTTCTGGCCCGCGAAGCCGGGGTTCACGGACATCACGAGCACGTAGTCGAGCTCGGGCAGGATCTCCTGGAGCGTGGCGATCGGCGTAGCGGGGTTGAGCGCGACGCCGGGTGCGATGCCGCGCCCGCGCAGGTGGGCGACTGCGCGCTGCAGGTGGGTGAGCGCCTCCACGTGGACGCTGATCGACGTGGCGCCGGCGTCGACGAAGGCGTCGAGATAGCGCTCCGCGTCCTCGATCATCAGGTGCACGTCGAGCGGCAGCGCGGTCGCGCGCCGACAGGCCGCAACGACCACCGGGCCGAGCGTGATGTTGGGCACGAAGCGCCCGTCCATGACGTCGACGTGAATCATGCCCGCGCCGCCGCGCTCGACGGCGCGGATCTCCTCGGCGAGGCGGCCCAAGTCGCAGGCGAGGATCGAGGGGGCGAGAATCACGACGCGGGCCTGCTGACGTCGAGGCTGAGCGCGGCGCGCGAGCTCACGCGCTGACCGGCCGCGGGACTCTGGCGCAGCACGATCCCGGGAGCGACGCCGGGGTAGCTGCGATAGCGCACGTCGGTGACCTTGAGGCCGGCTCGCTCGAGCACGTCGAGCACCGCGCGCGCGTCGCGGCCGATCAGGTCGGGCATGACGTAGCTGGCGTCGCGCAACCCGCGGCTCACCAGAAGCGCCGCGGCGTCGGGCCCGAGGTCCCTGTCCCCGGCCGGAGGGCGCTGGACCAGCACCGTGCCCTCGGCCGAGCGGTCGGGCACCTCGATCACGCGTGCGAGGGGGACCCCGGCCTGCTCGAGCGCGCTGCGCGCGGTCCTCACCGACTCGCCTTCCACGCGCGGAACCGAGACGCGCTTCGGTCCGAGGCTCAGCCACAGCCGCACGGCGCGGTGCGTCTTGAGCGTCGCGCCCGGCGGGGGCTCCTGGGTCACCACGCGCTCGGCGGGAACGCCCGCGTCGTGGCGGCGGCCCTCGATCCGGAGCGTGAGGCCGCGCGAGGCGACCAGCGCCTCGGCCTCCGCGAGCGTCCGGCCCGTGAGCGGCGGCACGGCGACGTCGCGCGAGGCGAGCACGACCCGCATCGTGACGAGCGCGCTCGCGGCGAGCGTCCCGACGAGCGCGGTGGCGAGGAGCGCGTTCTGGGCGATGAGTCGGAGGACGCGTGCTGGCTTCAAGGCGTGGGGCGCCGCGCCACGCGCGGCGATTTGAGACTACCACAACCGCCCGGCTCAGCCGACCCGTCGCAGGCTGACCGCGAAAAAACCGTCGCCTTCGCGCCGCGCGGGATCGAGCTCGACGCGCCCGCGCAGCGAGAACGGCGCGGCCCAGTCGGGCAGTTCGTCCTGCGCGAAGTGCGGTCGTTCCGCGAGGAAGCGGTCGACCACATCGTGCGTCTCCTCCTTTTCGAGCGAGCAGGTCGCGTACACGAGCCCTCCGCCGCGGCGGACGAACGGGGCGAGGCTCGCGAGCAGCGCATCCTGGCGCGCCGCCTGGCGGTCGATCTCCGAGGCGGTGACGCGCCAGCGGATGTCGGGGTTGCGGGCGAGCGTGCCGAGCCCGCTGCAAGGCGCGTCGAGTAGGATCAGGTCGAACTCGCGGCCAAACGGCGGCCGCAGCGCGTCGGCCGCGAGCGGCAGCAGCCGCGTGGCACCCCAGCGCGCCTGAAGCCGCCTGAGGACGGCGAGCCGCCTGGGTGAGGCTTCGACCGCGACCACGCGCGTGCCGCCGGTCGCGGCATCGGCCATGAGCAGCGCCTTGCCGCCGGGCGCCGCGCAGGCGTCGAGCAGCAAGCCCTCGGCCACTGCCAGCCGGGCCACGAGCTGCGAGCCGGCGTCCTGCACGTAAACCACGCCGCTGTCCGCCAACGGCGCGAGCCGGCCGCCGCTGGCGCGGTACGCCTCCGGTACGCCCGTGGGCTCGAGGGCGACACCGGCCGCCGCCAGGCGCTCGTGGGCGTCGAGCACGCGCGGGTTGAGGCGCACGAACGTGGGCGGGGCCGTGAGCGAGGCCCGGGCACGCGCGAGTGCTTTCTCCGCCCCGAGGCGCGCGTGCCAGCGCTCGGCCAGCCACCGGGGCAGAGAGCCCGCCGTGCTCATCCAACCGACCGGGTCAAACGCCGGGTCGGGCTCGGCGGGTGGACCCTCGCGCTGCAGCCGGCGCAGGACGGCGTTCACGAAACCGGCGGCGCCCGGCTCCGCGCTGCGGACGAGCTCGACCGACTCCGAGACGGCCGCGTGCGGGGCCACGCGAAGGAAGAGGAGCTGGTACGCGCCGAGGCGGAGAGCCTCGCGCGCCACTGGCGAGACCTCCGCGAACGGCCGGTCGGAGAGCCGGCCGATCACGTGGTCGAGCCACCCCCGCCGTCGCAGCGTGCCGAGGGCCAGCTCGTGCAGCAGGGCGCGGTCGCGCGCGTCCGCTAGGCGGGTCGCCAGCGAATCGAGGGCATCCGAGGCGTGTCGGCCGCCGGCCACGCGCCGCAACACCTCGAGCGCGGCGTCGCGTGCGGGGGAAGCCACGCTTCAGCCGAGCCGCGCGCCCGCGCGCAGGCGGGCGCCCTGCGCCCAGGCGGACGCCGGCATGGCGCGCCGACTCTCGGGCTTTACTTCCTCGAGCCGCAGCAGCGTGCCGCCGCCGCACGCCACGGCCACGCCCGCGGCGTCGACGAGCGCGACCCGGCCTGGCTCGGCGGCCGCCAGTCCGAGCGGCGCCTCGAAGACACGGAGCAGCTTGAGCAGGCGGCCTTCGTGCTGCGTGAAGGCACCGGGCCAGGGGTGGAAGCCGCGCGCGCGGCACGCGATCGCGTGCGCGGGCAGGGACCAGTCGACGCGGCCGTCCTCCTTCCGCAGCACCGGGGCGTGCGTGGCGCGCGCCGGGTCCTGGGCGCGGGGCGCGAGGCTGCCCCGCTCCAGCCCCGCGAGCGTTTCGATCAGCAGCTCGCCGCCGAGACGGGCGAGGCGCGGCTCGAGCTCGGCCGCCGTCTCGTCGGGCCCGATCGCGAGCACGCGCGACAGCAGCAGCGGCCCGGTGTCGAGGCCTTCGTCGATCTGCATCGTGGTGACACCGGTCTGGCTGTCGCCGTTCGCGATCGCCCACTGGATCGGCGCCGCGCCGCGCAGGCGCGGCAAGAGCGACGCGTGCACGTTGAGCGTGCCGCGCGGAGCGATGTCGATCACGGCACGCGGCAGGATCTGGCCGAAGGCCACCACCAGCAGCAGCTCGGGCGCGAGCCGGCGCAGCGCCTCCTGGGCCTCGGGTGCGCGGACCCGGGGGATCTGCAGCACCGGGATGGCGTGCCGCTCGGCCACGGGCTTGACCTTCGGGGAAGCGAGCGACATCCCGCGGCCGCTCTCGCGGTCGGGCTGGGTGACGAGCGCCGCCACCTCGTGCCCGGCCTCGACGAGGGCCTCGAGGCTCGGGATGGCGAAGGCGCCGCTGGCGAGGAAGACGACGCGCACGCGGCTACTCCTCCCACCCCTCCCGAACCCGCTTGCGCAGCTTACGCTTCATCAGGTCCCGCGTGAGCGGGGACAGCCGGTCCACGAACATCAGGCCGTCGACGTGGTCGATCTCGTGGCAGAACGCGCGCGCGAGCAGCTCCTTGGCTTCGAACACCCGCTCCTGGCCCTCGGGATCGAGGCCCCGCGCCACGACGCGCGCGGGGCGACAGGGCTCGCCCGCGTAGCCCGGGATCGACAGGCAGCCCTCCTCGCGCTTCTGCTCGCCATCGCGCTCGACGATCTCGGGGTTGACCAGGCGGATCAGCTGCCGCTCGTCCTCGCCCACCGACAGGTCGATCACGATCACACGCAGCGCCACGCCGATCTGCGGCGCCGCGAGGCCGATGCCGGGCGCCGCGTACATGGTCGCGACCATGTCCTCGAAGAGCGCGTGGATCTGCGCGTCGATCGTCGCGACGGGGCGCGCCGGCCCGTGCAGGACGGCGTCGCCGTACTTCACGATCGGTCGGATGGGCATGCTAGCGCGGGCCGGCGAGCTCGCGCTGCTGCGCCCGCGTGGCTTCGAGGTGAGCGAGCACCTCCCTGAGCGAATCGCCCCCCGTCTTCTCGAGCAGGGCATCGCCCAGCACCAGCGCCAGCATCGCCTCGGCCACGACCCCGGCGGCCGGCACCACGCAGGTGTCGCTGCGCTCGACCGAGGCCTTCTGCGGCTCCTTGGTGCGCAGGTCCACCGAGCGCAGCGCCAGGAGCAGCGTGGGGATCGGCTTGACCACCGCGAGGGCGCGGATCTCCTCGCCGTTCGTGATGCCGCCCTCGAGGCCGCCCGCGTGGTTCGTGGGCCGCGCGAGGCCGCGCTCGGGATCCCAGAGGATCTCGTCGTGGAAGGCCGCGCCCCGCGTCGCACCGGCCTCGAAGCCCGCTCCGATCGCCACGGCCTTCACGGCGTGGATCGACATCAGGGCTTGAGCGATGCGGCCGTCCAGCCGCCGGTCCCAATGCGCAAAGGCCCCGAGCCCCGGGGGAACCCCTCGCGCGACGACCTCGACCACGCCGCCCACGCTGTCGCCGTCCTGCTTGGCCCGGTCGATCTCCGCGACCATCGCAAGGCCGGCACGCGTGTCGGCGCAGCGCACGGGGCTGTCCTCGACGCCCGCCAGGGCCTCCCACGCCACGACGCCGGGTTCGAGCGCGGCGCCGCCGATGCGGACCACGTGGCTCCGGATTTCGGCTCCCGTCTCCCGCAACAGGGCCTTCGCGAGCGCGCCGGCGGCGACCCGCGCCGTGGTCTCGCGCGCGCTTGCGCGCTCGAGCACGTTGCGCAGGTCGTCGGTCCCGTACTTGAGCGCGCCGGCGAGGTCGGCGTGTCCCGGCCGCGGGTAGCGCAGCCGGCGCCGCTCGCGCGCGGAATCCGGCTGCGGCTCCGGCGACATCACGTCCTTCCAGTTCTCGTGGTCGCGGTTCTTGATCAGGAGTGCTATCGGGCTTCCGAGCGTGCGTCCGTGCCGCACGCCCGAGAGCAGCTCGACCGAGTCCTTCTCGATCTGCATGCGCCCGCCGCGGCCGTAGCCGCCCTGGCGCCGCTGCAGGTCTGCGTCGATCCGCTCGCGCTCGATCGGCACTCCGGCGGGGAGGCCCTCGACCACGACGCTGAGCGCGGGCCCGTGGGACTCGCCCGCGGTGAGAAAGCGCAGCACGTGCGTCATCGTGGAGTACGCATTGCGTGCTGTCAAGGAACGCGCGGGCTGTGACGCTTGCGGTTGTGTGACAGGCGTCCGTAACGGCGGCTGGCGCGGGCGTAGTCTCGCGCGGTTTCCGAAACGGATCTCAAGACAAGGGGGAAAGATGCGGAACGGGGGAGGAGCGCTCGCCGGGCTGCTGGGCCATTGCCCGGCGATCGAGTCCTTGAGGCGGGAGCTGATGCAGCTCGGCCCGAGCGACGTGCGCGTGCACGTGTTCGGCGAGACGGGTACCGGCAAGGAGCGGGTGGCGAAGGCGCTGCACGAGCTGTCGCCGCGCGCGGCGCGGCGTTTCGTGGCGGTGAATGCCGCGGGCTTCAGCGACGAGCTGCTGGTGGCCGAGCTCTTCGGCCACGCGCGCGGGGCGTTCACGGGCGCGGTCAGCGCGCGCGAGGGCTACGTGGCCGAGGCGGAGGGGGGGACGCTCTTCATCGACGAGGTGGCCGAGATGTCGGCGCTCGCGCAGGTGCGGCTGCTGCGCTTCCTGCAAGAGAACGAGTACCAGCGGCTCGGCGAGACCGCCGTGCGCAAGGCCGACGTGCGCGTGATCAGCGCCACCAACGTCGACCTCCCGCGCCGCGTTTGCGAGGGTCGCTTCCGGCGCGACCTCTGGTTTCGACTGAAGGCCGATCGGCTGGTCGTGCCCCCGCTGCGCGAGCGGGGCAGCGACGTGCTACTGCTGGCGCGGTACTTCCTGGGGCTGCAGGCGCGGGCGCGCGCCGCGCCGGCCACCAGCCTCACGGCGTCGGCCGAGGACGCGCTCGTCTCGCACCCGTGGCCCGGCAACGTGCGCGAGCTCGAGAACGAGATGCAACGCCTCGTCGTGCGCTCGCCCGGGCGACCCGTCGGCGTCGCGGACCTGTCGGCCGAGCTCGCCGAAGCGCCACGCCCAGGCGGCACGCTGCGCCTGGCGCTCCAGCGCGTCGAGTCCGAGATGCTGCTGGCGGCGCTCGAGCGGCACGACGGGCGCCAGGCGAGCGCCGCGGCGGAGCTCGGCATCACGCGCCAGGCGCTCTGGGCCAAGCTGCGGCGGCTCGGCGTCTCGCTCGAGCAGCGCGTGACACCTTGAGCGATGCTATCCTCGCGCGCCATCGCGGGAGGATGAGTGACGCAGCCAGCAGCGGAAGGCCGCGGCGAGCTCGGGGCCGGCTTGCGTTCGGTGGCCGGCAGCTGGCGGCTGCTCTCGGTGGTGCTGCTCTCGTTCGCCTCGGGCCTTCCGCTGGGCCTCGTGTGGTTCGCGATCCCGGCCTGGATGGCGCGCGAGGGCGTCGACATCAAGGTGATCGGGCTCTTCACGCTCGCCCAGGCGCCCTGGTCCTTCAAGCTGCTCTGGTCCCCCTGGATGGACCGGTATCCGCTGCCGTTCCTCGGACGCAAGCGCGGCTTCATCGTGGCGGGCCAGGTGGCGCTCTTCGCGTTCACGCTCTGGCTCGCCGGCGTCTCGGACCGCCCCGAGGCCGTGTGGGTGATCGGCGCGCTCGCGCTCGGAATCGCGTTCGCCTCCGCCACGCAGGACATCGCGATCGACGCCTACGCGGTCGAGGTGCTCCGGCGCGACGAGCAGGGCTTCGCGTCGGGCAGCCGGACCGCTTTCTACCGCGCCGCGCTGCTGGTCGCCGGCGGGACGTCGATCACGCTGGCCGCTTGGACTTCCTGGCCCTTCGTCAACTTGATGCTGGCGCTGCTCTATCTGCCGTGCATGGTCGTCACCGCGCTCGCGCCCGAGCCTGACATGCTGCCGCCCCCACCGCGCACGCTGCGCGAAGCCGTGTGGGGCCCGTTCGTGGGCTTCCTGAGCCAGCACCGCTCGCTCGAGATTCTCGGCTTCGTCGTTCTCTACAAGCTCAGCGACAACCTGACCCAGTCGCTCACGGGGCCTTTCCTGGTGCAGACCGGCTTCGACGACGTCGACGTCGGCATCTGGCGGACGACGATCGGCCAGGTGGCCGCGATCTCGGGAGCGTTCATCGGCGGCGTGCTCACGGATCGCATCGGACTCGGCCGCTCGCTCTGGATCTTCGGGTTCCTGCAGCTCGTCTCGAACCTCGGCTACGCGGCCGTCGCCGAAGTGGGTGTGAACCGCCCGGTGATGTACGCGGCCCATGCGTTCGAGCATGCGTCGAGCGGCCTCGGCTCGGGCGCTTTCGGCGTGCTGCTGCTGCGGCTGACCCAGAAACGCTTCTCGGCGACCCAGTACGCCCTGCTGTCGAGCCTGTTCACGCTGCCACGCGTGCTCGCGGGCCCCGTCACCGGCGTTCTCGCCGATGCCATGGGTTGGCGCGACTTCTTCATCCTCACGGTCGTCTTTGGCGTGCCGGGC
>Ga0247727_10017213_pt1 | contig 11540 bp, 9 predicted proteins | sample WisWelCaveWW1625_FD_202498 | JGI IMG/M metagenome (GOLD analysis project Ga0247727, IMG submission 202498) | Biofilm microbial communities from Wishing Well Cave, Virginia, United States - WW16-25 | ecosystem: Environmental > Aquatic > Deep subsurface > Groundwater > Cave microbial mat | place... | reverse complement strand
TTGCCGTCGGTGTCGAGGCAGGTCAGGTCGCCGCTGACGCCGACGACATAGAGGCGGTTCCCGTCCACCGTCGGCGAACTGCGCGAGCCGTCGCCGTAACCCACGCGGTTGTTCGCGGTCGCAATCGGCGTCATCCACAGGCCATTGCTGGACTTTGCATCCACCGCCCAAACCACTTCATTGCCCCCGACATACCCCATGCCGTAAACTCGTCCCCCCGCCACCGTCGGAGTGCTGTAGCCGCCTCCCAGGCCGACGGCCTTCCACAGCAACGTCGGCCCGCCTTGCGGCCATTGCTTCATCAAACCCTGCTCGCGAGAGATGCCGGTGCGCTCCGGCCCGCGCCACTGCGGCCACTCGGCTGCTGCGACTTGCCCGGCGTCACTGGATGCCACCGCGGCGGCGGTGGTCGCTACCGTCGCGCCTTGCAGGAATTCACGTCGTGAAGTCATGGTTGGTCTCCTCGTTCAATTAGATTCTTCCGGCGGTGCCTCGAGGCGTTCGGTGATGAAGCTCGGAATTGTCACTGCCCTCATCGTGCCCGCCACCTGCTCGACGCAAACCGTGGTGAGCCGCCCGCGCCCTATCTCGGCTTGATCGGTCAGCCGGTGGAAGGCAATTTCGAATGTCAACGCCTTGTCGCCTCGCTCCCGAAGCACCAGCCGCGCTTCCACTTCGTCCTCAAACCGCACCGGCAGCTTGAAGTCGCACGAGGCGTGCACGCGCGGCCACCCCAGTCGCCGCCCGTCGAACTCCGACCAGACCGACAGGCCCCGCGAGCGGAAGAATGCGTGCTCGGTGATCTCCATCCAGCGAAAGTAGGTCGAGAAGTGGATGATGCCGGCGGCATCGGTGTCGGTGAACTCGACCCGATGGGTCATGCGGAACTCGTGAGTCATCGTTCTCAGCTTGCCGCACGCGCCACGCTCTGAGCATGGCCGAATATCCGCGGGTCGCCTCGCTCAAGACGGTGTCCGCGCTGCGCCTGCGTCTGGCCGAACTGGCGCTCGACCTGCCGGTGGACGAGGGCATCCTGACCGCCGCGCAGGACTCGCCGTTGGCACAGCCCTTCGCCGTCGCCGGCCGAGTCATTGGGAACCGCTGGTGCCTCCATCCGATGGAAGGATGGGACGCCAACGGCGACGGCTCGCCCAGTGAACTCACCCTGCGACGCTGGCGCAACTTCGGCGCGAGCGGAGCGAAGCTCATCTGGGGCGGCGAGGCGGCCGCGGTTCAGCACGATGGCAAGGCCAACCCCAACCAGACCCTCGCCACCCCAGAGAACCGCTCCGGACTCACGGCTTTGCGCGACGCACTGCTCACTGCGCACCGTGAACGCTTCGGCGCGACCGACCACCTGCTCTTGGGCCTGCAACTCACGCACTCCGGGCGCTTTAGTCGCCCCAACGGCAAGCAACTCGAACCCCGACCTGCCTATCATCATCCGTTGCTTGACGCCAAGTTCGGCATTGCGCCCGACGATGACTCCTTGCTCTGGACTGATGACGACCTGGAGCGGCTCATCGATCAGTACCTGGTCTGCGCGCGCGTCGCCCGCGAGGTTGGCTTCGACTTTGTGGATGTCAAAGCCTGCCACGGCTACCTGCTCCACGAGTTTCTGTCCGCCCGCGCGCGCCCCGGCCGCTTTGGCGGCGACCTGCCGGGGCGCACCCGCTTGCTGCGCACCCTCATCGCCCGCCTCCGTGACGAACTCCCCGACCTGCTGATCGGCGTGCGGCTCAGCGTCTTCGACTTTGTTCCCTTCCAGACCAGCCGCGAGGTCGGCCAGCCCATGCCGTTTGCCGCCCTCCTCCCCTACTCGCACGGCTTCGGCGTCAATGCCGACGTTCCCGTGCAGCCCGACCTGACCGAACCGATTCTTCTCCTCCACGAGCTGCACAAACTCGGCGTCTTCGCCGTCAACCTGTCGTGCGGCAGCCCCTACTACAACCCCCACATTCAGCGGCCCGCGTTCTTTCCGCCCAGTGACGGCTACCAGCCCCCGGAAGACCCCCTCGTCGGCGTCGCCCGCCAACTCCACGCCGTGCGCGATTGCAAGGCGGCGGTGCCAGAGCTGCCGATGGTGGGCACTGGCTACTCGTACTTGCAGGAGTTCGTGCCGCACGTGGCCCAGGCCGTCATCCGCGCGGGCTGGGTTGACTTTGTGGGCCTCGGACGCATGGCGCTGTCCTATCCCGAGCTCCCGGCCGACTGTCTCGAAAGCGGGACGCTCGCCCGCAAGCGCATCTGCCGCACCTTCAGCGACTGCACCACCGCCCCACGCAACGGATTGGTAAGCGGCTGCTACCCGCTCGACCCCTTCTATAAGCAACTACCCGCCGCCGAAGCCTTAAAGCGCCTAAAACCTTGATCGCCAGGAGCGCATACCGAGCCGCGGCATGGCAGATTAACGTCCAGGTTTGGCGCTGGTGACTCCCAGCGCGCCGTACATGAGCAGCGACAAGTTCGGAGCGACCAGCATCGAGTCCAGCGTGAACAGCGTCGCATTCAGGCCGAACAGCGACCTACTGGTAGCGAACAGCGTCATGTCAGTATACACCAGCGCCATGTCCAGAGTGAACAGCGCCACATCCATATTTAACAGCGGCATGCACCAAGTGAACAGCGTCGCATCCAAAGTGAGCAGCGACAAGCACCAAGCGACCAGCGACGAGTTCTTAGACGATTGCCGAGCCGCGAGGGGGTCGACTCGACGATTCGAGTCGACCAGCAGAGCCGCGAAGTGGTCGACTCGACGATTCGAGTCGACCAGCAGAGCCGCGAAGGGGTCGACTCGACGAGTCGACCAGTTCGCGGCTCGGATTAGGTCGTCCGGGGTCGGCTTGGCTGGCGAGGTTCTCAAGCTGCGCCTGCGTTAGGAGGGACAGAACCTCCCCTTGTTGAGCGTCTCCCATTCGATGCCTTGCGCATGGACGGGCGCCGCCGGGGACAAGGTCAGCAGCAGCGCCAACGAGGTCGCGATGATTCGCTTCATGGCAAGCTCCTTAACGAACTGTGAGAGTGCGGAACGTTGCACGGCTCCATGTTGGGTATTGTAGCTGCGAGGGCGAGGCGCTGTCAAGCCGGGGGAACCATTGCCAGCGACGTGGCGAGCGCACGGTGTGAAGTCCCGCGTTCGTCAGTTTCACCTTCGTCCGAATCTCGCCATGGTCTCTGCTCCTTTGGTCGGTTCGAGTATGGTGCAGGCTCCCGTGCCATCCTCAACGGTGATGGCATCAGAGGAGCGGCGGGGATTGAACCGCCTGGAGGTCGGCAGTGGGATGCGGCTGTGGAACTTGAGCAGCGCATTTGCGGCCGCCAACCAGGCCATTGTCGGCGGGCAGTTTGCCACGGGCTTTGCGCTGTCCCTCGGGGCGTCGAATGTGCTGGTCGGGTTGCTGGCGGCGGCGCCGATGTGGGGGCAGGCGCTGCAATTGTTCTCGCCGCTGTTCATCGAGCGGCTCAAGCGGCGCAAGCCGCTCTGCCTCATTGCCTACACGCTGGCGTTCACCACCTGGCTGGGCATCGCGCTGATTCCGTGGGTCTTCGTCGCGCCGATTCGACCGTGGGCGATGATCATCCTGGTGGTGGTGTCTGGTAGCTACATCGCATTGGCCTCGCCGGCCACCAACTCCTGGCTCACCGATCTGGTGCCGGCCGACGTGCGTGGTCGGTGGATGGGTCGGCAACAGAGCGTGGTGCTGCTGGTCACGCTGTTTGTCTCGCTGATTGCCGGCAAGTACCTCGAGCGGTTCGCCGAGGACGGTCGACTGGTCGGCTTTGTCACTCTGTTTGTGGGCGCGGTGGTTTGCGGCTGGCTGTCGATCTGGGTCTGGGCGTACGTGCCCGAGCCGCCCAAGCACGAGAGCGAGCAAGGAACGCTGTTCAACTTCATCACGTTGCCGTTCCGCCACGTCAGCTTTCGCAATTTCACCCTGTTCGTCGCCCTGCGCGGACTGGCGGTGATGATCGCCGCGCCCTTCTTCGTGGTCTACATGCTGAAAGTGTTGAAGATACCCTGGGGACAGATCGCGGCCTTCAACGCCATCGCGCAGGTGACCTCCATGGTGGCCAATCCGCTCTGGGGTTATCTCGCCGACAAGTTCGGATTCAAACCCATCCTGCGGATCAGCAGCACGGCACTCGCGGTGGTGCCGCTGCCCTGGATGTTTGCCACCGAGGACAACTACTGGTACATCGTTCCCTTCGTGCAGGCGTGGGCCGGAGTGATGAGCGCCGGCGTGGTGATTGCGCAGTTCAGCCTGATGATGAAGACCGCGCCCGCGGAGAACCGTTCGATCTACATCGGCTTCTACTCGGCGGCGGTCAACGTCGCGATGGCGATCGGCGCCCAGCTCGGCGGCATGTTTGCCGACCTGTTCTCGCACGTCAACCTGCCGGTGGTCTTCGGGCACGCGGTGATGAACTTCCATTGCATCTTCCTGCTCTCGTCCCTCGGCCGCCTGACCGGCTTGCGCTTCCTGAAACGCGTGCGCGAGGAGCAGGAGGTTTCCACCAGCGTCGTGATCGAGCAGGTGCGCAGCGGCAATCCGCTGGTGACCTTCTGGAATCTCATGTTGATGACGCGCACCGAAGACGCGGCCATCAAGGTGCAGGCCAGCAAGGCGCTGGGTGGCACCCGTAGTCTGCTGGCGGTGGATGAACTCATCCATCTGCTGGACGATAGCGACCGCACAGTGCGCAGCGAGGCGGCGCGGGCGCTCGGGGTAATCGGCGATGAGCGCGCGGTGGAGCCGCTCATCGCCAAGCTGCGTGATCCGCTCGCCGACATCGTCGAGGACGCCGCCACGGCACTCGGGCATCTCCCCACTAAAGCGAGTCTGGTCGCGCTGGTCAACGCGCTGGACCAAGCCGAAGCCTCGGTGCGCAAGAGCATCGTGCTGGCGCTCGGCGCGATGGGCGATCCGCGCGCGTTGCCGACCCTGCGAGCGCTCATCGAGGTGGAACTCGATCCCGCGGTCTTGATGGCGGCGACCGAGGCGCTCAGCCGCATCGGCGATCGCCGTGCGCTGCCGCGCCTTCGCAAGCTGCTGCGCGCCAGTGAGCCTGGCGTGGGTCGCAAGCAACTGGCCAACTCCATCGGCAATGTGCTGGGGGTGCCCGGTGGTTTCTACAAACTGTTGCAGGCCGACCCGATGCGGCAGGACGAGCTGGTCGCCCGCAGCTTCCACGCCAGCCGACGGCGGCTGGGCGGTCGGCGCATGGGCACCAGCGAAGACCGGGAGTTCGTCGAAGTCAACCTCGACGCCGGGCTCCAACGCTTCATGAGCAGGCAACACGGCGCGGCGCTGATTTGTCTGCGGCACGTGGCAGTTCGCGCCACCACTAACTTCGTTACCGGCCTGCTCGGCGACGCGCTGCTGCGCCAGGCCACCGAGGGCTACCCCACGCTGCCGCCCAAGAAGAAGCTCGCCGCGCTGCTCCACCGCAACGAGCGGTTGCGTTCCAACTTCGGCTTCCTCTACGGCGTGCACGCAGAAAGCTGCCATCGCAAGGTTCATCCCGAAGAGGCGCTGTTAGCGGCGTTTGCCTTCGATCAGATCGTGGACGAGTTGGTCGAGCTCGCGCGCCGCGCAACTCGGCTGAATGGCCGGTGACCGGTGCCGGCAACACACTGCCAGTGCCGACGGTCATACCTCGACATGAAAACTCCTGCGGTCTTCAGCCCCCAACAAGCTTACTTTGCCCGGCGGGAGTTTGTCCGGCGGACCGGGCTGGGAGTGTTGGGGATGTCCCTCGCCGACTTACTGTTCATGGAGCGTCAAGCAGCGGCGATGGACTCGCGCCCGGCGAAGGCGAAAGCGAAGAATGTGCTCGTCCTGCTCGAACAGGGCGGACTCAGTCACCTCGATACCTTCGATCCCAAGCCGGAGTTGCCCCTCGCCGACCGCAGCCCGTTCAAGCCGATTTCGACCAGTGTGCCGGGGATGCAGTTCACCGAGTTGCTGACGAAGACTGCGCGCGTGGCCGACAAGTTGGCGGTGGTGCGCGGCATGCGGCACACGATCGGCGACCACCCGACCGGCACGGCTTACATGCTGCGGGGTAACAACCCGACTTCGCCGCTCAACTACCCCGACCTGGGCTGCGTGATAGCGGAACTGATCGGCTCGGAGTGCTCGTACCTGCCTCCTTACGTAATGGTGCCGGGCAACAGCGAACAGGCCTACAACGCCAGCTCCGGTTTCCTGCCCGCCAGCCGTGCGGCATTCAAGACCCAGGGCGACGACTTGTCGAATCCCCAATGGGCGGTTTCCGGCTTACGGCCGCTGGTGGCCGAGCGTCGCCTGGAGCAACGGCGGCTCGTGCTGGGGGCAGTGGACGAGCGGTTCGCCCGCGCCGCGAATGCCGATCGAGTGCGGGCGGTCGAGGCGGCCTACGTGCAGGCATTCAACGCCATCACCAGTCCCGCGGCGCGCCGCGCGTTTGACTTCGACACCGAGTCCGATACCACCAAAGAGGCCTACGGTCGCGGGCACCGGGGATTCTGCTATCTGCTCGGGCGCAAGCTCATCGAGGCCGGGGTGCGCTTCGTCACCGTGGATGTGCGCTGCCCGGCGACCAGCGTGAAAACCGATGGTGGCAATTTGAACTGGGACCATCACGACAACATGTACACCAACGGCTCGTGCGGGCGCGACCGCGTCCTGTGCGGCGGTGAGGGACGCTACGGCATCGCGACCTGGCCGATGATGGGCAGCACCGACCAGGCGTTCGCCGCGCTCATCGCGGACATGCACCAGCGCGGCCTGCTCGCGGAGACGCTGGTGTGCTTTGTCACCGAGTTCGGACGCACCCCGAAACTCAACAAGTGTGCGGGTCGCGATCACTGGCCGAATGCCTACAGCATCGTCTTCGCCGGGGCCGGCGTGCCCGGCGGCCAGGTCATCGGCGCGACCGACCAGCACGGCGGCGAAGTCATCGCGCAACCACATAGCCCGGAAGATTACGCCGAGACCATCTACGCCAAGCTCGGCATTCAAACCGATCTCGGCCTAAAGGGCCCGGCCGATCGCGGTCTCAACCTCACCGATGGCGGCAAGGCAATTCCCGAACTGTTCTAAGTTCCGAGCCGCCAACGCACCTTTGCCGAGCCGCGAAGGTCACAGAGCGGTTTCCACAAGGCCTGCAAAATCCGCTCTCTTACGTTCGCGGCTCGGTAACACCGCTACGGGAGAAGGTTGTCAAGGCGCAGCATGCTCCATCGGCAAGCGGAACGAGAACCGTGATCCCCGGTCCGGTTCGCTCTCGACCTCGATGGTGCCGCCGTGCGCTTCTACGAGACGCTTCACCGAAAACAACCCGACCCCGGTACCGGGAATGTTGTGCCTCGGGTCGAGGACGCGCTCGAACAGGCCAAACAGCCGGGCGCGCTGTGCCGGAGTCATCCCAATGCCCTGGTCCTGCACGTTCACTTCGAACTGCTCGTTCACGCGGCGGATGGCCACCTCGACCACGCCACCCTCCGGCGAATACTTGACTGCGTTGTTGATGAGGTTGGTCAGCACGCGCTGGAGCTTGGCTTTATCGGCCGGGAGCGTGGTGTCGGCTTCGTCGCACTGCAAGCGCAGTTCGTGTTTGTGGGCGTAGACCTTCTGCCGCTCGACCACCTCGGCGGTTAGCGCGCGCAGGTCGACGGCACTGAGACGTAACGCGATTTGCCGGTTCGGATCGCTGTCGAGCAGATCTTCGATTTCATCATTGAGCCGGTCGCATTGCAAGGCCATCGTCTCGAGAAACTCCTGGCGGATCTCTTCGCCCAGCATTCCCCGGGTGTCTTGCAACAGCGTCAGCGCCTCGCCTTTGATGATGGCAATCGGCACCTTCAAATCGTGCACGATCATCTTAAGCACAAGGTCGCGCTGCTGGGCCAGCTCGGCCAGCTTCCGGCGCTCGGCGTCGGAGCGCTCGGCTTCCACGGCCTTGCGCTGGAGTTCTTCGGTGCGGCGCACGTAGGCCGCCAAGGCGAAAGTAGCGCTGAAGGTAGTTAGTGGGACGGCAGCATCCACCACGACCGACAGTTTGCAGAAACCGAACAACGAAACGGCCACCGCCAGCATACTCGTCAAGCTCGCGATCACGATACCGGTCAGCACGCCCCGGTCCAGAGTCAGGACCGTCAGCGGCAGCACTGCCCCGAAGAGCAAAACGGCAAGCACCGGGAGGGGGAGCATGCGCAGGCCGTGCCCGCTGAGTTGCATGTTGGCCACCTGCGCAAGGATCTCCAGGCCGAACCACTCGCGCGGACGACGGATGCCAAAATCCACGGTGAGCGGGACACTGAACACGTCGGCCTTGGTGATTGTGTTACCAACGATGACCAGCTTATCGGCGAAGAACGGATTGAGCCAGCCGGTGGCGACCCGCTTCGCCGAGAAGGCCTGCCAGCCCATGAGCGAGTCCTCGGCGCTCAGGTCGGATCCGATGTAGTCGATCAGCACAGCGCTGTCACTCGTGAGCCATCGATGGCCGGGTGCAGCCCACCGCCGTTCAAACTCAGCGGCCACTTCGAGCGCGGGTCGTCGTTGGAAATGGGCCGCGCCAGACAGCGCAAAGTACGGCCACGCGCGACCGCCGAAGCGAAGCATGGGATGTAGGCGACGAATGAACTTGTCCTCGTCATCATTCAGCACGGCTGGCGCAAAGCCCGCGGAGGCTTCGATGAACTGCCGTTGCGGCGGCTTCAGCCGCACTTGTCGCCCCCGGCCGCTGACCGTGGCCGGCAGGATGACATTGCCGGCTGCTCGAATAGCGTCCAACAGTTCGTCATCGTCGGGCGCCGGTATGTCCAGCAGTACGTCGAGTAGGATAGTGCGAGCGCCGGCCGCCTTCAATTGCCGAACGACCTGAGCCAACAATCGTCGCGACAAGGGCGAATGCGGCAATCCTTCGAGCGAGGCCTCATCTACCTTCACCAGGGCGATATCCGTGGATCGCAGCGCTTTGCGCTGTTCGTTGCTGCGCAGTGCTTCTCGGAACTGGAATTGGAAGTCGAGCCAGCCGGCCTGCCAGGGTTGGAAGACGTTTAGCCCGGTACCGCCCAAACTCAGGGCACAGCCCAGCGCCGCCAATCGTAGTGCGCGAGCCCGTGGGGTCACTCAGTCTCCTGCTTGCGCGACAGGCGCTTTGCAATCTCCACTTCCATATCGGCTAATTGGAACGATTCGATGCTATCGTACAGGCGGGCCAGCATCTGATGGTACACTGGTTCGTTCGGAGCCAGGCGAATCGCGGTCAAATAGGCAACGATGGCATCACCAAAGAACCCCTCGGATTCGAGCAGCACACCCCGCCGCAACTGGCTCACCGGTCCGGCCGAGGTCGGCAGGTCGCGCAAGGCCTCGCGCGCGGCGGGAGTCGACTCGAGGTTGATCGATTTGAACGCCATCCGCCGCGTCTGTTTGTTAGCGGAATTGCCCACGATCACCTGCCAGCGCAAGTTGACATTCGCCGGCAACTCGAACTTCGGACGCGCAATCACTATTGGAGAATCCGCCGCCATGGGGATCATTTCGGCCTCGGTCAACACCTGATCGAAGATAATCTCTCCCAGCTGTTCGATGCGTAAGCGATACGTGCTGTTCTGCTGCGGGCGAGTGAAGACAAACACGGGCGCTTTGGCCAACGCCTTCCCGATCAATCGCTCGCCCTGCTCGTCATCGAACTCGCGCGGCTGAACCGCCGTGAGTTCAAGCGCCGTTTCCCCCGGACCATTCCGCGACGCCTGGGTTCCCTGCGTTGCATAGCGCGCATTTTTGCCAATGGGCGTCATCAGCTTGACCAGCCGTTGCCAACGATTCTCGGCGTCTTTGTCGAGCTTGGAAGTGGCAGCCGTAACGGTATGTGACGCGCCCCCGGCCACTGCCACTTCACGCGCATTCGCGTAAACCAGCACCAGTTTGGCCTTGTCGGCACACTTGACGACATCACCGCTCGACAGCCACATGCCGGCGGTAGCGTGCCCTTTTGCACGATCTGCGGTTTGCCGGTTACTTCAACCACAATCGCCGCCGGGAGGGTGGTGGGATTCGCCGCGGAAAGTCGGGGCTGCTCTGTACCAGAAAGGAGACAGAGCGCCATGAAACCGGTAAGCAGGTGAAGGTTGGTTTGTGTACGCATTCAAGTCACCTCGTTGAGATGTAATCATTCTTACGACTTCGCACGAACAGCGCAAGGGACAAAAGTCTCGAATCACCAGAAAGCCAGGCGAGACTTTTTTCCTTCCTTTACGTACTGCTGAGCACTTGCTTGATTAACGCACGTCTGGTTCGCGGCTCGGTTCGCAGTTTCGTCATCGCTCGCTCCATCGCGTGCTTGACTGCCGACTCGGAAACCGGTTCGTTTGTTTCCGCCGTCAACTCGTCGGCAATCTCCGCAATGGTGCTCTCGGTCTCGAGGTATTTGATGACAACCTGGGTTTCACGCTCGCTCAGTTCATGCCTTTTCGCCAGTCGGTATACGGCGGCCTGATGTGAGGCTGGGAGGCCCGGCTCCGGGACTGATCCTCGGGCGGCGTATGCGCGTCGGATCGCCGAGAGCAAATCAGCCGGAGTACAGTCCTTGTTCAAACACTCGAACGCTCCTGCGGCTTGGCCCAAGATTGCCAGCTCGTCGAGCGCGGTGAGCAGGATCACCTTGACCCACGGTTGACGAGCGATGATGCGCTCCGTGGCCTGCGCGCCGTTGAGATGCGGCATCTGCAAATCGGTGACGACGATGTCGGGCCGCGCTGAGCTTGCCAGTTTCACCAGCTCCTTGCCGTCCGCCGCTTCGCCCACCACCTGGAGGTCGGCCTCGAGGCTGAGTTGCGTCGCCAGCAGTCGCCGGAAGAGCGTTTCGTCGTCGGCAATCAGCACGCGAATCATCAGAATCTTCCGTACTGCTCGTAGGCGGCCAGCGGCCGCATTCCGCCGCGCACCGCTTCGCGGATTTCATTCTCCGTGCCGCACACGGCCTCCGCCTTCTCGAGTACTTCTTCTGCCAACGATTGAGGGACACAGACCACCCCGTCATGGTCGGCCAGCAGAATGTCACCGGGTGTGATGCGCACTTCGCCAATGGTGATCGGCACATTCCACTCGCTGAGTTCCCAGCGATAACAGCAGTCGGCGGGTGTGCGATGGAGCGCGAACACCGGAAACTTCTCACGCAGGATGAAGTCCACGTCGCGCACGCCGCCGTAAATGACCGCTCCGCGCACGCCGCGGGTCTTCATCCACGTTGCGCATAATTCTCCGAAATGCGACGACTGGTCGCCATGAGCGTGCACGACGAAAACCGAGTTCGGCAGAGCCTCACCCAGACACTGCAGCACGCCTCGGATCGAGGCATCGTAACTGACCCGCTGGTTGGTCACCCCCCAGGCCGGAAAGGCGACGCCGGCAAACTTGGTACCCTCGACCAGCGGCGTCAGCGTAGACGGCAATGCCTGATTGAACAGGCCAAGCTCATCCATCACATCTGCCAGCGCCCCGGTATACAAGGCGGCGAAGCGATCACACAGTTCAGCAACGGGAATT
>Ga0247727_10017212_pt1 | contig 11541 bp, 13 predicted proteins | sample WisWelCaveWW1625_FD_202498 | JGI IMG/M metagenome (GOLD analysis project Ga0247727, IMG submission 202498) | Biofilm microbial communities from Wishing Well Cave, Virginia, United States - WW16-25 | ecosystem: Environmental > Aquatic > Deep subsurface > Groundwater > Cave microbial mat | place... | reverse complement strand
GGATTATTCATGGCCCTGGAAAATCCGCGCAGTGTGCGCCACACAAGCCCGACGTGCAAGCGAGGGAAAGTCGTTTGCCACCACTCGCTTGCGCGTCGGGCTTGTGTGGAGCCATGAATAATCCGGGTTAAACCTCCCCCACTCCTCACTCCCAACTCCTCACCCACCACTAACCCCTAACCACCCACCACTAACCCCGCCTCCCTCTACGCCGCTCGCTTGCCCGCGTCCGTGTCCGTCGAATCCGCCGGCTTCTCGGCCGCTGCTTGCGGTGCCAGGCCAATCAGATCGGTGACATCGAGAATCCCGACCGGTCGCCCCGCGCGATCGAGCACGGGCAGTTGGCTAAATTTGCGAGTGGACAGGATCGCAATGGCGTCGCGCACGACCGTTCCCAGCGGAATCACGGTCGGCTGCGTGTTCATCAGCTCGGCCACGGGTCGATCCAGATCTGCCTCGCGTCGCTGTTCCAGCAATCGGGCGAGATCGGCGTCGGTGAATATTCCGCGCAACACGCCGCTATCGTCCACGAGCAGCAGTGCCCCGGTGCGGCGCCCTTGCTTGTGTGTATCGATCAATGCTTCCCGGACGGTGGCCTTGAAGTGTGCCAGTCGAAGCTGTTCGCCGGTTCGCATGATCTCATCGACCGGTGCGGTGAGCCGGCCGAGGCTGCCGCCGGGATGGAACTCCGCAAAATTCTCGGCCTGAAAACTGCGCATGCGGCTGACCACGAACGCCAAGGCATCGCCGACGGCCATCATCGCGGTCGTGCTGGCACTCGGCGCGAGCCGCAACGGACACGCCTCCTCGATCGCCCCCAGCACCACGGCCACGTCCGCGTTGCGAGCCAATTTCGACTGTTCGCGAGCCGTTATCGCCACGATCTGGGCACCGATTTTCCGAATCGGCCCGATCAGTCGCACCACTTCATCGGTCTCGCCGCTGTACGAAAAAGCCAGCACCACGTCGCCGGTCGAAATCCGTCCCAGGTCGCCGTGCATGGCGTCGGCCGGGTGCAGCGAGTGTGCGGGCGTGCCGGTCGATGCCAGTGTGGCCGCGATCTTTTGCCCGACCAATCCCGCCTTGCCCATGCCGGTCACGATCACCGACCCACCGCGGCCCGCGGTCTCATAAAGCAGTACCGCCGCTCGGCAAAACGACTGATCCAGCCGATCACGCACTAACTGCAACGCCGCCGCCTCGGTAGCGAGCACATCGCGCGCAAGCCGCAACAGCTCAAAATCACTCTGATCGGATGCCTTGTGTTCCGCCGCCTCTAGCATCGCGCCTCCTTGCGCAATGAATGACGTGTCCCAATTGCCTCTCCAGGAGCAGAACGCCCCTATTTGAGGAGGCGGACTATAGCCAGACGGTCAGAATAGGTCAAGCAGATTGAATTGGCTTGCAAACTCTGGCGAGGAAAACGGTTATCGCTCGATCCCGCTTCGGCCGCGGGAGCGGTCGTAGGTGGGGAGGCGGACGGGGCGGGGGAAGCCGGTGCCGACTGTTTGGCGGGGCGGGTTACTTTCCCAGACACCGGGGATCTGGTGGCCGCAATTGAAGCAGCGGTCGCCTTCCATCGTGTTGAAGAGTACATAAAAACCCTGGCGCTTGATCGCGAGCTGATCGCAGTTTGGGCAGTAGGTGTGTTCGCGGGCACCGACCTGGCCGGGCAGGTTGCCGGGATAGACGAAGCGGAGGCCGGCCTCGCGCCCGAAGTTGTAGGCACGGATCAGCGGCTCAGCCTGCGTTTTGATGTAGCCCCGTTCGGCCGTCATCTTGTAATCCGGGTGGAACGAGGTGATGTGCCAGGGGATGTCCAGTGACATGCCGGCCAGGAACTTGGCGATGCCCCGCAACTCGTCGTCGCTGTCGTTGAACCCGCACACGATCAGCGTGACGATCTCGACCCAGAAGCCCATGTCCTTGAGCATGACGATCGTATCGAGCACGTTCTTGAGGGTGCCGCCGAGCTGGCGGTAGTGCTTGTCGTCGAAACTTTTTAAGTCCACTTTGTAGAGGTCCACGTAGGGGCGGATGAACTTGAGGACTTCGGGCGTGCCGTTGCCGTTGGAGACGTAACCGCAGACGATGCCGTGTTCGCGGGCGAGCCGGAAGACGTCGACGGCCCAGTCGCTCGTGATCAGCGGCTCGTTGTAGGTGCTGACCATCACGGGGGCACGGTGCTGGATCGCCAGGTTCACCAGGTCGATCGGTTCGCAGAACATCGGCGGGGCCACGGCGTGATCGTCGCGCAGGGCCTGACTGGTCACCCAGTTCTGGCAGTAGCTGCAGTGGAAGTCGCAACCGAGCATGCCGAACGAGAGTGCATCGCGGCCGGGGAAGGCGTGGAAGAACGGCTTTTTCTCGATCGGGTCGCATTGCAACGCCCCGACGTATCCCCACGGCACCCGCAACTCGCCGCCGCGATTGAACCGTACCTTGCACACGCCCGCTCGGCCGTCCTGAATCAGGCAGCGGTGCCCGCACGAGACGCATCGCAGCGAACCGTTTTCCTTCAACACGAGGTTCCCAGCGGCGGGGCGCGTGTTGTCGCTCAGCAAATCTTTCAGCGAGAGAGCGGATTGGGTATTGATCATGGTCCAATCTCAGGAACATGTGGCGATGTCATTCTACTCAATCATCAAGCCGCAGTGCAGGGCAGGCCTGCGGTGACAGTACATAGTGTCGAGATCGAATGATTCAACCCAACCCGCTTCGTTGCCCATCGAGTCAGCAGAACCGTGGAGAGTCTCTCCAGGTTGCAATCGACGCCCAATTGTCCGCTGGACCTGTTTGCGAGGTGAGAGTATTTCGTAGGAGCAACGGCGCAAATTGCTGCTGCCGGTGATAAACTGAGTGGGACGAAGGAGGGCAAGCGATGATTGTGCAGCTTTCCGTAGAGATTCGCGAGCAACACCAAGGCGAGTGGATCGCTTGGGACACCGAGACGGGCGAACTGCTCGGCGCGGCGAAGACAATCGACGAGCTTTGCGACAAGGTCGAACCTGGATCGGAGGATCAGGTTATCGGTTATGAGCGGGTGATCCCAGAGGGCGTCGAGATTCTCGGTGGGTTCTGGGGATGAATTTCCCTTACACATTGGAACTCCGCTCGGTAACCGAGACGATCCGCTGGCGGATCGAAGTTGGATTTATCGCGGCATCTCTCTCAATTCCTCTGCTTGGCGACAAGGGCTTCCTCGAGTTCTTCCGCTGCACTCTCGACGGCGAACTCCGTAAGGTCGAACTGACCCCGAAACTGAATCTACCTCGTATCGCGTGAGTCAACCCATGCATGAACTCTTCAACCGCTTCCCCGTCCGGATTGAAATTCCAGTCGCCTGGGGCGAGATGGACGCGATGCAGCACGTGAACAATATCGTGTACTTTCGGTACATCGAGAGCGTGCGTATGGCGTACTTTGAGCGAATCGGCCTGCTCGATGTCCTCCAAGCGACCGGCGTCGGCCCGATCCTGGCATGGACAAGTTGCCGGTTCCGCCGGGCGCTGACCTATCCAGACACCGTGTCGGTCGGAACGCGAGCGTCGAAGATCGACAAGGATCGTTTCACGATGGAAACGGTAATCGTCAGCCATCGCCTCGGTGAAGTCGCCGCCGAGAGCGAGGGGATTGTGGTGACATTCAATTACCGCGAACAGAAGAAGGCGGACATTCCGGCGGAGGTTCGCCAGCGAATCGAGATGCTGGAAGCATCTGGCAGCACATAATCGGACATTCCATGACATGGTACGCGATGGTTGAGGGGGCGAGCTAATCGGCCCTAATTTTTCTGGGCCAGGCCGAGCCGTTCGTTATCGTAGTAGGCCGCAAACGCGGTCAGGGCAGCGATCAGGACCGTAAACTCAACGAGCGTTCGCCATGACACGGTGTTCGCCGAGGCACGCTCAGTGAATGTTCGATAGGCAGCGACGATCAGAATGATCACGAGGAATCCGTTTCCGCCGAGCAGAAATGCGGCTAGCACGATTGCCAAAAGGATATACCGTTGCAGATTGGAGAGTGCTCGAAGGCCGCGGCCGCCGTCGAGAGGATAAATCGGGATGAGGTTGAATAGATTCAGGATTCCGCCGACGTGCGTGAGGGCGGCAAAGAGCGGGTAGCGAGTTGTTTCAAAGAGCACAGCCGTCGCGACAGCCGCGGCCAACCCCCACAGCGGGCCGGCCAAGCCCATCGCCGCGTCATCGATCGGATTTGATACAGCCTGTCGCAGCCGCACGAACGCGCCGAGACCCGGAATGAAAACCGGAGCATCGGCTCGAATGCCCAAACGCCGCAACGCATACACGTGCCCCATTTCGTGAACATACATGATCACCACGAACCCGACTGCGAACTGCCAGCCCCACGCGGCGGCATAGGCTCCTATCGCCAGGCACATGCTCGCGAGTGTGCTCACCTTGGTTAAGCCAAACAGGATCAACTTTCCTTTAGTGAGCACGAGTGCTGCAAGCCACTTGAACTTCCACACGGCGAGGCCAATCATCCCAAAGATGCCGAGCTTGCCCGTCCATGTGCCCGATGCTGCCTTCGATGGGTGAGTGGACATCGGGCTCGAATTCGCGGCTTGAACCAGTGCGTCGATGCGTTGTTGAACCTCGCGGGCCTGCACCGAGCCGTCGGGCAAGAGTTCCAGGGCGGTTCGCCAGTGCTGGAGTGCTTCGTGAGGCAACCCGGCCTGAACTGCCGCAACCGCGGTGGCGGCGAGTTGGTTCAATTGCTCGGCGTGAACGAGCCGGCCGCAACTCGGGCACAGTTTCATGGACGGGCCCAGTTGCAAGCCGCAGCGATCACAGAATTGATCGTTTTCCACGGATTCAGGAAACCGAAGGGGGAGCGGCGAATGGAGGATCGATTGGTGCAATGGCCACAGCCCCCGCGCCGGACGTCGCGAACGGACCAGACACCACCAACGGCCGACGCTGGTTGATTTTCCACGCCTCGTAGATGCCAAATCCGATGATCAGACAGCCGATCAAGTTCTGCGGCAAACTCAGAAACGGTGCAATCCAGGACAAGCCCCAAGCACGCACGATGAGGAACGCCATCACGAAGGGACTTAGGGTCGCGTCCGGATTCGACTTGTTGAACTCGCTCACCATTTCGAGAACAAATGACGTCACGATGGAACCGTAGGTGATGATCATCGCCATACCTTGGTACACCCATCCGCCGCGATATCGGCTGCCTTTGCGCACTGCCATGCCGACTATGAAACCAACCACGATAGCGATCAACCCGACATGGTAACCGGTAAGTGCCAACACGATGTAATAAAGCGCACTTCCGGCGATCCCCGCCACTGCTCCGAATAACCACGCGAGGAAGAAAGCACTAACCGGTGAGCTCCTCAACACGGACAAAACGCCGTCTTTGCACGTCGAACATAGAGTTTTGCCATTTACATCAAAGTACTGGCTCAGCGGTCGGCGGCAGACAGCACAAGAGAGCCCGCCCGCCCTCGCATCGCCGGGCCCGAAGTCTGCGTTGTCGAATTGAAGTGGTTGACTCGCCGGATCACTGGGAACATTTGGCTCGGACACGGTTCGACTCCTTACGCAGATCATTCAAACAGGTGCAGCATTATGATCGCTGAAGATGTGACTGTGTCAAGGATCGGCTCCGAAAAATGGTGTATTTCCTTACAATGAGATTTTCTTCCCTCGCAGTTCAGATGCGTGGTCGAAATTACGGAATGACAGTATTCTCAACGAGTCACGGCGCACCCGGGCAACCGGAACTTGATGAACGATGAGACAATGAATGAGCTACTCGCCGACGATAATTGTGGTTCACCCCAAAGAAAACCGTGCGAAGTGTTCACTGGAGCCGCTTCGAGGCCGACCGGATTTGCAATTCGTCACTTTCTCGGCCAAGCGGCTGGTGGAATTGTCCGGCGACTATGTGCGGCTTGCGGTGGATGGCCCGCCATTGACTGAAGGGGACGCCGACAAGGGGATACTGCTTATCGACGGCACATGGCGACATGCCGTTCGAATGAACGCTAGTTTTTCGAGATTCCCCGCTCGATCAATCCATGGATTTCAGACTGCATATCCGCGAGTATCCAAGCTTTTTATGGACCCGGTCGGCGGCTTGGCATCCATCGAGGCGCTGTACATCGCGTATCGGATTCTGAGAAGACCGACCGATGGCCTGTTGGATGCGTATTTCTGGCGTGACAAGTTTCTTGAGTTGAACGGATGGTCGTGACCGGCACCGCGGCGCGCGTCCAATCTATTGCGGGGATGAGGGAATCGGCGTTTGTGTGGAATTGCCGCCAAACGTGCTCTTGGCCGTGACGCGATTCGAATCGGGTGACACCACGACTTCGTAAGATTTCCAGTAGCGGCTGTAGACGTATGCCTTGCCCGTGGCACCGGGGCCGACGCCTTGCACGCTGTACGTAGACTCGCCCGGGTCGCCGAGCAGTTGCTTCATGCGGTCGAACGAATCACCTGCTTGGAGCTGGCGCCAGCGCTGCTCGAAACGCCAGAACGGAAAGTACATCAAGCCGGCAAAAAAGAGGGCCAGTAAAACCAGCCAATGCCACCAGCGAAGCCAACTGAAGATGGCCACTTCGTCCGGGTTCGTGCTTTCGTCCGGGGCCGAATAACTGAAATCGTCTTGCATGAATTAACCTTCGCATCGTTGACTTTCGGCGTGGCGTGCATTCTAACCACTGGGAGGAGTGAGTGGTGAGTGGTGAGTGGTGAGGTCTGAATCATGGGACACGACACATTTCGTTGCGGCGAGTTGGAGGCGGTGATCGGCGATAACGCGGCCGAGGGCCAACATCGCGCAGGATACAACGGCATTTGGAGCCTGAAGCACGCGACGGCGGATCGATCGTTGTTCGTGCCGACCGTGGCCGGGTTGAATCACGAGCACATCTTCGACGGCGCGACGAACGGGAAGCAGGAAATCTTCTTTGAGCCGCGCTATGCCCCGATGACCTTTCAGCGGCTCGGTGAGTTTGAGTCGGAACTGCACCAGCCACCGACGCCGACCTTTCACGTCGAAAGTTGGTCGCGGTTCAAACTGGTCGCCCCGCATTACATCGATTTCCAGTATCGCTGCCGCCCGCGTCAGCATGCGTTTCAGTTCGGCTACATCGGATTGTTCTGGGCGAGCTACATCAACGCACCGGACGACAAGAGCATGTACTTTCGCGGCTCGGTGGGGCGTGGCAGCCCGAGTTGGATGCAACTTTGCACGCAGGCCCACAACGACGAAAGCACCGTTTTGTACCGCGATGACTCGGACGAACTGAAGTTCGATCCAGCGTACCGCGACTCCTTGTTCAAAAACTACTCGCGAATGCGCTACGATATGCCGTTCTTTTATGGACTGTTCGGCCGGCACGTTTTCTTGGTTATGTTTGATCGCGCTGAGGGAATTCGCCTCACCCATTCGCCGTCCGGCGGCGGCTTCGCCTCCGAGCGGCAATCAACGAACCCGGCCTGGGATTTTCAGTTCATCATTCCGAAGTACGAAGTAAACCAGGAATACAGCTTTCGGTTGCGGGTTGTATTTCGAGAGCAGTGTTCGCGGGAAGAGATCATGGCGGAGTACCAACGGTGGCGACAGCAGAAGTAGAGTCGAGGCAAGGCAACGCGTCACAGAGTCCTCAAGTGTTGCAGACGCCGCCGAGTTGGAGACATCAGCTCTTGGTCTGGCCATTGAGTGCGCTGAAGCACGTCGTCTACCCCCCGCTCTGTCTCGTTTGTGATGTCGATCTCGATTGCCCGAATGAACATTTTTGCCCTGCGTGCATCGAGGAGTTGATTGCCTTTGGGCCTGCCTGTCCACATTGTGCGGCGAGTGTCGGGCCATTTGCCGACACATCGGATGGGTGTCTGGATTGTCGTGGGCAGCGCCACCGATTCGATGGGGCAATCCGGTTGGGCATCTATAGCGGGAAACTTCGCGATCTTTGCCTGAGCTTCAAATCGGTCCGGAATGAATTGATCGGTCCGGCGCTGGGCAACATATTCGATCGCTTTCGAGGCGAGGAATTGCGTCGAGTCGTGCCGGACGTGGTGGTGGCGGTGCCTTTGCATTTCATGCGGCGGTTTGTGCGTGGTTTCAACCAGGCGGAATCACTGGCGAGGTACTTGGCCCACGTGTTGAAAGTGCCGCATCGTTCACGTATTTTGAAGCGCTTTCGCAGAACACTGCCGCAAAGCCAACTGAAGCGAGATGAGCGGCACGAAAACGTCAGCGGTGCATTTCGGGCGAGGACGGCGGCGGATTTGAAAGGAGCGACAGTGCTTCTTGTCGACGACATCTTGACCACGGGGGCCACGTGTTCGGAGGCCGCTCGAGCGTTGAAGGACGCCGGGGCCAAGCGCGTCGTCGTTGCCGTGATTGGTCGCAGCCAGGAGCATCCGGGTGGCTGAGCAACCTGAAACCACAAATCAGAAAAACCACACCGGCTTCGGGCAGGACTTCCGTCGCTTCTTCTTTCGTGGGTTGGCGCTGGTCTTACCCCCCATCCTCACCGTTTGGATTCTTCACCAGCTTTGGGTGTTTCTCGACAGCAACGTGGCCCAGCCGGTGAACAAGTGGGCGCGATACGGGCTGGCCGAGGTCATAGCCGAGTCGCGCGCCAAGTTGCCCACGGACAATAAAGAAGAATGGACTTGGCTTGAGCCGCGTGGCCCGTACGTTCGCACCCACGTGATCCGAGCCATTGCGAACAAGATTCCATCCAACGAAATGCCGAAGAAGGTCGTGGACCTCTACGAACGGTTTATCTATTTCGAGTACTACAAAGAGTGGGAGCTAACGTTTCGAATCATCGGGCTCTTCGTGGCCGCCGGGGTCGTCTATTTCATCGGACACATCCTGGCCACATTCATCGGCCGCAGTATTTGGCATGCGACGGAGCACACCGTCTTTCGACTGCCGATCGTGCGGGCGGTTTACCCGTACATAAAACAGTTCATTGACGTGCTGCTGAGCGAGCGCAAGCGGGAATTCAATCGCGTCGTCGTAGTCGAGTACCCGCGGCGTGGCATCTGGTCGCTGGGTCTGGTAACGGGCGGGGGATTAAGCCAAGTTCAGCAGGTGACTGGCCAAGAGCTTCTGACGGTATTCATACCCTACACGCCGTACTCGGTCACCGGCTACGTGATCACGGTGCCGCGCAGCGAGGTGATGGACCTCAACGTCACGGTGGACCAGGCGATCCGATTTGTCGTGTCGGGCGGCGTGATTCGACCCGACGGTGTACCGGCCGCCCTGCGACCCGGTGCTCTGATCAGTGCCCAAGAGATTTCGAGCATGGAGGCGATCGGTGCGGTGCATCAGCGACCCGCGGAAACGCAAGCCGCCCGCCTGATTCGCGTGGGCACTCGAGGAAGCCAGTTGGCCCGCGCGCAAGCCGAATTCATTGCCGCTCGCTTGCGTGAATTGGTGCCCGGTTTCGACATCGAACTGATCGAGATCAGGACCAGCGGCGATCGTGCGGCTGACACCCGGTTGCGAGAAATTAGCGGCGAGGGTGTGTTTACGAAGGAGATTCAACACGCTTTGTTGGCCAGCGAAATCGACGTGGCTGTTCACAGCCTGAAGGACCTGCCGACAGCGGACGTGCACAGGCTGACCCTGGCGGCAATTCCCCGCAGGGCCCCGGCGCTCGATGTTCTCGTGTCTCCGCGGTTCGGCGATTGGCGGTCGCTGCCGCCGGGTGCCCGGATCGGCACGTCGAGCCCACGACGGCGCAGCCAACTGATGCGATTGCGAAACGATTTTGTCATCGAGGAAATTCGCGGCAATGTGCCCACGCGGCTGCGCAAGATCGAAGAAATGGCATTGGCCGCAATCGTCTTGGCCGAGGCTGGGCTGTATCGGCTTGGTCTGGAAAAGCACATCACCTATCGATTCACGCCCGATGAAATGCTCCCGGCACCCGGCCAAGGAGCCTTGGGGATCGAATGTCGTGCGGACGATCGCGAGTTGCTCATGCTTCTGGGACAACTCGACGACCCGCCGACTCGCCAGGCTGTTACAGCCGAACGGGCCGTGCTGGCAGCTCTCAGCGGTGGGTGCCACATGCCGATGGGTTCGTACGCCACGACGTCCGGAGGCCAACTTGGTCTTCGAGCAAGCGTGTTCAGTTCCGATGGGTCCCGCGTCCTGTCCGATTCGCTGGCCGGACCGGCCGATCAAGCGGAATCTCTTGGCCGAGAACTGGCCAAACGGCTGCTGGCCGCAGGCGCCGCAGAATTAGCCTGATCACACTTCGCGGCTGAATCATCGTCCGGCTGGAGAGGTCGAAATTGAATTAGGTTCGATCGGCGTCGGCTTCAGTTGCTCGATGTGGCTGGCAAATATTGAATCGGGACGCTGAATGACTTGGAACAAGCGTGCGCTTATTGGCTCGCGACACCGGTCCGTACGCAAATCCTGCAGGTAGCCGAGGAGCACCTGCCGACCTTCCGCCGATCCGTGAATCAGGAAATGGACCCAGGCCCAAGCCTCGCGATAATCAGAGCCGTTCATGTCCTGGACGCGCGTGAGATTCTCCAGCCGAGTCAATGAGGGTTTCCAACCCCGTTGCATCGCGCTGTGCAATTCATCCAAGTGTCGTTCATGGGTCCCATTTGCCTCCAGCGGGACCTCAAAGTATTCGGCGAGTCCTTCATCGAGCCACAGAGGAACAACTCCGACGGTTGCGTGCAGCAAGGCATGACAGACTTCGTGACGCAGATCTTCGTCGAGCCGGTCGTCGCGGTAAGCGTAAACCATCTCACGCTGATCTCGAGCGATGAAAAACGCACGGCGGCGCGGAAGTTCCGGATAGTGCAAATGGATGAACCGTTCGTAGGACGGCCGATCGTCGAAAATGAAAATCTCAATCTGACGAGACGCGAGCGGTAGTTTCAGCGTTTCATGCACCCGACCGCGAAGCGAAACCAACTCGTGTACCAGCGAATCATCCTTGGTCAGGCTGAAGCTCGTCGAAATCGAAAATGGAGCGATGTGCAGACGATGACTGTCTGGTAATTCGGCAACACCAGCCGGCAGCCGGAACGACGAACAGCCGCCGCCAATCGTGCTCGCCCAGGCAATCGCAAGGGCGAGAATCTTCACTATGGTCGAATTGCGCTGATTTACAGGTCGTTCCATGCCCTGCCCCGCTTCTCCAAATCCAAGGGTCGACATATTAGGCAATACTCGCAACTGAATCTACTGAGGAAAACATGCCAGCATTGGGAAAGCGATCCGCTGAGGTTCAGGCAAAGTGTGACTCCAGTAGAACCTCCAATGGACGCATGCTATAAAGTTACCGACGCTTCAATTGTTCGCCCGATCGTCTGCCGTAAGTTTCGTGTGAGATCCGAGTCTGCCGCAGAGTTCAACATGATCAGCGGATCATTTTGGTTGCCTGAAATGGGTTTCCGCCGCGGCCTCAAAATTCTTCTTGTGGCCGGGGTGGTCACTGTTCTGAGTTTCATTTTCGCCGGCAGCGAACTCGCGGTTGCTTTCCAGACCGGATCGCAGCGAGGAAGT
>Ga0247727_10017211_pt1 | contig 11542 bp, 8 predicted proteins | sample WisWelCaveWW1625_FD_202498 | JGI IMG/M metagenome (GOLD analysis project Ga0247727, IMG submission 202498) | Biofilm microbial communities from Wishing Well Cave, Virginia, United States - WW16-25 | ecosystem: Environmental > Aquatic > Deep subsurface > Groundwater > Cave microbial mat | place... | reverse complement strand
GCCCGACGTTGCCCCGCTGGGTGTCGGCTCGCAGGGCCTCGAAATAGGAGCGGACCAACCCGTAAGCCGCGAAGAACACGAGGAACACCTCACCGGAGAAGCGCCGCCAACGCCGCACCAGCAGCGTGAGACCCAGCAGCCCCAGGCCGAAGAGCGACTCGTATAGCTGCGTGGGGTGGACGGGCAGCGACATGGCGTCGGTCGCGGATATCTGCCCCAGGTCGAGATGTCGGTTCCAGGCCGGTGCGTCCCTGGGAAAGCGCACGGCCCATGCGACCTGTGTCGGCGCGCCGTAGTCGCAGCCGGACATGAAGCAGCCGATGCGGGTGAGGGCCAGGCCGAGGCCCAGCGAGGGCACGGCGCAGTCGGCCCAGCGCAAGATGCTGATACGGTGCTTCCAGCAAAACGCCCAACTGGCCAGCAGCCCTCCCAGGAACCCCCCGTAGGCGACCAGCCCGCCCTCGTTGACCTTGAAGAAGTCGATCGGTGAGTCCATCCGATCCGGATTGGCCACGAAGTAGAGCAGACGGGCGCCGATGACGGCGCACAGCGCGGTCCAGGTGTAGCAGCGGCGGACCTGCTCCTGGTCCAGGCCATCGCGCCGCGCCAGCGCCAGCGCCAGATGCCATCCGCCGACGAAGCTCAGCCCCAACATGACCCCGTAGAAGTAGATGGGGATGTCGAAGTACCCGCCGATCGGGATCTTGAAGAGGATGGGCCTCAATGCGGAGGGAGCGTAGAGCCGGAACGTGTCCGAGGCAAGAGGTCGGGTGAAGAACTACCCGTAGGCCTTTTCGTTACGCTCCTGGTCTTCCTTGCAGCGAATGCACAGCGTGGTCTCGGGGCGTGCATCCAGACGCTTGAGCGAGATGTCCTCCTCGCAGCTCTCGCATACGCCGAAAGAACCGTCATCGATCTTGGTGAGCGCGTGGTCGATCTTCTTCAAGAAGGTCTTTTCGCGCCCACGCAAGCGGAAGGTAAACGACTGCAAATATTCGCTGGAGGCCAGATCCATCTCGTCGGGCAGGTCGTCGGTATCCAGGGTCATGTTCTCGGAGAGGGTCTGCCGCGCGTTCTTCAGGATTTCCGCGCGCTTGCTCAGCAGCGTCTCGCGGAAGCGGTTGAGATCCTTCTTCTTTAGGGGCACGCAACCCCCCTTTCTTTTGAACGGAGCATGGTACCGAGGCGAACGGGAATCGGTCAAGCAAAAAGATCACGACGCCATGCTCCTCCGGGGTCTACCGGAACAAGCCCCGCAGGTTGAAGTCGACGACCTCGCCCACCAACGCCTCGCGTGTAACCACGTGAAGGCCACCGACCACCAGCGCCTGGAAGACCACCTCCTTGACGCCCCCCAGCACACAATGCGCGGCCACCTCGGTGTCGCACTCCCGCACCAGGCCCAGGCGCTGTCCAAGGTCGAGCCCTCCCCGGATTCGACCGATCAAGCTGCCGTAAAAGGCGCCGAGCTTCTCATCGAAGGCCGCGTCCAGGCCGACCGCCTCGCGCAGCAGGATCTTGGTCAGGTCGCGGTTCTCTTCCAGCACGTCCAGCACCCGGTGGACGTTGCCGCGCATCTGCTCGATGGGGCTGGGCGCCCCCTCGTCGACGCTGATGCGGCGCACGGCCCGGCCCAGCTCGGCGAGCAACCCGTCGAGCAGCTCGTCGAAGATCGCCCGCTTGTTGACGAAGTAGAGGTAGAACGTGCCGCGCGCGATTCCCGCCGCCGCGATGATCTCGGCGATGCTGGCGGCGTGGTAGCCACGCTCGCTGAACACCTGGCGCGCGACCCGCAACACCTGGGCGCGGCGCTCGCCACGAATGCGCTGGGCGCGGACGGTACGGCCATCGTCGGGCTGGGGCACTTCGCCGGCATTGTAGCCCTCGCCTGCGCCGCCGTCCCAGTTTGTGCCGGCAGCTCCGGGACCGCACCGCGCACCGCGTGCGTTGGTTGACACCTTCGCCACCGGAGGGCTACACTTGTCTACAGAATCCTACTTGGAGGTACGCCGTGGCCGTGAGTGACAAGCGGAAGCAGTCGCTCTATTTCCCCGAGGAGATGTTGAAGGAAATCCAGGAAGAAGCCACGCGACAGGACCGATCGCTGTCTTGGATCGTGCAGAAGGCCTGGAAGATCGCGCGCAAGGACATCATGAAGTTCCCTTCGGTCAACGAAGGCCCCGGCGAGGAAGACGAACGCGGAGCGCGCGAGTAGCGGGCTAACTCGCCCGCAGCGCTGCGCGAGCCTGCGCCGGATCGTCGGCGATCAGCACATCGACTCCCAGTTGATCCAGGCGGCGCACTTCGGCCGCGTCATTGGCGGTCCACGCCACGATGAGTAGGCCGGCGGCGCGCCAGCGAGCGATGGCCGCCACGTGGCAGAGAGAGGTGTGCGGGTGTATCGCGCGGACACCGGCCAGGCGGCGCAGCCACGCGCCGTACAGCCACGGCGGCCGGCCGGGGTCCATCAGCAGGCCGGTGGGGATCTCGGGCGCGACCTTCCGGAGGCGGCGGAGTACCCATGGGTCGAACGAGGAAACCAGGACTCGGTCCCCCTGTCGAGAGCGCAGCTGGTCCGCAACGCGTGGCGCGAGGTCGGCCGCTTTCGGGTCGGACTTGAGCTCGACGTTGACCAGCAGCCCCTCGGCTTCGTCCAGGACCTCAACCAGCGTCGGGATCGGCTCGCCGCCAACGCGGGCGCCGCGCAGATCGGAAAGCAGGAGGTCACGCACGTGCTCCGGGCGCGCGGCCAGCCGGGCGAGGGTGGCATCGTGGATGACCGACAACGCCCCATCGCGCGTCGCGCGCACGTCGATCTCGATGCCATCGGCCCCGGCGCGCCGGCCGGCGCGCACCGCCGCGAGCGTGTTCTCCGGCGCGAGCGCGGCCGCGCCGCGATGGCCCAGCACCCACGGCCAGTCGCCACGGCGAAACGCCGCCAGCCGATCGCGCGCGTCCATGCGCGCGACCGTATCAGCTTGACGCAAGAGACGCCCGACCCGCGTGCTACAACACCGGTCATGAACGGCCGGCTTGCGGCATCGCTGCTCGTGGTCGCGTGCGCGCACCGCCCGCAGCCCGCCGGCCGACGCGACTCTCGGCCCATCGTCCTTCCGCGCATCGACAGCGCGGACGACATCGAGCTGGCGCTGGACGAGCACGCCGCGGTCCCCGTCGACCATCCCCAGCGCGCCGCGTCCCGTTCCGGGTTGCGCGGTTGGCTGATCGCGGACCTCTCGGCCAACCTGCAGCGCGGTCATCCCGACGTGGCATTCGAGCGCCTGCTCCAAACGCTTCGCCTGTACACCGCCGAGGAGATGGAGCGCGCGCAGCCGGACGCCGATCTGCTGGCCGCCGCCGACCGCGTGCGCGCCGCGTTCTCGGCCCGTGGAGGAGAGCGCGAGGTGCTCACCGCATTGGCCACGCGGCTGACCTTTTTGCCGCGCGATCGTGCCGCGCTCGGCGGCTACCAGATGCTCTGCGCTTGGATCGACGAGGTCGGCGACTTGGGCGAGGATCCCTCGACCAAGGGTTTCCGGCTCATCGAGAGGCACGAGACGATCGTCCGCGATCTGCCCAGCCCCTTCATGCGCGATCGGCTGGAGAAGCTGTACCTGGGGCTGCACGACGAGATCGGACGCGCGTTGCGGCGCGGGCTGCCCCCGCAGATCAAGGGCATGGTCGAACCACGGCGCGCCCTGGCGCAGGTCGGCCACCGCCTGGTCGCGCTCCACCTGCGGGCGGGCACGACCCACTCGGCGCTGGCCGCGATCCGCCGCCTGCGCGGTCGGCTTGGCGACGATGCCGATCTGCGTCGGTTACTCGAGGCTACGGCCGCGGCGGACGCGTCACCGGACGACTTCGTTTCGCTCGGCCGCTACTTCGCGCCCACCGATGCGGAGGTCGCCGAGCGCGCCTGCATGGCCGGAATCGCCACGCTGGGCCCCCATCCCGACCTGCTGGTCTGCGCCGCCGACTACGCGATCAAGCAGGGGCTGGTGTCGCTCGCGCTTACCCGCGCCAGGAGCGCGGTCGCGGCCCGCCCCGATTCACCGGCACTTCGCGAGGAAGTGGCGCGCCTCTTGGGGGAGCGTGTCGAGCGGCTGGTCGGCCGCGAGCGCATCGATGCGGCGGCCCGCGAGGTCGCCTCGGCGGAAGAGTTCCTCGCCGACACGCGCAGACGGCTTCCCGACCTCGAGATGGACCCCACCCCGGGCGCCTTCCAGTACCAGCTTGCGCAGGGCCTGTACAACACCGGCAGCGTGGCACGCGCCGAGGAGCTGCTGGAGCGTTCCCTGCGTGACAACCCGTCTCCCTTCGCCTACGAGGACCTGGGCGTGATCAAGTGGCGGCGCGGGCGGTTCGTGGAGGCGCTCGAGCTGTACAGCCAGGCGGCCATGCAGAAGGTCGCCGGCATGAGGCCGGCGCTCAGGCTGGCCGCCAGTCTCCGCCGGCGAATCGGCGACACCTTGCGCGATCAGGGCGACCGCCACGGAGCGCAGGGCGCCTGGCGCGATTCGCTCAGGCTGTGGGACGAGTACATGCAGCTGGTCATGCAGGATCTCGACGACGAGCGTATGGGGGAGGTGTCGATGGCACAGGTGGAGAAAGCGCGGCTGTTCTACTCTCTTGGAGAAAACGTCCCGGCGCGACGCGCGATCGATCTGGCCATCGCCGCGGCGCCCGAGCGGGGTAATACCTACGTGCAGTCGGTGGCGCTGCTGGCCACGCACGGCGACGAAGCCGAGGCCACCGACGCCCTGCACCGTGCCCTGGGGCAGCCGACCGTGGCCGACTACTACAAGATCTACTGCTCGCTGTGGATCCTCGATCTCGGGCGCCGATCGGGCCGGCCCGACCCGCTGGCGCGGCATTACCTGGAGAACGTGGACGGCGATCAGTGGCATCACCGGCTGGCGCGCTTCATGGCGGGCCTGGTGCCCTACGCGGCGATGGAGGCGCTGGCCGACACGCCGGGCAAGAAGGCCGAGCTGTTCTTCTACGAAGCGCAGAACCGGCTGGCCGCCGGGCGGGTCGACGAGGCGCGCCGATTGTGGCGGCAGGTGCTTCGCACCGACATGATGGCCTTCTTCGAGTACGACATGGCGCTGCACTACCTCGCCACCCACGCGCCGCGGTAGGCCGCCGGACCCAATAAAGTGAGGCCGTGGACGAGTGGTGTCCACGGCCTCTGGGTGTCGAACGCGAATCCTCGAAGCTAGCGGCTAGCCGGGGCCGGAGTTGCCTCCGTCGTCCTCGTCCTCGCCGCCGTCGTCGTCCTCGACGCCGCCGTCGTCCGCCAGGTCGTCATCGTCGCAATCGTCGTCGTCGCCATCGTCATCATCGCCATCGTCGTCGTCGCCATCGTCATCATCGCCATCGTCATCATCATCATCGTCGCAGTCGTCATCGTCGCCGTCGTGGCCACGGTTGTCGTCGTCGTCGTCATCATCACCGATGCCGTCGGCGTCGTCGTCATCGTCGGCGTCGATCGAGTTCTTGATGTTCTGCTCGATGAGCGCCGCGTCGGCCGCGACCCGCGGATCCAGCCGGGCGCCGGTCTCCCGGTTCACGAACCAGATGTCGGCGTCGATGAACAGCGTAAGGTTCTCCAGCCCGCCGGCATCGCCGACCACGATGTTCACGGCGCTCTCGCTCTCGGCTTCGACGCTGCTCTGCAAGGTGAAGTCCTCGCCGTCGATGCTGCCCTCGACCAGGACGGAAAGCCCCGCGTTGGTCAGATCGCCCAGCGCGGGCCCCTGGCCGGCTCGGGGCGCGATGGTATCGATCTTGAACTCCAGCTTGGTGTAGGTCCCCTGCGGCACGGTGGCGACCACGACGTGCTCGATGACCTCACCGGACAGCGCGGCCGGATCGAGGTCGACCAGGAACGGACCGAACTCGATCTCGTCCTCGTCGCCGTCCGACCCGGAGTCATCCGAATCCTCGCCGTCGTCATCGGATCCAGGGCCCGAGTTGTCCTCGCCGTCGTCGTCGCCCGATCCCGGCCCCGAGTTGTCCTCGTCCTCCAGATCGTTGTGCAGCTCCACCTCGCGCAGGATGAAGCGCACCCGCGAAAGCTCGATCCCGTCGGGAAGCGAGAGCGCAGCCCGGCGCGAGCCCACGCCCGCGACGTTCAGCGCGGCGCCAGGCGCGCCCACCTTGATGGACAGCCCGACCTCTTTGGCGGCCGGTGGATCGCTGCTGCATCCCTGCACCAGGACCAGTCCCCCCAGCAACGAAGCAAGGCCTATGGAAACGAATCGCATGAGAAACCTCCGTGTTTGTTGTCTGGCGTGGTCCATAGCAAGCCACGTGCCGCCGGGCCGACCACGCAACCCGCCGCAACGCCGACCCTCCCGGGCGGCGACTGCGCAAGGACCGTACTTCCCTGGATCAACAGCAGCCGGCGGCGGGATCGCAACCGGGCACCGAGTAGCCGGCCCCGTTCGCCTCGGGCGCAAGCACGATGAACGACGAGGCGTAGGCGGAGACGCGCAGCTTGGCCGCCGTGTCGGTGCACACCTCGATCGGCTCGCCGCGGGGAAACAGGTGGCCTTCCTCGTCGATTCCCGCCTTGAGCGGGCCCAGGTACACGGCCCGATGGCCCCGGTAGACGCACCCTTGCTTCTTCTCGTGCTTGAACGCGCGCACGGTCAGCGAGAAAAAGCGCTGCGACTCGACCTCCTTCCAGAAGGTCTTGCGCAGGATCTGCACGCCGAAGAAGCCGGCGCGCTCCAGTGACGCGAGGAACTCCCGCTCCGAGAGCGCGCCCGATATGCACTCGCCCCAGAGGTGCACGTTGACCTTGAGCCCGGCGGGCAGCTCACCCTCCGAGACGATGTCCGCCAGCACCGCCCGGCCGCCGTCCTTGAGGATGCGCCACATCTCGGCAAAGACCCGGCGCTTGTCGGGCGACAGGTTCACCACGCAGTTGCTCACCACCAGGTCGGCCGCGCCCGGCTCGACGGGGATGTGCTCGAGCAGCCCCTTTCGGAACTCGACCACGTCCCACCCCAGCTTGCGCGCGACCGGCGCGCGGTTGCGCGTCGCCACCTCGATCATCTCGTCGGTCATGTCGATGCCGATCACACGACCGGCGGCGCCCACCTTGCGGGCGGCCACGAAGCAGTCGATGCCGCCGCCCGAACCGAGGTCCACGACCGTCTCTCCCGCGGCGATGCCCGCGTCGGACACCGGGCTGCCGCAGCCGTAGAAACGCTGCACGACCTCGGCCGGGATGTGCGCCAGATCCTCGGCGCTGGGCTTGACCGGACAGCACAGCTCGGCCTGCGGCTCGACGGCGGCGCGGCCGTAGAAGTCGCGCATCAGCGCGCGCGATCGGTCCAGCACGTCCACCGAGAGCACGCACGTCGAGCGCGTGGTGACCACTTCGGCGCCGTCCAACTCCGCGCCGCAGGCGAGCGCGCGCTCGCCCATGGAGCGCAGCAGCACCGGACGCGCGAATCCTCCTTGACGCCCCACCCAGGCAGACGCCTCGGTCGACATGTCCTGGAGCGCGCAACCGATCATCTCCTGATAGAGATCGCAGTAGGGATCGTCGCCCAGCAGATCTCCCGAGAAGAAATAGCCGTGCTCGATGTCGCCGCCGCCGCACAGGAACCGCCAGGAGCAGTCCCGGCACTGCTTCTTGTCGATCACCGTCGCCTGGCGCAGGCGCCGCGCCATGCTCGAGTCGCGCCAGATCGACTCGAGCGGCTCGGAGAGCGCATCGCCCATGGCCAGCTCGGGAACCCCGACCAGCGCGGCCGACGGGTAGATGCGCCCGTCGGTGTAGAGGCACAGCGACGTCAGCCCCGCGCCCGAGAGGTCGTTCTTCCGGCCGGGAAGGGCATCCAGGCGGAGGCGCAGCGCCTCCTCGTTGTCCAGCGTCACGCCCACGTCGCGGCACGCCTGGCGCACGCGCCGGTACGCGTCGATGAGCGTCGCCGTGGAGGGCAGCAGTCCGTCGAGCAGCGCACGCCCGCGCCGGTGGGGCCAGAGCAAGTGCAGGTTCTTCACCCCGAGATCCGCGCACAACGGGGCCATGCGATCGAGCACCGGAGCGCTGCGCGTGGTCGCGACCGCCGCGATGGTCACGGGGTACCCCATGCCCACGGCCGCGCGAATGCCGTCGAGGATCGCCCCGAACGTGCCCGCGCCGCGCACCGCGTCGTTGGTCGGCGCATCCGGGCCGTCCAGGCTGATCTGGAACCAGAGTCGCTCGCGCGGCAACGCCGAAAGCCGCTGCAACCGCTCCCCACGAAGTGGGATGCCGTTGGTGAGGATCACCGCGCGCGCCTGCGGATCCGCCAGCAGATCGCCCAGCAGATCGGGCAGGTCGTCGCGGAACAGCGGCTCGCCGCCGGTCACCAGGAAGGTGCGCGCCCCGAGCGCGTAGGCGTCCTGCGCCACGCGCCGCACCCGATCCGGAGCAAGGCCGCGACCCTGGTCGGGCCCCGACGACACCAGGCAGTGGGCGCAACGCAGGTTGCAGTAGTCGTTGATGTGGATCCAGAACTCGCTGAGTGCGGGACGAAGCAGCTCGGCTCGCCCGAGGTAGGCGGTGCTCGCGGGCGGCTGCCGCGCCACGATGCCGGCGCGCTCAGCTTCTCCAAGCAAGGTGTCGACCTCCAACCACGCCCGCGCGGCCCCGTCCTCCGCCGCCAGCCGCGCCTCCAGTTCGCCGACGGTCATGGGCTGGTCGAGCGCGGCCAGAATGCGCGCGCCCCGCGCGTCGGTGGTCACCCAGTTGGGCGCCTCGGCATCCACCGCCACGTGCACCTCGCCACGCTGGTTCCAGGTCAGCGGTCTTGCGAAGATCCGATCGCGCGGAGCAAAAGACATCCCGACTCCTTAAGCGAGCGGGGCACGAGGATCAAGTACGCGCATGAGTTTGACCCGCGACGCCGCAGGCGTCATGCTGTGCGCCGTGCCAGAAGCCGGCCTGGAGCTCGGAGGTACCTATCGACTCACTCGTCCGATCGGCGAGGGCGGGATGGGGCAGGTCTGGGAGGCGCAACACGTCCGCCTGCCCAAGCGCTTCGCGGTGAAGTTCCTGCACGCCGAAGCGCTGCGCGACAAGGACGTGTTCGCACGCTTCCGGCGTGAAGCCGAGATCGCCAGCGCGATAGGCAATCCGCACATCGTCGACGTGGTGGATTTCAACCACGACGCCCAGGGCGTGCCGTACATGGTGCTCGAGTTCCTGGACGGCGAGGACCTGGCCGGGCGGATCGAGCGCCGGGGCGCGCTGCCCGTCGACGAGGCCGTCGCCATCGCCGAGCAGGTCGCCGGCGCGCTCGATGCCGCGCACGCCAAGAGCATCGTGCATCGCGACCTCAAGCCGCAGAACATCTTCCTGGTGCGCTTCGAGGATCGCGACGACTTCGTCAAGGTGCTGGATTTCGGCATCTCCAAGGTGCTCGACTCCGCGACGGTGATGACCAAGACCGGAGCGGTGTTCGGCACGCCCAACTACATGTCGCCCGAGCAGGTCGACGGGCTGATCGCGCAGATCGACGGCCGCACCGACGTGTTCGCGCTGGGCGCGATCCTCTACGAGATGCTCGCCGGAAAAGCGGCCTTCGACGCGACGACGATGTCCGCCGTGTTCAACCAAGTGTGCCACAAGGAGCCGGAGCCGTTGGAGTCCATCCGTGGCGACGTGCCGGAATCGGTCACCGCGGTCATCAAGCGAGCGCTGGCCAAGGCACGCGACGATCGCTTCGCATCGATGGCCGACCTGCGCACCGCCCTGCTGGGCCCGGCCGCGGCGCGCCCGCGAACAGGGCTCCCGTCCGGGGCCCCCGCGCGGCCCTCAGCCGTGCCGCCCAAGACCACGCTGCGCGAGTCCAGCGGCCAGCTTCCGACTCTCCGCGCGGACGGCAAGGGCCGCAGCAAGGCGCCGCTCATCATCGGCGCCGGCGTAGTGCTCGCGGCGGCCGTGGCGGTGGTGATGCTGCGCGGCGGATCGGCACCGGTGCCCAGCGACGCGGCCGTGGCCGCGGTCGCTCCAAGCGGACCCGGCGCCGTGTCGCCTGATCCCGCCGGCACGATCCCCGCACCGTCCGCGCCGCCGTCGGCGCCGCTCGCCCCAGCGCCGACGCCCGCGGTTTCCCCGACTGGCGCCGCCGCCCCGATTGCTCCGGGACGCCGGCACGAAAAGCCGCGCCCAGGCCAGGTAGGCCCGAGCGGTGTGGAGAAGCCTGCCGACACCCCGCCTGTGGAAAAACCGCCGGAGGAGAAACCGGCGCTGCCGCCTGACGCGGGCGCCGCGCAGCCCGAGGATGCAGCGGCGGCCCAGCTCCGCGAGCGCATCAAGCAGGTCGGCCTGGCCTACCAGCGCCGCGACTACCCCGAGGTCATCCGGCTCGGGCGCAAGGTGCTGGAGACGTCCCCCCGCCAAGGGAGCGTGCTGCGCCAGGTCGGTCATGCGGCTTGCGCGTCCAAGGACGCGGATACCGCGCGTTGGATCCACGGCCAACTCTCCGCTCCCCTTCAGAAGGGGCTGGCCGCGGCATGCGCTCGTCAGGGCATCACGTTGCCCTGACGCCCGGAAGGAACTCGGAGACAGTTTGGCGCTCGTGGCGCACGGCTCGCCCATCCGGAAAGGCGTCGCCCTCGCGTCGCTCGCCGCCGGCCTGTTCGGGTTCACGGCGCCGCTCGTGCAGCTCGCCTCCAGCGAGGCCGGCGCGCTGGCGTGCGGCGGGCTCCTCTATCTCGGCGCCGCGGCCGGCGCGGTTGCCGGTCTCGCTCGCCGACAGAGCGGCGGGCGCGACGCGCCGGTTCGCAGGGCGCACGCCGGCGCCCTGATCGCGATGGCTCTCGCCGGCGGACTGGTCGCGCCGGCATTGCTCGTCCTAGGGCTAAAGCGGACAGACGCCGCCAGTGCTTCGCTGCTTCTGGCGATGGAGGCGCCCTTTACCCTCGTGTTGGCGCGAGTCGTCCACCGCGAGCACCTCGGCCGCCGTGTCCTCGGCGCGGCCACGCTCATCCTGGCGGGCGGCCTCGTCGCGAGCGCGGCGCGGCCGGATCGCCTCTCGGTCTACGGCGGCGTCCTCGTGGGCGCGGCAGCGCTCGCGTGGGCCGTAGACAACGTCCTGTCGCGCCGCCTGGCCGATCGCGATCCGCGCGCCGTGGTCGCTGGGAAGGGCCTGATCGGGGGCTCAACCGCGTGCCTCGCCGCCGTCGCGATGGGCCATGCATGGCCGTCCTTCGCACGGGCGGGGGCGCTCTTGGTCGTCGGTTCCCTCGGCTTCGGCGCGAGCCTTCAACTCTACCTGCGCGCGCAGCGGATCGTGGGAGCGGCGCGGACGGCCTCGATCTTCGCCCTGGCGCCGTTCGTGGGAGCGGCCGTCGCGCTCGCGCTCGGCACGCCCTGGCCTGGCTGGGGGTTCGCGCTTGCGGCCCTCCTCATCGGCGCGGGCGTGTGGCTCCACGCGACCGAGCGGCACCACCACGATCATGCCCACGAGGAGCTCGATCACGAGCACCTCCATACCCACGACGACGGACACCACGATCACGTCCATGACCCGAT
>Ga0247727_10017210_pt1 | contig 11543 bp, 10 predicted proteins | sample WisWelCaveWW1625_FD_202498 | JGI IMG/M metagenome (GOLD analysis project Ga0247727, IMG submission 202498) | Biofilm microbial communities from Wishing Well Cave, Virginia, United States - WW16-25 | ecosystem: Environmental > Aquatic > Deep subsurface > Groundwater > Cave microbial mat | place... | reverse complement strand
CACCTTCGCCATCCTGACCGAAGTCGGCGGCACGGTGCATTGGCGCGACCTGCTCGAAAACGTCACCGTTCACGAAGAGGTTGACGAAGTGACCGGGATGACGCGCCCAATCGTGATGGATTCGCCCGATGAGAAACGCCAGCCGCGCATCGAGATCAAGAACGACGCCGGCAAAGTGCTGAAGTCTTACTCGATGCCGGTGCGCGCCAACCTGATGGCCTCCAACAACGACGAAATCGCGCCGGGCGACGTGATCGCCAAGATTCCGCGCGAGATCACCCGCCAGAAAGACATCGTCGGCGGTTTACCTCGCGTGGTCGAGTTGTTCGAGGCGCGCAAGCCGCGCGAGACCGCGGTCATGAGCGAAATTGACGGCCTGGTCAAATTCGGCAACGTCACCAAAGGCTCGCAAAAGATGATCATCGTCGGCGACAACGGTGAAGAGCGCGAATACTCCGTCCCGCGCGGCACCCACATCAACGTCCAGGAAGACGACCACGTCCGCGCCGGCGAGCCGCTGATGGACGGCCCCTTGAACCCGCACGACATCCTGGCGGTTCAGGGAATGGAAGCGTTGCAGCGGTATCTGGTCAACGCCATCCAGGAGGTCTATCGTTTGCAAGGCGTGCACATCAACGACAAACACATTGAAGTGATCGTCCGCCAGATGCTGCGCTGGGTGCGCATCAAGGATGTGGGCGACACCGAGTTCCTGCTCGAAGAACAGGTTGATCGCTTCCGCTTTATGGACGAGAACGCTCGGGTCGAAGACGAAGACGGCCAACCGGCGACGGCGGAGCCGCTGCTGCTCGGCATCACCAAGGCGTCGCTTTCGACCGACTCGTTCATCTCGGCGGCCTCGTTCCAGGAAACGACCCGCGTCCTGACCGAAGCCGCGATTTCAGGCCGCGTGGATTACCTGCGCGGTTTGAAGGAGAACGTGATCATGGGCCGTCTGATCCCGGCCGGCACCGGGATGGATTATTACCGCGGAGTCCGCGTCGCCCACGACCCGACGATGAAAGACCCGCGAGCCGAAGAGATGGACGACACACAAACTTACATCGAACAGATGGTCGCGGCCACGACCGCGCGCTCCGCCCCTGAGCCTGACTACGAAGAGTCTTTCGACGAAGAGCTTGAGCTTGAAGGCGAATATGAAGACATCGTCCCGGCCGACGACGATCTCGATGAGCTTGCGGAAGATGAATTCGCCGAATTCGAGGAGGAAAAGGAATAAGCAGATCCCTTCGAACTAAACCGTCGAGAGCCGCGAGGAAAGAATGCCTCGCGGCTCTTTTACTTTTTACTTTTCCTGCCGATGTCCCGCCTGAACTGCATCCCCTCGAATTGAATCCTGCTCATAGCTTCATAAGCCCGCGCCGTCGCCTCATCGAGCGAGGCCGCGCGCGCAGTCACACCGAGCACGCGGCCACCCGCCGGTTCGACTTCACCATTCGCGTTGAGCTTCGTTCCAGCGTGAAAGACGACGACGCGCTCAAGCCGTTCCGCCTCGTCAATTCCCGTAATCGTTTTGCCCGTCGCGTATCCTCCCAGCCAGTTGGGCAGCGAGTTGGCCGGATAACCCGCCGAAGCCATCACCACACAAGTCGTGGTTTCATCGCTCCATTGCGGCTTCACGCGCGACAACTCTCCTCGCGCGACGGCAAAAGCTATTTCGGCGAAATCGCTGTCCAACCGTCGCAGAATCGCCTGAGTCTCGGGATCGCCGAAGCGCACGTTGTATTCGAGCGCTTTCGGACCATCAGCGGTGAGCATCAATCCGCAATACAACACGCCGCGAAACGGGAAGCCTTCGGCGCGCGCCGCTTCCAGAGTCGGCTCGACGACTTCGCTGATGATTCGTTTTTCGAGTTGATCGTCGAGCAAACCCGGCGTCGAGAAAGCGCCCATCCCGCCGGTATTCGGTCCGCGATCACCGTCGAACGCGCGTTTGTGATCCTGCGCGACGGGCATCGGCGCGAAATCTTTTCCGTCGCTGAAGACCAGATAGGACAACTCGCGCCCGGCCAGACACTCTTCGATCACCAGCCGCGCGCCCGCATCGCCCAGCTTGCGGTCAACCAGCAAATCCCGAATCGCCTGCCGCGCCTGCGCTTCATCTTCGGCGATGATCACGCCTTTGCCGGCGGCCAAACCTTCGGCTTTGACCACGACCGGGAAATTGAAAGAGCCATCGCTCGTGGCTTTCAATGCGTCTTCGGGTTTGCCGGCTATTCGGTAACTCGCAGTCGGAATGTGGTGGCGCGCCATAAACTCTTTGGCGAAGACCTTGCTGCCTTCCAGCCGCGCCGCCGATTGCGAAGGGCCGAACGCTGCGACGCCACGCGCCGTGAGCGCATCAACCAGCCCATCAACCAGAGGCTGTTCGGGGCCTACCACGACCAGGTCAATCTTCTCGCGCGCTGCAAAATCGGCGATTGAATTGACATCGCCGGCGTTCACGTCGGCGCGAATCGTCTGACGCACGATGCCCGCGTTGCTCGTCGCCGAGTAAATCTGCTTGACGTTCGGGCTGCGAGCCAACGACCACACCAGCGCGTGCTCACGCCCGCCCGAGCCGATCACGAAAACTTTCATAGCGTATCGTTGAAGCGCGTGTCAGTAGCCCGACCGTGAGGGAGGGCGGGCATCATCAATTGTGTCATCATCGGGCCCTCCCTCCCTCACGGTCGGGCTACTGACACGCGAGTTTGTTGTGATGCGAAAGAAGAGCGCAACTTTAACTGCTGCCGGCAAAACTTGAAAGCCAAACCGCCAACGCCAACAACACTTGACAGCCACTGGGGGTGGGAGTTTAAGCTTGCGGTTCGCTTCATCGCTGCTGAACGTCACATGGCGTTGCATTCATCGCATTCAGCCCTGATGAAGCCGAACATCCCATCGCAATCATCGAAAGGCAGGTGAAAATCTAGTGGCAGAAATCAAACTGGGCGATACCGAGACGCTGGAAAGCGCGCTCCGCCGCTTCAAACGCAAAGTGCAACAGGAAGACATTATCCGTGAAGTCAAACGGCACGCCTTCTATGTTCCGCCCGGCGAAAAGCGCCGTCTGAAATCGGCGCTCGCCCGCAAACGCAACCGCAAGAAATACCGTCGTTACACTATCGAGTAGAAAGCCGAACGGAAAAAGCCGTTCGTCCGACATTGGGCAACTTCGATCAACCCCGGGGCTGCGGAATGACGCCATCCGCAGCCTCAATTTTTGTTTCGCCTCTCCCCTCTCGCTCAACTGCAACAATCCAAATTCATCAGCGTAGCCGGGAAGCAACACCCCTCGGTCAGCTTCAACCGCCTTCAAGTCAACTGCTGTTGTCGAAAAAGCATTTACGGAGTCTTTCGCGAGATGGCGACAATGGCTCGCAGCTTGCTATATCTCGTTTTTCCCGACTGAAAAACTTTGAGAGGGAAATCCGGCTTGAGCAGACAGACGACGATTGGCAAAAGCTTCAGCGCAAATGGAGCGGGGCTTCATTCAAATTCTGCGGTGAACGTGCGGGTGAACCCCGCGCCGGCCTACACCGGCTACGTCTTCCGCCGCACCGATCTCAATGATTTCGAGATTCCCGCTTCGCCGCAATACGTCACCCACATCAGTTACGCAACGACATTGATGAAATCGGGCGTGATGGTCGCAACAGTCGAACATCTGCTTTCAGCGTTGCTGGGCTGCGGTGTGGACAACGCGATCATCGAAGTTGATTCGCTCGAAGTGCCGATCCTCGACGGCAGCAGCAAGCTGTGGGCCGAGCTGATCGAAGGCGCAGGCGTCATTGAGCTTGAAGCCCCGCGAGCTTACCTGCGCGTGCTCAAACGAATCGAAGTCAGCGAGAAGAACCGGGTGATGAGCATTGAACCCGCCGATGAATTCCGCATCACCTGCGAGATTGATTTCAGCCATCCGATGATCGGCCTGCAACAGCGCGAGATCAGCTTTCGCGCCGGCGATTACGCGAAAGAGATTGCCCCCGCGCGCACCTTCGGCTTCGTCGAAGAGATCGAGATGTTGCGGCAGAACGGATTGGCGCGTGGAGGCTCGCTGGAAAACGCCATCGCCCTGACGCGCGACGGGATTCTCAACCCGGAGCTTCTGCGATTCGAAGATGAGTTCGTGCGACACAAGATTCTGGACATCATCGGCGACCTGGCATTGGCCGGAATGCCGATCTTAGGTCACGTGCGGGCGTCGCGGTCGGGGCACGGATTGCACACGATGTTGCTTTCGACTTTGCTGCGGGATCGTGAGGCGTGGGAAGTCACCAACTCAGCCTCATAAAAATCCTGTATCGCTGCACAACCTGCAACAGCCTTATCTATACGAACGCTGGCGCTGGCACGCGAGTGACTGCTGATGCGTTGCGGGCGGGCGCGCAGGTCGTGGTGAGGGGGCGCGTCGCCGATCCATCGCTGACCGTTGGCCCGGCGATGGCATACTTCAACTGGAGCGAGACCGACTGGGATACGCTCGGTCGCGCGACGATGGCCGGGCGCCTGCCCGTGGTAATCGCCGCATTTGTATTTGAGGCGAGTGGATTGCGATGAAACGAACACGACGAGAGTTTTTGCGGCAAGCCTCAAGCGCCTCGCTGGCGTGGCTACCGCTGGCCGCTGCCCGCGGGCGTGAAGCGCAACCACGAATTGCCCGCTGGATCGAACTATACGACCAGCAAGGCATTCATCGCACCGGCACGGCGGGCGACCGGCAGTCCGCCGATTGGCTCGCGGCGGAAGTAAGCAAGCTCGGCGCGAAGCCCGTGCTTGAATCGTTCGCGCTCGACCGCGTTGATCCGCTGAATTGTTTTGTCGAGATCGGGGGCAAGCGCATCGAGGGTTTGCCGCTCTTTGACGCCGCGTTCACCGATGCCAGCGGCGTGCGCGGCAAGCTCGGCGCAGCGGGCGGCGAGACAGAGCTGGGTTTGATCGAGCTGCCACCCAACGCCGAATACGGCGCAAACTATGAAGCGACGCGCCGCACGAGCCGCCATCGAGCGTTGCTCATCATCACGAAAGGCGCGCGAGCGGGCCTATGTCCGATCAACGCCGCGCGCTTCAAATATCCCTTCGGCCCGCCCGCGCTGCAAGTCAGCAGCGAGCACGGCGAATGGCTGAAACAGCAGGCGCAGCAAGGCGCAACGGCGCGCATCGTCGCGCACGTCAAGCGCACAAAGACGCAAGCTCACAACGTCACGGCGACGATCCCTGGCTCGCAGCCGCGACTCTGGCCATTGATAGTGATGACGCCGCGCAGCGGTTGGTACCATTCGACCAGCGAACGCGGCGGGGGCCTGGTCTGTTGGCTGGAAGCGATGCGCGCGCTCGCAGCCAAAAGGCCGGCGCGCACGGTACATTTTGTCTCTTCCAGCGGGCACGAGTTGGGACACCTTGGCCTGGAATCGTTCATCGAACGCCGACCAGAACTGGTCAAGCGAGCGCACGCCTGGATTCATTTCGGCGCTGGTCTCGGCGCTGTTGGCGCGCCCAATCGTCTTCAGGCGGCGGACGATGAAATCGAAGCAATTGCCGCCGAAGCAATGACCAGAGCCGGCCTCACGATCAATGACAAAGCCAGACGCGGCGTCGTGCCGCTCGGCGAAGCGGGCAATATTCATCGCGGCGGCGGGAGATATGTTTCGATACTCTGCCCCGGCGCTCCGCTTTTTCATCATCCGGCGGATCGCTGGCCTGATGCCGTGGACGTGGTGGCGGTGGCGCGTTATGCGGAAGCTTTTGCCGGCGTGGCAGTCAAATTGGCGGGCGGCTAAGGCACGTGGTATTGTCAAGGAAGCGGAACAATTCTGCGGTTTGATGATTCCTTGAGGAGGCGATTTTATGGCGGTAAATGTACAGGAACTTTATCAGCAAACAGTGCGCCCGCTGCCCACAGCGGAGCGGTTGACGCTGGCCGCGTTGATCCTCAATGACATTTCGCAAAGCGCGCTAGCGGATAAGCCTAAACGAAAAGGCGACATCCGGAAGTTTTTTGGCATTTGGAAAGACGGCGATGCCAACGGTTCGGACAACGAACAGATTGACCGTGATCTGGCTCGCGCTTACGCCAATGAAGGCGAGGATGAAGGTTGAGGCTCCATGCTAATTGACACGTCAGGCTTCTTTGCCTTGTACAGCGAAAAAGATAAGAACCACGATGTGGCCACCAAGTTGTATGAACAGGCGCGGCTGCGAATGACCACGAGTTACATTTTGGCTGAATACGTGGCGCTGGCTCTGGTGCGCGGCCTGCCCCGTCAGAACGTGCTGGCCTTCAGCGAAGAGATTTTGTTCGACGAAACGGTTGAGATTGTCTGGGTCAACCGGCAGCAACATAGCCAGGCGGTTGAGCTTCTCCAGCAGCGGCTGGATAAGACCTATTCATTGTGCGACGCGGTCAGTTTCATTTTGATGCGCGAGCGCCGGATCAACGAAGCTCTGACTACCGACAAGCACTTCGTGCAAGAAGGTTTTGTGCGACTGCTCGATCCGTAGGCGGTTCCGCTGCAATTCGGGGTAGGCGGCCTTGCGGCGTCACGCCGTTTGGCGAAGCCCCGGCAACCCGCTGTTTCATCACCTGGCGGATCGCTGGCCTGATGCCGTAGATGTGTCGGCGGTTGCACAGTATAAGGAATACGACAAGGAGAAGTGGAAAGATGATTGCTACTGTTAAGCCACAAGCCGTGCGTTCACGGACACGCCAACGCTTCGACGAAGGCAAGTATGGCCGGTTGTTGGCCCGGACTGTGCCCGCCGTGATTCGCAACGACGCCGAATGCCGGCGCGTTGAAGCAGAGATCACAAAATTATTGCGCAAGGGCGAGCGATTGACACCTGAGGAAGAGCGTCTGCTGGATTTACTGTCGGCTCTGGTGGAGCGGTATGAAGATGAAACCGAAGACTTCCCGGCCTCCCCTCCCCATCGCATCCTGAGATTCCTGATGGAGCCGCAATGATTTGCAGCAAACCGACCTGGTGAAGATCTTCGGCTCGAGCGGGCGCGTTTCCGCAGGTGGTCAACGGCAAGCGCGGGATCAGCAAAGCTCAAGCGAAGGCGCTGGGAGAATTCTTCAAAGTCTCGCCGGAATTGTTCATCTGAAGTCGGCAACAAAAACCACCAGCCGCGGCTCGCGCCATTGATGGTGATGACGCCGCGCAGCGGTTGGCGGCATTCGAAGGAGCGAACGCGGAAGAAAGGTGTAAATCAAGGAATCGTTTCGATGACCAGACTGGCGGCTTGCCAATCGGCGTCGTCGAGTGAAGACTGCGCTGGCGCCGATGCCCCAGGCTTCTTCGTGCCGACGCCTCTGGTTTTGACGTAACCGGCCAATCGCTTACTCCGCAGCCGGTCGAAGACTTCATCCCAAGTCATCTCTTCCTTGTCACCGAGATCGAGCTTGACGCTCGACAGCAGCGCGATCACAACATCTTTGCCTATCGGGTCTTGCGCATAAAAGTGCTGGGAGCGCGGGAGGCGATGCGTCCCCGCGCGGACGTGGTTATCGCGATCACCACTGTTGGCATCATTCGGAAAGACGCAGGTGGCTTTGCCTTCCTGACTGAAAACGATCAGGTAGAGCCAGCCCGCCGCGCTCGTCTCCACTTCGTAGGAGATTTTGTCGCCCAACCGGTATTGCCGTGTATTCTCCAGATTGCGCAGCGAAACTCTGAGCGACGAGTTCTGATTGGCGAACTCCGCCAGTCGCTCACGCGCGCCAGCGAAGAGCGGCAGATCGTGGCGCGGAAACCTGGAGATGACGTCGAAGACCGGTATCTGGCCGCCTTTGAGCAAGCGGTTCTGCTGCAACGCGGCGATGCGCGCGATGATCTGCTGCTGAAGCTGAGCGAGCGTCAGCGTGCGCCCGCGCTGGACTTCGTTGAAGACGTACGACAGCGCGCCACGGTAGCCGCCCTCCGGCAGCCTCACCGGGTAGGCCAATTGCCCGGCTTGCGCGGCGGAGACGACGACGATGCCCGAACCGGCGTCGGTGGTCTTCTCTTCGACCAGCCGCAGATCGCGCGCCTGGCTCCGACCGCTCGGCTTGAGTTCTTGCACTTCGTAATCGGCCACGCCGCCGCCGCGATTGCTGCCGCGCGCCACGGTTTGCATCTTCCGCATCTTCTGCAACTGGGAGAACTCTTCGGGCGAAGGCAGGTAGCGCGGGCCGATTGTGTTGCCGGTGTCAGCGGATGCGCCGCCGGGAGCGCCGCGACTGATCGTGCCCGAATGGCAGGAATCGAAGACCAGCACGGCGATGCGCCCCGACAACTGCTCGATCCACTGATTGATCTCATCGTCCCGAATCTGATTCTCGCCAGTGATCGTCGCGTCGTGAGGCGCAAGCGTTTCGTCGTAGCCGTCCGGCTCATCGCCGTTGTCGTCGCGCAGCCGCGAGCCGTGGCCGGAGTAGAGAAAGAAGACTCTGTCGCCGGGCGCAGTCCCTTCGATCAACCGCTGCCGAAATTCATTGACGATGTTGGCGCGCGTCGCCCGCTGATTGAGCAGGACGTGAATTTCAGTCTCATCAAAACCGTACTGCGCCTTGATGAACTCCTTCGTCGCCACCGCATCCTCTTCGGCGCCAGGCGCCCGTCTGACCTCCGGCTGGGCGTATTGGGTGATGCCGACCAACAGGGCGCGGCCTTTGATGTGCGGAGCCGGTTGCGCGTGAGGGCTGACCGGGTACGGCAATGACAGAAGAGCGAGCACGAGGCTGAGCGCGATGTAGACCGAAACCATTTTCATAACTTTCTCCTACAGCCTCTCATTGAATGAAACGAGAGCAATCAACCCGCAACACCTCATCATCCGTGTCTGCACGAGGTCTCCCGCTCCGTTAGGAGCGCAATGTTTATAGCTGCGACGAATAACGCTCCCTACGGGGTTTCCCGCTCCGTTAGGAGCGCAATGTTTATAGCTGCGGCGATGAATAACGCTCCCTAGCTCCGTCAGGAGCGGCATCTGGGGCGTGGCCAGATGTCGCTCCTGACGGAGCTAGGGGAATGAAGGCAACGCCATTCTATAAACATTGCGCTCCTAACGGAGCGGGGAACGCCGGCCTGACTGGATGAGATAAGCTCGCGGCATCTTTTCAGACAGGCGCACAGGATGACTGCTATCGCTTGCCTGCCAGATTCGCCCACTCACCCGATTGAATGAAGCTCGCCCAGTAATACGGATGGCTCCGCCGCGCTTCCTTCAGCCACCGCAGTTGCACCTGCCGCAAGCCTTCCGCCCGCCCTTCGCCGCGTTGCAAGGCGCGGTAGTATTCGCTCATCAACTCGCTCGTCCCCTCGTCGCTCACTTTCCACAAACTCATCACCTGCGTCTCCGCGCCCGCCAACACCAGCGCGCGCCGCAAGCCATACACGCCCTGGCCGTTCTTCACCGCGCCCACGCCCGTCTCGCACGCCGAGAGGATCACCATCTGCGTGCCCCACAGATTCAAGCCCGTCGCCTCCAACGCCGTCAGCACGCCGTCGTCCTCACCGCCGCGATGCAGATTGAACCCGGTGAGCGCCAGCCCCGAGCGCAACAGCGGATTGCCCCCGCCGCCACTCGGCGCCGGATTCAGCGCCAAGCCCAAGCTCGTCTTCACCCCCACCCCGCGATTCATCGTCGGCGGCGGAGTTGGCAGGTCTTCGAGAAAGAAACCGTGCGTGGCGATGTGCAGCAAGCGCGGCGCCGCTCGCTGCTTGAGCGCCGCTTCCGTCGCCTGTTTGCCGGTCAGGACGACGGCCTCCGGCAGCAGTGCTTTGAGCGCCCGCGCCTCCGCCGCCGTGCCGGGCAACCGATCAAACTGAAATTGCGCCAGGCTGGCTGACGGCGCGCCGGATGGTGGAGATGATTGAGCGCCGGAGGATGGCTTCTTGGTTCCTTGCCCTCTCTCTGCGGCAGCTTGACCGCTCGCTGGCGCGTCGAAGTCCGGGTCGGCTACCACCAGCGGCGCTTGTTTGCTCTCGCGCGCCACTTGCAAGCGCAGCAGGTCGCGCCCGCTGGTCAGGTAACTGATCGCGTAGTTCTTGACCAGACATTCGTTCTGCTCGTCCACCAGCGCCGCGAAGGGAATCAGATTGAGCGCGCCATCGGGCGAAACCAGCCAACGGCGCGTCTCCCCCACCAAGCCCCGCACCGGACGCATCACCAACTCATCCAGCGCCCGCGCCAGCCGTTTGACATCCGTGCGCCCCTCGTCGCGCAACGCCTCGCGCCAAGCCGCAACCGCGCGGTCAATCGCCTCAGCTTCACCCAAATCAACAAATTTCGGCGCTCCCTCACGCTTGAGCGTGTAAGCCACATAACGCGGCTTACCGAATCGCTCAGCCGGTTTCACCTTCGCGTCGAATGACTCATAGACAAAGAACTCTATCAATGCCGTATCGGGCGGAAGCGCCCGTTGCACACCGGCCAGTGTGATCGGTTGAATCTGTGCGCGGAACTCGGTGCTGCGGCTGCTGATCGTCGCTTCCAGCTTCTCGGCGTCGGCTTCCAATTGAGCGATCTGCGCGCGGCGCTGTTCCGGCGAGAGCTTGATTGTTTCGCTCACTTGCAGCGTGGCAAGTTGCGTGCAAATAGCAAGCAGTTGGTCGAGCAATTCGCGGTCTTGCGGATTGGCGCGGCGACGCAGCACTCCGATCTGCTCTGTCGTTGCATCCAGCGCGCGCCCCTTGCGCTGGAGAATGACGGTGAGCGCCAGCCGTGTTGCCTGCTCACTCATCGGCATCGCGCGCGTGTTGAAGGTAACGAGGGTATGGGTATTGCCGGAAAGCGTGTTGAGGTAAAGCTGTTTCTGCTGCTCCGAGCCGGTTAGCAAGATTTGTGTGAGGTTATTCTCCTGAATTTTTGCGGCACGTTGCAGCAGCGGCTCGGCACGCAAATATTGACCATTCGCCCAGTGCACTGCCGCGATGTTGAACAACGACATAGCCAGGTCGGGATGCTCCGTCCCTTTCACTTTTTCTTGGATCGTCAATGCCTGTTGAAAGAGCGATCCGGCACGCCCATAGTCGCCTTTGAAGAAGTACAGCACCGCAAGGCGGGTTAGTGACGAAGCCGTGTCAAGATGCTCTGTGCCCATCACTTTCTTTTGGATCGCTAACGCGCGCTGCAGAAACGGCTCGGCACGCTCATAGTCGCCTTTGAAGAAGTACAGCACCGCAAGGTCACTCAGCGATATGGCCGTCAAGCGGGGCCCCGCGCTCGGCGTTTTCTCATGAATCGCCAGCACGCGCTGAAGTAGCAGCTCAGCACGCTCATAGTCGCCTTTGACCAAATATAGATTTGCGAGGTTGGCCAGTGACGAAGCCGTCTCAAGACGTTCTGCACCCAGCGTTTTCTCTCGGATTGCCAGAGCGCGCTGATAAAGCGACTCTGCACGCACATAGTCGCCTTTGACTCTGTATAGACTTGCGAGGTTATCCAATACCGCAGCCGTGCTAGTGGAGCCTTTCAAAAGTGATCCACCCGACTAAACCGTCAGCGGCCGTCCTTTGTATGTCCACTTGAACGGTTTCGCGAGTGTCCGGTTGAAGTA
>Ga0247727_10017209_pt1 | contig 11543 bp, 7 predicted proteins | sample WisWelCaveWW1625_FD_202498 | JGI IMG/M metagenome (GOLD analysis project Ga0247727, IMG submission 202498) | Biofilm microbial communities from Wishing Well Cave, Virginia, United States - WW16-25 | ecosystem: Environmental > Aquatic > Deep subsurface > Groundwater > Cave microbial mat | place... | reverse complement strand
GCCGGTTGCGCTGTGACTACGAACAACTTCTGACGACCAGTGAAACGATGATTCACGTGGCGATGATTCGGCTCATGTTGAAGCGGCTGCACCCGTAATCACACCTTTCAAAACACGCTCTAAGACAATCGGATGGTTGGTGAGTGTGCTGCTGCTGGCGGCTGTCTCGCCAGCTTCGGCTGCCGTGCTGGCGTACGAAGGGTTTGATCCAACTTCGGCACCGGCTGACGGCGCGGTGATCACGGGCGTCGCGGGTGCCACGAGCGTGGGCTTTGATTTAGGCAGTTCGTGGTCAAATTTCAGCTCGGGTGCCAGCGCAGATTCCACCTACGTCGCCAGCGGCCTCACGTTTAGCACCATGAACGTGGTCGGCGGGGCTCTGCGCCAGGTGAGTGACCCCAGCGGGTCGCCGCGGGCCAATGCCTCGCGACCGCTCGATGTGGGCGCCACCGGAACGATCTATGGCAGCTATCTGGCGAGACCGACCATTGATCCAGCCGATCAGCAGGATCTCACAGGGGTTTCGGTTGCGGGCGTTAGCTCATATGGGAACGGCACCGATGCAATCGACGACGTCAGCCATTTCCAAGTGAATATGGAAATGTACGTGGGTGGCGGCGACTGGGGCGGCGGGACCATCAATGGAGACGGTAGCCCGACCGGTCGGTTCTATAACAACACGACGGCTGGAACATCCGACGTCGAGCTTTCCGAGGACACCACCTACCTGGTGTTGTTCAAGATGGAAAACCTGTCCACGCTGAGTGTCGATGTGTCGCAAACGTTGACCGAGTGGATTCTGACGGAAGCGCAATACGCCAACTTCCTCGCCGATGGCAGTTTAACCGACGTGGAATTGAACGCGGCCAGCGAAGGCTCTGGCGCCACCAGCGTTTTGCAACGGGGCACAATAACCAAAACCACCGACGCCACGTTTTCAAGCACTGACTTCTTGCTCGTCAATTCGGCCTTTGAAGTCAACACCATCGTCGACGAATTGCGCATTTCAAACTTCAGCCTTGGCGAGGCCGTCGGTTTGAGTACAATACCTGAACCAAGCACGGCGCTCCTGGCTGTTTTCGGGATGCTCGTGATTGGCATTCGTCGTCGCCTGCAGCAACCTTAGCTGCCGTGAAGCAAAAATCATCGTGAGACTCACCGGTATATATGGCGCGACTCCATCGCTCGCGAACCGCCTTCACCTTGGTCAAGCTCGTGGTCGCAATCGCTGGTGACTGATAACGATGGTCGGCAAACCGGATATGCAGCGGGCAAACAACCGGGGCTTTACCCTGATCGAGCTTTTGGTGGTGGTCGCCATCATCATGTTGCTGGCGGCCATGTTGCTGCCGGCACTAAAGAGTGCCCGGGCGGCGGCGCGTGGGGCACACTGTCTGAGCAATCTGCGGCAGGTGGCGAGTGCGCTGTACCTGTACGCCGACGAGTACAAGGGGACGATGCCGGCTTTCCACAACGGCACGCCCCAGGTGATCCATTGGCAAGCGATGATCGGGATTTACTACCTGAGCGAACCCGCCCCCACTTTCAACGACGCGGCGATGAAGTTGCGGTCGGTCCTGCATTGTCCAGCCGACACCACGGTGTGGGCGGTCAACGGCCTGCCCAGCCGCAACGTCGCCATCAACGGCACGATGTGTGAAGGACTCGTGAACTGGTATGGCCGGACCTATCCGCAGTCGTCGGGCGCCACGCTGTGTCGGATGGTACAGGTGCAAAGCCCGACGGAGCTGTGTCTGATTGGCGATGGCCCCGGTTCCTTTGCCGGTGGCGAATGGAACAGCGCTGCGCGGTACTACGACATCGGCGTTTGGTTCATGCCGGTCGACTATTTCGTGCGGCACAACGGCAGCATGAACTTCGTCATGCTGGACGGCCACGCCACGCACAAGTCCCAGGGAGAGGTTCAAAACATCCTCGACACTGATGTCTGCGGCAGGTTCTTCGACTGGTGCGCAACGTATCAGTGATCCTGATGGGTTGATCGCGCCCCGACTGATCAACCCCGTCAACTGAAGAGTTACTGAAATGCGAAAATCATGGATGGTCATTACCGTACTGTTATCCGCCCACACGCTGTTGGCTGAAAATGCTCCGCCGGCCATTCTGTTCGCGATACCGGGGGAGAACCGTTACGCCTACGTCGGGTTCGATTACCTGCGCGAGTTGGTCAAGGCCGGCTTCGCTGTGGATTACGTCGAGGGCGCGCAGGAATTCACCTGGGAACGTGTGAAGAAGTACAACGTGGTCGTGGTGCTCGACTTTCCCGCACCCAGCAAGGAGTTGCAGTTCTCGCTGTTCAGCATGAACGAAGCGGGCAAGCTCAATGAGTATTTCGCCGTGCTCAATCGGTTCCGGGCGGCTGGCGGTGGGGTGTTCTTGCATTACTCACCCGGCTACGGCGGCGGCGCGCCGAACGAATTGCTGAAAACGTGGGGGATTCAGTTGCCCCTGATCACCTTGAAAGACAGCCGGATTGTCCACCTCAGCAATCTGGGGCAGAGCGACGAATGTGCGTTCACCGACAAGGTGTCGCCCTCGCCAGTCAGCGAAGGCGTGAAACAAATCTGGTATCCGATCAGCGTGCACTACTGCGGTTGGCACACGATGCCGGTGCTGGTGGACACCAACTGGCAGGCCGTTGTCCGGGCTGGCAAGACGGCGTGGACGGAAGTCCCGAAGTATGCCCGGAGCGATTCGCAACCGCCACCTTCCGCCTTGATCCCAACCGAACCAATCCGCGACCCGGTGTTGTTTGCGATTCGCGATGGGGGGGGCGACAGGCCGGTTGGCGGCGATCCAGACCTGGCATCCGTTCTCCATCGGGTCGGGGATGAAATGGCTCTACAACAACGAAATCCTCGAGCGCGGTCTGGCCGGTCAGCCGAGTCACTACGGTCGCCTGCTGCTGAATACCTACCGCTGGCTGGCCGAGCCGAGCCTAAAATCAGGCACAGTGGGCGGCTACGTCGCCGATCCGACGCGGCTGCTCGAATCGCAGTTGCGGCCGGGGGCGATGGATCAGTTCCACGAATGGCACTACAAAGATTTAGAGATGCACCGGCCGCCGCCCGTCAACAAACTGTTCCGCGGATTGTTTGGCGCGCAGACAGCGTTGAGCGGTGGACAAGGCACGGTGGCGGAGTACGCCCAGGCGGCGGCCGAGGCCGGGCTGGATTACGTGGTGATCCTCGAAGACTTCGCGCAGATGACGCCCGCGAAACTCGACCAACTCAAGGCGGCGGCGCAGACATCTTCCACACCGACGTTGCGCATCCTGCCCGGCTACCGGATGAAGAGCAACATCGGCAACGACCTGTTCATCTTCGGGTTGAACCCATTGTGGCCGGACGCGTCGGCGTTGAGCGGCGCGCATCACGAACTCCTCAACCTCCAGTACCAGGACGAAACCGGTAAGTGGCAACTGGGCACGGCCGCCTTGTCCTGGATTCTCAAGCTTGGCCTGGAGAGCGGTGAGAAGAACTCGATTGGCTACTACAACTTTACCCGGTCGGGAGCGAGCGCGATGCAGATGTACGATTTGCGCCTCTACAGTCATGCGGCGGTGCGCACCTACGCGGCCGGCCAACTCGTCGAGGACATGACCGACGATTACGTGAAAACCTGCCAGAGCACCGCCGTCCCCACGCCTGTCAGCCTGAACCTCGTCCGCTCGCCGCAGGAGTTGAAAGACGCGGTTGCCAAGAATCAGTCGTTCACCTATGCGCAGGCGCGCTCGCTCGATCTGCTGTGGGACGACGCGCTGCGCTGGAACTGCTCATACGACGGGATGAACGTGTTCGCCTCGGACGGTCCGCTCATTTACGCGTGGCCAAAGTGTCTGCGGGTGATGACGTTTGGCGCGGAGATGTTCGTGACCGGGCGCTCGCTGCAAATCGCGCCGATCCATGTCACCTCCGACGTCGGGCTGAAGGAGATCCGCATCTACGACGGCGCGCAACTCTTTCGGCGCTTCGACTGCGCCGGCGCAAAAGAGTTTCAGCAACAACTGCTCTTCCCGGGCGTGATCTACCGCAATCTCGTGCTCGTCGCGGAAGACGTGGCCGGCGGGCGGGCAGTCAGCTTCGCGCTGCGCCAGTACAAGGAAGGCGCGAAGGTGCCGGTCTTCTGCGCCGATCACGTCAACGACTGTGGCGGGATGCTCCTCGCGCACGGCCCGCACTGGGCGGGGTTCTTCTGGACGCCGCTGGTGCCGGATGCCGGTGGCACGTGGGATGGCGGCCCGGTGGCGGTCAAAACGTTCCTCAGTCCCGAGTTCGCCTGGCCGGTACTCGAGACCGAGCCGCGCGAGTGGACGGGGTCGCGGCCCTACCAACTGCCGTTGCTGGAGTTTGCCGATGAAGGCGCGGAGCGCTGCCGGATGGTTTGCGACCGGAAGTTGATCCCGGAAATTGAGAACCTCGGGGTGAACTCTTGGACCGGGTTAGGCCCACTTGAACCCACCAAGCTCGCCGACGCGTGGTCGAGTCACACCATTTTCGACCAGTACACGACCGGGGTTGACCCCCAAGCGTACGGAGCACCGGGCATCAAGGAAGGCCCGATCCCCAGCTTGTTCACGCAGCGGATCACGTTCAAAAGGGAGGCGGTGGCGACCCGCTTTCTGCTGTACCATAGCGGCTGGCGTCCGCCGCACCTGCCGGTCAGCGTCCAATTCGCCGCCGGCCGCGGCGGGCAGATCTTCGAGAACCTCGACCTGAGCGCTGCGCCCGAAACGTTGCGCACCTGCCGCATCGCCACCGGTGACTGGTTCGTCTTCTACAGCGGACTGCCCAGCAACACGGAACTGTTCATCAATCGCGGCGCACCGGTCGTCCTCCATTTCCCGCCGACGGGTGAGTATTGGGTAAAGATGTACGCCGACTTCGAGAACCAAGCGGTCAAACCCGGTGACACCTACGACACCGAGTTCTTCGCCATCTCGTGGCCGATGAATCAGCGGTTCACGTCCGCCCGCGACATCGCGACAGCGGTGACCTATCTCGCAACCCCTACCGGCCTGCAACTCCTCCGCGGCGCGCGCGGCGACACCACCGGCGGCCTGCTGGAACTCACCGCCAGCGATTCCGCCGTGGAACTCGCCATCCCGAAATCTCCGTTGCCCATCAACGTGCCGTTGCGCGTGAGCGGCTTCAACAAACGCTGGAGCGTCGGTCTCTACCAACTCGACGGCCATCGCACCCACTACTACTCGAAAGCCAACAGCGGCTACCGGGCACTTGGCCTCGACTTCGACGGACGGGCCTACGTGCCGTTGTACGTCAGCCTGGCGGCCAACACGCACGTCCGACTCGGCCACCCGATCGTTGCCGACAAAGCCGGTCAGGAGCTGTTCATCCAGGTCACCCGCATCAACGACGGTGACGACAAGACCCCACCGACGTGGCATGTCTCGGTGAACAACCCCGGCGACAAACGCGTCCGCACCAAGCTCCGACAAGTGATGGAACTGCCGGGGCTGAATTTCAAAACCAAAACCCTCACGCTCGCCCCCGGTGAGTACCGCGTTCTGAACGTCCCATGAATCCGCGCAGGAGAGTGTTCGTAGTAAGCCACGGAGTCTGCGGAGTGGCGTCCGTTCGGCCCACGGCACTCCGCCCCGAAACGACACGGGGCTGCGTGCCTGACTACAAACATTGAATCAGAGTCCCGTATGAAATCACCACATCACATCCGCACTCTCCGCGTCGGCGACGCCACGGTGGAACTGCTCGAAACCAAACAACGTGAATTCCTCGGCCTCGGCCGGGTGAGCATCGGCAACGCGATGCTCCGGGCGGCGACGGTGCCGCTACGGCCACTGATCCAGACTCCCGACGGGATCCGCTACGACGCCTTCCGCCTGGACGCGGTGCGGCGCAACGGCGACGAAGTGGTGTTGGTGACCACGGCATTTGGCCGGCAGACAATGTTCGGCCAGTATCGCGATGAGTACGATTCGCTGTTGGCCTGGCCACGTGTCGAAGGCGGGCCGTTCCGCGACATCCTGGCATGGCGGTTACGGCCGGAGACCCTGACCTTGGACGACACGACGTACCGCGGTTTCTCGTACGCGCTGCGTTTCCGGAGTCGGCAGCGATCCATTCACCAGGTCTTGATGGTGAGCACCTGGGAATTGGGTGGCCGCGCGACCGGCAACACGCTCCTGAATCAGGGGCAGGTGAATCCGCCGGTGTACAAGTGCGCGAAGCGGACCGCGTTCACGACGGCGTGCTGGCGGCAGTTGGGCGAAGTGGGCAAGCCGGACGGGTACTCGTTCCAGTTCAGTTCCCGGTACAGCCCGATTCAGTGTTTTGATTTTCAGTATGGCCCTGCCGGGACGTTGTTCGGCTACTGGCCGGATTTCGTGGACGTGCATTCGCTGGTGCAGAAGAACCTAGGCGAAGACGTGGTGTTCGTGCTCGATAAATGTCTGCAACCGCTGGCGAAGAACGTGGCGTTCCCCCGCAAGTGCATCATGTGGGCCCCACCACCGGACGAAGGCGCAAAGGAACACCTCATGCACGATCGCTGGTGGCAGGCGCTGGAACATGCGCAGGGGCGGGTGCGGGCGGCGTTCCACATTGTGTCACCCCGCATCGTGCCGGAGGCCCGGTTGTTGTACCGGACCGGCCTGGACGCAAACGGCAAGCTGGTGATGTGGATTGCCGGCAAACCCTGCGCGCCGCAGGACACGCTGGCCGCCTGGGCCAAACACTTCCCGGCGCTGGCGGCGGCCGGCGCCCGGCGGACGATGTTTGCCGATGCCGTGGCGGAAACCGACGTAACCGAGAACGGGTACACGTACAAGTTGCAGAAGGGCATTCACGGCGACCTGGTGACCGGTTCGGTGTGCAACGTCTGGCGTTACCGGATGGCGGAGTTTTGGGGCGGATGGAAAGCTTGGGAAAAATATTATCAAGCCGGCCAAGCGGCGGGCCTGGAGATCGGCCATTGGGTGGGCGGGCATCTCTCGGTCAATGCGCCGATCTTGCGGGAGCATCCCGAGTTCGTTTGTCAGCACGCGAACACGCGGCCCCATGCCGGCGGGTATTCTTTCAACCTGTGTTCCGGGCTGAACTGGAATGTGGCGTGCGACTGGATGCTCGAACAGTTTGCCGAGTGGAAGACGCACGGGCTGGATTACGTCTGGTTCGATTCCCTGGGCAACATCGGGCTGATGGGCGTGGACTACAAACATCACATGCAGGCCAACGCCGCCGGCATCGGCCGGTTTCTCGGTGGGTTGAGCCGCTTGGGCATCCGCGCCATCGGCGTGGAAGGGATCAGTCCGTTCGGCATCGGGCGGTTTGGCCTGGCCGACAACCTGACCGAGAACAAACGGGCGCACGACTCGGTCGCCGGCCAAAACGACTGGTCGTGGTGGGTGGGCCATGAAGATCTGTTGTTCGGCACCGCGCCGATGGTCTTGCCGCATCCCAGTCGCACGCCGCAGGAACTCCGGGAACAGGCTTTCCGCGCGATGGCCAACCGATCGCTCTTGATCTTCCATGAAACGGGCGAGGCGAGCGAAGTGGATTCCTGGCCGGCCAACGTGAACCGATTAGCGCCCACCTATCACATGTATAATGCGCTGGCCGACCTGATGCAGCACCGCCGCTTGCTCCCGGCCCGCCGGGGTGTGGAATGGCAGGGCAAAGCAGGCCGCCGAGCCTTGTTCGCGTATGCGGCCTTCGATTATTCGCTCCCGACCGGCGCCCGCGTCGAGCGGGTGGACGGCGATTCCGTGACGCCACTGGCCGTGACGGGAACATTGAAGACCAAACCCTACACTGCCTACCGAATCACGCGAGTAAGCTGAAGGAAACTCCATGAAATCGACTTTCCCCTCTCTGGCCTCTGGCCACGGTCTGCCGGCCCGACGACTCTCGCTTTGCGACGGGCGCACCACGTTGCGGCTGGCGAACGACCCGGCCGGTTTCGATCTGCTGATGCACTACGCACCCGACTCGCACTGTCATCTGTCGCGCGTGTTGCAGGACGAACAACGCCCGCTGCACTGGGTGGTGGACGGCCAGCGGCACCAGTTCGACTGGATCGAGATTTTCCCATTCAGCTACGTCAACCGCGAGGAACGAGCGATGCCGGTGACCAGTGAGTGTGTCGTCGAGCAAGGACTGGTACAGTGGACACTGGCCGGCGTCCAACAAGAAGCGGTGCTCGTCCTTCCGCGCGCCATGATTGTCGAGTACAACAACCGGGACGCGAACGGCACCGCTCTCGAAGTGACCGAATGGAAGTTCACCACGGACGCGGCCGGCTGGCACGCCGCGCGCCACGAGCAATGGTTGCACCGCGACATGACCGGCAGTCAGGTCAAACTCGCCGCACCTACGCGCCGGAGCCGCACACCTGCACGTTACACCTGTGCGTGATGGCCCAGCCCGCGCTCCGGGTGGAAAACACCGCGGACGAAATCCGCTTCATTCTCAAGCCGGCGGGCAATGAGCCGGTCGTATTGGCGCTCGCCATCGGTAGCGTAGCCACTGAAGTGACTGCGCGCGCCCGCGCTGCGGTGGCCGACCCCGCCCCGCGACGCTCCGGCAACGCCGCCGGTACCATGCGGTCGCCGCCGCGACACCGCAACTCGACTTCGGACGGCACACCGCGCTGCGAAGAATGTTCCAACTCCAACCACTCTACCTGGAAAGCATGCGCGTGGCAGACACGCCCGGGGCAGTGCGGGCTAACAACGAATATTACTGGGTCTGGGGCTGGGACATGATGCGGCCCACCTTCGGCACGCTGGCCGCCAATCGTGCCGAGGCCGTTCGGGAGACGGTCGATTTTCACGTGCGCACGCGGTTCATCACGCAACACGACAACTCGCTGACGCGCGACCTGCGTCCGAGTGACCGCGAGCCGATGCCGGTTGAGTACCTGCTCGTTCACGATTACCTCGCCTGGACCGGCGATGTGGAATCCACGCGCCGCTGGTCTGGTTCATTGACTGCGGCATTCAAGAAGCTTCTCGCCAACCCCGACCCGACCGGCATGCGCGTCGAGACCGCGATCTCCACGGATTTTCCCGAGGAGTTCGGGCGTACGTTTGCCGGCTGGCTGTGTTACCCGACCGCGTGGGATTTCGCCGCGTATCTGAGCATGGAGAAACTATTCTACGCTTGGGGCAACCCTGAGCTGGCCGTGCAAGCCCGGGAACTCGCGCTGCGCATCCGCCGCAATTTCGTCCGAGTGTTCTGGAACGAGCGGACCGGTTTTTGGAACGAGGGCGTGCATCCGACCGATCCCGATCTGGTGTGCGATGTGCCGCTCTCGACGGCGTTGGCCGGGATGGACAGTCCGTACGGCGAAGACCTGTACGCCACGCGGCTCGCGTCGAGCGTGGAGTACGCCGCGCATCACTTTCTGCGTGACGACGGGGTGCACATCATCGCGCGCGGTGAGGTGCGCGGCTTCAAAGAATGGACCCGGCAACCCAACAACTGGTTCGCCGCCAACGACACGATGCTGGCTCGCGCGTTCCGGGCGGTGGGCAACGCCGAGGCGTTGGAGAAACTGTTCTACCTGTACGAACTCAATTTCGGCTACCAGCCCAACGTGTTCGAGGGCAAACCGTTTCGGCGACCTCTGCTCACTGCCGGAGGCTGGCAGGCGTTCGGCGCGAGCGCGTGGTATCGCAACCTCATCGAAGCCGCCGCGGGACTGTGGACTGATCTCGGCGGACTGACGCTCGTCCCCTGCGGTCTCGGCGAACCCGTGCGGCTGACCGGCCTGCATTACCGGGGCGCGACGCTCGACTTCGAGGCGCACGGTCAGGGAGTGTGGCCGCGCAAACTGTTGCTCGATGGCCAGCCACTCGTCGGCACGACCAAACTGCCGCCGCTCGCGCCCGGCCAACACACACTGCAAGTCGAGTACGGCCCGAGTGTGCCGGTTGCGCCGTTGCTAACCCTGGCCGCCGATGCCGAAGTGGTCACAAGCCAGGTCGCCGCCGCCAAGACCACCGTGCGCCTGCGCGGTCACGGCTACACGCCCGTCTCATTCTTCTCGCCGAGTCAACCCGCACTCTCCCTGAACGGCGCGCCGCTCGCGTGCGAATGGGACGAGCCAACCGGACGCGGACGGACGCGCTTCGTCCTCGACGGCGAAGCTGAATTCATCATCACAACCACCCATGCAAATTAAACACTTCGAGTTTGACGCGCGCACTTCGTCCCTGTTGAACCGCGAATTTGGCTGTTCGGTCTGGGTTTCGTTCCGTCTCCACCAAGGGGCGGAGGGGCGCCGGTTCACGCTCGCCGACTTCCCACTCGCACCGGTGGAGGTCAGCGAGATGGCGGACGGCTTGTTTCGCGGCTTCCGTCAATGGACGTTACGCGGCCGGAACGATCAGCTCGAACTGAAACTGCACGTGCTCGCCTACCCCGGTGAGCCAAGCGTCATCATCGAGCCGGAAATCGTCAACCACTCCGGCACGGAATGCGGCCTGAGCGATCTGCGTCTCCAGCTTGCGGTCGCGAACCGACCCGGTGTGAACGCGGAGTTGATTTCAGGAAAACCGGAATACGTCGTCCGCTTGGGTGCGGCGACTTATGTGATGCCTTACGATTCCTGCACGTGGCGTGGCTCGTTGGCCGATCTGGCGACCCGGCCGCCCGTGCACAATTGCGGTCATGTCGCGCTGACCGAAGGCGATCACGCGCTGGCGTTCTGGTATCCGGTGGGCCACAACACGAATTGCGGCGGCCGGACCGGCTACGTGCACATGCCGCTCACGGCGACCGTGGCCGGCGAGTTGTCGTTCCCACTGTACCAACCTTGTCACGGCCCGGATCCTGCCCACGTGTTTCCGCTGAAACCCGGCAACGCTCATCGTTCGTTCGGCATCGTGTTCACGACCGGCCAGGTTGAGCATGGCGACCCGTGGTCGGTGGTGCGCCGCGCGCGGGCGGCGGCGACGCAGCGTGCGCCGGCAGGGGAACGTCCGTTGCCACCGGTGGGCGGCGGCACGTGGAACTGGCCGATCTCGGACGGCAGCAACTTTCTGGAATCCGAGCGACAACTGTATTTCCGTCATCCACCCAAACGGCCACACCCGGAGACCCCGCATGCCGAGGACACTTGCCGGGAGGAGTATATCCGCGCGTTGTTGCCGCATTGGAAGGCGCTCGGCTGCGAGTTCGTGTGGATCGATCTGTTGCCCCTCTACACCGGGACGTTCGAGGAAGCGACCGACCGCTTTCCGTCGGGTTTGAAACCGTTGTGCGAACAGTTGCGGCGTGAAGGTTTGGCCGTGAGCATGATCCTCATGCCGGACAATCTGAACTTCGGCAAATGGAACGCGGCGTTGGAGGCGCGGTTCGGGAATTGCCGGCATACGAACCCCGCGAAGAACTATCTCTGCCTCGCCAGTCCGTGGGGTAATTCTAATGCGCTTTCAAGATGAGACTAAATGTGGTACGGTGGCGCATGGCAAGACCACGCCGGATTGATCCACTCATCGTGAAACGGGCGCCACTGACCGCCGCCACCGCCACCTCGGT
>Ga0247727_10017208_pt1 | contig 11543 bp, 13 predicted proteins | sample WisWelCaveWW1625_FD_202498 | JGI IMG/M metagenome (GOLD analysis project Ga0247727, IMG submission 202498) | Biofilm microbial communities from Wishing Well Cave, Virginia, United States - WW16-25 | ecosystem: Environmental > Aquatic > Deep subsurface > Groundwater > Cave microbial mat | place... | reverse complement strand
CGGCAGGGGTGGTGGACGCGCGCTTCATCGCGCTGGTGGACACCGCCCTCGAATCGCCGCTCGGCCAGATCGCGATGATCCCGATGCTCGCCTGGATCGCCAACTCGGCTCCGGCGAACCTCAAGGCCACTTACTTCGCCGTCATGGCCTCGTTCTCCAATCTCGCGCTGTCGCTCTCGCAGCTCGGCGCCAAGTACCTAAACCAGGTCTTCCTCGTCGCGCGCGAGGTGCGCGACCCCGCGACCGGCGCGATCCGGGTCCCGGCCGACTACGGCGAGCTCGGCATGCTGCTCGTGGCGCAGATGCTGATCGGCCTTGCGCTGCCGTTCGCGGCGATACTGTACGCCCGGCTGGCGAGGCTCAAGAGCGCGTAGCGTCCTGCGATTCCCTATCGGGTGGCCGGCGCTAGGCCGCCACCACGAAGTCGAATCTCGCGCTGCGATGAGCGCCGGTGCGCGCGACCCGCATCGTCAACTCGCGGCGGTAGATGCCGTCGGAGCGGTTGCCCGGCTCGTCCGGAAAGTACAGCTGCGTGGTGAGAACGCGGCCGCCCGGGGGACGCACCCTGACGTGGATGTGGCGCGTTCGCCCCGGGTACTCGCCCGGAACAATTGTTTCCAGGCTGTAGCGCCCCTGCGCGTCGGCGAACACGTGCCCGCGATAGCGAAAGCCCCTGTTGTCGTAGTCACCTGCCTCGTCGCAGTGCCAGAAATCGAGCAGCGCGTTCGCCATCGGCTTGCACTGCGCCGAGAGCACCAGACCCGTCAGCACGAGTTGTTCGGCCTTGCTGCCCGGCTCGGCAAGCGAGCTGCGCCGCGGCGAGTCCGGGGTGAAAAAGGGGCCCGCGGTCTGCGACGGCGTGCGCTCGGGCTTTTCGCCGCAGGCCGGCGTCAGCGGCAACGTTTGGCCCGAAGCTGCGCCGATCCACGCGAACGGCAGCGCCAGCGCGGCGCCCAGGAGCCTGCGGCGGCCGATTCGATTCCGAATTCGACTCATGACTCCCTCCTGGCCTCGCCTACTTCCTGAGCTTGCCCCAGAGCTCATCCAGCCGCGCGTAGCGGCCGCAGCCGGTCACGTAGAACTTGTAGCGCACCGGGTTCTTCAGGTAGTAATCCTGGTGATAGTCCTCCGCCGGCCAGAACTCGTTCGCCTTCACGATCGGCGTCACGATCGGCTGCTTGAAGGGCTTGGCCTTGTCCCATTTGGCCTTCGAGGCCTCGGCAAGGCGCATCTGCTCCTCGTCGTGCCAGAAGATCGAGGGCCGGTACTGCGATCCGACGTCGCAGAACTGCCGGTCCTTCACCGTGGGATCGTGGTTCACCCAGAACTGCTCGAGCAGCCGCTCGTAGCTCACCTTCGCCGGGTCGTAGACGACCTGCAAGACCTCAGTGTGGCCGGTGGCGCCCGAGGAGACCTGCTCGTAGGTCGGGTTCTTCTTGCTCCCGCCCATGTAGCCCGAGGTGCTCGAAATTACGCCCGGGACCTTGTCCATGGCCTCCTCCGTGCACCAGAAGCAGCCGGCGGCGAAGGTGGCTTTGGCGAGGCCGGAGGGCTGGCCCTGGGCAAAGACAGGAGGGGCTGAAAAGGCGGCCAGGCAGACCTGCAGGACGAGAATTCGGGCGAGCATGACGCAGGATCCTTTCGTGGTGTTGCAGGATTGGTCGGTGTTGAGACTGATGGCTTACGCTTAAGTTCGACGACCACCGCGGCCGGGCTCAAGCCGAAGGCGCGGGTTAAAATCGCACGTCGATTCCACGACGCTGCATGTTCATTCTCCACCGACTGATCTCGCGCAGTTCCCGTTCGCTGGCGATCATGCTCGCCCGCGCGTGGCCGGGGGGCAGTCGCAGCGGGCGCAGCGGAAGCCCCGACGACGACTGCAGGCAGAACGACGCATTTCCCGCCCTCCTCCCGCCGCTCTTCTGTCTACCGCTCCCCGACGCCGCCTGGCGCACGGGTCCATTCAGCAAGCACCACTGACCGAAAGGAGAAAACAATGCTCAGGCCATCCCGTTCGCATACTCGCCTCGCGCTTCTCGCCTGCGCCATCGGCGGCGCGTCGCTCGCTCAGGCACAGGGCTCGCTCAAGGTGTCCGCCATTCCGGACGAGTCGCCGACCGTGCTGCTGCGCAACTTCACCCCGTTAGGCAAGTACCTCGAGCGCGAGACCGGCATCAGGATCAATTGGACGCCGGTGAACGATTATCCTGCCGTGGTCGAGGGCATGGTTGCGAAAAAGATAGACATGGCGTGGCTCGGCGGCGTGACTTTCGTTCAGGTGCGCACGCGCTCCGGGACCGCGATCCCCATCGTGCAGCGCGAGGAGGACGAGAAGTTCACGAGCAAGGTCATCGCCAGCACCTCTGCCGGTATCAACAGCCTTGCCGACCTGAAAGGCAAGAACTTCGCCTTCGGCTCCGCGTCGTCCACCTCGGGCCACCTGATGCCCCGCTATTTCCTGAAGCAGAACCAGATCGATCCCGACCGCGACTTCAAGCGCATTGCGTTCTCGAGCGCGCACGATGCGACCGCGGCTTGGGTCGAATCCGGCCGCGTCGAGGCCGGCGCGCTCAATGCCTCAGTGTGGGACAAGCTGGTCGAACAGAGAAAAGTCGACACCGCGAAGGTCAAGGTGATTTTCACGACGCCGCCGTATTTCGACTACAACTGGACGGTGCGCGGCGACCTCGATCCGGCGCTGGTGAAGAAGCTCACGGATGCATTTCTCAAGCTCAGCCGCCCCAACCCGGAGCACAAGGAGATCCTGGACCTTCAGCGCGCCACGCGTTTCGTGCCGACCAGGGTCGAGAACTACAAGAGCATCGAAGCCGTCGGCCGCGAGACCGGAATCATCAAGTGAACCCGGTGGGCGCCGCGGCGCTCGCCGCGGCGCGATCTGACGCAGATCCAGCCGGTTGCGCGCTCCGGACGCACGGCATGACTCTCGTCCACGCAGGCGGGCGGCGTGCGCTCGGCGACATCGGGCTCTCGATCCGCCCAGGCGAGCGGGTCGCGATTATCGGCCCCTCGGGCGCGGGCAAGACAAGCCTGCTGCGAGTCTTCGCCACCGCGCTTCGCCCTAGCGGCGGCGCGCTCGAGGTGCTCGGAGCGAACCCCTGGACTCTCGGCGGCGCAGCTCGCAGGCGCCTGCGCAGCCGGGTCGGCCTCATCCACCAGACGCCGCCGCTGCCGCCGCGCCAGCGCGTGGTGACCGCGGTGCTCGCGGGGCGACTGGGCGGCTGGAGCCTCGCGCGCGCGGTCGTCTCCCTCGCGTACCCGAGCGACATCGCGGGCGCGCGCGAAGCCCTGGCTCGGCTCGACCTCGCCGATCGTCTCTTCGATCGTTGCGACAGGCTCTCTGGCGGGCAGGTCCAGCGCGTCGGCATCGCGCGCGTGCTCTACCAGCGGCCCGAGATGATGCTCGCGGACGAGCCCGTGTCGGCTCTCGATCCGGCGCTCGCCAATCATACGGTGGGCGTGCTCGTCGCCGAGGCGCTCGCGCGCGGCAACACGCTGATCGCAAGCCTGCACGCGGTGGATCTCGCCCTCGCGCATTTCCCGCGCATCGTCGGGCTGCGCGACGGCGGAGTACTGTTTGATCTGCCGACTGCGGAGGTGAATGGAGCGCAGCTCGAGACTCTGTACTCGCAGGAAGGCTACCTGCCGACCCAGCACGGCAAGCCGTTCGCGCTTCCCGAGCGCAAGTTGCCGGAGCCGCCGCGATGCGACTAGCTGGCGCGGCCTTGCGGCCTGTTGATCCTGCAGCAGTGCCGCGGCTCGCGCTGGTGGTGATCGCGGTCGCGGTGCTGTGGCCGGCGCTCCGGCTCACCGAGTTCGACCCGGCGACTCTGCTCGACCCGGCGAACGCGCGGCCGATGGGGCGCTTTCTCGCCCAGTTCCTCCCGCCGGACGTATCGTTTGAATTTCTCGCGCTCGTCGGCCAATCGACACTGGAGACGCTGGCGATCGCCACACTGGGGACCGCGCTCGCCTTTGCGATCGCATTCCCGCTCTCGCTCGTCACGACCCTGAGCCTGTCGCTTTCGGCGATCGGCCCGGCGCGCGATGCACCGCTGCGCCGGATGCTGCGCTACCCGGCACGCCTGGCGCTGATCGCGCTGCGCGCGATTCCGGAGCTCGTGTGGGCGCTGCTCTTCGTGCGCGCGGTGGGCCTGGGGCCGAGCGCGGGCGTGCTCGCGCTTGCCATCACCTATGGCGGCATGCTCGGCAAGGTGTACTCGGAGATCTACGAGTCGGCGAGCAACCGCCCGGCGCGCGCGCTGATGGAGGCCGGAACCGGGCGCCTGCAGGCCTTCCTCTACGGCGTGCTGCCTGCGGCGCTTCCCGAGATGCTGTCCTACACGATCTACCGCTGGGAGTGCGCGGTGCGAGCCTCCGTCATCATGGGCTTCGTGGGGGCCGGCGGACTCGGACAGCAGCTTGAGCTGTCGTTGCGGATGCTCAACGGCGCAGAGGCGTGCACGATACTTGCGACGTTTCTGCTCCTGGTGCTGCTCGCCGACGCCCTGTCGGCGCTGTCTCGAAGGCTGCTCGCGTGAGAGCTCTCGGATTCGCAGTTATCGCCGGGCTCGCCGTCCTCGTCTGGGCGAGCGCGGCGTTTCTCGGATTCGATGCGTCGTCGATCCTCTCGACCGAAGCGCGGTCTGGGATGCTCAGATACGCAGCCGGGTTCTTTCCTCCCGATATCTCCCCGGAATATCTGCGGCGCGTAGGCATCGGTGCGCTCGAGACGCTTGCGATCTCGGCGATCGCTACGCTGCTCGCGGCGATCGCCGGCATGCTGTTCGCTCTTCCCGCGGCCGGGCGCTTCGGGGCCGCGCCCAGATTCGTCGCGCGCTTGGTGCTGGACGCGCTGCGCTCCATTCCGGAACTGGTATTCGCGGCGCTGATGGTGCTTGCGGCCGGACTCGGTCCGTTCGCGGGAACCCTGGCGCTCGCGTTGCACACGACGGGAGTACTCGGACGCCTGTTCGCGGAGGCGCTCGAAAACACGCCGCGCGAGCCGGCCGAGGCCCTCGTACACGCGGGCTCGCCCCGCATGGCGGCGTTCCTGTACGGAACGCTGCCCGGCGTCCTGCCGCAGTGCGTGGCGTATTCGCTTTACCGCTGGGAGATCAACATCCGCATGGCGGCGGTGCTCGGCTTCGTCGGCGCGGGCGGACTGGGGCAGATGCTCTACGTGGCGCTGTCGCTGTTTCACGAGGCGCAGGCCGCGAGTCTCATCCTCGGCATGCTCGTGCTCGTCATCATCGTGGACGAGGCGAGTGCAGTGCTGCGTCGGTGGCTGGCTTCGGCGCAGGCATGAGTTGGAAATGACGTGGCCGTCGCTGCTTCATCTGGTGCTTCACGGCGCCGTTCCCGGCGCGGTAGCGCTGCTGTTTTTCCGGCCACATTGGAAGAAGGCGTGGTTGATCATGTTCGCAACCATGCTCGTGGACCTCGACCACCTGCTGGCTGACCCGATCTACGACCCGGACCGGTGCGGCATCGGCTTTCACCCGCTCCACAGCTATCCGGCGATCGCTACTTACGGACTTCTCCTCATCCCCCGCGTAACCCGGCTGCCCGCATTGGGTTTGGTCATCCACATGGCGCTCGACGCGCTGGACTGCGTATCGAAGTGACGCCGCCATGGCTAGTTCGGCGGCGATTCGATGCATGCGGGCTCGCCCCGCATGGCGGCGGTGCGTGCGCCAGAGCGGGTTCCTGTTCCTTACGTAGCGCCGCCCCTGGGACGTCTCGTTCGATTCTCTTCCGAAACTTCCGCAAATAGAGTTTCCCGCGGCGCACTCGCGCCGTAGTCGCTATCTTGATCGAAACGAGCCGCGCGCAGTTCGGCGGCCGTCAGTATGCGGAGAAAACATGGATTCTGTATTGGCGTACGCAATGCAGGTGCTGCTTGAGCAGCCGGGCGTGGCCGCCGTCGAGGAGCTGGAGATAAAACGGCGCTGGGGCAGAACGCGCAGCATGACGGCGCGCATCAGGTTTCACGGCGGTGCCGACGCGCGCGACATCTGCCACGGCGCCGCGCAAGCGCTGACGAAGCGAGTGCGCGTGGCCGATGTGTGCTTGGTGACTGCGATGGCGCCCGCCGAGGCCGTATCGCGGGAGGGAACCATAATGGTGACCGTGCGTTTGCTGGCTGCCGTGGCGCTGGTCGCCGCGGCATTTGCGGCCGCGGCCGACGAGGCGGCCGTGCGCCGCATGGTGCAGGACAAGCTGCGCGGCGACGGGCAGATCGAAAGCATCCAGAAGGCGCCGTTCGCCGATCTTTACGAGGTCGTGCTTCGTACGCCGGACGGGCCGCAGATCCTTTACGTCGACAGCCGCGCGACGGTGATCGTCAGTGGGCAGGTGATCGACGCGAAGACCGGGCGCAACCTGACCCAGGAGCGCGAGCGCAAGCTGAACGCATTCAAATGGGAAAGCCTGCCGTTGCAGTGGGCGATCACGACGGTGCGCGGCACGGGGCGGCGCAAGATCGCCATCCTGTCGGATCCGAACTGCCCGTACTGCAGGCGACTCGAAGAAGGCTTGGCGAAGCTCGACGACATTGCGATCCACATCCTGCCGTACGCCATTCTCGGCGCCGATTCGGAGCGCCAGTCCAGGGCGGTATGGTGTTCGAAGGACCGGGCGAAAACCTGGAATGACCTCATGTTCCGTCGCATCGAGCCGCGGCCCGAACGCGATTGCGACACGCCGGTCGAGAAGCTGCAGGACTACGGCCGCCGCATCGGGGCCCGCGCGACGCCGACCTGGTTCCTGGAGTCGGGTGAGCGCTTCAGCGGTGCGCTGCCGCTCGACGAAGTCCGGCGCCTGCTGGAAGAGGCGTCGCCGGGCAAGCGCTGATGAAGGCGTTGTTAGCCCTCAAAAGCACCTGATCACGAATCACCGGCGATGACCATGACACCCCGTCTGCGCAAGCTCGCGCTCACCGCGCATGTGAGCGCCTCGGTTGGCTGGTTTGGCGCGCTCGCTGGCTTTATGGCTCACGCCGTCGCCAGTTTGATCATCCAGGATGCGCAGATGGTGCGTGCTGCGGATCTCGCGATGGGCTTGATCGCTTGGTTCGTCATCCTTCCTCTGTGTCTTGCGTCGCTGATAACCGGGCTTGTCCAGGCACTGGGTACCCCGTGGGGCCTGTTTCGGCATTATTGGGTCCTGGCAAAACTCCTGCTGACCGCCCTTGCCACCATCGTCTTGCTGCTGAAGCTGGAGCCAATCAGCTACTTGGCAGGCGTAGCGGCCGAGACGACATTCCCCAGCGGCGATCTCACCGGGCTGCGAATCTCACTGATGATTCATGCCGTAGGCGGCCTGCTGGTGCTGCTCGCCATCGTGGCGCTGGCCGTGTTCAAGCCTCAGGGCTTGACCCGGTACGGGGTGCGCAAGCAGCGAGAGCAAGCCGACAACGGGGTGGGGCCTGACTTCGGAACGACCATCAGCACACCACGCTGGGTCAAGGTGTTTGGGGTCATTGTCGCAGTGCTTTTCCTGCTGGTCGGCATCATGATGCTTGGCGGTGGCCATGGCCCCGGCGCCCACATACCACTATGAGGGCTACGAAGTTGATCGTTGCCGCGGCTGTCGCCGCGTTCGCCGCCTTCGCTTGGTTCATGCTGCCGACCCCTCCTCGACCGGAACCCGAGCCGCCGTCCGCCGGGCACGCCGGCCATGCGGTCGACCCAACCGCTCTTGCCGAGGGTGTGGTGCTGTCGGTAGACAGGGCCGCAAAGGGCGTCACTATCAGCCATGGCCCGCTCCGCAACCTCGGCATGCCGCCGATGACGATGGCATTCCAGGTCGGGGATCCTGCGGTGCTGGAGCGGATCAAGGCGGGCGACAAGGTAAGATTTCACGCCGACGCCGTTGGCGGCGCGTTCACTGCGTCGAATATCGAGATTGCGAACTGAGTCAATGAACTTCGCGAAGCCGTGGCGGTCCCAATCGAGGCCATGAGGACGGTTCTCATCCGCATCGCTGTCCTGCTCGCCGCGCTCGCGACGGGGCCGGTGCTCGCCCATCATTCGCTGCTACATTTCGCCGGATCGGCCGCGGAGCTGCTCGAGCCCGAAAAGGCGTTTGCCATGTCAGCGCGAGCGCTCGATGCGCGCACCGCGGAAGTGAGCTTCGCGATCGCCGACGGCTACTACATGTACCGCGAGCGCTTCAAGTTTGCGCTCGAGGAGGGAGCGCAGGCAAAACTCGGCGCGCCGCAGCTGCCCAAGGGCGAGCGCAAGAAGGACGAGTTTTTCGGCGATGTCGAGACCTACCGCAAGGAAGTCCGCGTCCGCATTCCGATTGAGCGCGCGACGAGGGAAGAGCAGACCCTCAAGCTCTTGGTGACTTCGCAAGGTTGCGCCGACATCGGCGTGTGCTACGTGCCGATGGAATCGAAGGCGACGCTGCGCCTGGCGGCGTTTACCGCAGACTCGCAGGCGTCCACGCCAGACGCACCCCAATCGGAGTCGCCGCTGCGTTTCTCGACGTCCGCGAGCGACGTGGACATTGCCGCCATGTTCCAGTCCGACAACCTGTGGCTCGTGCTGGCGACTTTTCTCGGATTCGGGCTGCTTCTGACCTTCACGCCGTGCGTCCTACCGATGATCCCGATTCTCTCCGGCATCATCGCCGGCGAAGGCCGCGACCTCGGCAAGATGCGCGCACTTGCGCTTTCGCTCGCCTACGTGCTCGGCATGGCGGTGACTTACGCCGCGGCGGGCATCGCCGCCGCTTACTCCGGGTCGCTGATCGCCGCGGCGCTGCAGAATGTCTGGGTGCTCGCGGCGTTCGCCGCCGTGTTCGTGGCGCTCGCGGGCTCGATGTTCGGTTTCTACGAATTGCAGTTGCCCGGATTCCTGAGGCACCCGCTGAGCGCCGCGCATCAGCGGCTGGAAGGCGGAAAGCTGGTTTCTGTTGCCCTGATGGGCGCATTCTCGGCAGTGATCGTGAGTCCTTGCGTCGCTGCGCCTCTGGCGGGGGCGCTGCTTTACATCAATAGCACCCAGGACGTCCTGCTGGGCGGGGCCGCCCTGTTTGCGATGGCAATCGGCATGGGCGTACCGCTCGTGGCGGTCGGCGTCTCCGAGGGCGCGTGGTTACCCAAGTCCGGGCCGTGGATGGCAGGTGTGAAGAAGTTCTTCGGCGTTCTGCTGCTCGCCGTGGCGATCTGGATCGTTTCGCCGGTGCTTGCGCCGATGGCAGTGATGCTGGCTTGGGCGGCGCTATTCATCGGCTCGGCCGCGTTGCTCGGCGCGCTCGATTCTTTGCCACCGCAAGCGACGGGCTGGACGCGCCTGTGGAAAGCCGCCGGCGTAATGTCACTCGTCGCCGGCATCGCGCTGGTCGTGGGCGCCTTCGCGGGCAGCCGCGATCCGTTGCGGCCGCTCGCGGGTCTCGCCGGCGATGGCGCGTCATCGAGTGCCGCCCAGGCGAAATTCCTGCGCGTTGCCTCGGTCGCCGAGCTGGACGACAAACTGCGCTCGCCCGGCCGGCCTGTGATGCTCGATTTCTACGCCGACTGGTGCGTATCTTGCAAGGAGATGGAATCCTTCACCTTCAGCGATGCGCGCGTGAAGGCGAGGCTCGATGGAATGCTGCTCCTGCAGGCCGACGTCACGGCCAATAGCGAGGCGGACAAACTGCTGTTGAAAAAATATTCGCTCTTCGGGCCGCCGGGAATCGTCTTCTTCGACGCGCAGGGCCGCGAGATCAAGGGGCTGCGCGTCATCGGCTACCAGAATGCCGATCGCTTTCTGAAAGCCCTGGCGCTGGCCAACGACTCGTGAAATGCCGTCAAACCCGCGCCGGCGCCGTACCTGGAGTAACATAGAGGCATGAGCGTGAGGCAGATTCGGAACCTTGTCGGGCAGTCGCTGATCGCGACGCTGCTGTTCGCGCAGGGCGCACTCGCGCTCGCCGCCTGCGACTGGGCGCGCCGTGCGCCCGCGCTCGCGATCACGCAGGCCGAGCAAAGTAGCGCCGGTTGCATGGAGCAGATGCAGAACGCGAACCTCTGCGTCGCGCATTGCCTCGGTGAGGACCAGAGCTCTGATACCCCGCAGGTCGCTGTCCCCGCTTGGGGCGTCGCACCGGTACTTGTGCTGAAGGTCGTGGATCGTGCGGCCGTGCGCGCGGCAATCCTGCGCGACGTACTGCCGCATGCCGGCGCGCCGCCGCTCCGCATCCTGTTTCACTCCTTCCTGATCTGATTCTCCGCGCTTGACCGTGATCCGCCGGCGCTCGCCGGCGGAGGTCTTGACGTCGGAGGATCGAATGCGAATTGCATCGTTGTTGACAGCGGCATTGCTAGCCGCCACCAGCGCACCCGCAGGTGCACAAACGCTCACTTTGGCCGAGGCGCAGCGCCTCGCGCTGGAAAATCAGCCGGCGCTGCGTGCACTCGAGCACGCCGCGCGCGCGTCGCAGCACTCGTCACTCGCCGACTCGTCGCTGCCCGATCCGCGCCTGAAGCTCGGCGCGCTGAACTTCCCGGTGCAGGGTTTCCCGGGCGCGCGCGACGACATGACACAGGTCGGCGTGAGCTGGGAGCAGGCCTGGCCGGGCGGCGACAAGCGCCGCTTGCGCTCGGAACGGGCGCACGCCGAAGCCGGGCAGTTGTTCGCCGAGGCGCACAGCCAGATGCAGAGCATCCAGCGCGATGCGGGGCTCGCCTGGGTGGAAGCATGGACTGCCGCCGCCGCTGAGCGCCTTGCCGGCGAACAGGAGCGAGAGTTCGAGCATGCGCTGGAGCTCGCGCGAATTCCGCTGGTATCCGGCAAGGGCTCGCCTGCCGACGTGCTGGCCGCGCGCCAGGTGCTCGCCCAGGCCGTCGACCGCAAGCTCGATCTCGCGCAGCAGTCGGCGCGCGCAAGAGCGGCACTGTCGCGCTGGGTGCCCGGGGCCGCCGCACGACCTCTTGCGGCGGAGTTTCCGCAGTTTGAACCTCCTGCACCAATCGATTCGCTGCACCGGTTGCTCGGCACGCACCCGCAACACGAAATGCATACGCTCGCACAAGGAGTGGCCGACGCGGAAGTGGCGCTGGCGCGCGAAGCGTCGAAGCCCGACCGCACGATCGAAGTCGGCTACTACGCGCGCAGCGGCGGCCGCAGCGACATGGTGATGTTCCAGGTCGCATTCGAATTGCCCCTCTACGCCGACCGCAAGCAGGACCGGCAGGTGGAGGCGAAGCTGCGCCTTGCGGAGCGCGCGCGCGACCTGCGTGCGGATCATCTGCGCGAGCTGCAGGCCGGGCTCGAGGCGGGCTACGCGGATTGGCGGCTGGCAGGCGCGAGGCTCGACAACGCGCGCACGGTCTCCGTGCCAGCCGCGCGGGCGAGGCTCGACGCCCTCGCCGCACAGCACCGTGCAGGAGGCGCAAGCCTCGCTGCAGTGCTGGAGGCGCGCCGCGGCCTGGTCGAGGGGCGCATGCAGGAACTGCAGCTTTCCGGCGCTCTCGCAAAGGCGAGGGTCGGCCTGTCGTACTACGCGAACGAAGGAGGCCACCGATGAAACGC
>Ga0247727_10017207_pt1 | contig 11544 bp, 8 predicted proteins | sample WisWelCaveWW1625_FD_202498 | JGI IMG/M metagenome (GOLD analysis project Ga0247727, IMG submission 202498) | Biofilm microbial communities from Wishing Well Cave, Virginia, United States - WW16-25 | ecosystem: Environmental > Aquatic > Deep subsurface > Groundwater > Cave microbial mat | place... | reverse complement strand
GGTTCTTCCACGCCACCGGGATTCGCGAGATCTTCGACGCCAAGGCCCAGGGGGCCAAGCTGCCGAACGAGCGCGACCGCTTCTACTACGCCAATGCCCTCGCCGAGATCAGCCACCACGTCAGCACATCGAGCAGGCCGCTGTTCCTCTATATCCAGACCATGGCCGCGCACGGTCCTTACGACTACGTATACAGCCCCGAGGTGACTGTTGCGGGCGGCGGGCACGGCACACACCCAGAGATGAGCGAGTACCTGCGACGCCTCGCCATGGCCCGCATCGACTATGCCTACCTGCGCTCGGAACTGGTGCGCCGCTTCCCGGGGCAGAAGTTTCTTATCCTGCACTATGGCGATCACCAGCCGACGGCGACGCAGTCGCTGTTGGGCTTCGACGAGAATGCCTCCATCGAGGACATCCTGGCGAGTGGCAGCGTCGCCGCCCGCACGACCTACTACGCGCTTGATGCGGTGCGCTACCGGCCGCCGCCTTTGCCAAGCCTCGACTCGCTCGATGTGGCCTATCTGGGCACCATCCTGCTCGAGGCAGCCGGCCTTCCGCTCCCGGACTCCTATCGCGAGCGCAGGCGCCTCATGACGCTGTGCGGGGGCCGCTACTACGACTGCCCGGCCCGCGACGAGGTGCTGAGCTTCCACCGCCGTCTGATCGATTCGCGCCTGATGAAGGCGCTGTGAAGACCATAAACCCGCTACTCCACGCCTTGGTACGTTCTCCCCATGTGAGCTGCGGAAAGAGAGCGGACCCAGCAACCCCAAACATTGGCCCGGCTCGGCAAACCTGCTTAGGTAGGGCTTCTGGCAGCCCCTTGGAGAAGGCCAATCACACATGTCGACCAGGACTGTTGCGGTAGTGACCGGCGGAGCGAGTGGCATCGGAGAGGCCACCGCCCGGCGCTTTGCCGCCGACGGCTGCAGCGTCGCCGTCGTCGACATCAACGCGGCGGCGGGCGAAGCTGTCGCCAAGTCGATCGGTTCGGCCGCGCGCTTCTACGCCTGCGACGTTGCCGATGGCAAGGCTGTCGATGCGGTGGCTGCCAGGATCGAGGCTGATCTGGGCCCCGCCGGCATTCTTGTCACCTCGGCCGGGCTCATCCCCAACGCCGAAACCATCATGGATCTCGACATGGCGGCGCACGACCGCATGTGGCAGGTCAACTACAACGGCACGCTCCACGCAGCCCGAGCTTTCGCCCGCCAGATGATCCCAAAACGGCGGGGCGCCATCGTTACGCTCGGCTCCATCAACAGCCGCCTGCCACTGCCGATCCCGGCCTACAACATGGGGAAAGCGGCGATCGAGCGTCTCACCCAGTTGCTCGCCGTCGAGCTTGGCCGCCACGGCATCCGGGTCAACAGTGTGGGACCCACCTATGTGATGACCCCGCCGCTGCGGGCCAAGGTGGAGGCGGGCCAGCGCGACATGAACAAGATCATGGCCGTGCACGCGCTCTCTCGTCTGCCCGAGCCTGCCGACATCGCCGATGCCATCGCCTTCCTGTGCTCCGAGCAGGCCAGGGCCATCACCGGAATCCTGCTCCCCATCGACGCCGGCTGGCTGGCCGCGGTGAGCTACCGCACCTATGCCGGCGGCGTGCCATGGACGGAGTGAGGCGGCCCGCGTTTTCGCCCCATCAACCGGGAAGTCATACGGGCTCCACTTGATTGATTCCCGCGTTGTACGTCGATCTCGGCTCCGAGGCAGGTAGGCGGGTTGTAGATGCCTTCCACCGATCCCTGCCGATTTGTAGCGCGGGGCGCGACTTTTTTTGCCGTCACGGCCCCGTGGCCACCCCCGCACGGGCGCCGCGGCGAGGCCAAAAAGAACCTCGCCCCGCGCTACAGGAAAACGCCATCCGCAGGCGACCGGCGCCCGCGCGGCCGACCGCATGGTCACCGCCGGGACGCGATTAACCGGATTTGGTATCAGTGGCTGTCCGCGCTCTGGCGAGATGCGTCTTTCTCGAGGGAACGCCCAGGCGTCGGGCGGCGTCGTTCACGCCTTTACCTTGACGTAGGTCCCTGGCGCATCTTCGATTACGTTGTGCTTGGCGCCGGGAGTCCGTGCGGGAACCATGTCGCCGGAGTATTTGGCCAACCACTCGGCGTAGTGCGGCCACCAGGAGCCCGGGTGCTCCTGCGCGCTCTCCAGCCAGGCTTCGAGCGTTACGGTGCGCTGTTCGTTGGTCCAATACTGATACTTGGCTTTCGCGGGCGGATTGATGACGCCGGCAATGTGCCCGGAGCCCGCCAGCACATAGGTCACCGGCCCGCCGAACAGCCGCGAGCCGATGAACACGGACTTGGCCGGGGCGATATGGTCCTCCTTGGTGCAGAGCTCGTAGATCGGCAGCGTTACGCTGCCCAGATCGAGTTTGACGTTACCGATGGTCATCTGTCCGCGGGCGAGTTTGTTCTCGTGATAGAACTCGCGCAGATAGAATTTGTGGTTGGCGGCGGGCAGGCGCGTCGAGTCCTGGTTCCAGAAGAGCAAGTCGAACGGGAACGGTTTCCTGCCCAGCAGGTAGTTGTTGACGATGTAGGGCCAGATCAGGTCCTTCGGGCGCAGCATGTTGAAGACGGTGGCCATGCGTGCCCCGTCGAGGTAGCCGCGCTCGGCCATCATCTCTTCGAGCGCCTTCAATTGCGCATCGTCGATGAAGACCATCAGGTCGCCGGCCTTGGTGAAGTCCACCTGCGCGGCGAACAAGGCGGCCGAGGCGAACGGGTCCTCCCCACGGGCGGCAACATAGGCGAGCGTGGTGCCCAGCAGTGTGCCACCGACGCAGTAGCCGATCACGTTGACCTTCTCGGTCTCGGTCTCGCGCTTGACGGCATCGGCTGCCGCCAGGATGCCCTCGGTCATGTAGTCCTCGAAGGTCTTGTGAGCGAGGCTCTGATCGGGATTGACCCAGCTCACCACAAACACCGTGAAGCCCTTCGATACGGCGAACCTGATGAACGATTTCTCCGGGCCCAGATCGAGGATGTAGAACTTGTTGATCCATGGCGGGACGATCAGCAGCGGTCGCTCGTGCACCTGCTCGGTGGACGGAGCGTATTGGATCAGCTGCATGATGTCGTTCTGAAGGATGACCTTGCCCGGCGCCGTGGCAACGTTGCGCCCCACCTCGAAGGCATCGACGTCGGTCTGACTGATGTTGAGGAGGTCGCCGGACCTGTCCATGTCGCGCACGAGGTTGGCCATGCCCTGCACGAGGTTCTCGGCGCTCGAAGTGGCCGTCTCGCGCATGACGACGGGGTTGGTCAACGGGAAGTTTGAGGGCGAGAAGGCGCTCACAACCTGTTTCAGGTAGAAGCCCGCCCGCTGGCGCGTGCGCTCATCGAGGCCTGCGGTCTTGTCGAGCATGTCCTCGAGCCAGCGCGTCGTAATGAGATAGGCCTGCTTCCAAAAGTCGAAGTAGGGATTGCGGCTCCATTCCGGGTCGCTGAAGCGATTGTCGCCCGGTTCCGGTTCGGCCACTGGAAGCACCTCCCCGCCCATGGCACGCTGGGCGGTATTGGCCATAAGTCGTACATATCTGTTGAAAAGCGCCGCCTGTGCCTCAACGAGCTTGGCCGGTTCTGCCATCCAAGGCTGAGCGATCTCCGAGAACAGCTTGACAGCCTCTGTCAGCTCACTCGCGGTCGTGTAAGGACCATCCGTGCCCCGGGCGCGATCAAGAAGCCCGCTCATGACCCTTTGGCCCTCTTCCATGAGGCGCAGCACATTGCGGCCAAATGCCTCTGGGTCGGCAATCCGATAGGCGCCCAGGTCAATCGCCGCTGGGACAGGCTTCCTGGTTTCAGTGGCGGATTTCTGCATCGTGGGTCTCGCGGGGTCCAAGGCGGCAAATCTACCGTGGTTCGCGCCGTACGAGGGTTATTTGGTGCCGCCGCTCAGTTGCACCAAAAAACCTAAGCTTCTATGTCACGGGCCACCAGAATCAGTTAGTGGTCCTCCACAAACGGCGGAGACTTCGCAGTGCGGTAATGCTACACATCGCGGTGCGGTGGGATGGAGGGGTTGATGGCGGTACGTTGGAAGCTTGGGATGGCCTTGGTTGCCTCAGCTACTATAGCCGCCACCCTACTCGGTTGTGCCGAGACCCTGTCTCTCGCCGACTTGCCTAACGTCGCAAAGCTGCCCGAGAAGCTCCTGAGCAAGGAAGAGCAGCAGAAGACCGTGAACCAGATGGCCGAGAAAGGCCAAACTCACCAGGCCGAGGCGGCCAAGGAGATCGAGAAGGGCAAATAGAGCTTGCTCGTTGTTGTCCGCCTCCAGTGTCGGTAAGTCCCGTGATCGAAGAGTTCCATCGCGTCAAGCGCCTCCCGCCCTACGTTTTTTCGGAGGTCAATCGCCTGAAGGCGGCTGCCCGGGCAAGGGGGGCTGATATTGTAGATCTCGGCATGGGCAATCCGGACATGCCGACCCCGCAGCACATCGTCGACAAGCTGACGGAGACCATCACCAGGCCGCGCACCAACCGCTATTCGGCATCCAAGGGAATCTTGGGCTTGCGCAAGGCGCAGGTGGCCTACTATGCGCGCCGGTTCGGCGTGAAGCTCGATCCGGAAACGCAGGTTGTTGCGACGCTCGGCTCCAAGGAAGGCTTCGCCAACATGGCGCAGGCGATCTCGGCTCCGGGCGATGTGGTCCTGGTCCCGAGTCCGACCTACCCCATTCACGAGTTCGGCTTCATCATCTCCGGGGCGGCCATCCGCCACATCCCGACGACGGGTGGGGCGACAGCCAGCAAAGATCCCCACGCGGAATTCCTGCGCGGCGTGGAGCGGGCGGTCAGGCATTCCATCCCGCGGCCGCTTGCGGTGGTGCTCAGCTATCCCTCGAACCCGACAGCATCGACGGCCGATCTCGACTTCTACACAGAGGCGGTCCAACTGGCCAAGAAGCTGGACCTCATCATCCTGTCGGATCTCGCCTATGCGGAGATCTACTACGACGGCAATCCGCCGCCGTCCGTGCTGCAGGTGCCGGGAGCGATGGACATTGCGGTGGAGTTCACCTCGCTGTCGAAGACCTATGCGATGCCCGGCTGGCGCATGGGTTTTGCGGTCGGAAACGCGCGGCTGATCGCGGCGCTTGCGCGCGTGAAGTCCTATCTCGACTACGGCGCTTTCACGCCGATCCAGGTGGCGGCCGCGGCGGCACTCAACGGGCCCCAGGAGTGCGTGGAAGAGATCCGCAAGACCTACAAGGCACGGCGCGACTGCCTGGTCGAGAGCTTCGGCCGCGCCGGCTGGCCCATCCCCGTGCCACGCGCCTCCATGTTTGCCTGGGCGCCAATTCCGGCACCTTTCCGCGAAATCGGCTCGGTTGAGTTTGCGAAGCTGCTCATCGACGAGGCGGACGTCGCAGTATCGCCGGGGCTCGGCTTCGGCGAGTACGGCGAGGGCTACGTGCGCATCGCGCTGGTGGAGAACGAGCATCGTATCCGTCAGGCCGCTCGCAGCATCAAAAAGTTCCTCGCGCGCTCGCACGAAACCATGCATAACGTGATCCCAATTCCGCAAGCGGCATCACGTTAGCTGACTGCATGAGCCAGCCGTTGAGAGTGGGGGTTGCCGGGCTCGGCACCGTGGGTGCCGGCTTGCTGCGGCTTGTGCAAGCACACGGCAATCGCCTGGCCGCGACGATCGGGCGCCCGATTGTCGTCGCCGCCGTGAGCGCCCGCGTGCGCGACAAGGAGCGCGGCGTCTCGCTCGCCCACCCCAAGTGGTTTGATGATCCCACGCAGCTTGCTGCAGATGCGTCCATCGATGTGTTCGTCGAGCTGATCGGCGGCGACGAAGGCGTGGCGAAGACAGCGGTGGAAGCCGCCCTCGCAGCCGGCAAGCACGTGGTCACCGCCAACAAGGCGCTGCTTGCCCGGCACGGCACGGAACTGGCGCAGCTCGCCGAGAAGAACGGCGTTGCCTTGAATTTCGAGGGGGCCGTGGCGGGCGGCATCCCGGTCATCAAGACGTTGCGGGAAGCGTTGGCGTCGAATCAGATCCGTCGCGTGTACGGCATCCTCAACGGCACCTGCAATTACATCCTGACGAAGATGCAGGACGAGCACCGCGCGTTCGCAGACGTGCTGAGGGAGGCACAGGCCAGGGGCTACGCGGAGGCCGATCCCACCTTCGACATCGGCGGCTTCGACACCGCCCACAAGCTGGCGTTGCTGACCAGCCTTGCGTTCGGCACCCGCGTCGCCTTCGACCAGATCGACGTCGAGGGCATCGAGGCGATCACCCAGGCCGACATCGAGGCTGCCGACGACTTGGGCTATCGCATCAAGCTGCTCGGCGTTGCCCTGCTGACCGAAAGCGGCATCGAGCAGCGCGTGCACCCCGCCATGGTGCCGCAACATTCGGCCATCGCCGAGGTATCGGGTGTCACCAACTGCGTTGCCGTCGACGGCGATTTCGTCGGCAACCTCCTGCTGGTGGGTCCCGGCGCCGGCTCGACCGCCACGGCCTCGGCGGTGATGAGCGACATCCTCGACATCGCGCGCGGTGCGATGTCGCATCCGTTCCGGGTGCCCGCCGCGAAACTGCAGCCCTACGTGCGGGCCGGGCTCGGGCGGCACCAGGGCGCCTACTACGTTCGTCTGGCGGTGTACGACCGGCCGGGCGCCATGGCCCGTATCGCCGGGCGCATGGGCGAGCGAAGCGTCTCGCTCGAGAGCATCGTGCAGCGCCGTCCGCGCGGCGCCCAGATCGGCATCAATGCGCGGCTCGAACCCGGCGCGCCGACGCCGGTCATTCTGATCACGCATGAGACGACGGAGGAAGCCATCCGGCAAGCGCTGGAGGCGATCCACCGCGACGGCAACGTATCCGAGAAGCCGCAGATGATACGCATAGAACCGCTGTGAAAGCGGCCACAGCGGCAGGCAGGGGAGCGAGTGATGGCCAAGGTCGAGCAAAGGGGCGGTCTTGATCGCGTCCTGGTGTTGGAGGTGGCCCGCGTAACCGAAGCAGCCGCGATCGCCGCCGCAAGGTTTCGCGGGCGCGGCGACGAAAAAGCCGCCGACAAGGCCGCGGTCGATGCCATGCGCAAGGAGCTTGGCAAGGTCCATATCAGCGGTCGCGTCGTCATCGGCGAAGGCGAGATGGACGAAAGCCCGATGCTCTACATCGGCGAAGAGGTCGGTATCGGCGATGGACCCGAAGTCGACATTGCGGTGGACCCTCTGGAAGGCACGACCATCTGCGCCAAGGGCATGCCGAATGCGCTCGCCGTTCTGGCCATCGCCGAACGCGGCGGCCTGCTCAATGCTCCGGACATGTACATGCACAAGATTGCCGTCGGCCCCGGCTATCCGGAAGGCATCGTCGATCTCGATGCGCCGCCCGGCGACACCATCCGCAAGCTGGCAAAGGCCAAGGGCGTGCCCGTGGCGGAGATCACGGCCTGCATTCTGGACCGGCCACGCCACGCCGAGCTGATCGCCGCGGTGCGCAAGACCGAGGCCGGCGTTCAACTCATTCCTGACGGTGACATCGCCGGCGTCATCTGGACCACCGACCCAAAGGAAACGGGGATCGACATCTACCTGGGTTCCGGCGGGGCGCCCGAAGGTGTGCTGGCGGCGGCGGCGCTCAGGTGCATCGGCGGGCAGATGCAGGGCCGGCTCGCCCCGGAGCTGCATGCGGAAAAGGAAAGGCCAGAGCTCATCGAGCGCGCCCGCAGGATGAGCATCAGCGACATCAAGCGTAAGTACAGCATGCAGGAGATGGCCTGCAGCGACGTGATCTTCTCCGCGACCGGCGTGACCGACGGCTCGCTGCTGGATGGCGTGCATTTCCGCGGCGAGTTCGCCGAGACCGAGACCGTGGTGCTGCGGTCGAAAACCGGCACCGTGCGGCGCATCAAGACCAGCTTCCGCATGATCGGCACCAAGGCGGCGCCGGGGGTTTGAGCGGGGGGGCCGACAGACATCCTGTGGAATAGACAAGCGAATCGATGTTCTTGCGGCCGCCGTGCGGGTAGATGATGGCACACGCACTTGCAGGTGGGGGGCATGGGGGCGGTTCGCAAGCCAAGGCCGGCGGAAATTGCCGAGGTCGCCTACCTGGGCGTCGGCGCATCCGTGCGCGGGTTTGCGTGGCGCGAGCGCCTCGATCACGCGGCGGCGAGCACCGCCCTGGCCATCAGCCAGCGCTATGAACTGCCGGAGCTGCTGGGCCGCGTCCTGGCGGCGCGCGGGGTCGGCTTGGAAGACGTGCCCGTCGCACTCGACCCGAGCATCAAGGCCCTGATGCCGGACCCAAGCGTCCTGCGGGACATGGACAAGGGGGCCGCCCGGCTTGCCGATGCTATCGTGCGCCGCGAGGCGATGGCCATCTTCGGCGACTACGACGTGGACGGCGCCTGCTCGTGCGCGCTGCTGATCCGCTTTCTCGGCGCGCACGGTCTGCAGGCGCGCTGCTACATCCCCGATCGCATGACCGAGGGCTACGGCCCCAATGCCGAGGCGATCGGGGCGCTCGCCAGGGACGGCGCCAGGCTGATCGTCACGGTCGACTGCGGCACCACCAGCATGGAGGCGCTCGGCGCCGCCCGTCCTCTGGGCACCGACGTGATGGTGGTGGACCATCACCAGGCCGACGAGCGCCTTCCCGATGTCGCGGCCCTGATCAACCCCAATCGCCAGGATGACATGTCCGGGCTCGGCCACCTGTGCGCGGCCGGTCTCGTCTTCATGCTGCTGGTGGCCACGGCGCGTGAGCTGCGACGCCGCGGTCACTACCAAGGCACTTTGGTGCAACCCGACCTCATCGAGTTGCTCGACCTCGTCGGGCTGGCGACCGTGTGCGACGTGGTTCCGCTCCAGGGCCTCAACCGGGCCTATGTCACCAGGGGCCTGCAGGTGATGCGTCAGCGCCGCAACATCGGCCTCAAGGCCCTTGCCGATGCCGCTGCGCTCGCTGTCGCTCCCACGGCCTATCATCTGGGCTTCGTGCTCGGCCCGCGCATCAACGCCGGCGGACGCATCGGCGATGCCGCACTGGGGGCGAGGCTGCTCGCCATCGGCGACGAGGTCGAGGCGGCCCGCATCGCCGTCCTGCTCGACAAGCTCAACCGCGAGCGCAAGGCGATCGAGACCGCGATGCTCGACGAGGCGATGGCGCTCGCCGATCATCGCGTCGAGGCCGATCCTGAGATCCCGTTGCTAATTGTTGCCTCCGAGAGCTTCCACAAGGGCGTCGTAGGTCTGGTGGCGAGCCGGTTGGTGGAAAGGTTCGGGCGCCCCGCCTGCGTCATTGCCTGGGGTGAACGCAACGAAGGCACGGGCTCGCTGCGCTCAATCGCCGGCGTCGACATCGGCGCGGCGGTGCGGGCAGCGGCGCTGGCCGGCCATCTCAGCAAGGGAGGCGGCCACGCGATGGCAGCCGGGCTGACGGTCGCCCGTGACCGCCTCGACGGGCTGTGGGCCTTCCTGCGCGAGCGATTGGCCGAAAAGACGCTGGCGGCGCGATCTGCCCCGGCGCTCGACATCGACGGCGCGCTGACGCCGGTCAGCGTCACCGACGAGCTGATGGCGCTGATCGAGCGCGCGGGCCCCTTCGGGCAGGGCAATCCGGAGCCGCGGTTCGCCTTTCCGGCCCAGCGGGTGAAGTTCGCCAAGGTGGTGGGCAATGCGCACGTGCGCTGCGCGCTGGAGGCCGGCGACGGCTCGCGGCTCGACGCGGTGGCCTTTCGCGCCGCCGACCAGCCGGTCGGAGCGGCGCTCCTCTCGTCGGCAGGCATGCCGCTGCACATCGCGGGACACCTGCGCCGCGACACCTGGAACGGCCGCGACCGGCGCGAGCTCATCATCGAGGACGTCGCCGATCCGCGCCGCCAGGCTTGACGCACCACCCGTCATCCCGGAAGCCGAGCCCCGGCCTCCGAGCCGGGGCGAGACTGTCCGGGACCTCCATCAACGAGTCGAACCTACGGCAGTTCCCGGCTCGGAGCGCTGCTCGCCGACGGCTCGCACCGCTACGGCCGGGATGACGGGTGGTGAGCGCGGTTTGAAACACTTTCAGCCTCGCAGGGCGCCGCCCTCGAGGGTTTGGGGAGGAGGAGCAGGGCGTTCGGGCTGCGCCCGATTGACCTGTGACCTCGTTAGCGGGACGCAAGAACGCCCTGCTCGGTCGCCTCCGGGCCCGCTCCGGCGCTTGGAAGGTCATTGTCCACCAACCGGGGCGGGGGAACCGGAGATCGGCTTTGCCGCATCCGGGCCCCGCGTTGGCGCTTGGATGGTCTGTCCACCAACCAGGCGAGGCGATCGGACTGCGGCCCCTCGGCTCCGAGGCTGACGGGCACTGCTGCAGCGTCACCCGCCATCTCCGAGGTAGGCGTATCGTAGCAGAGACGGCCGCGCCCCGCACGCTCCGCCCGCTTACATCATGAACCGCGAAAGTTATCCCCGCCGCAAAACCTTGGGGCATGCCGCCTCTCCCCGCGCCCGCCGCGTGCCGTACACTGTGCGTATGACGCACGCCTCGCGTGAGCGGCAAGGTGCACGATGCGCCCGACGAACAGCGTATGATCGCCGCAGTCGTGCCCACGAGAAGCCGGGCTGTGATTGCTGCCCTTCGCCAGCCGCCTACGAGGCCTTGCGGGCGACCACGAACTGATAGTCGCCAAGGGCCGACTCGTGGTCCCTGGTGACCCGAGAAATTTCTCCTGATGCGATATCGACCTTCAAGCGGTCCAATCCGCTCTCGATCTCGCTGGCGTCTGCGAGGTTGGCGAAGGTGGAGATGCCTTTTCGAACGCGTTCGTCGAGATAGAGCGTGGGGTTGTGTTTGCCGGAGTATAGGAAGAGGTCTATGGGATCGTCCGGGACAAACCAGGGCTCGGTTGTCACGACTTGGAACCGGGCCTGGTCAAGAGCCGCTCGCAGCCGTTGATCGGAAGGCAGCTGATCGATTGCGCGGGCCAAGGCGTCGGGAAAGTAGATGTTGAGCCAATAGGAGCGCATTTGATCGCGAGTCGACGTGAACAGCGCGAGCCTCCCTTTCGTTAGTACTCGGCCAATCTCGCGAAATGCTCTCTCGAGATCGGGGAAATGATGGATGGCTTGGGTACATATCGCGCCAGCGAATGTGGCATCGGCGAAAGGTAGCGCCTCGACATCTGCCAACTGCCAAGCGATATCCGGATACTTGGCACGCGCCGCTTCCAGCATGGTCGCAGATTGATCGATTCCAACGACCTCCAAGCCCAGAGCGTGCAGGCAATGGGTGTAGTTGCCGGTGCCGCAAGCAACGTCGAGATAGCGACCTTCGGGCCCGGGCTCCAACAGGGCGAATATGCGTTCTGCAATGCGCGGGTCTGCTCGCCGCGTCGTGTCATACCCGATGCCGATCGCGTCGTACTTCATGGTGACACCTCATTTCGTGCTTCACTCGATCACGCATAGAGCTGTGCGGGCAAGCGGCAGAGGAAGCTCGGAGCGTTGTGGCATGGTGTCAGACCCGGAGGATCTGACAGCTTCAATCGGGGAGAGGCGATGGCAATGCG
>Ga0247727_10017206_pt1 | contig 11544 bp, 11 predicted proteins | sample WisWelCaveWW1625_FD_202498 | JGI IMG/M metagenome (GOLD analysis project Ga0247727, IMG submission 202498) | Biofilm microbial communities from Wishing Well Cave, Virginia, United States - WW16-25 | ecosystem: Environmental > Aquatic > Deep subsurface > Groundwater > Cave microbial mat | place... | reverse complement strand
GGATTTTTTTTCATCAAAACCAAAAACATCAACATGCAGGTTTTGTGCGCGGTGATGTTTTTGGTTTTGATGAAAAAAAATCCGGACAGCAGCAGCACGGTGGTGATTGAATTCAGCGCAGCATGGAATTTTGGGAAGAATAGCAGGTCAATTCCTGCCACCGGTATTTTCACAAAAACCAAAGCCGTCACGATTGCCGGTATCAGCAGCGAGATGGCGATGATGAGGCGTTTGTAGAAGGAGTCGGTCATAGAGTTTAGAGTTTCCAGTTTAGAGTTTCCAGTTTAGAGTTCAACTTTCAACAACTCTAAACTTCAAACTCTAAACTCTAAACTATTTTTTCACCTTGTAAGCTAAATCCAAATCCATAATATCCTTCATCAACTGCTTCACTTTCACCGAATCAGTGCCGTCATAATATCCGCGAATGTAGCCTTCTTTATCAACGAGTGTAAAACGCTCGCTGTGCGTGTAAGGATTCAGGGTGTCTTCCGGTGATTCAAGCGCGGGCAGCTTGTAGAAATTGATTGCCAAATCATACAACTGCTTTTTATTACCGGTTACAAGAAACCAGTTCTTCCCGTCAGCTCCATAAACCTCTGCATAATCGCTCAGAACACTAACACTGTCGTAATACGGGTCAACGGTGTGCGAAAGCAGGATGAATGGAGATTCAAGATTCTTGTTGCTTAAAAGATAGTGCTGCAATTTCTTCATGTTCCTGCTCATGGCAGGGCAGATGCCGCGGCATTTGGTGAAGAAGAAATCAGAGACCAGAATTTTCCCTTCGGCATTTTTCCGGGTAAGGGTGTCGCCTGTATGAGAGACAAGCTTAAAATCAGGAAGCACGGTTTGGCTGAGTACAGGGAGTTTTTTTATTCTAAGCCCGGTGTTGTTTTTCTTGATTTCGAAATAGATGTAGAAGCTAAGAGGAAGGAGGATAACTAAAAGCAAGGCGATTTTACCGTTGAGTTTCATGGGGAAACAGTTTACAGTTTACCGTTTCCAGTTTACGGTTCACAGTTAATAAATTGAAACTGTAAACCGTAAACTCTAAACTGTAAACTTTATTTAGAACCAGATGCTCTTCATTTCGAGCCAAGCGCTTCCTTCCCACAGGAAAGCGATGATAGCCCACACTAAGAAAAGCGTTGGAAGAAGCACCGTGAACTGCAATGCCCTGCGCTCGTATTTCATGTGCATGAACACCCCGACAATGTAAAACGCCTTTGCAAGACTCATCACGATGAAGAACAGGTTGAGGATGATGCGGGGCATGGAGTGAGGATACATCAGCGCGGCAACCACTTCAACAACGGTGACAATTGCCAATATCACCGTTACCCGCCACACGCTGCTGACGTGGCTTTGATATTCCTCCTGAGTCGTTGATTCAGACATGGATTCGGATTTTAGATTTATGATTGACGATTTTAGATTTAATGCAAATCCCCCGCAATCGCTCGATGCTCATACTCGCCCCCTTTTTGCCATCGCTCTTAGCATCCACACAAGGGGGATTCTTTCCTGCAAAAAAAATTCCTCACTCTTCATGTCCCCTCTCCTTTGGAGAGGGTTAGGGTGAGGCTACAATAAATAAAAACACAAGAACACAAACACCCACACCAAATCCACAAAGTGCCAGTACAAGCCCACTTTCTCAATCATCTCATAATGCCCGCGCCTTTCATAGACTCCTCTCAGATTTTGAATGAAAACAATGCAATTGATGATTACGCCCGTTGACACGTGAAAGCCGTGAAAACCGGTGATGGTGAAAAACAACTGCCCGAATACTTTCGGAGCGGTATAAAGCACTTCACCTGTATGATGGTCATGCTGCTGCCAGGGAGAAGCGATGGTCATTCCTCCGTGAATCAAGTGAGTCCATTCCCAAGCCTGGCTGCCCAGGAAGGTGAGCCCTCCGAGAATGGTAAGCCCCATCCAGAACGCAACTCCCTTTCTATTCCCGCGATGTCCTTCCTGCACGGCACGCACCATGGTGACGCTGCTCATGATGAGCGTGAACGTCATGAAGCTCACGAACATCAGCGGCAAATAGGCATGACCCATTAAAGGAAAAGCTGAGAATACCTCGTTGGGATTGGGCCAGTGAGCATGGCTGAAGCGGATGGTTCCATACGTAATCAGCAATCCGGCAAAAGAAAATGCGTCTGACACGAGGAAATACCACATCATCATCTTGCCGTAGCTCACATTGACGGGGGATACTCCCCCGCCCCAAGGGCTGTGATGCTCATGCTTGATTGCCCCGGCTTCTGTATTCATCGGTTAGTTATTTATTCAGCTTAACATGAAAAAAAACAGCAAATATAGCCACAACACATCCACGAAATGCCAGTAGGTTGCGAGCAGCTCAATTCGAACGCTCTTGTTGCTATCCGTGCGATGGATGAGGAAATTTGCCGGGTTGTCAAAAACAAAAAGAGATTTCAAGAATGCGATGAGGATGAAGAGGATTCCACCCAGAGCGTGCGCGAAATGCAGATAGCTGATGACATAAACAAACGAGCCGGAAGGATTTCCGGAAAGATAAATGCCGTACTCCTGCAGCTTTTGCCATCCGAGATATTGGCTGAAAAGAAATGCAAGGCTTAAAATCAAAGTGGTGCCGAGTGCGAACCGGTAGAGATTCAGCTTGTCATGCTTGAAGGAAAGATACGCCCAGTGAATCGAAAGGCTGCTCAGCAGCATGATAGCCGCGCTGACGATGAAATTAAACGGGAGTTTGAATTCCACCCAGTTGCCCACCGCTTTCCGCACGATATAAGCGCTCGTCAATGCCGCGAACATCATGATAAGACAGGCGATGCCCACCCACAATGCAAAGCGAAGCGGATGAACCCTCACGCTTCCTGCGTTTTCCGGTAACGGTGGTGTGCTCACGGCTAAATCCATTTTCAGAAATTTCCTCCTGCCAGCAATGCAATTAAAACAACCGGCAAATAAATTATCGAGCCGAACATCAAACTCTTTGCATCCTTCATCTCACAGCTTCTGTGCAACCTGATAGCCTGCAGCAGAAACCCGATTCCGGCAAGAAAAATAACTGCGCCTGAAAAATACCCAACCATTCCTGTCATAACAGGGATGGTGGAAACAGCTACCAGCATGACGATATAAAAGATGCTCAGCATCGCGGTGTTTCTGTCTTGCCCACCCGATGAAGGAAGCAGTTTGAATCCTGCGTTTTTGTAATCATCATGCGCAATCCAGGCGATTGCCCAGAAATGCGGGAACTGCCAGAGGAACTGAATGCTGGTGATGACGAATGCTTCAAACCCGACTGTTCCTGTGGCGCACACCCAGCCGATAAGCGGGGGAAGCGCGCCCGGAAAGGCTCCCACTAAAACCGCAAACGGAGTGAAGCGTTTCAGCGGAGTGTAAACAAAAGCGTAGGTCAGCAGTGAAACCGCTCCGAGCAAAGCGCCCACCGGATTGAAAAAGAACCAAAGGATTACAACTCCAGCAATTCCGCACAAGCCCGCTGCGAGAATCGCTTCGGGAATGTTCATCCTTCCGGCTGCAAGCGGACGATTTTGAGTGCGCTTCATCAATTTGTCGTAGTCTTTTTCGAGAAGTTGATTGAAAGCGTTGGCTCCGGCAGTGATTAAAAATCCTCCGAGGAAAATAAGGAGAACATTGCTGAAAAAAAGATTTTCATGCGAGGCAATGCAGTAGGAGATAATGGATGAGAAGACAACGGTAAGTGAAAGACGGAATTTGAAAAGCAACAGATAGTCGCTCAATTTTTGAGAAATGAGCGAACGTGATGAAGTTGCTGCTATGCTTCTTGAGGACATCCGACTTTACTAAACTTTTATGCCGCCCATAAAAGGGGCTAAGGATTTATTTTTTTCTGTTTCTACCAATATTTCGTCCGCCTTAGGCGGACTTGAATAAAATTTTCTACCAACAACAAACCACAAACCACAAACAACAAACATTAAACTAATGCCCTGCGTCTTTCTCCCCCGGCTTCAACGGCTCCGTCTGTGGTATAAATTCATGTCCATCTTTTCCGTAATCGTAAGGCCAGCGGTAAACTTCGGGAATATCACCGGGCCAGTTCCCGTGACCGGGGCGTAAAGGTGTTGTCCATTCAAGGGTAGTAGCTCCCCACGGATTCAATTCGGTTGCTTTGCGACCTTTGTAAATGCTGTAAAAGAAGTTGAATACAAACAACAACTGAGCGCAGAACACGATAATCGCAAACACGGAGATGAATTGATTCATCCCGCCATACTGGTTGAAAAATTCAAACGACTCGAATGCGTAATACCTTCTCGGCACTCCCGTCATCCCCATGTAGTGCATGGGCCAGAAAATCATGTAGCTGCCGATGAGCGTGACGGTGAAGTGAATATAGCCGAGCGTGTTGTTCATGTAACGCCCGAACATTTTTGGAAACCAGTGATAAATGCCCGCGAACATTCCATAGAAAGCCGCCAAGCCCATCACGATGTGGAAGTGCGCCACTACGAAGTAAGTGTCATGCAGCGGAATGTCAATCGGGGAATTTCCGAGGAACAATCCCGTCAATCCGCCAGAGATGAAAAGCGAAACGAATCCAATCGCAAAGCACATTGCAGGAGTGAGCCGCAGGTTTCCGCGCCACAGCGTGGTAATCCAGTTAAAAACCTTCACTGCTGAAGGAACGGCAATCAGCAGCGTGAACAGCACGAATATCGAACCCACGAAAGGATTCATCCCCGTCACAAACATGTGATGCGCCCACACGATGAATGACAAAACCACGATTGCCATGATGGAGTAAACCATCGCACGGTAGCCGAACACCGGTTTGCGCGCATTCACCGACAGCACTTCAGAAACCAATCCAAACGCGGGAAGGATGATGATGTACACTTCAGGATGACCGAGGAACCAGAATAAATGCTGGAACAAAATCGGGCTGCCACCGCTGTGCGACAACGCCTCTCCGCCAATGAAAATATCCGACAAATAAAAGCTGGTTCCGAGCGTGCGGTCAAAAATCAAAAGCACCGCAGCAGCAAACAGCACCGGGAAAGAGAGAAGACCGACAACAGCCGTGAAGAACAATGCCCACACCGTGAGCGGCATGCGGAAGAAGGTCATTCCTTTCGTGCGCATGTTGATGACGGTGGAAACGTAGTTCAAGCCGCCCAGAGCAACGGAGATGATAAACAGCGCCATGCTGATGAGCCATAAATCCATTCCCACTTTTGAGCCGAGCGCTGCTTCATGAAGCGCGCTTAACGGAGGATATATGGTCCAGCCTCCGTTTGCAGGTCCTGTTTGCAGGAAGAGGGAAACGAACATGACCATGCTCGACATGGCGAAAAACCAGAACGACAGCATATTCAGAAACGGAGAAGCCATGTCCCGCGCGCCAATTTGCAGCGGAATCAAAAAATTGGCGAACGTCCCGCTTAATCCTGCCGTGAGCACGAAGAACACGAGAATCGTTCCGTGCATGGTGACAAGAGCATAATAAAAATTCGGGTCGAGGATGCCGTCTTTCGCCCATCTGCCCAGCAGTGTTTCCATGAAAGGAAAACTTTGACCGGGCCAGCCCAATTGCAGGCGGAAGAAAACCGAGAATAGCGCGCCTATAATCGCCCAAAAAATACCAAGAAAGAGAAACTGCTTTGCAATGGTTTTGTGGTCCTGGCTGAAAATGTATTTGCTGATGAAAGAATCATGATGACCGTGCTCCTCATGCGCGTGTGCATCGGCATGAACTTCATGAGCGGAGGCGGATGGATTTGCGTGCTGCGACATGTCAGGGAGTTTTATGAGCAGCGGAAACAGGAATCTCCCCTGTCTGCTCATCTTTTTTTTCCGAATTATCTTGAGTGTTGTCTTTTTTGTTTTCAAGCGAAACCTTCACGGCACCGGCATCATAGGCAGGCTTTTGCTCATCAGCCCATTTTTGAAATTCCTCCTCCGTTTCCACAAACAGATTCCTTCTCATGTTCCAGTGCGACACACCGCACAGTTCAGCGCAGGCAAGGAAGAACATGAAGTTCGGGTCGTTCAGCTCATTGCGCTTTTTTTCCGTGGTTTCGGTGGGAGTAAAAGGAAACTGCGTGGGTATTCCCGGAACGCAGTCCATCTTCACGCGGAAATGCGGAAGAAAAAAGCTGTGCAGGACATCTTTGGCAGAAAGCCTGAACAGCACCAGCTTGTCCACGGGCAGGTGAATTTCAGCAGTGATGAAATCGTCATGGCTGTTTTCATCCGACCAGTCAATGCCGAGCGGGTTTTCTGCGCTAATCTTTTCAAAATGACGCTTGCCCAGCTTGCCGTCTTTTCCCGCATAGCGAATCGTCCAGTTGAATTGCTCGGCAATAGCCTCCACTTCCAATTCAGGCTTTTGAGAAGGAGTCAGCGTATGGAACCAGGTCCTCAAGCCCATGATCACCAGCACCGTCATCACAACGGAAGGCACTACCGTCCAAATTAATTCCAGCTTGTTGCTGTGCGGGAAGTAATAAGCTTTTCGTCCGCTGCCACCGCGATAGCGAAAGGCAAACCAGAAAACCAGGATTTGCGTGATGATGAACACAATGCCGGTGAAGAGGAGGGTGATGTTGAACAGCTCGTCAATGGCAACTCCGTGAACGCTTGAAGCGGCAGGAAGGAAGAGAGGCTTATAGTACGCAACCGACCAAAAGCCGCCTATCATTCCAAGGATGAGAAAGGCAATCATGAAATAGGCGAGCGCCCTGTTGGTTTCTGCCGATACCTCACCTTCTTTTGCGCCCCTGGCGATAGACAGCAGTTCTCCCGCGCGGGCAAGCTGCACCACGATAACTATGACGAGAACAAGAACCAAAAAAATCAATAATGTCGTTGACATCCCCGTTTCATTTTAAAGTGTGATGCTGCATGCTTTCCTTCATGAAAGGATTATTCACCGGCATCAATGAAGCCTTTGTGAGCGTGTTCAGCACTACGAAGAAATATGCTCCAAAAAATCCAAGCAGGATAAACAGTTCAGGCAATCCCAATCCGGCAGGTTCACCCACCGCGCCCGGCATCACCATCAGGTAATAGTCCAGCCAATGACCGAGAATCAGCACGATGCAGGCAAGGGCGAGTTTTTTCGGCTCTCTTTTTGTCGCGCGCTTCATCAAAAACAGGAAAGGGAAAAAGAAATTAATAAGGAGGTTGGCGATGAATATCACATGGAGGAAGGTGCTTTCACGGATGCGGTGGTAGAAATAAATCGTCTCTTCGGGTATGTTTGCATACCATTGAAGCATGTATTGCGAAAACCACAAGTAAGTCCAAAAAACGCTGAAGCCGAACATGAATATGCCGAGATTGTGATAATGCTCTTCATTCACAGTTTTCAAATAGCCATTTGATTTAAGAAAAAGAACCACCAGCGTGAGAAGCGCGATGCCCGCCACCGTGCAGCTTGCGAAATTGTACCAGCCGAACAGCGTGCTGTACCAATGCGGGTCAACCGACATGATGAAATCCCACGAGCCAGTGGAGCTGGTGAGGGCGAAAACCACGATGAATACGGAAGCGAGGAATTTGTTGCGCGTGTAATATTTCATTCCGCCCATTTCGTCTTCCTGGATGGAAACTTTCCGGAGCGCGTAGGCAAACAGCGACCAAATGGCGATGTAAGCCACAATCCTGAAGGTGAAAAATGGGAAATTCAGGAAACCCTGCTTCCCTGCTATTATTTCATCATAGTTCGGGCTGGAGGGATCGAACAATGATTCATCCATCCAGTGATATAAATGATGCCAGTGTATTTTTTCATGACCACCAATTACAACCAGCAAAGCGACAAATCCTGCCACCGGAATGAACGCGCCCGTTGATTCGAGCACCCTTTTTATTTGAATGTGCCAGCCGCCATATCCGATTTGATGAACTGCCGCGAGAAAAACTCCAGCGAGCGACATGCCGATGAAGTAGTAACTGTTTATAAGCAGATTGCCCCACACGCGGTTGTGGTCATAAAAGGCTAATCCAATCACAACACCCAGCACACCGATGCCGATAAGCGCGAAGAAGGCTTGTTTGGCTTTGGCTGGGAAAACAAATGTCTCAGTCATTTCTTCTACTTCGTTTTAGCGTTAGCCGATGCATCAGCGCTGTCTGCCGGCTGCGATTGATAGCGCCCCATCCCTGATAATTTCTGGATATAGTAAATCACTTTCCACCTGTCTTCAGCGCTCACTAACGGTGCATAGCTTCCCATCAGGTTCCTTCCGTAAGTGATGGAATGGAACATCTTTCCTTCCTGCTTGTCTTTCAGCAATGTTGAATAAGGGCTGACCGGTGGAAAAGCTCCGCCTTGAACGATGGAACCTTGTCCATCCCCTTTCTCACCGTGACATACCATGCAATAGATTTCGTAAGTTTTTTTCCCGTCTGCAAGCGTCTGGTCATTCAAGGTCACCGGGTTTTTCAACTCTGCGCCAGCGGCTTCATATCCTTCGGGAGTTTCAGGGTAATACTTTTTTAGGAAATAGGATTTTTCAAATGCTTCATCATCCACTGCCGGATTATCGGGAAGTACGCCCCGTGCAATCGTTCCCGGCACAGGCTGACGGGCGGTTTGTCCGTCTTCAAAGTTAGGGTTGGCTGAATACGTTTCGTAAGCCTGCGAATAAGCCATGTCGGGGAAATATGCCCAGCCGGGTTTTTGGGGGTCGGTGTTGCAGGAAGAAAAAAGCGCAACGGCAACTACCGTCATTGCGAGTACCGATTTCGAGCCTGTGCGTATGCCATCGGTACGAAGCAATCCCCTGATTGAAGTATCCTTTGAATTAGGGGATTGTTTCGTCCCGCTCATTTTATTTGCGGGACTCGCAATGACGCTTTGATTTGGGTTCTTATTCATTTTCAAATTTTCAAATCACCGAATTTTCAAATTCTCAATCAAAGCTTTTCTCATTCACTTCTATGGCACCGTTCTGTTTTAATAGTTCCCTGACTTTATTCGAATCAACTTCATCCGCTGAAAATATCATGGCAAACTTGTCGTCCGTTGTTCTCTCGTCAAAAATTCTCGGTTCCTTAATCAGAGAAAGTCCGCAGCGCGCAAAGAAAGCAATCACCATCGTCACCGAAGCGGAAAGCACCGTCATTTCAAATGTGATGGGAACATAAGCGGGCAAGGCAAGAAACGGCTTGCCGCCAATATTGTGTGGAAAGCTCACCGTGGTGGTCCAAATGATGAATGCCAGTGTACCAATCGCACCGGCAGCACCTGCGATGAATCCCACGGTGTGCAGCCTTGAATCCTTCAAGCCCATTGCTCCGTCCAATCCGTGTATGGGATAAGGCGTCAGCACATCATGGATTTTCACACCGGCACTTCTCACCGCCTTCACTGCCTTCATCAGCACCTCGTCATCATCAAACAAACCAACTATGAACTTTTCCATTGTTTACCGTTTTCAGTTTACGGTTTCCTGTTCGCGGTTCTACAACTGTAAACCGTAAACAGCAAACTGTAAACTATTTAATGATGCTCCACCCCATTATGGTGATGCAACTCTTTTTGTTTTTCTCCTGATGTTTTTAAAATCGCTTTCACTTCCGCTATCGCCACCACCGGGAATGCCCTCGCAAACAGCAGGAACAGCGTGAAGAACAATCCCAGCGTACCCGTGAAAATCAAAATCTCAACGTAAGTAGGCGTGTAATACGACCAGCTTGAAGGCAGGTAATCACGCGCGAGCGTGGTTGCAATAATCACGAAGCGTTCGAACCACATCCCGATATTGATGACGATTGACATCAGGAAAGTGAAAGCCGCGTTCCGCCTCAAAGCTTTTATCCAGAATAGTTGCGGTGACACCACGTTGCAGAACATCATGATCCAGTAAGCCCACCAATACGGACCGAGCGCCCGGTTGTAGAAAGCGAATTGCTCGTAAGGAAATCCGGAATACCAAGCCATGAACAACTCGGTGAGATAAGCGATGCCGACAATCGAGCCGGTGAGAATAATGATTTTATTCATGGACTCGATATGCCCGATGGTGATGTAATCTTCGAGCTTGAAAGCTTTGCGAGTAATCAGCATCAGCGTGAGCACCATCGCGAAGCCTGAAAAAATCGCTCCGGCAACGAAGTAAGGCGGGAAAATCGTGGTGTGCCAGCCCGGAATCACCGAAGTGGCGAAGTCGAAGGATACAATCGTGTGAACGGAGAGCACCAGCGGAGTTGACAACCCGGCAAGCACGAGTGACAGCGATTCAAACCGCTGCCAATGCTTGGTGGAGCCTGTCCAGCCCCAGCTTAGTTTATTGTAGATGAATTTCCTGATTTTCGATTTTGCCTGGTCGCGCACCGTGGCGAAATCAGGCAGCAAGCCTGAATACCAGAACAGCAGTGAAACCGTGAAGTAGGTTGAAATCGCGAATACATCCCACATGAGCGGTGAAACCCAATTGGGCCAGAGCGGTCCCCTTGTGTTCGGATACGGGAAGATGAAGAAAGCGAGCCACAGCCTTCCCATGTGGATGGCGGGGAATAATCCCGCGCACATCACCGCGAAAATGGTCATTGCTTCTGCAGAGCGGTTGATGCCGGTTCTCCAGCGCTGGCGGAAAATCAAAAGAATGGCGGAGATGAGCGTGCCTGCGTGACCTATCCCGATCCACCACACGAAGTTGGTGATGTCCCACGCCCAGCCGACTGTTCGGTTCAACCCCCAGGTGCCGATTCCCATCCACACCGTGTAGCCAATCATGATAAATCCTATTGTCATGAAGGTGGCGGTAAGCCCGGTGATGGCAAACCAGGTCATCGGGGGAACACCCGTGGTGGAGCGCACGATGTCCTGCGTGATTTGGTGATAGGTTTTATCGCCTTTTATCAGCGGCTCTCTTATGGATGATTCGTAGGCTGACATTTCAGTTTATTTGGCTATTCGTGGCACGATTGATAATCGTGCCACGAATTACTATGCTTCTTCCATTGATTTATTTCTCACCTTCGTCAAATACGTAATTGACGGAAGCGTATGTATCTCTTCAATCACCTTGAACCCGCGCTCGTCATTGGCAATTTTATAGACTTCCGATTTCTCATTATTGATATCTCCGAATGAAATAGCATGGGTGGGGCAGGCGCTCTGGCAGGCAGTGACGATGTCGCCATCCTGCAACCCGCGGTTTTCTTTTTTCGCCTTCAGCTTGCCTTCCTGAATCCGCTGAACGCAGAACGAGCATTTTTCCATCACGCCTCTCGAGCGAACGTTCACATCTGGATTCAGCACCATGCGCGTGAGGTCTTCCAGCATTTCGTGCTCGTCCTTGTCATTATTGAAAATGGTTCCTTTCAGGAAACTGTCGGAGCCCATGTAATCAAACCAGTTAAATCTTCTGACTTTGTAAGGGCAGTTGTTTGCGCAGTAGCGGGTGCCGATGCAGCGGTTGTAAGCCATCTGGTTCAAGCCTTCGCTGCTGTGGTTGGTGGCGGAAACAGGGCACACATTTTCGCAGGGAGCGTTGTCGCAATGCTGGCACAGCATCGGCTGGAAAATCACCGAGGGGT
>Ga0247727_10017205_pt1 | contig 11544 bp, 13 predicted proteins | sample WisWelCaveWW1625_FD_202498 | JGI IMG/M metagenome (GOLD analysis project Ga0247727, IMG submission 202498) | Biofilm microbial communities from Wishing Well Cave, Virginia, United States - WW16-25 | ecosystem: Environmental > Aquatic > Deep subsurface > Groundwater > Cave microbial mat | place... | reverse complement strand
CTCGTCCTCTTCGCTATCTGCTATTCGCTATTAGCTCTTGGTTTCGAGTGGGGGGCTAGCTCAGTTGGGAGAGCGCGTCGTTCGCAACGACGAGGTCGGGGGTTCGATCCCCCTGCCCTCCACCAAATTTATTTTCGCCGAAAATCAGCCGAATCAGCCCTCCGTAATCCCCAGACAGCTCCGCCGTGAGATAACGCTCTGAGCCATTCGCAGTCGGGTGTAGCAGAATCTGCTTGCCCAGCAACTCCCGCAGGATGCTTCGGGCCTTGTCAACGTCATATCGAGCGCAGGTGTCTGCGAGGTCCGTCACCAAGGCTTTAAACCGCCCCACGGCGTTCGGCAGGAAGCTGACCACCTTATCAAGTTTTTTCGGCTGCACATGGAGCATCTCTAGCAGCCGGACCCGCTCGACTTCGGCCTGCTCGAGGTCTGCCCTCAAGGTGTCCGACCGGACCCCGTCCTTGATGGCGCGCACCATGCGCGCCACCTCCTGCTCGACCTGCTTTAGCCGCGTCTGGGCATGTGCAAGGTTTGAGGACGTGGCCCGCCGCCGTTCGGCCAGAAGCCTGGCGGTCTGCTTCTTAAACTCGGCCAGCCCTTCCTTGGTAAAGAGGTCACGCTGGATGGACTCCAGCAGCAACGATTCGACGAGTTGGCGAGAGACCTTGATAGTGTTGTCGCATACCGACAGGCCTCGATAGAGCCAACTGCTGCAGCCATACCGTGTGGGCTCACAGATAACGTACTTGCCTCCGCACTGCCCGCAGGTCAACAGCCCGGAGAACAGATATTTCGGTTGGCGTCCAGTTCGGGCCTTGGCGTGGAGTATGGCGCGAATCTTGGCACTCGCTTGATGAACCTCCTGCAATCGAGCTTCGACTCGTTCCCAAAGCTCATCGCTAACAATGCGGAGGTCTGGGTCAGACTTGATTATCCACTCGCTCTTGTCCCGCAGGATTCGGGTAGTTTTCTTGGTATCGGGGTGCTTCTCGTACTTGGTCCGGTTCCAGACGTACAGACCACGGTAGAGGTTGTTGGCAAGCAGGCCCGTACCTCTATTCGTGTCACCGTGTAAGGCGTTGGCTGCCCACGTGGTGCTGCCTCGGTAGGCCGCGCCGGGCGGGGGCACCTCCCGGCGGTTCAACTCTTCGACGATTTTCAGCGGGGACCATCCCTCCGCGTAGTGCTCGAAAATCCATCGCACCCACCGTCCCTCCTCAGAATCAACCTGCAGCCGCGTGCCAATGCGCGCTGGTTTTCCATACGGGTCGGTCCGAGTGGCGTCCGTCTGCGGGACCAGCCTGTATCCATACACTTTCCCGCCGAGGTGAAAGCCTTTCAAGGCTTGGCCGATCATGCCGCGACAGGTCTTGTCCCTCAAGTCGTCCAGGAAAATATCGTTCATGATACCTTTGACGCTGGATAGCAACTTGTGGCCTTTCTGGTGCGTGTCGATGCCGTCGCTCACGCCCACCAGCCTGACCTTCCAGAAAACGAAGCGGCGACGGGTCTTCTCTACCTCCACTTGGTCGCGCGACAACCGCGAGAAATCGTCAATCAGCAACACGTCGAAACTGTGGGCTTCGGCGTCCTTGAGCATCCGCTGGTAACCTGGGCGCTCGTCCGTGGCACCGCTGATAGCCTTGTCTTGGTAGCGGGCCGTGACCGTCCAGCCTTGCTGACGTGCCGCATACTGCTCGCAGTTTCTAAATTGATCCTCGATGCTTGCGTCTCGTTGTCCTTCGGTACTGAATCGGCCGTATAAAGCCACTCGTGTCATGGTTTGCCTCCTCTCCATTCCTGCTACCGGACTGATCTAAAGTACGCCGTCACTTCCTCTCGCGAAATTCGCGTCACGTCCAACAGCCGGCCATAATCCTGCTTCTCTCACTTTGACTCGGGAGTCTCAGTGAGATGCGGAATCCAGACCCACCGCTCGAAATCGAAGTAATGTGGGCGAGCCGGGAGTTTGCGCCGCGCCCCGAGTTCGTCCCAGAACTCAAGCTCAAGGTTCATGGTGAACTGGTTGTTGCGATTGGCAGGAGTATATTCCGCGATCATTGCGGCAACGTTCTTCCCTTTTTTCTGAAGCAACGAGTCGATTTCAAACCATCCTTGGCTCATCTGTTGTGGGAAAAGGAGCCAAGCGTCCCTTCCATCATAGGCGGGATCAGCCTGTATCGACTCACCGTAGAGGCGGAAATTGCATATAACTTTGGCGCGCACTAGGAGTGGCGAGGGATTGTTGAGCCGGAAGAGTGTCCTGCCCGGCTGACCTTTACTCCCGATGAGCTCCATACTGTACGTCGTACTAAGAACACCTTCGCGCATCCAGCGCTCCCGCGTGACTCGGGCAATCGAGTTGGTGTCGTAGGCATACCAAACGAGCACGACGAGAGTTAGAGATAGGATCATGAAGGTGCCAAGATTTAGAGCCCTAGCGTCATTCGATGAACAGGTCATCCAAATAACGGCGGCCATGATCAGGATCACGCAAACAGCAAAACCGATCGCGATCTTCTTCATAGTGTCCCCTGTCCGGTGCTTTCCCCGATGTAGATGGCGGCGATCATCGTTCCCTTCTTTTCTGTGTGCCCGCTTGTACCTCCAACTCCTTAGGATCGTCCTCGCTCACGCTGGTCTGCTCAGTGGATTTGCAGGCTACGTTGCTAGCTTCTTGAGGTTCCTCTTCAGTTTATTGAGAGCCTGGTTCACAGGACGGTAGAACTGCATGATGGCGAAGCCCCAGTCGTTATCATATCCTGGGGGAGCGGACTTACCTTGCGAGATACGGAGCGCGACACTTCGCGCCAGCCCCTCGATCTTGTCGATCTCTTTCTTGCTCCTGCGTGGGCCAATGCGATTGAGTCGCTTGGCAATCTGTTTCAGGTTTTGCTTTTTTTGCATGGTTTCCTCCGTTGGCCAACTATCCCTGGAGGCCCGCCTCGTAGCCGCAGTTATAGATATTTCTCTTGAAGATCGTCACTTAAGCAACTCCGCCACCGTCACCTTCAACGCCTTAGCTAGGCGCTTCAGAGTTGCCAGCGTCGGGTTCTCACGGCCCTTCTCAAGCGCGACGATGTAGGGCTGTTTCACTCCGGCCCGCTTGGCCAGCACCGTCTGGGTCAGCTTGTATTGCCTGCGAAACGCTTTCAGATTCCTGCCTAGCATTCTGGCTAATAGTATAAGTAATACTTATATAAAAAGCAAGCTCTATTTGTCCGGCGCCATAAGCCCTCTTGCCTCCGACACCGCCTCGAGAACCGTCGCGAGATGGAGCCGTACCTTTGCGTCCCGCTCCTGTCGGGCGTGCCCACGCCGCTGGCGGGAACGCTCAATTCGGCAACGTCCGGAGCAGACAGTCTGCTTTCCCTTGAGTGGGATACTCCGGCAGACAGGGCAGATCGTCGCAGGAATGGCTACTGCTGGCGTACGTACGCTTTCCGTCGTGCGATCCTGCCCTGCTGTATCAGTAGGCTTGGTCATCGTGAGTTGGACCAGAGGAAGGCTCGTTTCGCATTCCCGCCCGTTAAAATAACGGAGAAATAACGTAATCGGCTCTTCCAGACATTGGCCTCCTAACACTCATGGGACACTAAAGTAGTGGGGAAATAGCGGACTTTTTCATGTTTCCATGGTGAATCCCACTCGATCCACTGATTCGAGTGTCCATGTGCACGGATTGAAGCATGTGGTGGTCCAGGTTGTGGGGATCCTCAACCTGAGGCTTTTTGTAACTGCTTGAATTATTGGAATCATTTGGTTTTTATTTATCAGGTTCGTCTCCCAAACCCCATAATGTGGCCACATAAGACCCGCCGCCTCTCAATGCGTTGGCGGATTCGCAATGGCAGGTCTCTAGGGCGTTAGATCAATAACCTCCTTAACCTCATTAACCTTTTCATACTACACCTACATTCTGTTTACCCCTTCGCCTGCGCATAAGGTGAGAGTCGGTAAGGTTAAGAAGGTTAAGGTTAATGGTACATCGTTTCTCACTTCAGAACGCCTTGATTCACGGTGACGATCAGATCCGTCCGAAGCAGTTCTTCCCCTTCCAGCGTTAGGACCCAAACCCAGGGCCAGCCCGTGGCGTCCACGAGAGTGCCACGGACAAGGGCAGGGCCGTGCACGATGCCATCGCTAGGGCGGTGCCACTGGATCAGGTCTCCGGCTTCCACTGGAGGCGTCAACAGCCGGGCACGGTCAGGCACGGCACCAAGGATCCGCTGGGCTTGATCATTAGGCAAGGTGAGTCTTTCGCCAGCCCGGTGCAGATTGCGCGCACCGTTCCGGCGCACATACACATCTGCCAGGAACTCAATGCACACCATGGGCCACCTCATCGACATCCACTTCGGGGGCGTTGGAGCCAGCGATATTCGATGATGAATCGCAGCGGCGAAGTCTCCAGAGCTGTGCGTTGCTGGCCGAACCAGCGCTTTCGATTCGACAACCCCCAACAACGCGGTCGCGAGATTTCCGAAGCAATTGGCCGAGGGCAGTGCGCTGCCCTCGCTCGGTGGCCGACTTACCAAGCGGCAAGCCGTCAATTGTCTCTGCGATCGGGAACAGGTCTTTCGTACAGACAGGATTATCGGAGTGAGCGGTCCACCACTCCTCGATGAACGCGCGCCAGGCCACGCCTTCCCCATCGGCTGTCTCATAAAACGCTAGGACATTACCGAGAAAGTCTTTAAAGCCCGCATACTCCACAATTCCCCCGATCACGCGCGACCATGATTCAAAAGACCCCAACGGCGGAGCCTGCGGGACCGGGCGACCAGCCTTCAACCATGCCTGCACTAGTACAATCGCCGCCTTGATGAGGTCGGCGCGATGCGACACCGCCCATTCCCTTAAGTCAGGATGGCGGAAGCCGTTGCGTAGCCAAGGACGATCTAGCTTTGGATCAAGGCGAATGCGGACTGACCGTCGAGCCAATTCCATGCTAAGGACCGGGTTGTTCGCGGTTGTCACCCAGATGGTGCGGATGGGGAGGGCTAAGGTCTCACTTCGCCCGAGGAGTCGATCTTCCCACCGCTCCGCGGTCAACGCTGTGGCGAGGGCCGCCGATTCCAGTGGGCGCGTCAAGTTGTCAAGCACCGATACCGTCTGACCTTCTCGAAGCCGAGCCGTGAGCCGTTTCCGCAGTTCCTCGTCGTCCCTAGTCTGCGGGATCATGCCGAGGTGCCGACCGACCGCGGGAAGCAAGACCACTTCCGCTAGAAGGCCCTTCCCGCTACCAGGGCATGGTGCCTCAACGACATGATTCGGCGTCGGACCCTGGATTAGATCACGCGCGAAGACAGCCACGAGCAAGGCGACAGCATGTGCGCGATCCGCTTCGCTCACAAATGGAAAATCCGTCAGCAATTCCCGGATCAAATCGGCCGCATTCTGAAGGTCGACTGCGGTGGGATGAGCGAGGAACTCGAACGTCGAGTTGTCCGAATACGGCGCTAAGTACAGGCCGCTGCCGGGATGGTAGCCTGGCCGGGTTACCAACGTTTCATCAGCAGCAAAGACCGGTGTTTCCACGATGCGGGCCAACACTGGCAATGGAGGATTCGGTGTTGCCAGCATATCAGCGATAACCTCCTTGGGTGGTTTGGCTTTCACGCGGCCCCCGTTTCCCACATTTTTGAACCATCGTGCCGACCTCGCGGCTTCATAACGGAGGCGGTCGAGTATCAATTCACGGATCACAGGCGCACCATAGTCATCGAGCTCGAGACGGACACACTTACCGCGTCGGAACAAGCGTGGCGGATTGTTAGCCCCAATAAGGGCGTTCCAGGCTTGACCGGACAGAGTTGAAAGATCGCCAATGCTCACATCGATTTCGGGCAGCGTTCGATCATAATCTTCGGCGTCACTCATTTTTCTGCTCCGGTTGCTGTTCGGCCTGTTCTACAGTCAACTCTTCCTCGTACAGATCCAAAGCCACGGCGGCGAGGATCTTGATGATCTCTCGGTGCGCTTGCGTGAGTCGCACGCCCTTGCCGAGGTCAGCGCGCATGCGTCCCCTCGCTTCGTCTTTCGCGCTCCTCTCGCAAGATCTTGTTGATCCGCGACACAAGCATCGGACTGACTGGCAAGCGGCCATGCAATACAGAACTGAGCCGACATGGATGGAGACCGGCCTTGGCGGCCAGCTTGTAGAGCGGATGCGGCCAGTGTTGCGCGATCAGTGCGCGCAGCTCTGCGGGAGTTGTGCTGTCTGAATCCATCGGCGTCTCGCGTTTTACGCTTTACGTTTTACGCCAGACGCGCCGACAGGATAATGTATGGAACTTACTTCATAATTAAGTTAGCCGGGCGGGTAATTTACTTATGCTTACGGTTGATGGCGAGTTCGGTAATGCCGGTCGCATCCAGCAGACTCTCTCGAATCCAGCCCTTGGCTCCGGCTTTGGCGAGGGCGCGCGCCGCAGGAATCACGATACTCCCTTTTGGCGAAGGCGCCCCAGTGCGTGGGCGTCGGTAGGATGATTTTGGCGAAGGCTGATTCCGCCACATAAGGAACAGCGCATCTTTGTTGAGGATTTCCATTAGATCGTCCAAGCATTGGACGATTTTTGGTTTTTCTCCTTTAGCCAATTTGAGAGTTGGGGCCCATACCGACGAATCCTCCGCCGAGAGGCTTTCAGTGTTCGCCTTACGGCGTATGGCGCGCGCGACATTCTGCACGCTGCCTTCAGCACTATACTGCTGGCGAAATATCCGCCGCGCTCGACTAGCCCAATAGTGGAGCTGTTGCAGGATAACCGTTCGTTCCTGATCGACCACGCGGAGGTCATCAATTGCGTTATTATCAACGTACCAAAGTACCAGAGCTGTCTTAGCATCATTAAGGATTTCCCAAATCTGACCGAAGTCAACGCTGGCAGGTTTAGCCAGAAGCGCATCGAGGGCATCATATAGCAGCTTTTTTCGCTCGCTGTATTCTCCAATCCCATACCTATCCTCTAACCGACGGTATTCATGCTCGCTGGACGGTAGTTGAAGGGGAGTTCGGCGTCGGTGAACCTGCACATGCCAGGTGTCCAGTAGACTATCGAATCGTTGTCGTGGGATCGAGCCTGACCATTGGCGAGCGGGTTTCTTTCCCATGCGAGTCTTCCCTCACGTCTGGCTTCCTAGTAGAGCCTCAAGCCAACGAAAGCGGCCAGCTATTCGGGTCCTTTTTATATGTGTGGTAGGTTGTGGGGGGTTGTCGGGTCATAGTTTAAGGCTTCTGAGCGTTTCCGGCTGCTCTGGATCCTTTTTAATATGTGTCGGGTTGTGTCGAAAGTGCTTGTCATGATCTCAGGCCGGCAAACATGAATCCCGGCGGTTCTTATCGTCATCTTAGCTGCTCCCAACATACGATTTTACGCTTTTTCTCTCCAGAGCGTGCCTCTGACCGCATCCAGTTTAACTTACCTCGGTTGACAACCTCCATCTTGACACCTCCCCACGGAAGGCCTAGCCTTGCCTTTAACCAAGAAGGTTGTCACTGCTGTTGAGCCATCGGGAGGTTTTATTCGCGAGCGAGTGTGTTAAATCTGCTTGGCACGGCGATATTTTTCAGTTTATTGAGTCCGTGCTGCTGGGCAGCATCGCTTTGAGCGCGGTTAGATACGCCCGCACGAGGGAAAGACTCCCAACACCTTCTTCTCCCTTGCCGCACACATGCCGCACCGCAACTCCGGCGCAACCGTCATCATCCCTTGACGAAGGGATGCACCGAGAATCACCGAGACTTCCACCGGTTCGAAGAGAGAATTTGGGGTGAGTGACGGGTTTCGAATTTCATCGGACGATGACCCAACCCCGCAACATCGCGGAAATCCTACAGTGTGACGGTGGCCATCGCAAGCCATTTCTGGCCATCTGTCTGCAATTTTGCAACCCAGGCGCAACCTAACGTGCCCTATAGCCCCATACGATTGGGGAGGAGACTATGAGGCAGCAGGATGATGGGAATGTTCGTGGGGCCACCGGGAGCTGTTGAGTCAGGAGCATCGCGGGAGGTCTAGGTGCATCCCAGGGAGGGTGGAGGGTGGTTCTAGAGCGTTTTTCCTTCTTTGCCGCAAGCAGCAGCATGAACAGCCATAACCATACTTGGCACCAGCGGGCCTGCTTCCGCATCAGGATGATCAGCCAAATACTTATCTACGATGACGATTATTTGTGAGTATTTCATGTCTTGTCCCTTCATGCATGACAGTATATCCTTGATCAAATTCTCGTAAAGAGATGGCTCATGATGAAGTTCTTCTCCGATCTCTACTGTCGTTATGGCATTGTGCCAGCTATCTACTACACCAACGACGTAGAAGCTTCTCGCAGTCTCATCTAAAGCCTTCCAGTCACTGCCATCAATTGGGAAAGCGGGTTGCAAAAAACCGAAAAAGATCACTACACCGAGCAAAGTGGAAACCATTCGTTTACGCATACAGCCCCCTCAATGACTTAATGGTCGTAACCCCCGCGGTTGAAACGAAAATTCGCACATCACCAGCATCACGGCCTGGCAGGGAACGACATTCTCACGGATCTTCATCCCGCTCCGGTCGGGCAGCCAGCGGAGCGGCCGGCCATCCAGGGCACTGAGCGGCCAGCTCCGCAGGTATTTCGGCACCAGATCGCTCTCCCGGGTGGGCCAGCGGCCATGCGCCTACCGGGACCGCCGTAAGGTCAGCACGGCCCGGATCACTTCCACGTCATCCATGGTCCGACCGACATCAGAGGCATGGTTCCCCAGGTGCCTCGTCTCTTCCAAGGCGCAGAGGTACAGCCGCCCGATGATATTGGGTTTCCACCAGAGGAGCATTTCCCTCACCGGTGCCACGATCCGGTCCAGCGGATCGAACCGGGGCACGGCCCCCGGAAACGATGCGCAGCCGTCCGGCGCCTTGAACGCCGCCTCGCGCAGCCGGCCGCTCTCGATCTGCGCCACGACGGCATGCAAAGGAGCTTGGTACACCCGCCACGTCCGCTCCGTGCTGTAGAGGCCCAGCGCCCGTGCCGTCCATGGGTTCATGGTCAACAGATCCTCCGTGTCGGCCGAAAGGCCGCCGATCATGTGCGTGCCGAGCATCTCGGGCGCGGTCCCTAGGGCGTTCCTGAAGCCGAGCGACTCCAGCTCGTACGTCCAGCGCAGCCGGTCGAGATTCTGCGTCAGATCGGGCAACAGCGCCGCCCACCCGGGTCCCCGTGCTGCGCGCCGTTGGGCATGATTCTCAATCACCCGCAGGGCCTTTCTGATCGTCTCCAGCCCGACGTACTGCGAGTCTCGAACAGGATTTTGCTGCAGGAAGACGCCTAGGGCAAACAGCGTGCGGAGATTGCGTTCGGCCGCCGACGCTTGTCCCCCGTCTAACCGGTGCACCGCCCGCATCGCCAGCACGTCCCCAAGGTCCTCGAACGCTCTGAAATCGGGCAGGGGGTCCTGGCGCGTCAGGTGCCGCTCGGTGATGAGAAACCGGCTGCGCTGGCCCAGGTTGCCCGGACGCTCCAGTTTGTGCGTGGAAGGACCGGCCTGCCATGTATCCAGCATTTCCAAAGGACCGGCCACTCGAGCCAGGAAGGCGGCGCACCAGGACCGGTCGGTGCGAGGGGAATATCTGTCGCCTCGGCAATTCCGCTTGTACCGCGCCTCCTGCAAGTCTTGAGGGGGAATCCGGCCGGCGATGGTCAGCACCGTGCTGAACGCGTCGTCGCCGGGCAGCGGCGCCTCCGGCAGGATCACAGCCCGCTCATCGCCGGACGCCTTCGTGCTCAGCCGGTCATACAGGTTGTCGACGTGGTTACGGACTACGACGAAAACCAGCACGAGCATGGCGACCAGCAGGAACAGCGCCGGCGGGCCCATGGCAACCGCCGCCAGGGCAATCGCCACACGCTTGATGCTAATCTTTGGGATGACCGTCTGCGTCATGACTGGACAAGAGGCCCATGTTCGCCCACGGTCTTCGGCGGGCGGGTCAGATCATCCGGGCTCATGGCTCACCTGGCCTTCTTCATTGTGTTAAACATCCGGGTCTTGCTGAAGGACAACGACGTTGATGACAAAGTCGAGAAGGTGCCTGTCCTCGGCCTCGTCGTATCCATCACCTTCTTTGTATTGCGTTGGGTCACGGTTGACCAGTGTGGACGTAGCAACATACCCCGTCTCGCATGGCTCGAACTGCACTTGAAACACGCAGACGCCCGTCCAGCTCCGATGGAAGTACGTCGTCAGGCCCTCTGTGTAGATGAACCACTTGTCTTCCATCTCCTGGGGTACCACCCCGCGCTGGATGCGGGCAAACTCCTCGTGCGAGAACCTGCGAGCATAGGGCAGAGAAGCCATCTGCTCGGGAGGATCCAGGCGTTGCTTCCACGATGCACGGGTGGCTCGATCCTCACCGGGAACGCCCAGCATGAACCCGATGGAGCAGCCATCCGCCAAGGCGGCACGCGACATGTCATGAAGATCTTTCAAAATGCGGCGCACGCCCTTCGCCTGCGGGATGATCTCCTCGACGATCTCCAGCAGCGTGGGGAGCGCGGACGCAGGCACGGCTTCCCATGACCCAACATCCACATCCAGGCCAATCCGCTCCTTGATGGCCGAGAACAATCCAAGCGTCTGCAATTCGTCAACGTGCTCAATGCGTAGCCCGCTCACGACATCGCTGAAATACTCCATCATGCGATCCTGGCCGGCCTGCAAGGCCTCGTCGAAATCCACCTCGGGTGAGCGAAAACGTGCAATCAGCCCGACGCGCAAGGGTCGCCCGTAGGGCGACGGTTCGTTGTCCTGAGGTATCTTATCGGCACTCATGGCGGCACCGTCTCTTATCCGCACTTCATACTCAAATATCAATATCCTGGGCGCATCGAAACCCTTTATCGTCCCACCTGTTTGTTCGGCCCCCCCAATTCCGGATCGTAGTACGCAAGAGCCCATCGAAGTCGAGCCACGAGCCACCACGGAGCACCTTAGACGAACTGTCGTAATGCGAGCTGGTCCACTCCCAGACATTGCCGGCCATGTCGTAAATCCCATACGGGCTCTTCCCCGCCTCATGCTCACCGGCAGCGGTCAGAGCTGCGTAGCCCTCCATGTCACAACACTTCCTAAAATTCGCATGCCGGCTCGTCGGCTCCTCATTGCCCCATGGGTATTCCCGTCCGTCAGTCCCGCGCGCTGCCTTCTCCCATTCCTGCTCCGTTGGCAAGCGCTTGCCATAATAGCGGCAGTAGGCATCGGCGTCATACCATGTGACGCCGATGATCGGCCGGTCGCCATCGCTCACCAGGTTAACTTCATTCCACTTGTGCGGCTTCACCCGTCCGGTCTCTTGCAGGAACCTGGCATATCGGGAGGCCGTCACCTCATACTGGTCCATGTAGAAAGCGGAGAGCGCTAGCCGCTGGTTTTCGTCCCCGTACAGGAACTCGCCTTCCGGCACCAGCACCATCGGCGCCCCGTCTTTGCCAGTGAGTTCGCGGCTATCAATCTGCTGCATCGGCTGGATCGAGCTAGACGCACCCGCCGAACAGTCTCCC
>Ga0247727_10017204_pt1 | contig 11544 bp, 15 predicted proteins | sample WisWelCaveWW1625_FD_202498 | JGI IMG/M metagenome (GOLD analysis project Ga0247727, IMG submission 202498) | Biofilm microbial communities from Wishing Well Cave, Virginia, United States - WW16-25 | ecosystem: Environmental > Aquatic > Deep subsurface > Groundwater > Cave microbial mat | place... | reverse complement strand
AACATAGTATTAGACGGAACGGCGGCCAGAATTTCAGATGTCTAAATATAGACATTTGTTTCCAATATTAGAAACATTTCTTGAGAAATGTCTACTATTAGACATCTGAAAATGTCTACTATTAGACATTTTCTGTCATCGGCTCGGCTTGTACCATCCTCTCGATAAGACCAAGTTGCAAAACCTGTTGGTAAGGCAGCTTCCAGAGTTTCTTCTGCCGGTTCCATATTCCGCCTGCGGCTTTCACTTTCCTTCCCAAATCGATTTCGCCATACTCGATCCTCAGGCATACATTCTTATTCATGGGGATACGATGCGCTTGCGGCTGCCACTGCGTCACCTCGGCGATCAATTCGACGGTCGTCATCCGTTTCATAGTTTCTGAATCGTAGCGGTAGCGCACACAAACCAATTCTTCTCCATATTTTTGCGCGAACCTTTTTGTGCCAGGTTGCCCCGGCTGCAGTTTTCGTAATGTTCTCATGGAATTCTCCGGGCTTGGTTTTCTCACAATAAATCTGCCGGGCTGCAGACACCGAGCGGTCCTTGGTCGACGACGTGCGTGTAAACCATCGTCGTGTTCAGATCTTCATGGCCCAGCAGCTCCTGCAAGGTGCGAACGTCGCATTTATTCTGCAACAGATGGGTAGCGAAAGAATGCCTGAAGGTGTGGCAGCTTGCATGCTTGTGAATCCCCGCCTTATGCAGCCCCCGTTTCACGGCCTGCTGAAGCGGCTTCTCAACCGCGTGATGCCTCTGCTTCAATCCGGTGTCGCGATTGACTGAGATGATCGAAGAGGGAAACACATTTACCCCGTGAGATAACATTTGATCCGATTTTTGATGTATCTTTTCCCCCACGAAGATTTTAGATACTTCTCGCGCTTTGTTGCATCATCTCTGCTTAGACACCCCTCCCAATAAACTAATTTCATTGGAAGCCTATTTTTCGTCGAAGTAACCTTCCCAGCGTTATGGGTGTCTAATCTTTCCACAATATTCGTGGTAAACCCGACATAGAATTTTTTATCCTTCTCGGATTGTAATACATAGGTATAGAACCTGGTCATCGCAACGTCCAATAATCTTCTTATTATCTCACGGGGTAAATTGCCACGCGAACTCGCGACCGGCATTTGGGTATTTCCGGGCCAAGGCGCCCGGCAGATCGACGGCGCCGAATCCTTTTTTCAGATCAGCTTCGTGCAGCTTCTTCACTTTTGCCAGATGTTGGCGCAAAGGCTCTTTCAGAGAGTTCGGCAAAACAGTGACCCGATCTTTCTGGCCTTTGCCGTCGCGCACGATGATTTGGTTGTACTCAAATTCGATGTCCTTCACTCGCAGTTTCAGACATTCGATCAGACGCAAGCCCGCGCCGTATAACAGAGAGGCCATCAGCCAATGCGTTCCGGAAAGGTGGCTCAAGACGGCCTTGACTTCTTTGCGGGTGAACGCCACGGGCAGTCTTTTGGGCTTCTTCGCCCAGGTTACTTCACCGATGTCGCCAATGCTTTTCAGCAGAACGTTCCTGTAAAGAAAGATGATCGCGCTGAGCGCCTGATTTTGCGTGAAAGCCGCGACGTTTTCTTTCACCGCCAAATGCGTCAAAAATTGATTGATCTCCGGTTCTCCCATCTCCGCGGGATGGCGCTTGTTATGAAAGAAAATAAACCGTTTGATCCACTGGACGTAAGCTTCCTCCGTTCGATGGCTGTAGTGCTTCGCTCGAATCGCGGCTCGCACTTGATCAAGAAGTTTCGGCTTCTGTTTGGGTTGGTGATTGTCGCTTCCCTGGTTCATCAGCGTCCTACTTCATGAATGCAATTCCAAAATCACTACGCCATTCCCCGAAGCAGAAAGCGAGTTAGAGAAAAGCCATCGTCCGGTGGTGGGGTGCAAAATGGGATGGCTCCGTCCCGCTTCATATAAATCTATGGAAACGGGGCGGGGCAATTTGTTGGCACGTATATGCGAAAATTTTACGGAAAAGTCAAGCCATTATTTTCCGGATTTTCGGAGAGATTTTCGGAGAGTGTCTCATAAGAACGGTTTACCCAATCTTCGCCAGCCACGGAAACCAGCGGACGAGCGCGCCGCTGAGCAGCGTGAACATGTTGAAAAACATCAACGCGCCGACGATGATGAGAAACCCGCCGCTGACTACTTCAACGACGCGAAAGTGTTTTTTGAGGCGATTCATCGTTTGCAGAAGTTTTGCGGTGGCGGCGGCAGTGAGCAAAAAGGGCAGGCCGAGTCCCAGGGAATAAACCGCGAGCAAAAGTATGCCCTCGGCCACGCTGTCGCGGCTGCTGGCGATGGCGAGAATCGCGCCGAGAATGGGGCCGATGCACGGCGTCCATCCGAAGCCAAACGCCAAGCCGACGGTGAAGGTGCCGAAGAGCGAGGTCGGGCGATTGCCGGTTTGAAATCGCGCTTCATAGTTTAGAAAAGAAATGCGAATAAGACCAATGACGTGCAAGCCAAAGACAATCAACACGACGCCGGCGATGCGGCTCAAGAGACCCAAATGCGTATTGAGAAAGCTTCCGATGGTGGTGGCGGTAGCGCCCAGCATAATGAAAACCGTCGAGAAGCCCAGCACGAAGACGGTGGCCGCTACAAAAATTTTCCCCGCTTGCCCCGCGGTTTGTGCGCTTTTTCTCAGGTCTTCTGCCGATACGCCGGAGATAAATGAGATATAGGCCGGAACCAAAGGCAGAACGCACGGAGAAATAAATGAGAGAAATCCGGCGAACAGCGCCGCCAGGTACGTGACGTTTTGTTCTATCATTCAGATGACCGAGTAGTCTGTGACGTCGACAAGATGCTGCTCGGGGAAAAGATGGCCCTTGACTCGAATGCGCCGGCGCATCAAACCGTCGAGCGACGACAGCTCGCTGCCTTTGTCGGTTTGCAAGATGCTCCAGAAGATGCCGTCGTCGCATTTCACTCCCAGACGATGGCGCTGGTCGTGCGTGTACGGCGTCTTGCTGATATCAAGCAACTCGCAATCTACGCAGGTGAACACGCCTTCAATCTGGCTATTTGTGACAAGCGCGAGCGCCTGGCGTTTTTCCGGTTGGTTTATCGTAGGTTTCCCGGCCAACAACGCGAGGCCGGCGGTGAGCGCAATTAGCAAAGCGACGCTGGCGAAAGCCGGCATGGGCTGGAACTCAAACAATCGTTGCAGCAGCGAACGGAACGACCAGCTTTCCGGTTGAGTGCGGAGCGCGTTCATGACGCGGGCGCGCAGGTGATGCGGCGCGGCTTGCATGGGTAAACGGCTGGCGAGCAGGTCTTTAACGCCGCGCTGAGCGTTCGCCTGGGCTTGGCAATCGGCGCAGTGCTCAAGATGGGAGGCAATCAGGCGATGGGCCTCCGGCTCTATTTCGTTGTCGATAAAGCCGGAGAACTTCTCGCGAATTTCTTGGCAGTCGTTCTTCATACAAGAGTCAAATATTTACTGATTACGGCTTTTTGATGTAACCCTCGCGCTTCGCAAACTCGGCAAGCTGCTTTTGCAGGTGTTGCCGCGCCCGCGACAAGCGCGACATGACCGTGCCTATGGGTGTGCCGATAATCTTGGCGATTTCTTTGTAAGAGAACCCCTCGATGTCGCACAGTAAGATGACGGCGCGAAATTCGTAAGAGAGCTTGTCCAAAGCGTCGCGGATGTCGTCTTCAAACAATTCGCGATAAAGATTTTCGTCAAAACGAGTTTCGTACTTTTCATCGCGGGTCTTGGGGTCGTCGCCGTAGGCATACTCTATTTTTTCAAATTCGACTTGGCGCGGCTCGCGAACCTTCTGGCGATAGCGATTGATGTAAGTGTTGGTCAGGATTTTGAAAATCCACGCCTTGAAATTAGTGCCTTCCTGAAACTTGTCAAAAAACCGAAAGGCGCGTAGATAAACGTCCTGAACCAGATCCTCGGCATCCAACATGTTGCGCGTCAGCCGCAGCGCCGTGTTGTACACCGCGTCCATGTAAGGCAACGCAATCTTTTCGAACACCTGGCGCTTTTGTTCGGCGGACTTTGATGATTCCGGCATGTTCGGTTTTTTTCTTCTTTCACCGTACCCGACTATGCCGAGAGAATACAATAACCAGTTTCAAAAGTCAAGTCGCAAATGTCGATGCCGTATCATTCACTTATGGTTGAACTTCTAAGCAAGTGACCGGTCAGTATCTGGATTAGTGCTGTGAATCATCCAAGAACCCTTGCCCGTTTTAGAAACTGACCGGTCACTTCTTCCAGTAAGAACGTTGCCAAACATTGATTGCTGACCGGTCGCATCTGAATAAGCAACGAGAATTTCGAATGTCTTACACTATAGGAATAAAAACCGGCCCCGCTCCGCATCCATGTTAGCTTATGAAACAGGCACTGCCTCCGTCCCGTTTCATAACAAAGTAATGAAAACGGAGCGAGACCCGCTTCCATAGCTCTTTAAGGAGGCGGTGCGGGGGCGGAGCCGGTCAGTTCAAGGTACCTACAAAAGTTTCTGCAATTCCTGCTCGAGGATTTGGCGGCTAATCATGCCAACAAAGCGGCGCTGTACGCGACCGTTCTTGTCGATGATGAACGTCGTCGGAATGCCGCGCGCCCCGTAGCGAAACGACAGCTCCATCGAGCCGAGCACGACGGGATAGGCTATCGGTAGCTTTTCCAGAAATGGCGGAACGACTTCCTCGGCGTTTTGATCGACGGAAAGGCCGAGAAACTCGACGCCGCGATTTTTGTAAGCCTCATAGGCGGCGTTGAAATCCGGGATCTCGTGCCGGCACGGCCCGCACCACGTGGCCCACAGATTGAGCACGACGATTTTTTTGCCTTCGTAGCTGCGCAGGTTGATCTCTCGTCCGGCAACGTCGGGGAGCGTAAAATCCGGAAGCTTTTCCTCCTCTGCCACCGCGGTGGTGGAAATCGACGTGTTTTGTAGTTCTGCTTTTTTGTCGCCGGTGCAGCCGAGAACGAACCCTGCGGCGGCCGCCGCCAAAACCATTTGAGATTTAACGCTCAATATTTTCGTCATCTCCATGTCCTTGTCTCGTAAGGGGTCACTTTGCTAAACATTCGGGAATGGGTGGAAATTCCCGCGCTCAAAATTGCGATTCATCCACCCAATGGGTGATGCGCCATTTGCCGTCGCCCGGATGGCGCCGCATCGACAGCACGGCGAAGCCGATAATCGAAAAGCGAAAATCGAAGTTGCTCAATTTCAAATTAAAATCACGATACAGCAACGCCTGATCGTTTTCAATGAGAGAGTAACTGACGCTGCTGTCGGCCCACACCAAGTCGATGACGTCGAAAGCGTGCAACAGCCGGCCCGTGGTGCGCAAGTCGACCTCGCGCGTCCACGACACAAATTCTCCCGACGAGCCTTGCTCCGGATCGAAGTATTCAAAAACGAAGCTGCTGTCGAGCACGTCGGCGTAGAGCAGCGAGTCTCTGAAGGTATAGGCATACTTGAAATTTTGCAGCACCTCTTCGGGGGTTTTCTGCTGGGTAATGATGTCCGAGTTTCTCGAGCTTTTGTCGAGCGCCGGCGCAAAAGGATTGACGCAGCTCCAGAACGCGCAGCCGATGCCGCACATCGTCATCCAGCGGGGGCCGCGGCAGAGCCGGCGATTGCCGTTTTTGATGAAGCGTCTTGACATGTTCTTCATTAAACACTCGTCGTCGTCCGTTTCTTCCTTAATCCTAAATAACGAGGCGGCGCTGCGGCCTTCAACTGCTCCGCAAGTTATTCAATACGCCGGTTAAAATCAATGATCGATCGGCGCGGCTGCTCGAAAATGATTTAATGGCAAAGCCGGCCGCCGGGGCGCGCGTAAGCATAAAGAGACATACTATGGCGGCAAATCGAACCACGCGTCGTTTATTGATTACTTGCAGAAGTCCCTTATTGCAAATCGTTGCAATTTCTCCTATATTGCGCCGAGCTAAAAGAAGCCGGCTGGCGTCCAATCGCCAGGAGTTGTTCTGTTTAATCGTGAGGACGACGCGCCATGCGCGAAGAATTGCAACAAACACTTGAGGAACTGTCCCGCCGAGTGGTTTATCTGCGGGACAGTCTTTGAGGTCGCCAAAAAGTCAAAAGAGATCAACGATCTGGAGGCGATGACCACGGGCGCCAATTTTTGGAACGACAACGAGAAAGCCCAAGTGATCATGCGCGACATTGCCAGCCGCCGCCAATGGACGGAGGCGTGGAACAAACTCAATCGTCAGCGCGATGACGCGGCGGTAATGTTGGAGCTGGCGCAAGAAGCCAAAGACGATGCCACGTTTGCCGAGGCCGAAAACGATATCGGCATGCTGGAAAAGGCCGTGGCCGATCTCGAGACGCGCGCCATGCTCAGCGGGCCCGATGACGAGCGCAATGCTATCGTCACTATTCATCCCGGCGCCGGCGGCACCGAGAGCCAGGACTGGGCGCAAATGCTCTTTCGAATGTACATCCGCTGGATCGAGCGCCGGGGTTTCGAATATCAAGTCTTGGACTTGCAGGCCGGCGAAGAAGCCGGCATCAAGGACGCGACGATTGAAGTCCGCGGCCAATATGCCTATGGCTATCTTAAAGCCGAAGCCGGCGTGCATCGTCTGGTTCGTATTTCTCCCTTCGATTCCAACAGTCGCCGCCACACGTCCTTTGCCTCGGTGTTCGTTTCTCCGGAAATCGATGACGACGTCGAGATCAAGATTGAGGAAAAAGATCTGAAAATCGATACCTATCGCGCCAGCGGCGCCGGCGGCCAGCACGTGAACAAGACCAGCTCGGCGGTGCGCATGACCCACCTTCCCACCGGCATCGTGGTGCAGTGCCAAAATGAGCGCTCGCAACTCCGCAATCGCGACATGGCGATGAAAATTCTCATGGCCAGGCTGTATCAGTTGAAGCGCGATGAAGAAAAAGCCAAGCTTGGCGAGCTTGAAAAGAATAAGAAGGACATCGCCTGGGGCAGCCAGATTCGTTCCTATGTATTTCAGCCCTATACAATGGTGAAAGATCATCGCACGGGGGTTTCCACGAGCAACGTGCAAGCCGTCATGGATGGCGACCTCGACGAGTTTATCAAGGGCTTTTTGATGGGCAAGCAATACAAGAAAAAAGCCGGCGCCGAGACCCCCGAAGACGTGGAGATCGAAGAGTAATCATTGCCGGAGGCGGCCAATGGGTTCGATGCTGGAGTGCAAACTCAAGCTCGAGGGCAAGAGTTTCACTGGCACGGCGGCGCTGGAAACGGACTTTATCGCGTTCACCGGCGGCGCGCGGCTCAAGATTCCTTTTTCAACCATCCAGCGCGCGACCGTCGAGAACGAGGCATTGACTATCGTTTTCAATGATCGCGAGGCGGTTTTTGTGTTGGGCGCTGCCGCGGAAAAATGGCGGCAGAAAATTCTCCATCCGAAAAGCTTGCTCGACAAATTAGGTGTGAAAGCCGAGCACACGGTGGCGGTGTTGAGAGTCAACGATGATGAATTTCTCAGCGAGCTCAAGGCGCGCGGGGTGGCAATGCATCCCAAGCTCCAAGTAGACCTTGACATGATTTTTCTCGGCGCTGAGAAAGCCGAAGATTTGTCCGCTTTGGAAAAATGCAAAATGAAAATGAAGCGCGACGGCGCCATCTGGGTGGTGAATCCAAAAGGCGTAAAGATCATCACCGAAGCGCAGGTTTTGGCCGCGGGCAAGAAAGCCGGCTTGGTCGATGTCAAGGTCGTCAAGTTTTCCGAGACGCACACCGCGCATAAATTTGTGATTCCGAAAGCCATGAGATAAGATTCTCTCGCTGAAACTCGCTGAATTTATATCGCCGGTTATCACGGAAAGGCCACAAACAGGGCGCAGTAAATGGGTTTATTCGGCGAATGTCAGCGAAATAATATCCGGCGATACCCAGTGATTAAATGCATCAACCCCATGTGACTTCAGTTTGGATTTCGTTATTCCAGGGCACCGCCCGAAAAATTCTCGCCCCACGATTGCCGAAATAAACCTGGCGGCGATTGCAGAAAATATCCGGCGCCTCGTGTCGCGAGTTCATCCCGCCCGGATCATGGCGGTGGTCAAGGCCGACGCCTATGGTCATGGCGCGGTGGCAGTAGCCCAAAAGGTTTTGCAATGCGGCGCCACCCATCTGGGCGTGGCGTTGGTTGAGGAGGGCATCGAGCTTCGGCGCGCCAAGATAGAAGCGCCGATTCTTGTTTTTGGCGGGCTTTTTGAGCAACAGATCGACGATTTTCTCGCGCATGATTTGCAGATGACGTTGTACGATCTGCAACTTGCCGAAAAAATCTCGCAACGAGCCGTGGCTCTCGGTCGTCGCGCCGACGTTCATGTGAAGGTCGATACCGGCATGGGGCGGGTTGGCCTGGCCATGAGCGAAGCGGTCGAAATTTTTGCGAAGATGGCCGCCTTGCCGGGTTTGAATCTCGTGGGTTTATATACCCACTTCGCCACCTCGGACGAGCAGAACCATTCGTTCGCAACGACTCAATGGCGGCGTTTTCGCGAGATTGTATCGGCGATTGAAAATCGCAGTCTCCGGCCGCCGTTGGTCCATGCAGCGAACAGCGGCGCGATCCTCGGTTTGCCGGAAAGCTATTTTGACCTGGTGCGCCCGGGCGTGATGATGTATGGCTATTATCCATCACCGGAGGTCGCACGATCCATTCCGCTTGAGCCGGCGATGACCTTGCGCAGCGAGATTATTTTTGTTAAGCGCGTGCTGGCGGGTACGCCGATTAGCTACGGCAGGACATTTACGACCACACGCCCGGCGACCATCGCGACCGTACCGATGGGTTATGCGGACGGAATTTCGCGACGCTTGTCGAATAATTTTGAAGTTTTGGTACGCGGCCAGCGTTTCCCACTGGTGGGTCGAGTTTGCATGGATCAAATTATGATCGACCTCGGCGAGATGCCCGACGTTGCCGTTGGCGAGCCGGTGGTCTTGCTGGGGCGGCAGGGTGAAGCAGAGATTTCAATGGATGAATGGTGCCATCGCTTGGATACCATTCCCTACGAGGTGACCTGCGGAATATCGAAAAGGGTTGGAAGAATTTATGTCTGAAAAGTTGACTGGCGGCGTGTCGCGTGTTGAGCAACAGGGCTTGGAGACAAGAAGCGAGGTCAGCAAGATGCAGACTCATGTGATGGCATTGCAGTCTGTATTCCATTGAAAAAAGTAAATTTCATTTTCCGCCTTGGCCTGAATGATCGTTTACGCCATCGACATGTTTCAGAGCGAGGTCGAATTCTGAGGTTTGTTTTGCAATATGAAACGCGATGGCAAGGTCGTTGGCATCCCGTGGTTAGATACGACACTGCACATGGCTTTGCCCATCAGGATATTTTGCATCTGCGTGGGCGCGCGACTAAAACGAAATTATCAATTACTGATTTTAACAAGGCAATGACTTATGCCGACTATGATCTCAAAACGCAATGGCGGAGCTACAAAGCGCGTTTTCTCCAAGCGCTCCGCGGTACTCTCTGAAAACGAAGTGATCGCGCGAAATCTGGAATTCGCAACCGAGTTTTCTCGATATCTTTTGGAGCACCCCGCTTTTGCGGAAAGAATGCCGGCCAATGCTCAGATTTTCTTTATGCCCGAGAATGACCCGGCGCTCTGCGAAGCGAATCGCCGTCTTATAGAAATGGAAGAACGCCGCGGCAAATCCGCGTCGATAGTTGTCATTCGTTTCGACAAATTGGCGCCCGCCAAATCGCGCATTATTCGACCGCGGGTGGATAGGCAATTTATTACAACGATCAATCGCTAATTTTGCGTGATAACTTCGAAAGCACTCATGGAAAACTCATTGGACGATCTCAACACCGTGAGGCGCGCGCGGCGCGAGAAATTGGAGCAGATCAAAGCGCTCGGTATTCAACCGTACCCCCATCAATTTCAGCGCACGCATCAAGCGGCGGATATTAAAAAAGATTTTGATCGGTTTTTTGAAAAGAAAGTGTCGCTGGCCGGTCGATTGGTTGCCCTACGGCCGCACGGCAAGGCGAGCTTCGCGCATCTTGAAGATGCCAGCGACCGCCTTCAGATCTATATTAAGCTTGACATTGTCGGTGAAAAGGCTTATCAGCTTTTTGGGCTTCTCGATCTTGGTGACATCGTCGGCATCAACGGCACGGTTTTAAAAACTCGCACCGGTGAAATCACTGTGCAGGTAGAACAGCTCGCGCTGCTGTCGAAGACCCTGCGGCCATTGCCCATCGGCAAGGAGAAAATCGAGGAAGGCGAGCGCGAAGTTTATAATGCCTTTGCCGACAAGGAATTGCGCTACCGCCAGCGCTACGTCGATTTAGCCGTCAACCGCGACGTTCGGGAAGTTTTCCGCAAGCGCAGCCAGATTATCCAAAGCATGCGCGAGTATCTCTTGGGTTGCGGCTATCTTGAAGTGGAAACGCCGATCTTGCAACCACTTTATGGCGGCGCTTCGGCTCGGCCATTTACGACGCATCATAACACGCTGGACATGACGCTCTATCTGCGCATCGCCGATGAGCTTTATCTCAAACGCCTGATCGTCGGCGGCTATGACGGCGTGTTCGAGTTCGCCAAGGATTTTCGCAACGAAGGCATGGATCGTTTTCACAATCCCGAGTTCACTATGATGGAAGTGTACGTCGCTTACGAAGACTACAACTTTATGATGGCGCTCGTTGAAGAAATGTTCAGCAAGATTGCCAAAGATTTGACCGGCGGATATAAAATCACCTATCAGGGAAATGAAATCGACCTGACGCCGCCGTGGCCGCGCGTGCCGCTGCTCGATGCCATCGAGAAAGAGACTGGCCATAATCTCTTTGGAAAATCTTTGGACGAGCTGCGCGACATCGCCAAGAAGCTTCACGTCGAAGTCAGCCCGAGCATGGGATGGGGGAAGATCGTCGATGAAATTTTTGGCGCGAAGGTGGAGCCGAAACTCATTCAACCGATTTTCATGACCGACTATCCGGTGGAATTGTCGCCGCTGGCCAAGCGCCATCGCAGCAAAGCTGGTTTGGTCGAGCGCTTCGAGCCGTTCATCGGCAGCAAGGAGATGGGCAACGCTTTTTCCGAGCTGAATGATCCCATCGATCAGCGCGAGCGCTTCATCGAGCAGAAAAAACTTCTCGACGCCGGCGACGATGAAGCGCAGCAGCTTGATGAAGACTTCCTGCGTGCGCTCGAATATGGCATGCCGCCGACTGCGGGGCTGGGTGTTGGCATTGATAGACTTGTGATGCTGTTCACCGATCAACCGTCGATTCGCGACGTGTTATTTTTTCCGCAAATGCGACCGGAGCAGTATAGATAACCTCGACAGCATTCGTTTATCGCCGATACCCACTGATATTTATATCGCCGAGTATTCCTAAAATGCAAGAGACTGAAAGACGAACTGCTTCGATTTTAAGCAGCGAGTTTCGGTGATATGAAATTCAGTGAGTTTCAGTGATTTGATTTCTTGCGTAATTTCTCCTCGGAGCAAAGAGTGTCCTACGAATTTTTTGTCGCCCGGCGTTATCT
>Ga0247727_10017203_pt1 | contig 11544 bp, 12 predicted proteins | sample WisWelCaveWW1625_FD_202498 | JGI IMG/M metagenome (GOLD analysis project Ga0247727, IMG submission 202498) | Biofilm microbial communities from Wishing Well Cave, Virginia, United States - WW16-25 | ecosystem: Environmental > Aquatic > Deep subsurface > Groundwater > Cave microbial mat | place... | reverse complement strand
GCTCTCAGCGGAAAGCCACACTTCATCGGCATGAAAAGGTCTTCGTGCAAAAATATCCGTTGGGGCATTTTTAAAGCTACGCTGCCCGAAGGGCTTCATTGGTCAGCGTAGCTGACAAATGGCGTAGGCTCTTAAGAAGCAAGGATCACACTTTTGCTGGAATACTTATTTCCCAAAATCAATTCAGGTTGAAATATGCAAGAGCTCATTGCTTACCTCGAAGAAAATAAAAACCGTTTCCTCCTCGAGCTCAAAGAGTTCCTGGCCATTCCCAGCGTCAGCACCAAACCGGAAAATAAGCCGGAGATGCAGCGCTGCGCCGAATGGATCGCCCGGCATTTGACGGCGCTGCAAATGCAAAACACGCAAATTTATGAGACCGCCGGCCATCCGGTTGTTTACAGCGAATGGTTGGGAGATCATGCGAAGCCGACGGTTTTGCTTTATGGACACTACGATGTTCAACCCGCCGAGCCGCTCGAGCTTTGGACTTCGCCGGCTTTCGAGGCCACCATACGCGAGGGCAACCTTTATGGCCGCGGCGCCACGGACGATAAGGGGCAAGTATTTATTCATTTCAAAACGCTCGAGGCGCACTTAAAAACCTCGAAAAACCTGCCCATCAATCTGAAGTTGATCATCGAGGGCGAGGAAGAAATCGGCAGTCCGCATTTGCTGCCGTTCATTGAGAAAAATAAAGAGCTTCTCAAAGCCGATCTGGCGGTGATTTCGGACACGCCATTTTTTGCGAAAGGGGTTCCCTCGATCACTTACGGATTGCGCGGCATCGCGTACATGCAGCTCGAGGTCGTAGGGCCGAATCGCGATCTCCATTCCGGTTCGTATGGCGGCGCCGTGCATAATCCGATTCAAGCGCTTGCCGAGATCATTGCGCAACTACACGACAAGAATGGAAGAATAGCTATCCCGGGATTCTACGATGAGGTCCGGCGGCTCACCAAAAAAGAATGCGAGGCTTATCGAAAGCTGCCGTGGAGCGATGCGAAGTATGCAAAAGATCTTGGCTTGAGACAACTTTACGGTGAAAAGGGCTACACAACTTTGGAACGATTGTGGGCCAGGCCAACTCTGGATTGTCATGGCATCTGGGGTGGATATATCACAGAGGGAACAAAGACGGTGATTCCTTCTCTAGCCGCCGCGAAAATTTCAATGCGCCTCGTTCCCGATCAGCAACCCGATAAAATCGCTCAGCGGTTTGAAAAGTTTGTGAAAAAGATTTCTCCCAAGACCGTTCAGGCGCGTGTTCAATGTCTCAATCTTGTCGAGCCGGCGATGACTCCCATCGATAGTCCCGGAGTTAAAGCAGCACTGACGGCGCTGGAGAAGGGGTTCGGAAAAAAACCGTTGTACCAACGCGAAGGCGGCTCGATTCCGGTCGTCACCCACTTCAAAAAAATTTTAGGGCTGGATACCGTGCTGCTCGGTTTTGGCTTGCCGGATGAAAATGCGCATGCGCCGGACGAGTTTATCAGTCTGGAAAATTTCTTTGGCGGCATCAAGACCATATCTCATTTTTATAATGAGCTCGCCCGGCAAATAAACTGAACGTGAAGAGATTTAAATTGCATGTCTTCAATTCTACGTCATGAACTTCAAGGAGGAAAAAATGATCGGCTTCGCTTTATGGCCGCTGGTGGCGCTGGCGTCAATCTCACCGCTACAGACAAGCGCCGCTTCTGCTTCGACCGAAACCTTGAATTACGCGGCGATAGCAGCAAGAATCATCGATGCGCTCAAATTACGCGAAGGCGAACGTGTGTTGATTCGTTACGATCCCGAATATTTTAATGAATTGATTGGACCGTTACGCCGTCAGATTCGCGCGCGAGGAGCGATTGACCTGGGTGCGCTCGAGTACGTTGAGAGCGCGGCAATCCGTGATACGACGTCTGCCGGCGAAGCCAAACGAGCGGCGTTATTTGAAGCGCAATCACGAGCCTTCGCGCAGCTGTTGGAAGCGGTGGAGGTTTATTTGTGGCTGCCTTTGCGCGCGGGTTGGCGCGAGCTTCCCGCGGCCGAATCGCACGCGCTGCAACGTTGGCTGGACCAGGGCGGCGCGCGCCGTCAAATTCATTTTCATTGGTCCGCCGGCAGTGTGCTGGCAGACGGATTGGCCGGCGAGCACGTGGCGGCGTTTGATTCGGTCTATCAAGAGGCGCTCGACATCGATTACGCGGCGCTTTCAACGGCGCAGGATCGCGCCATCACTTTGCTTCGTTCCGGCACGGTGCGCGTGCGGACGCCAATGGGAACCGATTTGAGCTTTCGCACCGGCAATCGTCCGTTCAACAAGCAGAACGGCGAGGCTTCGCCGGAACGCGCACAGGTTGCGGTGGTGCGCCTTGATCGCGAGATCGAATTGCCGGCCGGCGTGCTTCGCGTTGCGCCGCTGGAAGAAACCGTCAATGGCCGCATCGTCATTCCCACGGCTCGCTTTGGCGATAAAGTGGCGCGCCAGCTCAAACTCGAAATCAACCGTGGCCGTGTGGTGCGTCTCGCTGCGGATGAAAATCTCGACGCCGTTGAGGCGGCGCTCAACACCGGTGGCGAGGCGGCGCGTCGTTTCCGGGAGCTCGGCATCGGCTTCAATCCCAGGCTCCATACGACTTCTCACACTGCGCTGCTTCCTTATTACGGTTACGGCGCCGGCGTGATCCGGTTGAGTCTGGGTGACAATCGAGAGCTCGGCGGGACAGTGGCTGGTGATTTCGTGCGCTGGTTCTTCTTCCCGGACGCGACAGTCGAGGTGGATGGCCGCATATTGGTGCGTGAGGGAAAACTCGTTGACGGCGCGCGCTGAATCCATTTTTTCTTTTGAGCCAAAATGATTTTAATTCCGAAACGGAGGCGTATGTCGATGAATAAGATGATAGAGCTCCGCTCCTATAACCTAAAATCTGGAACAAGGCGCGAGTTCCTAAGACTGATGGCTGAAGAAGCTATGCCGATGCTGCAGCGATGGGGTGTCGAGGTCGTGCGCTTTGGCCCGTCCCTGCATGATGAAGATTCGTGTTACCTCATTCGTGCTTACGACGGGCTGAAAGAGCGTCAGGAAAGTCAGGACGCTTTCTATGGCAGTGATGAATGGAAGATGGGCCCCAGAGAAGCGATTGTAGCTCTGATTGATAACTACACCTCGGTAGTGATCGAAATGGATGAAAGGACGCTGGATGGGCTCAGAGCACGCGACCCTATCATTTGATTTCAGCAAGCCATATCTTGATCTCCAACTGGCGATTGTCGTCAGGAATAAGAGCTCGATCAACGCATGGCAAGACCTCCACAACAAAATCGTCGGCGTGCGGGTCGCAACCAGTCAGGAAGATTTTCTCAGACCTTATATGGAATGATGTTCAAAAAGGGAAACCATGAACTATGTCGCGCGATCAACAATGCGTTAACGGAAACACAGGCAGACGGCGCTTATGCAGAGTTTTATAAGAAGTGGTTCGGTGAAAACATTACAAGTTGACTGAGCATTCGCAATGATAACTTTTCCGCAACGCCAATGGCCAGGCCTCGTCATGGCCTTCACCTCCGCCCTGCTTTACAGCACGCTGGGGATTTTTGTGAAATTGGCTTATCAGTATGATTTGTCCGTCACCACCATTGTGGCGCTGAGGATGGTTTTGGGTTCGATTTTTCTGTGGCTCGCTTTGCTGCTCAACCGACGCGAGCGCCGAAATTGGAAAGTTGCCTCGTGGGATTGGCCGGTGTGGCTTGGCGGCATGGTGCTCACGTATGGGATGTCCGAGCTCGCTTATTTTATGGGGCTGCAGTTGATGCCGGCCGGCGTTGCGATCTTTCTGGTCTATCTCTATCCGGTGCTCGTCGTGCTCATCGCTTACCTGCTTTATCGCGAGCGCCCAACGCAACGCAAACTCAGCGTCGCGCTCATCTGTTTTTTGGGATGCGCTATTCTCTCGTTCAATCCCAACGGTCAAATGAGCTTTTCCCCGGTGGGAATTTTCTTCATTCTGCTCTCTGCTTTTTGCATCGCCCTGTACACCGCCTACAGCCAACGGCTGCTGCAAAATATTCGCCTTTAGTGGTCTCGGCGTGGACCTTGTCGCCGGTTGGAATCGTCTTCGTATTGATCGATTGGCGTAATCTTCCCAACTATATCGCGTTTCCTGTCGAAGCCTGGTTGATCATGTTGGGCATGGCAATTTTCGCGACGTTTATTTCGCTCCTGCTTTTTTTGGCGCAGTGTCGCGCCTCGGCGCCACGCACACGACTCTCGTGAGCACGATCGAGCCCGTCTCAACCGCATCATTGGCCGCCTGGATTCTTTCCGAGCGCATGACGCTGTGGCAAATGTTTGGCGCCGCGATAATTTTAGGCGGGCTGATTCTTTTAGAATGGCCGGCAAAACGAAGCAGGAATTGATTTGCCGGAATACGGCCACCCGCATGAGCAATGGACGAATTTGATCGAGGGGCAACTGGAATTTCACATTGGCGGAGAGAGGAAAATTATGTCTCCCGGAATGACCGCGTTTATTCCTTCCCATGTTCCGCATTCAGCCAAGGCCATTACGAAATGCAAAGTGATCGATTGCTTTTTGCCGGTTCGGGAGGACTTTGTGAAAAAGGAATATGAACAACGAACAAAGTAATTGTCATTTGCGCTTGCCGCGCGATGAAATGCGCGCCCTGGGCTATCGCGTCATTGATATTTTAGTCGAGCACTTTGGCGAGCTGCCTCAAAAACCGGTGACGCGGATAGCCGAGCGCGCCGAGATGGAGAGGCAGTTGTGCGAGCCGTTGCCGGATGAAGCGCGTGAGGTCATGTCGGTTCTCAGCCAACTGCAGGCGGAGGTCTTCAGCCATATCATGCACGTAGATCCTCCTCGCTTCTTTGCTTTTGTGCCGAGTCCCAGCAACTTCGTCAGCGTCATGGCCGAGGCTTTGGCCTCCGGCTTCAACGTTTTTGCCGGAACGTGGTTGGAAGGTTCCGGCCCGGCAGAAATCGAGCTGGTCACTATTGATTGGCTGCGACAGTTGTATGACTTGCCGGATACCGCAGGAGGATTATTCGTGAGCGGCGGCTCGATGGCGAATATCACCGCGCTCACCGTGGCGCGGCAGATTAATCTCAATAACCGCAGCGACGGCGCCGTGGTTTACGGCTCGGATCAGACGCATTCGAGCATCGAGCGCGGGTTGAAGGTGTTGGGGTTTCAGCCTTCACAACTTCGCAAGCTGCCCTCGGATGATCGCTTTCGTTATGAGATCGGTTGCGTGCTGGTGCGCGAGAATCGTTGGTTGAAAGAAACTTTTCACATCTTGCCGGAATATTTGAAAGAGATCAATCGCGCCGAGGAAGAGGTCAACTTCTGTGATTATGGCATCCAGTTGACGCGCGGCTTTCGCGCGCTCAAGCTTTGGATGTCCCTGAAAGTTTTCGGGCGCAAGGCTTTCGCCGCAGCCGTGAGTCGGGGCTTTGAGCTGGCGGAGTTCGCCGAGAATTTATTGCGGCAGTTGCCAAACTGGAGCATCGTCACGCCCGCGCAAATGGGAATCGTAACTTTCCGCTATGTGCCGGAAGGGGCTTCAGCATCGGAAGTGAGCCGGTTGAACGAGCGGCTCGTTGCCGAAATGATTCGTGACGGATTTGCCATGTTGAGCTCGACGACATTGAGAGGCGAGAGCGTGCTCCGGCTCTGTCCGATAAACCCTCGCACGACAGAGGCGGACCTGCAAGAAACCATCAATCGACTGGATCGCTTCGCGAGCACAATTCGGAAAGGTGAGTCATTATGAAGTCATGGAATGAGAATCAATTTCACGAAGGAATCGCATGAGCACAAGCCTCTCCCAACTTCCGAAAGATCTGCTCGTGCCCGTTGATGACGGCGCGGCTGCTCATCTCGAAGGCCAAAGCCTACCCGATCTCGCACTGCCTAGCACTGATGGCGCGACCGTCAACCTCGCCAGCTTAGGCGGTCGCTGGGTCATCTACATCTATCCTATGACCGGGCGTCCGGGGATTCCGTTGCCGGACGGCTGGGACGGCATCCCGGGCGCGCGTGGCTGTACACCGCAGTCGTGCAGCTTCCGCGATCATTACGCTGAACTGAAGTCGCTGAACACCGGCGTTTTCGGGTTGAGTGCTCAGACGACTGAGTATCAACGCGAGGCGCGAGAAAGACTGCATCTGTCCTTTCATCTATTGAGCGACAGCTCGTTGCGGCTGAAGCAGACGCTACGATTACCCACATTTACTGTTGCTGGGATGGAGTTGTTCAAACGGCTGACTCTGATCGCCGAAAGCGGGCGAATCGAGAAAGTCTTCTATCCCGTTTTCCCGCCAGATCGAAACGCCGGCGAGGTTCTCGCGTGGTTGCGAAAAGATCCCCATGCAAAATGATTTGACGGCATAATGATTAGACTGGAAGCCTAAAACTATTATGAAACTCCTCGCCAATCTCTTAGTCGGTTTGGCGGCATTGAGTCACGCCGGATTTCTCGTTCTCGAGATGTTCTTTCTTTTTAGCATGATGCTGCTTTGCTCTCATCTCGCGCATGCGCTGCCCCTTGCGCCGAAACCGCTCCGGCTGGCGATTGCCGGACTGACGCATACGCATGTGCATTGGATTCTCGGCCGTCCCGAGCGCGGCGACATTGAAATCCTCGGCATTCAGGAGCCGTACCGAAAGCTCGCGGAACGTTACGCGAAACAGTATGGCTTGCGTGAAGAGCTTTTCTTCACGGACTTGGAGCAGATGCTGGAAACAGTCAAGCCCGCGGCAGTCACGGCGTTTGGCACGACCTTCGATCATCTGAAAGTCGTCCAGGCCTGCGCGCCGCGCGGCATTCACGTCATGGTGGAAAAGCCGCTGGCCGTCAATCTCGAACAGGCTTTGGCCATCGAAGCGCTCGCAAATAAGCACGCGATCTACGTTCTCACAAATTATGAAACGACTTGGTATTCGAGCACTCAGGCTCTGGATGATTTGATTCTTCAGCAACAACTCATCGGGCCGATCCGAAAAATCGTGGTTCACGACGGGCATCAAGGGCCAAAAGAGATTGGCGTGAACGAGGAGTTTCTGGAGTGGCTGATCGATCCGGTTCGCAACGGCGGCGGCGCGCTCATGGATTTCGGATGTTACGGCGCAAATCTCGCGACCTGGCTCATGCGAGGCCTCGGGCCGCAAACCGTGACGGCCATCACACAGCAGATCAAGCCGGAAATTTATTCGGCGGTGGAAGATGAGGCGACGATCATTATCACTTATCCGAAGGCCCAGGCCATCATTCAGGCTTCGTGGAACTGGCCCTTCAATCGCAAGGATATCGAAGTGTATGGCCGAACCGGATACGTCCACGCGCCGGACGGACAGAGCCTGCGTGTTCGTAAAGAGAATGAGACGCGGGAACAGTTGCAAGCGCTGGCGCAAAGAAGCGCTCCGACGGATGATCCCTTTGCCTACCTGGCTGCGGTGGTTCACGGTGAAATCAAAGTTGCCGACGGCGACTTGTCTTCTTTGGGTAACAATGTTATGGTGATGAGAATCCTCGAAGCGGCAAAGCAGTCCGCAGCAACCGGCAAGACCGTAAAGTTGGCGCCTCGCTAACCGGAACAATTCATGGCCACCAGGTTAAAACTTTGGCAGGATGGTTTATCGGCTAAAAAACGCAAAGTATTTGTGACGCTTGGATTGGGGAACGTTAAAATCCTTCTTGCGAGCGGCAATATGATTTTGATGCGTTGCAAACGAGCGAAAGCACGCTTGTCAAAAAAATCGGTGTGCCGCGTCGAATCCGCACCTTCGAAGTCCATGCGATCAATGCCGTTGAACACAAAGTTATTGCTTTGCTTGATCGGGGCTTTTCAGCAAAGCGGTCTATGTTGAAAACTCTTCTAATCTGCGGATCGTAATACCTCGCCCCGAAATAATCCCAATTCACGCCGAATTCATCATCGCGTTCCTTGCCGGTAAACCTATTTCTCGTCGTGACCGGCAACACAGAGTTTGCCAAACTCCGGCCTGCGAGAATATACCCCCACGGATCGTAATCATCATACCCACGCACGGGCGCGCCAACGGTGTCTTGCACCGTTGCACGAATGCTGCCCAAATGATCCATGAGAAAGTAAACCGTCTTCGCTTGCTGCGAATAAATGATCTCCAGTTTGGGCTGCTTTGTCGGATCGACAGTATATTCCGATGAATAAAACCGCAGGTCATATCCATCCGTCGCTTCGTTCGTCGCCCAAAGAACGACGCCATAATTTGAAGCCGGGAGATTCACCCACTTCTGTGTGAGCGCAGTCAAATCCCAAACTTTCTATGTGCCAGTCTGCCCCGTTTGAAACAGCATCGTGCTTTCATAGCCGGATTTCGCATCGACGTCGTTCAAGCCCACATATTGCACGTTCCAAGGCGTGCTCGTTAAACGATTGTCGCGTGTGGCTTGCGCTTCATTCCAATTCACGAGCACTTGATGCGCTTGCACCCAACGATCCACCCAACTGCCGCCGGTGCCACTGTTCGCCGTGTAGTAGTACAGTTTCATCTGTGCATTCAACACCGTCGCGCTGGGGGTAACGCCGGAGGTGGTGAATTTAATGAGCGTGCGCTTCTTGTTCGTGCCTGCGTGTCCCTTCTCAAAATTCCCATTGTACTTTTAAACATTCATAATGACGATTAAGAGGGCTAGCAGGAACAAAGAGAAATAAAAAGTACGAAAAGTCACCAAGTACCATTTTATATATTTTTTCGCTGTCAAATCGTGTAACTCGGAATTTTTGTATTGCTGTATGACCTTGCGAATCTTTGGCATTTTCGAAGTTGAAAAAGTTGTTACCGTGCATCCTGAAAGGTACAAGCTGCACTTAAACAACAAATAATTTGATACGCCAAGCGCAACGATCATGATAATCGCAAGAGTTGAACCTAGATTTTCCAACATATCGTTTTCATTTTTGAGCCTTATTCTTTCTCTTCTTCGCTTTCTTTTCGCTTACGTTCCTCTTCCTCTCGTTGTCTAATGGCTTCTTGTAGCTGTTGCACTAAAGCAACCGCTTCATCCTCTTTCAAGTTGAGCTTTCTCGCTATCTGTTTAATGGTTTTATCGGCTCCCTCCAAAATTTCGCTTACAGTTGTGGTGCTCAAAAATTGCGTGAGTGAACCTTCGGCGAATGCTCCGATGCCGATGCCAGCACCGGTATAGGGTATGCCTCCAAATGTCAAACCTAATCTGAAATCATCAATACCACCTTGTTCATTGGTCTGAAGTGAAACATTGCTTTCCGCTTCAAGAAAATCTACTCCTAAACCAGCAAAAGCTCCGAGTGCTCCTCCGACGCCATTAATTTCGTCTATTGTTTGAGCAAACGGAAAAGCAGAAACGCTTAATCCAGCACCTACGCCTATTCCACCGCCCAGCCCAGCCGTTACAGTCCGAAATAATCCCACGTTACCTTTCAAATCGACGGCTACTCCGTATGCAATTGAAAAGGTACCTCCCGCTAATATGCGGGCAGAAGCTTGGGCTGTTATAACAACGTTCCCGTGCGGATCGATTAAAACAACGGGATTATCAAGCGCGTAAGCATATGGAGAAAAATAGAAATCGCGGACATTTACCAACTGATTTGGTTCTAGGGAATTTCTTAAAGGATCAACACTCATCCATCTCCCAATCTGCGCATCATAATACCTCGCCCCAAAGTAATCCCAATTCACGCTGAACTCATCATCGCGCTCTTTGCCAGTAAACCGATTTCTCGTCGCAACCGGCAGCACTGAGCTCGCCAAGCTTCTGCCTGCAAGAATGTAGCCCCAGGGATCGTAGTCGTCATAGCCTCGCACTGGCGCACCGGTGGTGTCTTGCACCGTCGCGCGAATTGAGCCGAGGTGATCTTTGAGAAAGTAAACAGTCTTCGCTTGCTGCGAATAGATGATCTCCAGTTTGGGCACTTTTGTCGGATCGACAGTGTATTCCGAAGAATAAAAACGCAGATCGTAGCCGTCTGTTGCTTCATTCGTCGCCCACAAAACGACACCGTAATTCGAAGCCGAGAGATTCACCCATTTTTGCGTAAGCGCCGTCAAATCCCAAATCTTCCACGTGCCGGTTTGGCCGGTTTGAAACAGCATCGTACTCTCATAGCCGGACTTGGCATCAATGTCGTTCAAGCCGACATATTGCACGTTCCAGGGCGTGCTCGTTAAACGGTTGTCGCGTGTGGCTTGCGCTTCGTTCCAGTTCACGAGCACTTGATGCGCTTGCACCCAACGATCCACCCAACTGCCGCCGCTTCCGCCGTTCGCGGTGTAGTAGTACAGTTTCATCTGTGCATTCAACACCGTCGCGCTGGGGGTAACGCCGGAGGTGGTGAATTTAATGAGCGTGCGTTTCTTGGCAAAGCCTGCGGCTTTGCCAATGAGAAACTGCGTGCTGCTGCCGTTGTTCAAAGTGCCTTCTAGCCAAACATCATCGCTCGCTGAAGCCGTGGTCGTCGGGTCAATGACCAGCGTACCTTTTGGTGCCGCCTCAAGCCACGTATACGGCACACCGACGAGCACATAATCTTTGCCTCGTTGTGACGAAAACACGCGCGTGACATTGATACGATTGGCGCTGTCGGCAACGGCGTAGGCATTGTCTTGGGGAAAGAAGAAGTGCAACGTCGAATCCGCATTTTCGAAGTCGATGCGATCAACGCCGTTGAACGCGAAGTTGTTGCCTTGCTTGATTGGCGTTCTGCCATTTCCCACACGCGCGAAGACTTGCAGATTCGCAAGCGTGAGCATGAACTAGGTTTCGAGCATCAAGTAGGCGTCATTACGAGAGACGCCAAACTTGGAAGGATCGGGCAGCGAGTCGCGCCCTGATTGAGAAAGAACAAGCTCTTCTTTTAAACGCGTGTTGCCGCAGGTGTAGTTTAAATCGATGCCGTTGAAAATCGAAAATCTGCGATGAACAGTTACACCAGCTAACGTTTGTATTCAACCCTTGAATATCTCTGTATGTTTTTTTTATCTAACAGGTTTTTAAAAATCAAGGTGTCACTTTTAAGCTCCAATATCGTGTTATGGGATATGTTACCATTGGCATCTCGAAGAATCAAATCGTTCAATTTGACTTCGTAGATAAATCGATATAAAGTATCTATGTGACTGTCAAATACAGCGATAGAATCTTTATCAAAATATAGTTTATTGTACAAATCCCATTGATTCAAATACCACGAACCTGCAATCTTATCAGCTTGAATTTTTTCCGTTTTTTCTGCATGGGTGCAGCTAATAAGCTCGTACCCAACGCAGATACTCAATAACGCAAATAGGAAGGTAGACAGCATGCTTGATTCCTTTCAAAGATATTCCAAGTGATCTCTTACGATCTGATTAGTGAACTCTAACGGCGCCACTACAACTATTTAGTGTCCGTCCGAAATCAGGAATCACATACAGGATTCAGGCTTTTTATTCAGAGCAGAATTTTGTTTTCAAGCGCGGAGGAAATTTAGAACAATCTCCAAGCCCGTTCGTCTCATGATGAA
>Ga0247727_10017202_pt1 | contig 11545 bp, 9 predicted proteins | sample WisWelCaveWW1625_FD_202498 | JGI IMG/M metagenome (GOLD analysis project Ga0247727, IMG submission 202498) | Biofilm microbial communities from Wishing Well Cave, Virginia, United States - WW16-25 | ecosystem: Environmental > Aquatic > Deep subsurface > Groundwater > Cave microbial mat | place... | reverse complement strand
GCCGTTGTCGTGCTCGTCGCCATCACGATCGTCGGCCTCGCGCTCGATATCCTTCCCGGCTCCGTTGCTTGGCCACTCTTCGGAGCCGTCGTGCTCGCGCTCCCGGTAACCTACCTCGTCCTATTGAGGCGCTCACCGGTTGGGACACTGGGGTACGCTCTGATGGGGTTAAGAGTCGTCGACTTGCAGGGGGAGCGGCCCTCGCTCCTCGTCATGACTTACCGGTTCTCGCTGGCTGCCCTTTTTCTCATTCTCGCTTTCGGCGCTGCGCTCCCCTTGTCCATCCTAGACTTCGCGTGGAGTTGCGGCGATCCGTTCAGACAGACTCTTCACGACAAACTCGCGGGCACCTACGTCATTCGGAAACAGGCTCAGCCCGCCGGTCGGGGCGCGGTAGGCGTCGTCGCTTGCGGCATCATGGGATACTTCCTTCTCTTTCGAGAAGTCGCTCGTCAGACTACCGCTCCACGCTGAGACGCCGGGGCTAGCGGCGACCCAATCTCACCCCTGCCCTCACCGCGATTCTGAAATGGTAGCTCATTCACTGGGCCTCGCCTGGGCTCGGCCGCTGCCCGCCTCCGCTCTTCGAGCTTCGGCGAGGCCAAGCCGAAGCCTTGGCGAAGGCTGGCGCTCGGGCTGAGGGCTCTTACCGCAGGTCGAACGTGGACAGATCCGGCACGACGTCTTTCTTACGCTCCGCCTCGAACTCGTAAACGACCTTCCCGAGCTCGGCAAAGAAGGGAAGGCCAACCGTTTCGTATTCGTACTTGCCGTCGTTCAAGATCCCGTCTCGGTTCACGTATATGACCGCTGAGAGAAAGAACTCGATCTTCCGGTCGAGATCGACGATGAACGCGGTCTCGCTGACGAAACCGTACGACCTCCCGACTACGTTGAAGACGCGCAAGCGGTCATTGTCGATTCTCTCGACCGCGCCGCCATAGATCAAGTACTTCTTCACACTGTCGGGCGGCGCCTTTCGACCGGGCGGAAGGTACGGCGCCTCGCGTGGATACCGGGAGAGGTTTCGAAGAAGAAGCGTGTAATCGTCCGGGTGGAACCGAAATCTCTCCGACTCCGACACGGACTCTGGAAAGAGCACCCTTTGCAGCATCGCGTGAGCGTCCTCGAGAGGGAAGAAGTTCGATCGAGTGAAGTCCTTCGGTTTTCGAACGACCCTTCCCCGGGGCCCGACGTAAGCCGTTCCCCACGAGACCCGCCCCAGAGGATGGGGGTACACGATCGCGCTCTGCGCCGCCGCCTGGCGATGGAGGACTTCGCCGGTGGCGCTGGAAAAGAAAACGGGATTCGTTCGCCGGTTCGCCGTTCCATCGCACCGCGAGTCGAACCGATCCACGATGCGCACGTCCGGGTAACCGAGCTCGCCCAGCCGATCGTGAACGTGCCTTTGGCCGAGAAACTCGTAGAGGCGGTTGTAAGCCTCGTTGTCACTCGTGAGCAGCATACGCTCCACGTAGTGTCCGACGCTCGGGAAACCGGTTTCGGACGTGCCGTCGCGGTCAACGGAGGTCTGGCAGGGCCCGCCGGCTTCGGTCGTCATCCGCGTCGCCTGGCCGACTCCGCGAATGCCGAGATCGTTCAGCTTCTCGAGGGCCAGTGCCGCGACGGTGAGCTTGACGAGACTCGCCGGATGGAAGAACCGGCGGCGCGAAACGCGGTAGGCGAACGTCGTGAAGGTCGGTTGGTTGGCTCTGTCTCGGTCGATTTGCGTGTAGAGGATTTGAACGCCGTACCGATCGGGATGCACGAGCACCTCGGCGAAACGGGAGCGGTTCTCCTCGAGCAGGCGATCGAGGGCGTTCGGTGCGGCGCCACTCGGGTGGAAGAAAACGCCGGCCCAAAGGAGAACGGCCCAGGCGCCCTGGCCCCCGAAGCCTTGGCGAAGGGGGCCCATCGGACTAAGGCCTGCGCCGTGTCGCAAGCATCAAGTTCGAGTGGTTGAGACGATACTGGTAGCCGATCCCGAACGTGAGCGGAACGTTGCCGCCGGCGTAAGCAAGGCGCAAGTCATCTTGATAAAAAGCCGTGAAGAGAGCGACCGGTCTATCGTAACTCCCGTAGAGCTTGACCTTCCACACGTCGCGCGAGAACGCGCGGTAGGGAATCCCGGAGTCGTCCTGGAGGAGCAAGCGGCTCTGAGCGAGGACGGCCTCGCGTACGGTCGAAAAATAGGGCTTGTGCATGAGGTAGGTCGCCGCTTTGACGTAGGTCGTCATTGGCCCGAGATTCTCGAGGTACCGGCGGAAGCCCGGGCTCGTCTTGAGAGTCGAGTCGGACAAGTTCACGGAGAAATAAAGGAGGGTCTTTTCCTGTCCCCCGGGCGCGACGAAGGAAAACTCGATACCGCGACTGAGCGCGCGGTCGCGCTCGATCGGCCGCGAGAGAACGACCAGTCCCTCCGGATCCAGCATGATGGGCCTGACGTTCGTGACCCGGTTCCCGGTTCGCGCGAGGAACAAGAGCAGGACGTGTGTCGTTCCGTCGAGCCTTCCCGTCTTCAGATCCGAAGTCAAGTCGTTCGTCCGAAAAAAACTGAAGGTCATGACCGCGTTCAGCGATCGCCCGAGCGATCGCAGGTAATCGCGGAGGGTCGGCGCCGCGCCCACGTCGGTCAGCTCGGGAAAGCTACCCGCGGGCTCGAGGCCGACGAGGACGTACCGCTCGGCGTGAGGGAAAAACGAATAGGCGTTCACGAAGTCGGGTCCGGCGAAGGGATAGAAGACCGTTTTCACTTCCCCGTCGAGCGCGGCCAGCTCGGTGTCACGCCACGATTTGATCTTATCGAGCGAGCCCTTTTGATACGCTTGCCACCGTTGATCGAACGCCTCTGAAAAGTGCGTCCAGTCCGCGCTCTCGAGGAGAGTCCGGTGGACGGTGCTTCCCTTTTCGGGTGGGAGTCCGGCGACGAAGCGAGCTACGTCGTTGAAGTGGCTTCTTCCGCGCGCGGGATTGTTCGGCGTCTCGGCGAGGAGGGCCCCCGAAAGGAACAGGATTCCCAAGACCCCCGCCGCAGGACGCATCACAAAAGCGTGGCACGCGCCTCGGCCGATTTCAAACGGCTGACGAACTGTCTACGAACGCCACGTCCTTGTGGCTGTCGTCTGCCGCCGAGCGCCGTTTTCGACGAGCCGTCTCCGGACGAAGGCCTCGGCCGCGTCGAGAGCGCCCTTAGGAAAGAGCGCTTGAAACTCGAGTCGCCCCAAGGAAGCATGGGAGACGACCGTTGCCGTCCAACCGTAACCGGCCTGAACCGCGACGAGCGTGACGCTGCCGCCCGCGACCTCGATCGTCCGCTTCACCGTCGTCCGGTCGTCCCCAAGCACGTCACTTCCATCTTCCCTCGAAAGATCCTTCTTGGTCGTAACCGCCATTTGGAACCCCCGCGCTCAAGTTGGTTGCAAGGGTCGTTCCCACGGGGAAACCGTGATCGAGATCGCGATCCGGGGCGCGCTCACATCCGAGTCGTGATCGTGCTTACGACGCGAGAGTGACGGGGCCCACGTTCAAGGGATCGGACGCTTTACCCACGCGTAGAAAAGATCCCGCACGAAGCCGATTTTTGTCGGGGGCGCTTCCACCTCGATCTGGACGAGACCGCCTTCGACTCGCACGAAGGCGCCTTCGATGGAAAGCGGCATGCCGAGCTTTTGCGTAGAGAACGTGTAGCGCGTTTGTCCCTCGGCGCTCTCTCGAGAGAGGCACGCCGCCGCGGCTTCCTCGGCCGTAAGCGGCGCTTCTCGCCACCACGCCGAGCGCGCGAAGACCGTAACGTCGCCCTCGGGTGAAGAAGACAGGACGGCGTCGGGCGGCGGTAGTGAAGCGCACGGCACCGGTGGGACGCCGTCTTGGACCCAGCCGACCGGCATTCCCAAACCGGGCTCGGATGGCGATCGTATGAAGACCGGCGGAACGACCGACGCGAGCTCTCGGGTCAACAGTCGATCGACCTCCAGGCCTTCGAGGGACTTGCGCAGCACGCTTCGGTTGTAGGCCACTTGTGCCGCCGGTCCCACGAAACGAGCGAGGATTTTTTCCTTTCCGAGATCCACGAGAAGGTACTCGAGCGCGCGCCCCTCGCGGCCTTTGGCGTCGGTACCGACGGCCGAGCCGGCAGCAGTCCGGACTCCACCGTTTAGTTGGCGTGTCTTGGGTGCCGCGCTCGCCACGAAGTCGTCGCTCGCCTGGCCCGACGTGAGAAGCCGCTCTAGGTCCGGGAGGCCCATCGCCGTCACCACCCGGTCAATAGTAAGTCCTATCTCCCCGGGCACGCTCTCGGACTGGACGCGCAGCCGCGAGGGAGAGCGATCTTCAATCCCGTCCGGAAGCGGCATTCTCAGGCCCTTGCCTTCGAAAGACTGGACCGCTCCGAGCCGCATCCGGCGTACACCCAGAAGCGCCGCCACTCCACTCGATTCGAGGAAGTCCTTCGCGAGGTTGATGGGAATGGCGTAGCCGACGCCGGGCCCGCGCGTGAGCTTCATGCGAATCACGCCAACCACGTAGCCGTCGGCGTCGAGCATGGGCCCGCCGCTACTCCCCGGGTTGACCGTGGCGTCCGTTTGAAGGTAGCGCGCGTCGCCGTCTTCCCCCGCGCGAAGCGCCGCCAGGGAGCCCCGGCTTACCGTGACCTGCGGGACGATGTCCCGTGCGACGGCCCGTCCGACCTCCACGTCGCGCCCGAAGGGATAACCGCGCACTTCGGTCGATGCGCCGGGCTCGACGGCATCGGAATCACCGAGTGGAAGAAACGAGTGATCGACTCCCCCGATGGACAGGAGGGCGAGATCGAGATCGGGCGATGTAGCGTCGACGGCAGCGGCGTAGCGAGCACCCGATGGAAGGATCACCTCGACTCGCTCGGCCTGGAGATTGACCTTGACGTCGCGGCCGTCCACCTGGACCGAGAAGTCCTCTCCACTAATCACGTGGTGATTCGTGAGCACGTGACCGAAGGGCGAGATGACGAACCCGCTTCCGGTACCAAGCTCCACCTCCCGACGTTCGACGGACTCCTTCCACGGTTGATCCACTTCGACGTGAATCTTACCGATCACGCGAATGAAGACCGTGGCGTCGCCGCTACGAGGTTGGCCGGACGCTGCGAAAGGACCAAGCGCGACGGATAACGCCGCTGCGAGCACGATCCTTCGGATGACGGCCATCGGTCGCGTAAGCTATTGGGAAGGTGGCGAGGCGTGCGAACCGGCAATCGTTTTGAGCCGCGCCTGAATCTCCTCCTCCGAGATGAACCGACCCCGCACCATGACGCCTGCGCGCCGCGCCACGTTGCCGACGTCTTCGAGGGGGTTGGCTTGGATCAGTAAGAGATCGGCGCGCCGGCCGGGTGCAATGGTCCCAAACTCTCTCGAAGCGCTTACGTACTCGGCAACCACACGCGTGCCCGAGGCAATGACCTCGTACGGAGTCATTCCCGCCGCGACGTACGACTTCATCTCGCGATGGATCGAGAAGCCGGGCACGCTGAAGATTTGAGGCGAATCCGTTCCAAGAAGAATGCGAACGCCGCCCTTGTAGAGCGCAGTCAGGATCCGCGTCCGGAGCGCGGCAGCACGGCGGCCCGACTCGACGCCCGCGGTCTTGATGCGATCGTCCACGGCTTGGGTCCAGCGTTCGACCACGTCCGCCATCTTAACGCCGCCTGGCGCCAGCCGCGAGCGCCTTCCGAGCCGACTCGAGGGCGGCGCCGTACGAAAGGCGACACGCGGACGTCCCTGGTGCACCCTCGTAGCCACCGTAAACGGCGTGCCCCGCACGCATCCAAAAACAATCGACTCCCGTGAGCCCCGCCGCGCGCAGCCACTGAAGCTGGTCGAAAAGAGCGGAGGGCCGATCGGCGGCGTCCGGATAGAGGTAGTAGTTCCATTCGGCCGTCTGAAAGCGCTTGAAGAGATCGTCCGATCCGGTTTCGGCGACGGACCGGGACAGCGCATCTTCTTCCCCAACTTCCGGCGAAGAGAGAGCGCGCCTCGGCGCGCTGGGGTTCGACGAGATCGATCACGAGAAACGCTCCATGGGGAGCGAGGTGACGCGCAACGGTCGTGAAGAGGTCTTGCTTCCCGGGCCCGTCCAGATGGTGAATCGCAAGCGAGGACAGGACCGCATCGGCCCCCTCCAGGTGACCCTGCCAGTCGGTCGCGGCGAGGTCGAAAGGCTCGATGCGGAATCGCTCACCAAACGGCGCCAGAAGAGCCTGGGCGCGCTCACGCATCGACGGCGAGCCGTCGAGCGCGGTGAGGGTGGCCTTGGGAAACGCATCGAGAAGGGCGTACGACAACACCCCCTCCCCCGCGCCGAAGCTCGACGGCGCGAAAGGATCGTTCTTCCTCGAAGGGCAGGAGCGTGAGGAGCGCGGCGATTTGCTCGTCACGTCTTGGGACCGCGATTCTCGCGAGCTCGCGGTACGTCTTCGAGTCGTCTTCGGTCCAGGCCATTCTTACCTGGCAGATCGCGTGGCGCGAAGCCCGAGCTTTTGTCCCGCGGCCAAGAAGTCGTGCATCAAGCGGCGGCGCGTGACGGTCTCCCCGAGACCGTAGCGCAGCCCGTTGAGGTTGATTTGCCAGAGCTCGGAGACGTCGAGACCCACTTCCTCGTGAGCGCGGTGGTACTCGCGCGTGAGATCGGTCCCGAAAAAGGGCGGGTCGTCGCTCCCGAGGCTCACCGGAACGCCGGCCGCAAGGAGCGCTTTAATCGGGTGTTCCGCGAGGTTCTTGAACGGAGTGAGATGCTCGTTGCTCGTGAGAGCCACGTCGCAACAAATGTCCCGCTCGGCGAGGAGAGCGACCGTCGCCGGGTCCTCCACGGCTCGCACGCCGTGCTGAATCCGACGCACCTTGAGATCGTTGACCGCCTCTCGCACCTGCTCGGCGCCGTCGGTTTCGCCGGCGTGGGCCACGGTGGGATAGCCGGCGTCCCGCGCTCGGTGAAAGAACGGCGCCACGAGGCGCCGAGGAAAACCTTCTTCCGGTCCACCGAGCCCGAGCGCAACGACGAGCGGGTTAGCCTCTCGCTCCAAGAGGTCGAGCGTGAAACGCCCACTCTCGACGGCGGCATCGGCCGTAATGTCGAGGATGAGGCGCGTGACCGGACCGCCGGCGGCCTCGGCCGCTCGAAGGTGCCGGGTCACGATCTCTAGCGCCCGGGCCCCGCCAAAACCGAAGCGCTCGTGGTTGTACGGCGTAAAGTGCGCCTCGACGTAGCGCACGTTGTGTTTTTCGCATTCCGCGACGTATGCGTCCACCATGTGCTCATAGTCGGCCGGCGTCCGAAAGCACGCACACATGGCAAGCCAGAGCTCCATGAACTTGTCGAAGCTCTCGAACCTGTAAAGCGTCTTGAGCTCCGCGAGGCTGGCCGCGGGAAGCGACATATGGTTTCGCGCGGCCATTCCCCAAAGCGTCTTGGGCGACACCGTGCCCTCCAGGTGGAGGTGAAGCTCCGCCTTGGGCATCAGAGCGAGGACATCGGGAGGCGTCATGGGATTGCCTCGTAGTTCTTCGCCCTCCGGCGAGCGGGACCTACTGCGATCGCCCGCGCGCGGCGATCGGCCAAATCTCCTGAACGGTTTCCCCGCGGTAACAGTAAAACTGATCGTAGAGATTGACGGTCGGGTCGCAGTGCGACGCGATGAGAAGAAGCTTGTCCCCGAGCTTGATCTCACGCGACGGCGCGCGGAGCTCGAGGATGCCGTGCTCGTCGCCTCCCCAACGGTAGCTCACGCCGCGAACGTCCAGCAGATCCGGGGGCTCGTGATCCGTGGCGAAGGCCTTGTAGCCCGCGTCGATGGTGATTCGACCCTTCACGGGCTGGCTGATGGCCGTTGCGAGGACGAGAAGCGACGGCTTGAAGTCGTCGAAGACGGCGCCGCGCTCCCCGCCGACGTTCCGGTAGTTCACGTCCATGAAGGGGTAGGAGCCGACCTGGACGTCCGTGACGCCCGGAACGTCGCAGTCGATGTTGTAGGTTCCGGTGCAGCCCACCGAGAGCGACGGAATCTCGTAGCCCGCTTTTTCCAACTCGTGCTTGGCTTCGAGCGCGAGCGCAAGAGCGTTGAGCGTCGACTCCCGGCGATACTGAAACCCCACGATGTGCTGCAAGTGCCCGCCGTAGGCCTGCACGCCGGCCAGACGCAAGTGGCTTGCCTTCGCAATCGCGTTCGCCACGGCGAGCGCCGGCTTCCCCGGCTCGACGCCCGTCCGATCGGTGCCGATGTTGAGGTCGATGAATACCGAAAGCTTGACTCCGGCGGCGACGGCGGCCGCGTCGAGTCCGCTGACGCCCGACGGCTGGTCGACCACGATTTGGACGCCCGGGCTCTTTCGGGCGAGAGCGAGGACGCGTTCGTACTTGTCCTTCGTCACGACGGGCGACGTGATGAGAACGTTCTCAATGCCCGCGTCGACGAACACCTCGGCCTCGCTCACCTTGGCGGCACAGATGCCCACAGCCCCGAGCTCGATTTGCTTCTTGGCGATGACCGGACACTTGTGCATCTTCCCGTGCGGCCGCAGCTTCTTCCCTTTGGGACGATAGAACTCCGCCATTTTCTGAAGGTTCGATTCCATGGCGTCGAGGTCGATAAGGAGCGCCGGTGTCGGCAAATCCCAGATGCTCGTGGCATCGGGGACCGGTATCGACTCCCAGCGGGAAGCACCTGCTGCGCTTCGGGCGAGCGTCATTCCCACGGTTGCACCCACCGCGCTACTCACGAAACCACGTCGCGACACTCTCGGGGCCATGAGGACCTCCTTCGAACGAGTCCGCTCGACATCGATGTCGCGAGTATATCACCGTGTTAACATGCGCTCGCTATGAACGCTCTCCTCCTCCTCACTGTTTCGCTCCTCCAGGCGCCTCTCCCACCGGTCGGGATTCATCGCACGGCGATTCTAGAAAACGACGTCGTGATCGTCGCACGACTCACGTACGATCCGGCCTCGCGCGAAGAGGTGCATGCGCATCCCTTCTCGGCAGTGACCGTTTATTTGACGACCGCCGAGCTCGATATGACGAACGGGAAAGAAACGAGGTGTGAACGGACGTTCCCGGGCCGCTTCTGGTTCATCCCGAAGGAGACCCTTCACGCGGCGACGAACACCGGGACGCTTCCTTTCGACGTGATCACGGTGGGACTGAAGGCGTCGCCACACGGTTATCCGCCAGAGGGCCAGGCCCCGCCGGTTCCCTCAGGGATTGTGCGGAACCCGGTCGTAGAGAACGCGGAAACGCGAGTCGCTCGCGTGACGTTCAAGCCCGATGCACGGGAAACCGTGCACAGTCACCCGTTCGATCTAGTGCTCGTTCAAGTCACGCCGGGGAAGCTCGAAGTTAAGACCGGCGAGAAGATCGAGATCGTCACTGCGGACGTGGGCGAGGTCCTCTTCCTTCCACGGGACGTTCCGCACGCCGTCGCGAACGCCGGCACCTCGAGCTTCGAGCTGATGAGCATCGCGGTAAAGTGAGCCTCTACTCGGCGCGGATCGCGGTAGTCGGATCGACGTGAACCGCGCGCAGAGCGGGAAGGAGACTTCCCGAAACGACCATCACGAGGGCGAGCACGCCGCCCGAGAGAAAGGTCACCGGGTCGCCTGGCTCGACGCCGGCGAGTAGCGACGAAAGCGTGCGGCCCGCCGCGTAAGCGAGCACCAGGCCCAGCGCACAGCCCACCCCCGCAAGAACGACTCCTTCGCGAAGAACCATCGAGAGCACGTCGCCCGCTCGGGCACCGAGCGCGATGCGGAGGCCTATCTCGGGTATCCGTTGAGACACCGCGAAGGAAAGGAGTCCGTGAATCCCGATGCCCGCGAGGAGGAGCGAGATTCCGGCGAAGGCCCCGAGCACGCGGACTTGCGTCCGGCGCGGCGCCGTTTCGGAGTCCACGACGTCGGCGAGCGTACGCACGTTCGAGATGGGGAGCTCGGGATCCGCCCTTTGAACGATCTCGCGGACGGCGGCTACGAGCGGCTCGGTCTCAGACGATCCGCGGATGATCAGGTCCTTGGGTGTGTAGAACGCGAGCGCGCCATCCTCTACTTGCTGGTAAGGCAGGTAGACCTGCGGCTCACTCTCGCCCTCGAGGCCGCGCACGCGGATGTCGGCGACCACGCCGACGACGGTTCGGTCCGCAAACGCAAACCGGAAGCGGCGACCGAGGGGATCTGCTTCCGGCCAGTAGCGACGGACGAACGACTCGCTGACGACCGCTACGAACGGCGCTTCCCGGGTATCGGAGTCGCTCACGTCGCGACCGAGCCGTATCGGAATCGAGAGCGCACCGAAGAACCCGGGCGTCACGAAGCGGAGGCTCGCGGCCCGGTGGGAACCGATCTCGGGTATGCGGTGTATGTCGGGGCCTTCGACCGGCCAAATGCCGCCGCGCATCACCATAGGGAGGCCGCTCACGTAGGCGGCGTGGGTGACACCGGGAAGCGCCCGGACGTCCGAGAGGATGCGCGAGTAAAGCGCGGACCGACGCACCGTGCTTCCGTATTTCGTCGCCGGCAGCGCGGTCCGCAAAGTCAGAACGCCCTCCGTTCGAAAGCCGGGGTCCACCGCTTGAATGCGCGAGAGCGCTCGAATAAGGAGACCGGACGAAATCAAGAGAACCACCGAAATCGTCACTTCGGCGGCCACGAGTGCCGCGCGGAGGCGTTCCCGTCTCCCACCGACTCCCGCGCGAGAGCCTTCGCGGAGCCCGCCGCTATCCGGTTTGTTACTGACTCGCAGTGCCGGCACGACGCCAAAACCGATTCCCGTGAGGAGGGTGACGAGCGCTGCGAACGCGAAGACGCGATAGTCGACCGCGGTCGCCTCTCCCATCGGGAGCGACGCCGGCACGAGTCTCGCGAGCAAAGGCACGCTGGCGACGGCGATGAATACCCCGAGGACGCCGCCGAGGAACGCGAGAACGAGGCTCTCGGTCAGAAGTTGGCGCACGAGTCTCTCACGCCGCGCGCCGATGGCCATGCGCACCGCCAATTCCTTGCGGCGGCCGAGGGCTCGCGCGAGGAAAAGGCTCGCCAGGTTGCTGCACGTGATGAGAAGCAGGCAGGCCGAGGCGCCGAAGAGCGCCCCCAGAAGCAGGCGGGCCTGCTGCGAGACTTCATTTCCGAGAGAGATGACGGTGGCACGCGTGCGCTCGTTTTCTTTGGGATAGGCGCGCTCCAACTGCTCGGTGATCACCTGCATTTCCGCTCGAGCTTGCTCGATCGAGACGTGGCGTTTCAGCTTCGCGAGGACCTTGAGATAGTTGTTGTCCCGATCTTCGAAGTCCCCTTCTCCGAGCCGCATCGGCATCCAGAGCTCGGCGTTGCGGGTGGGAAAGTGAAAACCCTCGGGCATGATTCCGAGGATCACGTACGACTCGTCGTCCAGACGCACTCTCTTTTCCACCACGTCGCGATCGCCGCCGAAGAGGCTCTTCCAGAGACTGTAGCTCAAGAGAAGCGTTCCCGGCGCTCCTTCCCGGTCGTCGTCACTTACAAAAGTCCGCCCCGTGACCGGCGCG
>Ga0247727_10017201_pt1 | contig 11545 bp, 7 predicted proteins | sample WisWelCaveWW1625_FD_202498 | JGI IMG/M metagenome (GOLD analysis project Ga0247727, IMG submission 202498) | Biofilm microbial communities from Wishing Well Cave, Virginia, United States - WW16-25 | ecosystem: Environmental > Aquatic > Deep subsurface > Groundwater > Cave microbial mat | place... | reverse complement strand
CGGGAACCCTTTTGCGCAATCTCATAATCCAGGACACATTCCCAAAGGGGCTTCTGATTCTCCCTGGCTTCCTTCCCCCATTCCGCGAAACTATCAAACAAAATCCCCATATTATCCGCTTTATTCTTTCAGCAAATATACCGAACGCGAGGTCATCACTTCGCCGGTTTCCAGATTGATCACTGTCAATATCATCCGGCCTTCCGGAAAATTTCCAAAAAATTGATCCCTGGAAATATCAATGCGATGGTTGAATTGCCTGACAAGAGTTTGATAATCCAGAACCAATCTTCCGGCCAGATCGGTTAGCCGGATTGCTGCCTCAAAAGGCAGTCCCCGGTTTTGAATGACAATTGACACCGGGTCTCCGGCGGGAACCGGATAAACAATCACGTCGCTGGTCAATTGAAAATCGGTAACCTGGTCTGTCAGCAATGGAAACCCAAGCAATTGCATCATCTTCGGACCGTTTGGCAAACCGTATCCAAAAGCTGTGGAATCGGGATTGTCAGGTAACCAGGCCGATCCGCGCATGACTGCATGCAATTCACCGTAGGTGATTCCGGGTTTCGCCTGGAGAATACATGCAACCAATCCGGCTAAGGTCGGGCATGAAAATGAAGTTCCGCTTCCAATGCCAATTTTGCCATCAACAGTTAGGTACGAATTCCCTTGTCCCATCGCCACAAAATCCGGTTTCACCCTGCCGTCGAATGAGGGCCCGCGGCTGCTGAATCCCGCGATGCTGCTGTCTTCCCTGATCGCACCAACGGCAATTACGCTGTCTCCATCGGCTGGCGAGGTAATATAATTCCATGTGCTTCCACCTTCATTTCCTGCGCTGTTCAGAACAATGATTCCCCGTGATGCCGCAATATCTGCTGCGCGCGTAATGATGGTCGTATTCCCATCCATGTCATTGTAGTCATAATCGGTTGTCAGAAAGACCGGATTGTGGATCAAACTGTCTGCAGATTCGTCAGTCGGATCAGAAGCGATGAATTCACCTTCAATGGGAAGCGGATCAAAAACCGAATATCCCAGGGAAGTTGTGAACATCCATGCTCCGATGCTGTCAGCCCATTCCGCAGCTGCGACCCAATTGTCTTCTTCCGTGTGTGTTTCGGATGTCGTATTTTCTGTGTGGCAAAGGATGAAACTTGCTCCCGGGGCAGAGCCCATATAATTTCCCGGTATGTGACCGGAAAGAATCGAAAGTACCCAGGCAGCATGTGCCGATCCCTGGCTTAAACTATAGACATCTTCTTCGTCGTTTACAAAATCGTATGCAGCAAGGATTCTGCCCGATTGAAACAGATGACTGAAAGCCGGATTGCTGTCAGCATTGGCAAATTCTGTATCAAAAACTGCAATTGTTACTCCCCTTCCATTGTAACCGTGGGTATGAAGTTTGTCGAGGCCGAGTTGCTGAAGTTGTGGAAAGCTGAACAAGGAATCGTAGATCTCATGAACTTTTGATGCCTGTGATTCTTCCTGAGCATACACCTGATCGCAGCGTCCTACCGGGCGGATTTGTGAAACGAAATCCATTCCGGAAGCGACTTTTACCTGGTTTGAATCCATCCAGGTGGAAACGGCATTCAGCCACCTCGACTTCCGGTACGGAACGATCCCGGATTCTGACAGAATGTGGCAATATTCTTCATGAACAGGAAAGTCCTTTGAATCAAGAGGTATTCCCTGCAACATTCGTCTCTCCAATGCCCGCACAGAAAGACAAATTTTTCCTTCAGGGTCTGCAGATTCGTTTCCTTTATCATTGAGGAATATCCAATATTTAATTTTATCCGGCCTGGAATCAATCGCCTGTGCGGGCAAGGATTGGGCAAAGAGGAACAAGAATCCGAATGTCACCGCCGGTACCACCACCCTTTCCGGCTCCCCTTATCTGATTGCTGCTTTAATGGTTGCCTTTCTCCCTCCGGAAACCACTTCGAGAAAATAGAGACCGGCAGGAAGTTCGCAAACATCAAGATCCATACGTTTTTTTGCTTCAGACATGGCCAATACCGTTCTGCCATCCCATGTGATCATTCTGATGAACATAGGGGAAGAAAAACCATCACTCCGTCGTAATGTGATTTGGTCATCCGCCGGATTTGGATATATCTCAAACCAGGATTGCACTTCCGCATAGCCGGTTGCGACAATTGACTGCGTGCTTGTGTCGCTGCCACATGGACTGGAAGCGATCAGAGTCACGACATAACTGCCGGATGCAGAATAGTTGTGCACGGGAGACTGCAGGCTGGAATTGTTGCCGTCGCCAAAATCCCAGGACCAGGTTGTCGCACCTGTGGACAAATCCGTAAATGTGTATGCCAAACCGCCGCCGCCCACGCTGAAATTAAAATTCGCGGATGGTACCACGCCAAAAGTTAATGCGATCGTATCAGAGAGGATACAGCCGGCAGAATTCATCACCTGCACCCAATAATTCCCCGAAGCGCCAATCGCAATGGATTGGGAAGTTGCTGCATTCGACCAATTGTAACTGGTGAATCCGGCGCCTGCATTGAGAGTATAATTGGGATTGCAAACGGTTGTGTCGTTTCCAAGGAGATTTGCGGAGATTCCACCGGTTGAAATATCAATTGTAGCTGTATCTGAACAACCGACGCTGTCAGAAACCACCAGAGTATACAAGATTGTTCCGGGCAATGTTGCCGTAGGATTGGCAACTGTAGAACTGCTGAGACCTGTTGACGGCGACCAATTGTAAGTCAGGGCCCCAAGTCCTCCTGAACCTGAGGGTGATCCTCCGATGGTCATCACGGTGTTTGGACAAACCGAAGTATCTGCTCCGGCATCTGCAATAACCTGGGAAGAGGAACCATACAGAATAAATGGAAATCCCTGGGCAGTGAGAGTGCTGTCATCCACATAAGCGATCCAATTGCCGGGAGGAGTGGTGGTCTGTCTTCCGTTTCCCGTTGTAGCCTGACCCATGATGGATACTACAGGACACCAGGGACCGGTCAGGGTCTGGTTGCCGTCAGATTGCCAATCAATCCAATATGTTCCTCCTCCGATGGACAGGGAGGGAGAAATCGCGCATGTATTTCGCATAATGGGACGCTGAGTATTGGACATCGTAGTTTGCGTAACTCGCCAAATCAAAGAAAATTTCGTTTTTGTCAACTGGTTGGTCAGCGAATCGCCGTAAACCACGTTGCTTCCGGAGACATCGGGAAGCGAGTCCCAGATCTGAAAATTGACGGCAGTAATCGGCGAAGTGGTGGATGAACCGGTTTGATATGCAAAAAATACTACTGAGTCAATCTTCCATCCGCATGCCGGAACGACAAAATCATCGGCCACCCGATTGGTAAACTGCTTCTGGTGGCCGGCACCGAAAATCGTCAGGTTAAGTGCTGTATCCTGCAATACCGAAAGGTCAGTTCCACCTGCCCCGGCGCCCGGATGGGTGATGATCGGACCACTCGAAAACAATTGTTGGGAATGGAGATCGGTGGTTGCCGAAAAAATAAAAGCAAATGCAATCGGTAAGGAATACAGCAAATTTTTCAATTTTCCCATGGTTCAGGACAGATTCCAGGGAATAAATTAGGCCGATTCCCGGCAATAAACAAAGACCGGAGCAACAGTTTTGAAAACCCGCACAATTGCCCGGTAGTCTGCGGAGTCAAATTTGGTGAAATTGCATCAATGAGGAATGTATTCTGCGAAAGCATGAGCAGGAATTTCCTTTCCTGCAGGAGCTTCATATTGCAATTCGTTGTTGCCTGTTGGCTTCACATCTTTCTTTTCATCGTCACCAACTACCGATATACTGGGCGCTATCACAAGTGCTACCACCGACATGAGTTTCAACAGGATATTCATGGACGGCGCGGAGGTATCTTTAAACGGATCGCCAACCGTGTCACCCACCACCGCCGCTTTGTGCGCCTCTGAACCTTTGTAATGTTTTTCTCCGTTGATTTCCACACCTTCTTCGAACATCTTCTTTGCATTGTCCCAGGCGCCGCCGGCATTCGCCTGAAATATTGCGAGCAATACGCCGGAAACAGTAACACCGGCGAGCAATCCGCCCAGCATTTCCGGTCCGAAATCCTCGCCGATCATTTTCGGAAAGAACCCAACGACAACCGGTGTCAGCACTGCCAGCAAACCGGGAAGAATCATTTGCCTGATTGCGGCTTGTGTCGAAATGGAAATACACTTTTGATAATCTGCCTTGCCTTCTGCAGCATCAAAGATCTTCCGGTCTTCTGCACTGGCGTTTGTCATTTCGCCATTGTTCTTTTTCAAAACGGCCAACGCGTTCTTCAGCTCTGGAATATTCCGGAATTGCCGGCGAACCTCTTCCACCATTGCCATCGCTGCCCTGCCGACCGCTGCCATGGAAAGAGCGGAAAAGACAAAAGGAAGCATCCCTCCGAGGAACAGACCGCTCATGACCATCGGGTCGGCGATGTCAATCGAAGAAATTCCGACTTGTTGCATATATGCGGCAAACAAAGCCAGCGCCGTCAAAGCTGCCGAAGCGATTGCAAATCCTTTTCCGATTGCCGCAGTTGTATTGCCGACGGCATCGAGCTTGTCAGTGCGGCCGCGAACTTCTTTGGGAAGTTCGGCCATCTCCGCGATTCCGCCGGCGTTGTCTGAAATCGGACCATAGGCATCAACTGCCAATTGGATTCCTGTGGTTGCCAGCATGCCGACTGCCGCGATTGCTATGCCATACAGACCTGCAGAAATAAATGAAACAATGATTGCTGCAACAATTAATATGATAGGTATTGCGGTTGACATCATTCCGACTCCCAGACCAGCTATGATATTTGTAGCAGACCCGGTTATGGACTGCCTTACGATTCCGGCAACCGGCGGCTTTCCCGAACCAGTGTAATATTCGGTAATGACCCCAACTCCCAATCCCGCAATCAAACCTGCGATGGTGGCGATCCCGATATCGAAAGGCAAAGCGACAACACCTTCTGCTACAGTAATTCCCGATGCCGGGATCATCCAGTAAATCAATCCGAATGTCACGGCGATCATGATGCCATTCGCTCCAAAGGATCCGATATTCAATGCAAGTTGCGGATTCCCACCTTCTTTTCCCCGGACCAACAGCGTACCAAGGATGGAGACCAATACACCGGCTGCAGCCAGGGCCATCGGAAGCAATACCGGAGCAATTCCACCAAATTCATCCGTATATCCCGCTCCGGACATAGCGATCACCCCTCCTCCGAGAACCATCGTTCCAACAATAGCGCCAACAAAAGATTCAAAGAGGTCGGCACCCATTCCAGCCACATCTCCAACGTTGTCACCGACATTGTCAGCAATGGTAGCGGGATTCAAGGGATGGTCTTCCGGAATTCCGGCTTCGACTTTTCCAACGAGGTCAGCGCCGACATCTGCCGCTTTTGTATATATTCCTCCGCCGACACGTGCGAACAAAGCGATGGAAGAAGCGCCGAGTGAAAATCCTGATATCACATTCAATACCATTTCCAGGCGGCGTACCGGGTTTTCAACTCCCCAACCTTCACTCAGGACTCCGTGATACAAAGCAAACATCATACCCAATCCCAACACTCCCAAACCAACAACCCCCATACCCATCACGGAACCACCTCCGAAAGCAATACCGAGGGCTTTGCTGAGGGAAGTACGGGCCGCGTGAGTTGTCCTTACATTTGCTTTCGTTGCAACGTGCATACCAATGAAACCGGCAAGTCCGGAACAAACGGCACCTACGATGAATGAGACCGCAACATAAGAATTGCTTGTCTCGCCGCTGCTTCCCTGAAATCCCAGGAGTACCGCAACGCAGACGACGAATATCGCCAGCACCTTGTACTCAGCCTTCAGGAAGGCCATCGCTCCTTTTGCAATGTGCCCGGCAATCTTTTGCATCTTCTCGGTGCCCGGGTCCTGTTTAGAGACCCAAATGGATTTGAATAAGACATAAATCAATCCGATCACACCTGCCAGCGGCAGATAATAAAAAAGGTCAACCATATTCAATCAAAATCAAAAAGTGCTTGCAAAATTTAGCTTGCAAAGATAAAGAATGAGGAATTCTATCCAAATCAGGGAATTTGGGTTAAGACTGCAAGCCCCGGGAGCATTTTCACCCTTATTTCGCTAATTTTGGCCTTTCATTCCAACAGAATCCAATGTTTGAAAATCTATCCATAAAAATCGAACAGGCGTTCAGGAAGCTGAAGGGCGAAGGACGGATCACCGATATCAATGTTGCAGAAACCCTGAAAGAGATTCGCCGCGCCCTGGTGGATGCCGACGTGAATTTCAAAGTTGCGAAGGAACTCACCGACAAGATCAGGGAATCTGCCATGGGTCAGAATGTGCTGATAGCAGTATCTCCCGGGCAATTGCTGACAAAAATTGTATATGACGAATTGACTGCCCTGATGGGCGGAAGGAATGAAGGAATAACATTTTCATCGAAGCCGCCGAGTATCATTCTGATTGCAGGTCTCCAGGGTTCGGGGAAAACGACATTCAGCGGGAAACTTGCTTCCATGCTGAAGAAGCAGGGAAAGAATCCGCTTCTCGTTGCCGGCGACGTGTATCGTCCGGCCGCCATCGAACAATTGACGGTACTGGGAGATTCGATCGGTGTCGCCGTTTACAAGGAACCCGAAAGCAAAGATCCTATTGCGATAGCAAAGAATTCCATCACATTTGCAAAACAAAACCTGAAAGATGTCATCATTATTGACACGGCGGGACGGCTTGCTGTGGACGATGAGATGATGAATGAAATCGAATCAGTGAAGAAAGCAGTTTCTCCAAATGAGATCCTGTTTGTAGTGGATTCGATGACAGGCCAGGATGCTGTCAACACAGCGAAGGCTTTCAATGACCGCCTGGATTTCCATGGGGTGGTATTGACGAAACTTGATGGAGATACAAGGGGTGGCGCGGCGATTTCGATCCGGAATGTGGTTGAGAAGCCAATCAAATTTATTTCCACCGGGGAGAAGATGGAGGCCATTGACAAATTCCATCCCGAGAGAATGGCCTCACGAATCCTGGGAATGGGCGATGTGGTATCACTTGTTGAAAAAGCCCAGAAGGAATTTGACCAGGATGAGTCGGAGCGGATGCAGAAGAAACTCCGCCAGAACCAATTTGACTTTGATGATTTTCTGAAACAGTTGAATACTGTGAAGAAGATGGGAAATATGAAAGATCTGCTGGGAATGATCCCTGGACTCGGCAAGCAGATCAAAGATGTGGACATCGAAGACGATTCTTTCAAACACATTGAAGCGGTCATTCTTTCGATGACCAAAAAGGAGAGACAGAATCCTGCCCTGATTGACGGTTCGCGGAGGAAGAGGATCGCTGACGGAAGCGGAACCAGCATACAGGAAGTCAATCAATTGCTGAAACAATTCCAGGAAATGAGGAAGATGATGAAGACAATGAACAAACTCTCTTCGAAGGGAATGTCAGTAAAGAATATGCCGCAACTCCGCGGAAAGTGAGAAGGAAATTTATTTTTCTTCTTGTCGGATGCGCAATCGCCTTTGCCGCATCTGAAGTATCTCTCCGGTTCATACCCACTTCTGTCAATCAATGGGGAACAAACATCAGGTTTGTTCCTGACACTGTCCTTGGCTATCGCCTTGCACCGGATCAATGCGGGGAACACAATATGCCCTGCTTCCGGACTTCCCCGGTTACAACCAACAGCCAGGGATTCCGGGACACGGAATGGAAAAAGGGCAATGAATATGAGATCGCTTTGCTTGGCGATTCATTCATCGAAGCCCTGATGGTCAGGGACGGTTCTCATCTGGCAACCCTTCTGGAAAGTATCACAGGAATTCAGTCAATGAACGCTGCATTGTCAGGACAAGGTACGATCGCGCAATTCTTCACTTACCGCCACATTGCAGCGGAACATCACCCAAAGATTGTCATATTATTTTATTACGCGGGTAACGATTTGTTGAACAACCATTGCGGATTGAACCGGTCCTCAGGGAATACTTTTGTTGAACCCTGCCCATGCGCAGAATTCGAAAGCGATACATTCAGGTTTGTTCTTCCGCCTTCCGGATCAAATCGCAGCAATTGGATATCGTGGTGCAAATCCTGCGCCGCTTTTGATCACATTTTCGTGGAGAATTCGATTCCCGTTTCGCCGGAAAAATGGGACATTTATTTCCCTCCCTACGGAAGCGACCTTGCGAATTCTGTGAAAGCAACGGAAAAGGCATTGCTCAATCTTGATCTTGAAGTTCGGCAAAACGGCGGCAAGCTGTTTGTAGTCACCATTCCCGCTTTTCTGGAGTTTACAGAAGATCCGTATGATGAAATCAGAAAACTCGGAGGCCTGGTTTCCAGCAGACAAGGATTGGACACAGCCTGGCCGACCCAGGTCATGACGGAGATTGCCGGGAGGAACGGCATTGCCTGGTTTTCCCTGACACCCGGATTGAAGGAATATTCGAAGAAATTCAACCTGAAATTTCCATGGTTCTTTTTTACCTGCAACGGGCATTGGAATCCGCTCGGACACCATGTCGCAGCCAATCTGGTTGCGCAGCAATTGCTTGAAAGGAATTTGATTCAAAGCACTCCTGAGATAAAAAACAAAATTGAGTCAAACCTGATTCTTCCACCCGCCGGGGTACTGTCTGATAAAGGTTTCCGGCAAATATACAGCGGCGAGGTATTTGAGTTGGAGGCCGAATAATGGTCCGGTTTCCGCATCCCTCCTAATCCAATGGAATCCCGGTTGCCTGCCGTGGTTCCATCACCAGAATGAACCGGTCTGCCCAATCCGGATAATAATTGTAATTCACTGAACGCGGACCGAAAGTCCTGACCAGATAATCGTGCCGGTTGGCCTGGTAATAATTCCGGAAATTTCCCTTCGGATCGTTATTCGCAAAGACGAGATAAGAATTTGCACCTTCAAAGACTCCATGCCGGGCGGTGATGTGATCAGGCAAATTCTGAAAACGGTAAACGAGGTAACCATAAAGATTCTCTGACAAAAGAAAATTCCGCTTATCATTTTCTTTCATCCATTCCAACAATTCCCTGTCAAACCTGATTGCATTCCTCCTTTCCGCAATTCCATCTGACGATTTTTTCAGGTCAATGAATCCGGGCAATGTGACAATTGCCGCAATTGCGAAAACCAGGAGGCCGTTAATCATCCATTTTGGAAATGAGAAAAACCGTGAGAAAAGGTTTTCGAGAGGTTTTGACAGAATCAGAAATCCGCCTGCTGCAGCAACCGCGAAGAACGGAAACACGACCAGGTAATTTCTCACAATCATGACATTCTGAAATGCAAAAAACAACAAGTAGATCAGGGGAAAAAGAAAAACCGCCGCGATTTTCCGGTTTTTCCGAATGGCCAGGTAAAATCCAATCAGGGTAAGAAAAAACAAAATGCAGGAAATCCATTTGTAGGAAGAACCTGCGAAGAGAATGAAATAAAGAACCATCTTCACAGAATGGTCACCGAATCCACTGACAGAATGGCAGCGATGACCGGTCTGATAATGTTCCGATTCAAACCGGATGTCTTCGAGGAATTTTCCGGTATCCAGAAAGGCGCCAGGTGTCGTGATTCCAAAAACGATCACAAAGACCGAAGCGATAGCCGCAAGCGAAAGCAATTTGTGAACCAGGCGGCCGGACGCATTCCGGTTCAACAGAAATGCCAAACAAAGAACGCCAAACAAAATCCCCATCGGATATTTGGTACCGCATGCCAGCGCGACAAAAATTGCAGCGAGCAGCCACCAAAGCAATGTACTCTTCCTGAAACCCACCACCACGGCCCATCCGGCATACACTGCAAAAACAACCGCGACTGCATCGGGAGCAATCCATCGCATGTGGTAATTCAATTCGAATCCAAAGGAGGAAATCAAGACGGCAAGTATTCCGCCGGTAGAATTCGTCAGAGCCGACCCAAAAAGGTAAATCCCCGGAATGAGAAATAAACAAAAGAAAATGAAAAACGCCCGTGTTCTCATCGCTGCCTTGCCGAACGTACTCCTGCTGTTGATGTCCGGAATCATCGGATCGAAATATGATTTGTCGTGTCCGAATCTCGCCAGAACAAAAGATACCGAAGGATAATTGTACCAATCTGTGGTCCACTTTCCTTTTTCCCTTGCTTCGATCGCCGAATTGATCAGCCTATGCTCATCCCAATGTTCTCCGTAATCAACAGAACGAAGCAAATTGACACCCAGCGCCACCATGATCGCGACAATGAGGACAACCGGAATTGATTTTTTGATGAATGGATTCAAACACCCAACCCTTGATACTGACAATATGCTAAAGGTTTGGAAAACTTACGCCAGGGCGGCCAGCTGATTTGTGAAACTCCGGAACCCTCATGAGCGGAAATCATTAAATTTGCCGCCCTGTAACAGGAAAACATGCCACAAGCAATTGGAATCAGGCGGGAGGATTCAAAACAGCACGGAGAAAGTCGGGTGGCGATCACTCCCGGGCTTGCGGGAAAACTGATTGCGGAAGGCTGCCGGATCATATTGCAGTCCGGGCTTGATCCGGTCACAGGAGAAGGGAAAAGAATCTTTGGCGACGAACAATATCTTTTGGCAGGCGCTGAAATTGGAGAGGATCTTTCGCAGGCGAATGTCGTCATCGGGCTGAAAGAGATTTCACCCGACTTAATACAAAATGATAAAACATATGTTTTGTTTTCCCATACGCACAAAGGCCAATTAAAGAATCGCCCGATGTTGCGGCAATTTGTCAGGCAGAAATCTACAGTAATTGATTACGAATTGATCCGTGATGATTCCGGGAGGAGACTTGTAACGGCATTCACCTATTTCGCCGGCTACGCCGGAATGATAGATACACTCTGGACTTACGGAAGACGTTTGTTATTGGAAGGACATGCAAATCCGTTTTCCGGAATATTTCAATCCGCCGAATTCAGCAACCTGGAAGTCAGCATTGCGCAGGTCAAGACAGCAGGAAAAGAGATTGCTGCAAATGGAACACCTCCGGAACTGCCGCCGCTGATCATCTGTTTTCTTGGCACCGGCAAAACATCCCAGGGTGCAAGAGATATTTTCAATCTTCTTCCCGGCGAACAAATCAAACCCGGCCAGATTGCAGATGTTATGCAATCCGGATCCAGAATGAAAGTATATCACATGGTGCTGGAAATTGACGAAATGTTCAGGTTGATCGCCGGTTCCGGAATTTCACCTGCAGTGTATGACATCTGGCCCCGAGAGGAGAAGATGAAGATGTATTTTTCCAGGCCCGGTGAATTCGAAAGCAATCTCGACACCGTCCTGCCCGGGATTTCGATTCTTGTCAATTGCACCCTTTGGTCACCGGATTTTCCACGAACACTTCCGAAAACACTGATGCAAAAAGTCTGGCAAACCGGAACCCCACTTCGCGTGATCGGGGACATTTCCTGCGACGAGGAGGGTTCAATCGGTTTCTCGCATCAGACATGGATTGACAATCCGGTTTTTATTTATGATCCGGA
>Ga0247727_10017200_pt1 | contig 11546 bp, 6 predicted proteins | sample WisWelCaveWW1625_FD_202498 | JGI IMG/M metagenome (GOLD analysis project Ga0247727, IMG submission 202498) | Biofilm microbial communities from Wishing Well Cave, Virginia, United States - WW16-25 | ecosystem: Environmental > Aquatic > Deep subsurface > Groundwater > Cave microbial mat | place... | reverse complement strand
GCACCAGCGGGAAGCCGGAGCCGAGCACGAAGGATCCGTAGGCGGAGGTGAGGCGGTCCTTGTTGTGCAGATAGCGGCTGTAGACCTTCCACCTGTCGTTCGGATTCCAGTCGGACCGGATCAGGGCTTCCCGTCGCGGGTAGGAGTCCGGGATCTGCGAGCGGAAGTTGAATCCGACGTTTCCCAAGGCGTTGGGCGTGGGATAGAAGTTGAGGACCGCGATGCCAGGTGCGTAGAGGCGGCTCTGGGGAATGCGGCCCAGCGCGCCGCCCTCGGCGAAGCAGCCACTCCGGTTGCCGGCGTTGCACGGCTGCCCGATCAGCGGGTCCCGGATGTAGGGGAACGGTGCGGCGTTGCGGTCCACCGACTGAGAGAAATCCCCGCGGCGCTCGAGCGCAGTGGGGAAGGTCGCGTCGCGGCGCCCCTGGGGCCGCAACTGCTCTTGCCACTCCGTGCTGGTAAAGAAGAACAGCTTGTCCCGGTTGCGGTTGAACTTGCCGGGGATGTAGATCGGGCCGCCGATGGTAAAGCCGGGGTCGTTGAACCGGAACAGATTGCGTGGCAGTCCGTCGCGATTATTCCTCCAGTTGTTGGCGTTGAGGCCCTCGTGCCGGTGATACAGGTAGCCGCTGCCATGGAACTCGCTCGTGCCGCTTCGCGTGACCACGCTGATCTGCGCGCCGGAAGAACGCCCGTACTCGGCCTGATAATTGCTGGTCAGGATCTTGAACTCCTGGACCGAGTCCAGGCTGAGTGAGGCCATCTGGCTTCCGTTGGCGCCCGTATCGACGTTGCCGATGCCATCCAAGGTCAGGTTGTTCTGGTCGAAGCGCTGGCCGTTGGTGGAGATATTCGCCAGGCCTCCCACCCCGCCGGTCTGCAGATTGGCAGTCGAGACTATGCCCGGGGCCAGGCCGGCGAGCTGGAGATAGCTCCGGCTGTTGACGGCGAGGTTCTGCAACTGCTTGCCGACGATGGCCTCCGATCGCTCCGAGCTTTCCGTCTTGAGCTGGACCACGGCCGCCGACACCTCGACGGTCTCGGTCACCGCGCCGACCTCGAGCGTCAAGACCCCCGCCGAGATCTTGTCGTTGGCGAGCAGGGTAATGTCCTTCCGTTCAACCTTCCGAAAGCCGACGCTTTCGACGGTGATGGCATACTGGCCCGGCAGGAGCTGCGGGAACACGAACCGGCCCTCGACGCCGGTCTTGGTCATCAGGCGGATTCCCTTTTCCTGCTCGGTAATGGTGACGGTTGCGCCGGCGATGGCCGCGTCCTGGGCATCACGCACGTCTCCGGCGATGGAGCCGCTCGTCGTCTGCGCGGCAACCGGCAGTGACAGCGCCGCCGCCAGAAGAAGTCTCCCGACCATAGTCATAACTAATACCTCCCTCATTGCCTCTGCGCTGATCCTGCTTTGCTTTTCGCCCCGATCTTACCACAACACTTGCAGCCCGAACTGAATAATCCTCGGGCCGCCGGCCCCGGTCACTTCCCCGAAGTTGCTGCCGCCCAGATCACGCCCCGGCTGGTTCCAGTTCGGGTGATTCAAGAAGTTGAAGAACTCGCTGCGAAAGTTCACCTTCCACTGCTCGCGGACGGCGAGCTGCTTGAGGATTCCCAGGTCGAACCCCTTAACCCAGGGGCCCTGGACCGTGGCCCGCCCGGCGCTTCCGAAGCGATCCGAGGTGGCGGCGAAGCAATCCTGGCGGAAAAAGCGGCTCAGCGCCTTCTGGCCTCGCGGGATGTTCGGATTGCAGACCAGGTCCGGCCGCACCGCCTCATTGGTCCCCACGCCCAGGGGGTCGCCCGAGCGGCGAACGGTGATCGGGAAGCCGGACTGGAAGGTCACGATGCCGTTGGCCTGCCAGCCGCCGATAAGATGGTTCAACACCCCGCCGGCGCCGCTAGCCCACCGCCGACCGCTCCCGATCGGAAGATCCCAGATGAAGGAGGAGACCAGCCGGTAGCGATGGTCGTGGCCGGCCAGCGCCTTGTCCGCCCTCTTGTTGAAGATATCCTGAATGCGGTTGCCGGTATCGTTGTCGCCCCCGCTGAAGGGCTGGGCGTCGCTGATGGTTTTCGACCAGGTGAAGGAATTGAGAAAAGTCAGGCCGCGCGCGTACCGCTTCTCGAACCGCGCCAGCAGGGCGTGGTAGTTGGAGAAGGCGGTGCTGGAGGTGGTAAACCAGTTGTCCAGCACGATCAACTGGTTGTCGAAAACCGCGAACGGCAGCAGCCGCCGCATCTGGCTGTGCAGCCCTGTCGCCAGCACGGCCCGCGGCGACCGGGGCTCGCGGGTGTTGAGGTTCTCGCGCCGGTTCAGCTTCGTACCCTTGCTGCCGGCGTAGGCTATCTCGGCCACGAAACTGTTGCGCAGTTGCCGCTGGATTCCGAAGTTCCAGTGCTGCATGTAGGCGTTGCGAAAGCCTGGCTCGTAAGTGTTCGGCCCCGGCGTGAACGACCCGATCGGCGGGTCATCGAGCAGGAAGCCGAAGAACGCCTCGGCCGGCGGCAGGCCGAACTGGTCGGCGGAGAGCGACTGCTGGTCCTCGCGGATCCAGGGCAGGTTCTCCACCGAGTCCTGGAAGTAGCTGGCCGGCGCCGTGTCGAAGAAGATCCCGTAGCCGGTGCGGATCACCGTGGTGGGCAGCAGCCGGTAGGCGATCCCCACGCGCGGCCCGAAGTCGTGCTTCTCGACCTCCACCAGGGAACGCGGCACTTCCCGCCCGGCCAGCACGAAGTGCGCCACACGGCTCAGGTTCAGGTCGTTCAGTGTGATCCCCAGCCGCAGGTTGGGAAGGCTCGGGTTGACCCCGGCGCACTTGGCCGGATCCTTGCACACGTAAATTCCCCCTTCCCCGAAGTGGCCGGGGAACGGGTTTACGGCCAGCGCCGAAATGTGGTCGCGCGTCTCTTTCGGCGGAATGTAAAGTTGGTAGCGCACTCCGTAGTTGATGGTCAACTTCGAGGTGGCCTTGAAGTCGTCCTGGAAGTAGCCGGCGTACTCGCTGGCCCGCAGGAAGCTCGAGTGGTCGCCAGGCCGCCGCGCCTTTTGCCGGGAGAGACCCAGCAGAAAGTTGGCGAAGGTGTTGCCGGTGGCCGGGAAGCCTTCCAGGCCGCTCCATTCCGCGTTGCTGAAGCTGAAGTCGCCCCGAGTGTTGGCCGGGTTGTTGAGCACGTCCATGTGAATCCGGCGGAACTCGAAGCCCCCTTTGAAAAAGTGACGGCCCTTGCTGAAGGAGAACATTTCGATGAACTGCCAGGCGTCGTCACTGCGCCGGCTCTCGCCTCCGTCGTTGAAATCCGTGAAACCGGTGACGCCGACAACAGGCGCGCCCGGCCCGGCCAGCGGCAGCCCGCGAATCCCCAGCTCCTTTACCAGATTCACCCCCTCCAGGATGCGCGCCCCGCCTGATTGCGGCCGCTCGCGCTGATAGCCGAAGCGGAATTCGTTCACCTGCGTGGGGCTGAGGGTCCGGGTGTAGCTGAGGCTGGAGACCTGTTGGCGGTTGTTGTCCAGGCGCTCGTTGCCGGGAAAGTTGCCGGTGCCGAAACTGTCGGTATCGTTGAGTCCGTGCCGGCCGTAAATGACGTCCTTGTCCGACAGGCGGTGATCGATGCGGACCATGAATTGGTCGGCGTTGCTCGGGCTGCTGCGCCGGTCGAAGTAGTTGAACCGTGGGTTGCCGGTGCGGGGATCCGGAGGATCGCCCGGCGCATTGGGGACCGGCCACAGGCCCCGTTGGATGATCCGCGCCGCGACCGGATCAAAACGGCTTGCCGGGATCTGGTTGTTCTCAAACGGAGTGCGCAGGTAGCGCCCCGAGGGCAGCAGAGTCGAGGAACGGGCGTCGTAGATCTGGTTGGCTCGCACCGTGCGGCCGGCGGCGTCGGTCCCCACGACGGCGCCCAGATTGCCGGAAAAGTCCCCGGACCTCAGCGCCGAGGTGGGCACGGTTCGACGATTGACACCCGTCGAAACCTGCCGCCGTCCAATATAGTCGGCGAAGAAGAACGTCCGGTCCTTGAATACCGGCCCGCTCAGCGCCGCCCCAAATTCGTTGCGGATCAACGGAGGCGCGATGAACTTGCCCTCCTTGTTCACGAAGAACGGACTGCGCTGGAATAGATTCCGGGCCTGCACCGCGCTGTTGCGGTGGAATTCGTACAGCGCCCCGTGCAGAATGTTCGACCCCGGCTTGGTCACCACGTTGATCTGGCCGCCGGCGCCCTTGCCGAACTCGGCCGAGTAATTGTTCACCTCGATCTTGAACTCTTCGATGGCCGCGATCGACGGGGTAAAGGAGATCCCCGAGTCCCACTGGTCGCTGTTGGAGACCCCGTCAAGCTGGAAGGCGTTTTGCTCCGATCGCGCCCCCCCGATGGAGATTCCGCCTCCCCTCCCGGCGCCCGGCTGGCCGGTGTTGACCCCCGGAACCAGCAGGGCCAGTTGCACGAAGCTCTGCCCATTCAAGGGCAACTCGTAGATTTTCTTGCGGTCGATCACCGCGCCCAAGGTCGCGCTCTCGGTGTGCAGCAACTGCTGCGTGCCGGTCACTTCGACCTGTTCGGTCACCTGCCCGAGCTCCAGTCGGATGTCCAGCCGCGCGATCTGGTCCACCTCGACGCGGAATTCGCGGGTGGTGTGCCGTCGAAAACCGCTGGACTCGACGCTCACGTCGTAGCTGGCCGGCCGCAAGCCCGGCAGGCTGTAGTTGCCGGTTTCGTTGGAGACGGTCTCGCGGCTGAAGCCGGTGGTCGCGTCCCGGACCGCAACTTTGGCGCCCTCAATGGCGGCGCCGGAAGGATCGCTGACCGCGCCAGTGATGGTAGCCGTACCCGCCTGCCCGAAGGCCAGGACCGGCGTCAGAAACAGCAAACAGCTCACACTCTTGATGCCCATCCGTCTATCCCCCTTGCCTGGTTCATCCTACACCCCAAAAGGCTGCCCGGGCAAGCCCTCCCTTTTACAACAGGTTTACAACAGGTCCCGCGGCGCTTGCCGGTCTGGCTTTGTGCGGCGCAATCTGGTCCCAGCACCCCCCCGGCTCCAAACCCCGGCCCACTGCCTCCCGAAGTCGCCACGCCGGCTGCCGAGTGGCCCCAATGGGGGCGGGCCCACCCGCGCGACTTCAAGATACCTTCCAAGGGGCTGGCCAACTCCTGGCCTGGCCACACACGATCCAGGCCCAGCTTGTGTTACGCTGCCACAGAGGGGTCAGCTTTGCGCAATGGGATGGTGGCGCTGGCAGTCTGCCTGTTCGCGGCCTCGCTGCGGGCGTCGAACTGGCCGCAGTGGCGAGGGCCGGACAGCAGCGGGATCTCGGCGGAGAAGAATCTTTCCAGCGAATGGAGCTCGACTCAGAACATCCGCTGGAAGACGCCCCTTCGCGGACGGGGGCATTCCTCTCCGGTCGTCTGGGGCCGCCGGATCTTCCTGACCACCGCGATCGAGGGTGAGGTCGAGCCGGGCGTCCAGGCCCCCAAGCACATGCTTCGCGAGAAAGAGTTCCTGCACCCGGACAGCGTGGGGGCCGACCGCGTCCACACCCTGAAAGTCCTGGCGCTCGACGCCGACAGCGGGAAGATGCTGTGGGAGCGCGACGCCTATCAGGGCGCGATCTACGACAACCGGCACCGCAAGAACACTTACGCTTCTCCCACCCCGGTCACCGACGGCCGGCACGTTTGGGTCTACTTCGGCTCGGCCGGACTCTACTGCTACGACCGGGAGGGCAAGCAGGTCTGGAAAGCGTCGCTGGGAAAGCTGGGAACGATGGGGATGGGGGTGGCCGCGTCTCCGATCCTGTTCGAGGACCTGGTGATCGTGGTCTGCGACCAGGAATTCAGCGGCGAGGGGTCGTTTGTGACGGCTGTGGACAAGAAGACCGGCCAGACCGCGTGGCGGACGCCGCGAAAGTCCCCGGTGAGCTGGTCGACGCCCCTGCTGGTCCGGACCCCGCGGCGGACCGAGCTGGTGGTGAGCGCCGCCGACGCGGTGGTGTCCTACGATCCGGCGACCGGAAAGGAGCTGTGGCGATCTGCCGGCGTAACCGGGAACGCGATTCCCAATCCGGTGGCCGGACACGGCATGGTGTTCGTCTCGGCCGGTTATCCGACCAAGCGGGCCATGGGGATCCGGCTGGATGGCGCCGCCTCGGTCGTGTGGAAGCACGACAAGGGCACGGCCTACGTCCCCTCCCCTATCCTCTACGGGGACTACCTCTACCTGATGACTGATCGCGGGCTCTTGACCTGCCTGGACGCGAAGACCGGAGAGGTTAAGTACGAGGGCGCCCGGCCTCCGGTTCCCGCCTCCTTCCTGGCCTCACCGGTGGCCTTTGAGGACAAGATCCTGATCTCCAGCGAGGACGGCGATACCTTCGTGATCAAGGCCGGCCCGGTCCACGAGGTTCTGCGGACCAATTCGCTGGGGGAGCCGATCTACGCTTCCCCCGCCATCGCCGGCGGCAGGATCTTTCTGCGGGGCGAGAAGAACCTGTATTGCATTGCCCGCCCATGAAACGGCCGCTGCTGGTTCTGCTGGTGATCGCCGTGTATCTGGCGCACCAGGACTTCTGGTTCTGGCGCGCGGCGGAACCGCTGGTCTTGGGACTGCCGATCGGGCTCTTCTATCACGCCTGCTACACGGCGGCGGCGGCCGCGCTCATGTGGCTGCTGGTCCGGCAGGCCTGGCCGGCCGAGCTGCAGGAGGAAGCGCCGCAGGAGCCTGAGGATTCCAGGCCCCCCAGCACCTCAAGAAACTGTCAGTGATCCAGGGCACGGTGGTGTGTGGTCGTAGAAGCTCCGCCACTTCCGGCCAGGGAAGTACAATACAGGAAGACGCAGCCGAACCCGAGAGGAGGAGGAAGGCAGTGCCCGGAACGCAACCCCGCTACAGCAAGGAGGGATTCGCCCGGCGCGGCGACTTACTGAGCCTCGCAGAATTGGGTGACAGATGCTTCGACGTGAACGACGTGGCGCACGCTTTAGCGTGCCGGGTCGAGACGTGCGGATCGGCGCCTTGGCCGTGGCCGAAACCGGCGCGGCTTGGATCGATGGAGACTACCATCCCCGGCTCGATCCCGCGCCGCCGACGATTTCCAGCGCGCGCACCTTGGCGGTGCCCGCCACATCGAGTCTTGCCGTCAGCGCCGTGGTTCCGATGCCTACGCTGCCGCCCGCGTTGATCCTGATAACGAAATCGTTCCGCCGCCCGGCCGGTTGATGACCGTCTCGTGAGGGCCGGTGCGGTTGCCGCCGAGGGCCGTCGGCGTTCACCCGGGAGATATAACAATTGTGATCGAACACGATTTGAGCGCCGTCGGGAGTCCAGTCGTAGCCGATCACATGGTCGAAGTTTCGGAAGACCATCCTCTCCTCGCCCGTCTCCCTATCGCGAACCCACACATCATTCTGGTCCGCGGAACCGTCCGCCGCGATCCAGATAGTTCCGTTGATGCTGACCGAATTGGCCGTGCGGCTGTATACGGTCAAGAACGTCTGCGCCGGCGCCGCCAGCGGCAGCAGGCAGAGGCTAAACCAAAGGGTTGTTCTCTTTTGCATGGACCCGACAAAATGGTGGCGCCCGAAGCCGACATCGCACCTGGCTAATCGGCCGCTCTGACATCGACACCCGAGGAATCACCGACTTGGCGCTTAACGACCACCAGAGTCATGTCGTCATATTGAGGCCGATCGCCAGTGTGTGCTCCCACCGACCCAAGGATTCTTTCCACTAATTCAACAGCGCTATCGCCCCGGTGTTCTCTTGCTACAGAGATGAGCCGCGGCTCCCCGAACTCTTCCTCAGCGTCTCCGTTCGCTTCCGTGATGCCATCGGAATAGAGCAAGAGCAAGTCGCCCGGATTCAACAGAATAACTTCTTCCTCATAGGAAGTGTCCTCCAGCACGCCCAGGACCGTGCCGCCGGCTTCCAGTCGCACGGTAGGTTGAGGACCGGAATCCCACCGAGGGAAAAACAGAGGAGGGTCGTGTCCCGCGTTGGAGTAGTGGAGGCGATGTTGTCGCGCGTCAAGGATGCAGTAGAAGAACGTGACAAACTTGTTACGGCCGGTGCTGCGGCACAGCAATGTGTTAGAGCGATTCAAGCACCCGCTCGGGGAATCGTGGACCGACGTTTGCCCCCGAATTGTAGCCTGCAGATTCGCCATCAGCAACGAAGCCGGCAAGCCTTTGCCGGACACGTCGCCGAGACAGATGGCCCATCGACTCTGACCGACTGGAATGAAATCGAAATAGTCCCCTCCGACCATCCGGGCCGGTATGGTTTTGCCGGCGATGTCATAGCCCGGGATAAAGGGGGATGATTCCGGCAGCAGGTCGTGCTGGATCTTGGATGCCAACCGCAGTTCGGCCAGGTGCTCGGCGACGCGCAGCTCGAGCATCCGATTCTCCTCCGAGAGCAGAATAGCCTGGGCTTCCAGGCGCGCAGCCTGCTCCTGGACAGTATCGTGCAGGGCCTTGATCCGCAACATCGATTTCACTCTTGCCACCAGAGCCGCCTGATCGAAGGGTTTGGTCAAGTATTCGTCACAACCGGCCTCCAGTCCCGCCACTACATCCTTGGTGTCCCCCTTGGCCGTGACCATCACGATCGGCATGAACGGCAGAGAAGGATCGGCTCGCAGACACCGGCACACCTCGAGGCCGTCCATTTTCGGCATCATCACGTCCAACAGGATCAGGTCCGGCTGCTTCTCTCGGGCCGTGGCCAGGGCCTCTTCGCCGTCGTTGGCCGTGAGGACCTGGTAGCCGTGGACCGCCAGGCGGGTCTGGAGGATGTCCACGTTCATGGGGTTATCGTCCACGACGAGAATGGTAGGCGGCGTCCGCACGGTGTACTCCTAAGGACTTGATTGAGCCAGGAACTCTCGGACCTTGGCCAGAAGCTGGCGGGGACTGTACGGTTTGGAGACGTAGGCATCGCAACCGGCCTCGAGGGCCTTAGCATCGTCGCCGCTGAGCGCATAGGAGGTTACAGCGATGACCGGAATCTGTCGGAGTGCAGGGTTCGCCTTGATACGGCGAGTCGCCTCGTAGCCGTCGATGCCCGGGAGCTGGATGTCCATGAGTATGAGGTCGGGGATCTGTGTTTCCGCCAGGACTACCCCCTCTTCTCCGCTGTGTGCCTCAATGATCTCGTAGCCGACGCTGGTAAGAAGGTCGCGCACGATCCGCCGGTTGTCCTCCTGGTCCTCCACGACTAGAATCCGCTTGCTCATGTGGTCTCCCTCTGTCGCTCGACCCGAACCGGCAGTGCGAACCAGAAAGTCGAGCCCTGACCCAAACTCGATTCCACCCCAATACGCCCCCCATGCATCTCAGTGATCTTCTTGCTGATGGCGAGCCCGAGACCAGTTCCCCCCTTCTTCCGAGTGCTGGAAGTGTCGGCCTGCTGAAACTCTTCGAAGATCTTCTGCTGATCGACTTCCGCAATCCCCGGCCCCGTATCGGACACAGACACGGCGAACATCCCGTCAGGAGCCTTCACCTCGATGCTCACCGTCCCTGTGTCCGTGAACTTGATGGCATTGCCGACCAGATTCAACAGCACTTGGGTGATCCGCCGCTCGTCGCCCCGGCCCAGAGGCAGGTCCCGGGGCACAGTAACCTTCAAAGTGAGGTTCTTCTCAGCCGCCAGCGGCTCTGTGGCGGTGTGGACCGCATGAACGACCTCCTGCATGGAGTAGTCGTTGAGTGCGAGGACGAGCTGGCCCGCCTCGATCTTGGACAGATCAAGCACTTCGTTGACCAGGCCGAGCAGGTGGCGTCCGCTTTTCTCCACGCGCCGCATTACCTCGAGGATCCTCTCTGGCAGCTCACCATAGATGTTGTCTATCAGCAGCTCCGTGTAACCCAGGATCGCGTTGAGAGGGGTGCGCAGTTCGTGGCTCATGTTGGCCAGGAACTGGGACTTATGCCGCACCCGCTCGAGCTGGAGCAACCTGGCCAGCCGGACGCGGTGGAGGGAGTACGCCGCCGCCACGGCCGACAGAGCGGCCAGGGTCAGAAACCACCAGCGCTGCCAAACCGGCGGAAGCAGCGTGAAGGCGACGGATGCGGGTTGGAGGCTGGAGACTCCATCGGAATTCACCGCCCGCACCTGGAAACGATAGCTTCCCGGCGAGAGCCCGGCGTAGTGGATGGTCCGTTGATCGGTGGGCGCGCCCCAATCCCGATCGGCGCCATCCAGCCGGTATTGGTAACGCAGCACTTCGCCGGTGCCAAAGCCGAGGCCGACAAAGTCCAATTGGACGTGGTTTTGCCCGGGCGGGATCACAATCCCCGACAACGCTCCTTCCCCTAGCGCCGAAATCGGCTGGGGATCCCCAGCGATGCGCCATCCGCTGATCCAGACGGGCGGCGGAGGAAGGGGCCAGTCCGGTTCAGGAATCAATTGCGACAGCATGTGTTGTTGGTGAAGAAACCAGATCGAGCCGTGGCGGTCGCGGAAGGCGGTGAATGACTCCCCGCGCGCCAGCCCGTCGGCAGTCGTGTAGCGCCGGATGCGCGCAGAGCTCGGCGGCGCCTGCGGATCGAGCCTGTCCACGCCTCGGCCCGTTACCGCGTAGATTCTTCCCCACCGGTCTTCGGTTACCGAGCGGACTTCGTTGCCGGAGAGGCCGTGGGCAGTGGTGTAGGCCAGCAACTGCGGCCGCTCCTGGTCTGGCATATCAATACGACCCAGACCCCCGCGAGACGTAGCGATCCAGAGACGGCCGGCGCTGTCCGGATACAAACCTTCGATCGTCCCGGCAGGTAGGCCGTCGGAGGCCGCAAAGAACGAGAACCGGCCTCCGCGATAACGCGCCAGCAAGTTCCCGAAGCCGATCCAGACGGCCCCCGCGCGATCCTCACAAAAGGAGTACGCTGCATGCCTGGCCAGCAGGGGGAGCTCGTCGGAGTGCCGGTGAAACCTGCCCGTGGTCCGCTCCCATCGTGTAAGCGTGGACTTGCCCTCCGCAAAAGCGGAAACCCAGATGTCGCCCCGCGAGTCTCCAAACACGCGGAATACATCCTCCCCTCCGAGCCCGTCCCGGCGCGTGTAGACCGCGCGGGGGGGCGTCCGGGCCAACTCCTCGGCGCGGCTCACCCGCGGATACCGGCAAAGACCCCGGCCGGTGGCCACCCACCATTCGCCGGCGCGATCTTGTACGGCTATTTGGGACCAGCCCCATCCCAGGTAGTTGACTTGACTCGGGAATCGCGGCCGGATCTGGACGAAACGGGTTCCGTCGAACCGGTTCAACACCAGCTCCCGCTCCGTCCGGCTAACGACATACAATTCCCCGGAGGAGTCTTCCACCATGCCGGCGACGTCCGGCGCGAGACCGTCCGCCCGACCAAATGTGGTGAAGCCGTTGCGCGCCATCTTCATGGCGCCGCTGCCTCCGGTGCCCACCCAGAGGTTTCCCGCCCGGTCCTCACCGAGCCCGGTGAGGTAGTCGGAAGTCAAGCCGTTGGCCGTGGTATGGCGGCGGAAAGCCGGCGGCCGCCCGCTGGAATCGGGCAGCAGCTCG
>Ga0247727_10017199_pt1 | contig 11546 bp, 10 predicted proteins | sample WisWelCaveWW1625_FD_202498 | JGI IMG/M metagenome (GOLD analysis project Ga0247727, IMG submission 202498) | Biofilm microbial communities from Wishing Well Cave, Virginia, United States - WW16-25 | ecosystem: Environmental > Aquatic > Deep subsurface > Groundwater > Cave microbial mat | place... | reverse complement strand
GTCGTATTTCACCAAGGTCAGGATGGTGGCGGTCGTGGGGCGGGATTTCGGCGAGGGGCCGATGAAACTCCTGGAGGGGCGCGGCATCGATCTCGGCGGCCTCGAGATCGCGGACGGGAAGACCTTCCGCTGGAGCGGCGAGTACTCCGATGACCTCAACGATCGCACCACCCATGCCACCCACCTGAACGTGTTCGAGTCCTTCACGCCGAGGCTCCAGGAGCAGGACATCGGCAGCCGCTTCCTCTTCCTCGGCAACATCGATCCCGATCTGCAGCGGCAGGTCCTCACCCAGGTCAAGCCCGCGTTCTCGGCCTGCGACACGATGAATTTCTGGATCGAGGGGAAGGGCGACGGCCTGAAGCGGCTCCTGGGAAGCGTCGACGGCCTGGTGATCAACGACTCCGAGGCGCGGCTCCTGGCCGGCGAGCTCAACACGGTCGTCGCCGCCCGGCGCCTCCTGAACCTGGGGCTCAAGTTCCTGGTGATCAAGCGCGGCGAGTACGGCGCCGCGCTGTTCCATGGGGGACACTATTTCGCGGTGCCGGCCTATCCGGTCGAGCGGCCGGTCGATCCGACCGGAGCGGGTGATTCCTTCGCCGGCGGCTTCATGGGGTATCTGGCGCGCGAGGGAAGGACGACGGGCCCCCATCTGCGCCAGGCGATGATCTATGGCAGCGTCATGGCCTCCTTCTGCGTCGAGGACTTCAGCCTGAAGCGCCTCGCTTATTTGACGCTGCGCGCCATCGAAGCGAGGGCCAGGGAGTTGCGCGACTTCGTCAGCGTCAACGGACCGCGGCAGCACGAATGATTTCCGGCGCGGGCCGGCAGCCGGTGGCGGGTCGTGCCGGCCTCCTTTCGGTGGTCCCCGCCCTGCTGGCCCCGCCGGCCGTCGGCATCGGCTTTCTCTCCGGCGGCCGGTGGCTGCTTCCACTGCTCGCCACCGCCGCCATCTACCCGGTGTTCGCCCTGCTGATCGCGCGCGGCCGGCGGGCCTCCGCCGTCGCGGCGGCGCTTCTCTGGGCCGTCAGTTTCTCGGCCACGACGACGCTTCTGACCGTCCGCGACCCGACGCGCGCCAGCGGCGTCATCCTCCACGGAGAGAACTACCGGGACGAGATGTTTGCCTTCATCGCGGCGGGCGCTGGCCGCGAGTCCGATCCGGCCGCGTTCGTTCCGCAGCACGTCTGGCACCTCGGCCTGTTCGCCATCCTGACGCTCGTCTCGGCCGGCCTCCTCGGGCTCGCCATGGGAGCCGTGCTCCTGGGGTACATGTCCTGCTACGTCGGCTCCCTGATGGGTGGCGCGGCGCCGCACCTTGCCGCGCTTTTCGGCTGGCCCCCATGGGCCGTGGCGCGGGTCGTCGGCTTCATCCTGATCGGCGCTCTGCTGTCCCGTCCGCTCCTGTCCCGACTGACGCGGCGTCCGATCCCTGCCGAAGGCGAGCGGAGCCTGTACTTGCTCGCCGCCGCGCTCCTGGTCGCCGACCTCGTCCTCAAGGCGCTGCTGGCGCCGCACTGGGCGGCCCTGCTACGCCCCTGCCTCCCCGGCTGACTCCGCTATCCTGACCCTGCAATCCTTGACAGCCCGGGGTGCGGCCGATACCATCGCGGCGATCCCATCGGAGAAGCAAGGAGGGCCCTCCTGTGACAGGCAGAATCGTGACCGGGCAGCTCGACGGCAAGGGGCTCAAAATTGGCGTCGTCGTGTCCCGCTTCAACGACTTCATCGTCGAAAGGCTGCTCGCCGGGGCGGTCGACGGCCTCGTGCGGCACGGGGTGGCCGACAAGGACATCACGATCGCGCGCGTCCCCGGCTCCCTTGAAATCCCGCTGGCGGCCCAGAAGATGGCGCGCTCGAAGCGGTTCGACGCGGTCATCTGCCTCGGCTGCGTGATCCGGGGCGAGACAAGCCATTACGAACAGGTCTGCGCCGAGGTGACGCGTGGTGTGGCGCGGGCGGCGCTCGATTCAGGCGTGCCGGTGACTTTTGGCGTGCTCACCACGGAGAACCTCCAGCAGGCCATCGAGCGGGCGGGCGCCAAGGGCGGGAATCGGGGCTGGGATGCCGCCGAGGCGGCGATCGAGATGGTCTCCCTGCTCAAGGGCCTCGAATAGGAGCCAGATGCCCTCACGCCACCGGGCGCGCGAGTACGCCCTGCAGATGCTCTACCAGTCGGAGGTCGGCGGCGCGCCGATGCGCGACGTGGTGGAGCAGTTCTGGCAGCAGGAGGAGGTCCCCGACGACGTGCGGCGTTTCGCCGAGCGTCTCGCGCTCGGGACGATCGCCGCCCTGCCCGAGATCGACCGCCTGCTCCGGGAGAGCATCGAGAACTGGCGCCTGGAGCGCCTCGGGGCCGTCGATCGCAGCGTCCTCCGCATGGCGGTCCACGAGTTCCTGCACGAGCCTGACACGCCCCGCATCGTGATCATCGACGAGGCGATCGAGCTCGCCAAACGGTTCGGCGGGGAGGAATCGGGCCAGTTCGTCAACGGCATTCTCGACGCCCTTCGCAAGCGCCTGGAGAGCGAGGCGTCGTGCGGCGGCGCGATGACAAATCTGTGATCACGCTGACCGCTGGCGTGGGTCCCAATAAACACTAGATTGCCGTTGTGGCCACGCGTGTGCCCGTGCCTGTCCCGGCGGCGCCGGGGACGGTGGGCGCCCGGCAGCCGGGGGACTCTTGAGCGTCGTCGGCAGTCTCGAAGACCTCTCATTTCCTGACATCCTGCAGGTTGTCCACCTCAGCCGGCAGTCCGGCACCCTCATCCTGTCGGGCGAGGGCGGGGAGAGGCGCGTCCGCTTCCGCAACGGGCTCATCTGCGATGCGACCCTGGGCGAGACCGGGCCACGTCTCGATGAGATCCTCGTGCGGCGCGGGTTGGTCGCGCCCGCGGCGCTCGACCCGGCGAGGAGGCGGCGCAACGAGACGGGAGAAACGCTCGCCTCGGCATTGATCGCCCTCGGGGCGCTGTCGCAGGAGACGCTCGACGGCGTCGTCCGCGAGGAGCTGCGCTCGATCGTCCGGTCGCTGGTGCTGCTGCAGGAGGGCGAGTTCCGCTTCGAGATGGACGACGGCGGCCCCGCGGCGCTCCCCGACGGGGCCTTGATCGAAGGGCTCCCTCCCGAGACGATCCTCTCCGGGATGACGGTTTCCAAGGCGCCCTGCTGGCCGCCCGACCCGCCTCCGCTTCCGAGCGACATGCCGCGCCGAGTCCTTCTCGTGAGCGAGCGCGCCTTCCTGACCCTCGCCCTGCGCGATGAGCTGCAGCGGGCCGGCTTCGAGGCCGTCGCTTGCGACAGCATCGCCGCCGGCATCTCCCGCGCGCACGGATTCGCCGGGCGCAGCGAGCCGTTCCTCCTGGTCTGCGACCTGATCCTGCCGGGCCAGGCGGGCTCCGAATGGCACGGCGGCCTCGATCTCGTGAGGGCCATGCGCGCCATCGTGCCGGACCTGGTCTCCCTGGTCGTCGGGGAGATGCGGCACCCGAGCGTCGCCGAGGCGGTCAAGACCGCCGGCGCCAGCGGCTACCTGACGCTCCCCGATCTGGCGCTCCTGCCGTTCGATGAGGTCGGCCTGCGGGTGCGCGACTTCTGCACGCAGCTCTGCTCGGCCCTGTGCCTGTCGGATCAGCTCGCCGGGATCGACTGGAATGCCGGCGGGCGCAGCGTCCGCGTTGCCGACCCGCTGTCGCTGCTGCGCGGGCTCATCGGCGAGCTGCACGCCGAGGACGGTGACGTGGCGCTCCTGGTCCTGAGGCTGGCGTCCGAGTATTTCGAGCGCGCGGCGCTGTTCGCGGTGCACGATGACATGGCATCTTGCAGCGGTGCCTTCGGCGAGCCGCTGGACGCGCACATGCGCGGCGCCGAGATCGCCCTGCGCGAGGGGTCGGTCCTCCTTCGCGCGGTCAAGCGCCGCGAGACCAGCATCGGACCGATCCTGGAGGACGAGGAGAACCGCGCCCTGACGGAGCGCCTCGGGCCGCCGCCGGCGCTTCTTGCAGCGGTCCTGCCGGTGATGAGCGGCGCCGAGGTCTTCGGCGTGCTCTACGGCGACAACGCGCCGAGCGGAGCGCCCCTCGCCGACCTCAAGGCGCTCGAGATCTTCCTCAGCCAGGCCGGGCTGGCGATCCAGAACGCCCTGCTGCGGCAGAGGATCGAGTCGCTGACGGCTCAGGACGGCGCCCTCTGGCGCGCCCGGGCGATGGCATGATCGTCCGCTGCCCTGCCTGCCGCCGCGGCTATCGTCTCGAGGACAAGCCGTCGACGCGCGGCCGCACCCTGCGTTGCTCGGCCTGCGGGCACCTGTTCGGCAGGGAGGCCTCCGCGCCCAAGGATCCGCCGCCGGCGGCGCCCGCCGCCACGCAACACCCGGAACCGGAGCCGTCACCCAAGGCTGAGGCCGGCCAGGGTGGGGGCGCCGGCCCGCGGGTCGTCCTGGCCGACGCGGAGCGCCCGTTTCGCAGCGTGGTCAAGCCGCTGCTCGACGAGCTGGGGTGTCGGGTGGAGCTGGCGACTCAAGGCATGGACGCGTTCCGGCTCGCGGTCGCCCGGCGGCCGGAACTGCTCATCGCCAGCGTCCACCTGGCGGGGCTCTCCGGTGTGGCGATCTGCGAGGGCGTGAAGGGGAGTCCGCATCTGCGGAACATCAAGGTGGCGCTGGTGGGATCAGCCCTGAGCGCCGACCTGTTCAACCGCGACACCGCCCTGGCCTACGGTGCGGACCTGTTCCTCGAAGAGGAGATGAGTCCCGAGGCGCTGCGCCGGGGTATCGCCTGTCTCCTCGGCCAGGAGCGCACATCCGGCGGCGCCGATCCCGTTCCGCGAAGCGGCGAACCCGGCCCGGACCCCCCTGACGACGGGTCGGGACCGGAGGCCGAGATCAGCATGCTGGCCCGCCTCATGCTGTCCGATCTGCGGCTCTACTATCCCGAGCGTTACGAGCAGGCGGTCCGGGACGGCAAGCTCTTCGAGACCTTCAGCGATGAGCTCTCCAGAGGCCGCGCCATGCTCGACGAGCGCTTCCCGCAGGTGGCGGAGCGGCAGAAGATCCTGGCCGCCGCCCTCAGGAACGGGATCGAATCTAGTTCGTCAGGTACGCAAACAGGCTGACGGTCGCCGTCTTCTCGGTGGTGTTGTAGAGACGCACACGGTAGCGCGGAAAGCCGACCGTGAAGCGCGTCTGCTGCGAGGCGAACGACCGGAAGGGAAGAGACGTCAGCGCCGCGCTGACCTCGAGAGGGAATTGAATCTGGCCGTCCTCCTCGAAGGCGGTGGTGATCGTCTCTTCTTCGGGGACCAGGATCGCCCCCACCGCTCCGCTGCGCACCACCTTGCCCTGGGTCTGGCCGCTCAGGCTGATCACGACCGACGTGAAACCGTCCATCGACACGACACCGCCGTCGATCAGGCGCCCGGTCTCCTTGGGGTCGACCGGCGGGACGCGGACGTCCTGCACCGAGAAGAAGGCGGCGTGACGGATGGGGCCGTTCACGGCGACGGTCCCCGCCACCCGCTGCACCTCGGGGAAGTTGGTCACGAGGACGCGCTGGAGCGCTTCCGTGGCGGCCCTTCCGGCGGGCGTTGTGGCTGCGACCGCGGCGACGGCGAGGCCAAGAACAACGAGGGCTGCGATGCCTTTCATGGGGTCCTCCTGAGACGGGCGCCCGCGAGGGAGCGCGGCGCCGGCGCCGTCAGGATAACCCGGCCGCTGCGGCCGGTGCCTGCGCGACGTCAGGCCCGCCGGTGGCGTGGGCTCCCAGGTCCGCCGCCCGGGGGCGTGTCACGCGGTGCCAGTAGCAGAGGACGAACAGCGCCCAGAGCGCCCGGCTACGATCGGCGCGGCGGCTGAGGTGGGCCTCGTACCAGGAGGCGGCGACGCGGGCGTCGAGCCCCGACACCTCCTGCATCACCTCCGGCGTGACCACCTCATTGTAAAGGGCCGCAAGCGGTCCCGCCAGCCAGTGCCCGACCGGCACCTCGAAGCCGCGCTTCGGAGCATCGAGGACGCGGTTCGGGACGATGCCGCGCAGGGCGCGTCGCAGAAGCCGCTTCGAGGACCGCGTTGAGAAGTGCGCCGAGGCCGGGAACGCCAGCGACAGCTCGACCAGCTCCGGGTCCAGGAATGGGGCGCGCACCTCCAGCGAATGGCGCATGCTGGTGCGGTCGACCTTGGTGAGCATGTCGTCCGGAAGCGGCAGGTCGATTTCGACCGCCATGGCCCGGTCGAGGCCGGGACCGAAGCGCCGGTAGCGGGCCTCGACAATGGCCCGCGCGAGCCCCTCGTCTCTGACCTCCGGGCGGAGTGCTCTGCGCGCCTCGGGCGGCAGGATCGACATCCAGGCGGCGTGTGTCGCCGCCAGATCGGCGGACAGGCCGTCCAGCAGCTTGCGGGCCCGGTGCGCCATCCCCGCCAGGCCGGCGCCGTAGCGTGCCGGCAGCGGCTCGATCAGGGCGCGCAGCGCGGCCTGCGCCGGTCGTCCGAGCCGGGCCAGGAGACGCGTCGAAGCGAGGGCGCGATACAGGCGGTAGCCCCCGAACACCTCGTCCCCGCCGTCACCCGACAGCGCCACGGTCAGTCCCCGGCGCGCCTCCCGCGCGATGAGCGAGCAGGCGACGGCGCTCGAGTCGGCGAACGGCTCCCCGAAGGCCTGAAGCGCCGCCGGGATCTCGTCGAGCAGCCGCCGGGCGTCGAGGCGGATCTCGTGGTGCTCGGTCCCGATCTCCCGCGCCAATCGGCGCGCCATCGGGGCCTCGTCGAACCAGGGCAGGCCCGCGATGCCGACCGAGTAGGTCCGCGGGGGCCGGGGCTGGGCGCGGCGCATGAAGGTGACCACGGCCGAAGAGTCGATGCCGCCGGAGAGGAACGCCCCGAGCGGCACGTCCGACTCCAATCGGCGCCGCACCGCCGCCTCGAGCAGATCGCGCACCGCCTCGGCGGCAAGGGCCGGGGGCCTCCGCCCGAAGCCGTCCTCGAGGTCGTAGTAGCGTCGCGGGCCATCCACACCCTCGGTCCCCGCCTCGAGCCATGAGGCGTGCGGCAGCTTGCTCACAGACTTATAAATGCTCCAGGGCGCCGGGATGTAGCCGAGCGTTAGGAAAAGCTCGATCGCCTGCGAGTCGACATCGAGCGGCACGCCGCCATGCCGCACCAGAGCGCCGACCTCCGAGGCGAAGACCAGGCGACGCGGAGTGAGGGCGTAGTAGAGCGGCTTTTCACCGAACCGGTCGCGGGCCAGGGTCAGTTTCTGCCGCTCCTGGTCCCAGAAGCCGAGGGCGAACATCCCGTTCATCCGCCGGAGGGCCTCCCGCGGCCCCCAGGTCAGGAGCGCCATCAACACCACTTCGCTGTCGGATCGGGAGCGGAAGCGGATCCCCTGGGCCTCGAGGTCGCGGCGGATCTCCGTGGTGTTGTACAGCTCGCCGTTGTAAACCAGGCAGCCGCGGTCGAGAGGGTCGCGCATCGGCTGGGCCGCGGCCGACGTGAGGTCGATCACCTTGAGCCGGCGGTGCCCCAGGGCGATGATGGCCCGCCCCTGGCCGGCGCCGCTCCCCAGAAGGCGAACCGCGCCCTCGTCCGGTCCGCGGTGCTGGAGGGCGTCGGTGATCTCCTTGACGGAGTCGTGCGTGACCGGTGTGCCGTCGAGACTGAGCGACCCGGCGATGCCGCACACGATTCTAGTCTCCGCTCCAAACCGATCGCAGGACCGAAGCCGACCGCTCCCAGGAGTGACTGACCGCCCAGAGGCGCGCCGCCTCGGCCATCCGGTCCCTCTCCGCCGGGTCGGCGAGCAGCCGTTCCGCGGCGCCGGCGAACGCCTCGATGTCGAGCGGCGGCACGAGCAAGCCCGTGATCCCGTCCTGGACCGCCTCGGGGACCCCGCCCGACCGCCCGCCGATCGCCGGCAGGCCGTGGCTGGCCGCCTCGAGAAAAGCGAGGCCGAACCCTTCCAGGCCGTCGTAGCCGCCGGTGGCGCGGCTGAGCTGCACGAACAGCGTCGCCAGGCGGAAGTGGGCCGGCAGGTCCTCGGCCGGCACACGACCGCAGAATATCACGTGCTCCGCCACGTCCTGCTCGGCGGCCAGCCTCGCGAGCGTGTCGCGCTGCGGCCCTGAGCCGACGACCAGATAGCGCAGGTCGGGGTGACGCGCCAGCAGACGGGGAAGCGCCGTCAGGACGATGTCGTGCCCCTTGCTAGGGACCAGCCGGGCCACGCTCAGCAGGACCGGGCCGTGGTCCAGGCGGTAGCGCCGGCGCAACTCGGCGACCTTTCCCGGTGGCGGCTCCCGGGGCTTCTCGACCCCCATCGGCAGAACAACGACGCGCCGGGCGGCGCCGGGAAGGAGTCGCTCGACCAGGCCGGCGGTGAACCGGCTGTTGACCACCACGGCGTCGGCCCCCTCGATCACCCAGCGGGCGAGGCGGCCCCAGGGCGGCCGATCGTGGTAGTCGAGGAGGTCCGCCCCGTGCACGAAAACCGCATACGGCAGGCCCCGCAGGCGCGCCGCCAGACGCATCGGTATCCCGAGCGACAAGAGCTGGCCGCAGACGAGGTAGCGGTAGCGGGCGGTGGCCAGCAACGACAACAGGTGCGCCGCGGCCGCCGCCGAGCGGGCGACCCGGCTGAGGCTGCCGCCGTGATCCGGGATGCGGCGCCTGAAGACTTTGATCGGAAGGGCCCGATCGAACGCCGAGTCCCCCGGCAGCCGGGGCGCCAGGAAGAAGGCCTCGTCGGCAGCGAGGTGCCGCGCGAGCCCGTGATAGAGGGCTGATTCGCCGCCGAGCAGCGGCGGGAAATCGTTCACCGCGAACAGCACGCGCGCCAGGCGGCTCAAGGGGCCGGGTCCCCCGCACCCTGGCTCCGTACCCGGCGCGCCGCACCCAACAGGATCTCGACGACCAGCAGGATGAGACCACCGTGCACCAGGAAGATCGCCGCCTGGCCGTTGGAGCCGCGGCGCAGCCCGAGCGCCGACAGGCCGAGCCCCAGGGCGAGCGTCAGGATGAGCGCCAGGGCTCGCGGCGGTCCTCCGAGGACGGCGCTCAGGCGGTGGTGGATGTGGTCCCGCCCGGTGTAGTCGATCCACTGCCGGAACGATCGCACCCGTCCCGAGGCGATGCGTGACACGGTCGTCTGCAGCATGTCGTAGATCAGGACGCTGAAAATGAGCACCGGCGCCGTCAGTGCGACCAGGGGGTCCCCTTCGGCCCAGTCCTCCTTGATGGCGAGCGCAGCGAGCAGGAAGCCGACGCTGCCGCTGCCGGAATCGCCGAGGAATATCGATGCGGCGCGCCCCGGCCTCAAGTTGTGAGGCAGGAAGCCGAGGAGCGCGCCGGTGAGGGCGGCGCAGGCCGCGAGCAGCGCCGGTTGCCCGGCCTCCGCGGCGACCACCGCCAGCAACAGGGAGATCATCGCCCCGAGCGCGGCCGCCAGTCCGTCGATCCCGTCGATGAAGTTGTAAGCGTTGGTGATGCCGACGATCCAGATCAAGGTGAGCGCCATGTCGCCCGCCATCCCGGCGGCCCCGGTGGCATCCGGGAAGACGTTGAGACGCACACCGGCGCCGATCGCCGCGACCGCGCAGGCCCCTTGAAGTCCGAGGCGCAGCCAGGCCGGCAGGCCGCGCGTGTCGTCCAGCGCCCCTGCGGCCATGAGCACCAAGGCGCAGATGGCGATCGACAGCATCTCGTGGTCCGCCAGGACGTGCCGTCCGGCCACCAGGACGAACGCCGCCACGACCGCCACGCCGCCCAGTTTCGGCGTGGGGGTGTGATGGGTCTTGCGGGCGTCGGGATTGTCGACGACCCCCCACCCGAGGGCGATCAAACGGGCCACCGGCGTGAGACCGTAGGCGGCGAGGAATGCCGCCGCGGTGATCTCGACCGGTCCCGCCCAGGGGAGCCGCACCAGGAACCAGATGGCCACCGCCAGGAGCGCTACGAACGGCACCGCAGCACCTCGGCGATGACATGCTCGACTTCGCCGTCGCTCATCGCGGGCCACAGAGGCAGGGAGATCCACTCGGTCTGCGCGGCGTCGGCGCCCGGACAGCGGGCCGATCCCGGGATGATCTCGTGAAGCGGGCGCCAGACCGGCCTCCGCGCCATGATGCCGCTCGCCTGGATCCTGGCGAGCAGCTCGGCGGCGCCGCGCGGGACTCGAATCAGGTATCGGTAGTCGACGGACTGCGCGCCGGCGGCGTCGCGGATCCGGCCCCAGGGCCGGGGGGCGAACGCGGCGTCGTAGCGGCGGGCGATGGCGCTCCGGCGCGCCACGAGGTCGCGGAGCCGGCCAATCTGGACGCAGGCGATGGCGGCGTGCAGGTCGCCCATCAGACCGTTGAGCCGCGGCTCGTCGTCGTTCTTCTCGTCGTGTCCCGCCAGGTCGCGCGCCCGGCTCACGAGGCGCGCCGACGTCGATGCCAGGGCGCCACCCGGTCCACCGCACGTGATGAGCTTGGTCGGAGAGAACGAGAAGATGGCGGCGTCGCCTTTGGCCCCGACCGGCTCGCCGCCGAGGGTCGCGCCCGGGGACTGGGCGCAGTCCTCGATCAGATGCGCGTTCCCGATCCGGCAGTCCTCGATCGCGGCCGGGTGCCCGAACGGGTGGACCACGACGACGGCCCGCAGCGGGCCCGTTGCCCTCCGTCTCAGGTCGGCCGGGTCGAGACACAGGCTCGCCGGGTCCACGTCACACACGAGCGGCCGCGCCGGGACGGCGCGCACCGCATGGAGCAGGGCGACGCAGGTGTAGGCCGGCACCGCCACTTCGTCCTCCGGCCCGACGCCCAGAGCCCGGAGGACCAGGGTCATGGCCATGGTCCCGGAGGAGGAGGCGACCGCCGCGGCGGCCCCCGACATCCGCGCCACGAGCGCCTCGAGACGAGCCGCCTCCGGCCCCGGGGCCAGGCGACCGGACCGCAGGACGCGCAGGGCCGCGCTCTCCTCCTCGGGCCCAACGCACGGGCGGGCGTGCGGCACGAACGAGCGCTCGGGGACCGGAACTAGGCGGAGGGCCCTCATCGTTCCGCATCCCCCCGGGCCGCCTTGCCATCCGGCGACCCGGTGATGTTGATGAACAGCCGCAGCGGCGCGAACCCCTCGGCCCAGCGCACGCGCCCCTGGACGCCCCGGAATCGAGCCGATGCCCTGGCGATCTCGCAAATCGGCGTTGCCTCGATCCGGGTCTTGGAAACCTGGCTCTGATGCCGGCGCAGGGCCTCGACTTTTGGGCCGATTTCCTCGGCGATGTCGATGAACACCGTCGGGGTGAAATTCACGGTGGTCGGCCCCTCGTAGAACAGGACGTTGCGCGCGTAGCGTGTCGCCGAGATGGCGGCGCGCGCCACGTGCCGGTGGTCCTGATGGGTGTCCTGAGGATCGTTGACGAAAATGAAATCGGGATTCGCCCGGCGGATGACCGTCTCCATGCGGTCGATCAGGTGGCGCACGGACGGCAGCAAGGTGTCGCGGTAGCCACCCCAGTGGATGCGGGACACGCCGAGGATGCGCGCCGCCTCCCCCTGTTCCCGCCGCCGTACCCGGG
>Ga0247727_10017198_pt1 | contig 11547 bp, 12 predicted proteins | sample WisWelCaveWW1625_FD_202498 | JGI IMG/M metagenome (GOLD analysis project Ga0247727, IMG submission 202498) | Biofilm microbial communities from Wishing Well Cave, Virginia, United States - WW16-25 | ecosystem: Environmental > Aquatic > Deep subsurface > Groundwater > Cave microbial mat | place... | reverse complement strand
CTGCGGCGAGCCCACGAACCAGGAGTTCTCGATCAGGTAGTCGACGTCGAGCTTCGCAACGCTGTGCGACGGGTGCGCCAGGAACTGCGGGCCCATGCCGCTGCCCACGTAGAAGGGCAGCAGGTAGTCGCGCCAGCAGCGGCCCATCGCGCCGTCGCGGGCGCGGCGCTTCGCCTCGTCGTCGGTGGCGGCCACGTAGACCTCGCGCACCAGCCGCCACTCGCGCCGATCGGGCGTGCGGCCGCTGCGGGCGGCGCCGGCCTCGACCGAGGTCCAGTGCGACGCGGTGTGCGCGGGATTGAGCGAGATCGAGAGCGGGATGAAGCCGCGCTCGCCGGCGATCTTCAGCGTCTCGGAGCCGGGGGAGAGGCCCGCGATGCCGATCGGTGGATGCGGCTGCTGGAAGGGTTTCAGGTGCAGGCGCAGGAACTCGAACTGGGTTTCGGGCGGGCGCACCTTCCAGAACTCGCCATCGAACGAGAACGGCTCGCCCTGCCAGACGCGCAGCATGATCTCGAGCGCTTCGAGCGTCATGCGCCGGTTCTGGCCGGCCGCGGCGTCTACGCCGAACAGCGCGAGGTCGCTCGGCAGCGCACTGATGCCGACGCCCAGCATGTAGCGCCCTTGCGCGAGCTGATCGAGGAAGGCGACGCGGTGCGCCAGCTCGATCGGATGGTGATAGGGAAGGAGGTGCGCGCCCGGGCAGAGCTTGATGCGCCGCGTGCGCGGCAGCGCCTGCGCAATCAAGAGATCTGGCGCCGGGATCGGCTCCCACGGCGCGGTGAAGTGCTCGCCGATCCACGCCTCGTGGAAGCCGAGCCGGTCGAGCAGCACGAGCTGCTCGAGATCCCAGCGGACCCCGTCGAGCAGCGCGCGCTCGGGCGGGTGCGAGGGCATCACGAACGCGCCGAGCTTCATCCACCCTCCTGCGTGAATGCGCGGCGGCGCTCTTCCCCTGGAGCCTCGACGACTCGGCAGGGGACGCCGAGCTCGAGCGTCGCGCGACGCAGCGCCGTGTAGGGCGGCCAGCTCGGGATGCCCGGGTGCGACGGGTCGCCACGGCGCGCGAAGGCGACCCAGGCATCCATCACGGCATGTGCGACGCGCTCTGCGTCCGGGCCCGCGCCCGCGAAGTCGCGCAGCTTCGGCAGCGCGAAGGTGCCGAGCGCGAAGGGCACGTCCAGTGCGTGGCAGGCGCCCAGCCTCCCGCCGTGGAGGGGCGAACGCCAGGTAAAGCGATACATGAAGGTTCGCGGCTGATGTCGTGACTGCGCCTCGGCGAGTCGCGTCGAGGGGACGAACAGGCTGGCGTCGGTCTCGACCGCGAAGAAGCGTTCGACGCCATGGCCCGGGTAGTGCGCGAGCAGCGCCTCGGCGCGCGCGAGCGCGGTCTCGGCGGGCCCGGGCAGGCGCGTCGCAACCAGCTGCGGCAGCACCGCGTCGGGGATCTCGCCGAAGCCGGGTACCAGCATGAACAGCAGCATCTCGTCCGCGGTGGTGCCGATGATCAGCTCCACCTCGCGCGCCGCGCCGCGCGTGAGCGCGGCGAGCGGAGCCTCGGGCAGCAGCTCGCCGTCGATCACGGGCGCGAAGAACATGCCGATGCGACGCGGGCCGGGCTCGGCGCAGGCCGCCTGCGTCGCGAGGATCTGCTCGGCGGCGACACCGCGCAGCGCCGCGAGGTCGCCGCTGCCGACGCCGAGCTTCTCGCACAGGATGCGGGCGCGTTCACTCGCCTCGGCCGCGCTCAGCTGGCCCTCGGGCGCCGCGCTCTGCACGATGGCGCGGCGGAACAGACCGCGTGCGCTCGGCATCGCGAGCAGGCACACGATCGAGCCCGCGCCCGCCGACTCGCCGAACACCGTGATCTGGCCCGGGTCGCCGCCGAAGGCAGAGATCGCCGCCCGGACGAAGCGCAGGGCCGCGATCTGATCCTGGAGCCCGAGGTTCGCGCAGCCGGAGGCAAAGGTGTGCAGGAAGCCGAGCGCACCCACCCGGTAGTTGAGCGTCACCACCACCACGTCGCCGCGCGCGGCGAGCCTTGCCCCGTCGTAGGCCGGGCCTGCGGCGGTGCCCGTCTGGAAGGCGCCGCCGTGCAGCCAGACCAGCACGGGGCGGGGCGCGCGCGCCTGGGTGGCCGGCGCGAACACGTTCAGCGTCAGGCAGTCTTCGCTCTGGACGTGATCGCCGAGCAGGCCGAGCGTTTGCGAGAGCCCGTCGACGGGCTGAAGCGGCGCGGCGCCGAACGCCGTGGCATCGCGCGCTTCCGTCCAGCCCGGATGGGGCGCGGGCGGCGCGAAGCGCAGCGCGCCGAGCGGCGGCGCAGCGTACGGGATGCCGAGGAAGCGCAGGACGCCGTCCTGCTCACGCCCGCGAATCGGCCCGAGCGGTGTCTCGACGATGCGCTGCATGGCGCCGCAGCGTGGCCCGGCCGAGACGTAGATGCAACTGCGATACCGTGGCGCGACGCAACGGAGGACGACTCGTGGACTTTTCCATCCCCGACGAGATCCAGCGTTACCTCGCCGAGCTCGACGACTTCATCGAGCGCGAGATCCAGCCGCTCGAGCGCGAGCACATCCAGTACTTCGACCATCGCCGCGAGTGGGCGCGCACCGACTTCGACAACGACGGGCAGCCGCGCCCGGAATGGGAGCAGCTGCTCGGCGAGATGCGGCGCCGCGCCGACCGTGCCGGCCACCTTCGCTTCGCACTGCCGAAGGAGCTGGGCGGGCAGGGCGGCGGCAACCTCGCGATGGCGATCATCCGCGAGCACCTCGCCGCGAAGGGCCTGGGCCTCCACAACGACCTCCAGAACGAGGCCTCGATCGTCGGCAACTTTCCCCAGGTGCTGATGTTCTGGCACTTCGGCACGCCCGATCAGAAGCGCGAGTTCGTGGAGGGCATGATCACGGGCCAGAAGCGCGTCGCCTTCGGCCTCACCGAGCCGAACCACGGCAGCGACGCGCTCTACCTCGAGACCACGGCCGTTCGCTCGGGCAGCGAGTGGGTGATCAACGGCGCGAAGCGCTTCAACACGGGCCTGCACAGTGCCACGCACGACCTGATCTTCGCGCGCACCAGCGGCAAGCCCGGCAGCCCGCGCGGCGTCACCTGCTTCGTGGTGCCGGTCGATTCGAAGGGATTCAAGGTCGAGTTCATGTGGTGGACCTTCAACATGCCCACCGACCACGCCGAGGTCTCGCTCACGGACGTGCGCGTGGACGACGGCATGATCCTCGGCACCGAAGGCGAGGGCCTCGACCTTGCGCAGCACTTCGTGCACGAGAACCGCATCCGTCAAGCGGCGTCGGGCGTCGGCGCCGCGCAGTACTGCATCGACGAGTCCGCGGAGTACGCGAAGGAGCGCATCACCTGGGGCAAGCCGCTCGCCAGCAACCAGGCCATCCAGTGGCCGCTGACCGAGCTGCACACCGAGTGCGAGATGGTGCGCGGTCTCGTCTACAAGACCGCGTGGCAGATGGACGCGCGCGCAGACAAGGCGCACGTGGATCCGACGCTCTCGTCGCGGATCTCGATGGCCAACTACCGCGCCAACCGCATGGTGTGCCAGGCCGCCGACACGGCGATCCAGGTGCACGGCGGCATCGGCTACACGCGCCACAAGCCCTTCGAGCACATCTACCGCCACCATCGTCGCTACCGCATCACCGAGGGGTCGGAGGAGATCCAGATGCGCAAGGTGGCGGGGCACTTGTTCGGATACACGGGGGCGAAGCGATGAGGCGCCGGGCTGCGCTCGCTTGGCTGTGCCTGCTGGCCTGCGGCGCGGGGCCCGGGCCTCGCGAAGCCCTCGACGAAGCGACGCTCTGGGGCGCTGTCGTAGCGCCCGCCCAGGCGCTGACCTTCGCGCGGCGTGGGCGCGAGCTGTTGCTGGTCGAGTCGGTCGGCGCGGGGCACGTCGAAGCGGCCCGACTCTCGGACACCGAGGACCCGATCGATTTGCTCGCGCGCCTGGACGCGGCCGGCGTGCGGCGCGCGGCTGCGGCGAGCCCGCGCGTCTCCGTGCCGATCGCCGAGCTGGGCCTGCCGGCCGAGCTCGGCGGCGTCCACGTCGCGGCCGGCGCGAACTTCCGCGAGCACGGCGACGAAGTAGGCGTCGAGGAGCCATTTCTGTTCCCGAAAGTGGTGGAGCCGACGCCCTTCGTGAGCGAGGTGCCCTCGGCGGCGCGTCTCGACTATGAGGTCGAGCTCTGCTTCGTCGCGCTGCGCGCGCTCACGAGCGCGGCGGAAGTGCCCGGTCGCTTCGGAATGGTGCTGTGCAACGACTTCACGGATCGCTGGACTCTGGCGAAGGGCATGCTGCGCCCCGGAGAGATGGGGACGCGCGGCTTCGCCGACGGCAAGGGCCGCCACGGCTTCCTGCCGGTCGGCCCGTTTCTGGTGGTGCCGAACGATCTCGACGCCTTCCTCGCGGGCGTGACGCTCGAGCTGTGGGTGAACGGCGGGCTGCGCCAGCGCAGCGCGGCGAGCGAGATGATCTTGGACCTGCCCACGCTCGTGGAGCGTAGCTTCGCCGGGCGCGAGCTCGCCTATCACCACGCGGGCTCGACGCGCTCGATCCTGCCGGAAGCGAGCGGGTTCCCCGCTCGTTCGCTCGTGCTCTCGGGCACGCCCGGCGGCGTGATCTTCCAGCTCTCGACGCTGTGGCGTGGGAGCCTCTACCTGCAGCCTGGTGACGAAGTGGTGGCGCGCGCCACTGGCCTCGGCGCGCTCCGCAACCGCGTCGCGCCCTGAAGGAGGTACTCGTGCGGAACATCCTGGCCCTTCTCGTGCTGCTCGCGCTGGCGGCTCCGGCACTCGCGGAGCGAGATTGGTCCGCCTTCACCGAGGTGGACGTCGTTCGCATCGTGACGCAAGATGAAGACGGCGCGGAGCGCGACACTCCCGTCTGGTTCGTGGTCGTGGACGGCGCGGGCTTCGTGCGCACCAACGACTCGCGCTGGCTCGCGAACATTCGGCGCGGCGGGCCCGTGTCGCTGCGCCTCGACGAAACCGAGCGTACCGTGACGAGCGAAGAGGTGAGTGACGTCGCCGTCACAGGCGCGGTCGAGGAAGCATTCAAGGAGAAGTACGGCTGGTTCCAGCGCCTGATGAGCCGCTTCCGGATGCGCGAGCCCACCGTGCTGCGGCTGCACCAGAAGGCGCCCTGATGCTGCGGCTCTACGACTATCTGGCGTCCGGCAACGGTTACAAGGTGCGGCTGCTGCTGCACCAGCTCGGCGTGCCGTTCGAACGCGTCGAGCTCGACATCCTGAAGGGCGAGACGCGTACGCCGGCCTTCCTGGCCCGGAATCCGAACGGCCGCATCCCCACGCTCGAGCTCGAGGACGGCACCCACCTGCCGGAGTCGAACGCGATCCTCTGGTACCTGGCCGAAGGCACGCCATTCCTGCCGCAGGAGCGTCTGGCTCGCGCACAGGTGCTCTCCTGGATGTGCTTCGAGCAGTACAGCCACGAGCCGAACGTCGCCACCCTGCGCTTCTGGACGCACGCGGGCTTCCTGGCTCAGCGCGCGGCGCTGGTGCCGGGCAAGCGCGAGGCAGGTGTGGCGGCGCTCGGCGTGATGGAGGGCCAGCTCGCGACGCGCAGCTTCTTCGTTGGCGAGCGCTACACGATTGCCGACATCGCGCTCTACGCGTACACGCATGTGGCGGAGGAGGGCGGCTTCGCGCTCGCTGCGTATCCCGCGATCCGCGGCTGGCTCGCCCGCGTGGCGGGTCAGCCGGGCCACATTCCGATCACGCAGGGGTAGCGGTGCGCGAGTGGCTCACGGTGGCCTGCCAGCGCGGCGTCGTGCTGCGAGCCTGCAAGTACGCCGTCGTGGTGGGCGCTGTGCTGATCACGATCAACCACGGCGACGCGCTACTCGTGGGTGACGTGGACCTGCCCCGGCTCCTGAAGATGGCCCTCACCGTGCTGGTCCCGTACGTCGTCTCGACGCTGTCGAGCGTGGGCGCCACGCTGGCACTGCGCCGCGCCGGCGAAGGAGAGCGTTAGCCCGCGCGCTCGAACATGCCCGCCAGGATCCCGTACGCGGTCAGCAGGCCGAGCGCCGAGGTCGTGACCGCGACCCAGCCGAAGCGGCGGTGGCGCCGCAGCTGCGCGGCGGTCGGGGCCGGATCCTCGGCGCGCCCACTCACGCGTCGCGTACGCGCGAGCCGGCGGCCGAGCACCAGCGCCGTGGCCCCCGCGATCAACAGGGTGAACACGAAGCTCTCGTGCACGTAGAGGTTGATGCGCGCCGCAACGCTCCAGACCGCGAGATCCTCGGAGCCGAGCACGCTGCGCTTGGCCACGTACGAACCGAGGAAGAGCGCCACGAGCGCGGCGGCGACGGTCATCGAGCGCCGGTGCACGGCCACGTCGTTGCGCCGAATGGCGCGCACGCCGCGCGTCGCGAGGGCGACGACGGCCGCCATGTTGACGAGGGCCAACGTCCAGAACCAGAGCTTGGCATCCAAAGCGCCGGTAGACTAGAACACGTTTCAGATTTCGGGAGGCAGGATGACGTCGCTCGACTACCGCAGCGCCAGCGAGCTGCTCGCGGCGCTGCGCCGCCGCGAGGTCGGCAGTCGCGAGCTGCTCGAGCATCACCTGGTACGCATCGAGCGGCACGGCGCGGGGCTGAACGCCGTGGTCACGCTCGATGTCGAGAGCGCGCGCGCCGCGGCCGACGCCTGCGATCGTGCGCTCGCACGGGGCGACACGAACGGGCCGCTGTTCGGCCTGCCGATGACCGTGAAGGACGCCTTCGAGACCGCCGGCCTGCGCACGACCTGCGGCGTGCCGGAGCTCTCGGAGCACGTGCCGCGCGAGGATGCCGTCGCCGTAGCAAGGCTGCGCGCGGCGGGCGCCGTGATCTTCGGCAAGACGAACACGCCCACCTGGGCGGGCGACTGGCAGACCACGAACCCGATCTTCGGCACCACGCACAACCCCTGGGACAAGACGCGCACGCCCGGCGGCTCCTCGGGCGGTTCGGCCGTCGCGGTGGCCGCCGACTTCACGAGCCTCGAGCTCGGCAGCGACATCGGCGGCTCGATCCGCGTGCCCTCGCACTGCTGCGGCGTGTTCGGGCACAAGCCGAGCCGCGGGCTGGTGCCGATGCGCGGCCACATCCCCGGCCCGCCGGGCACGCTCTCCGAGTACGACCTCGACACGGTCGGGCCGATCGCGCGTACGGCGCTGGATCTCGAGCTGGCGCTCGACGTCGTGGCCGGCCCGCTCCCCGAGCTGGCGCACGCCGTCACGCTGCGCCTGCCGGCGGCGCGCGCGGACGCGCTCGCCGGCTTTCGTGCCGCGGCCTGGTTCGATGAGCCGGCGTGCGCCATCGACAACGAGATGCGGGGCCTGCTCGAACGCGCCGCGGATGCGCTCACGAAGGCGGGCGCTCGCATCGACCGCGAGGCGCGGCCCGCCGTCGACTTCCGCGAGGCGGTCGACACCTACGTCGAGCTGCTGATGCCGATCATGAGCCTGCCCCTGCCGGACGAGCTGGTGCAGCGGCTGATCGCCGGTGGCGAGCAGGTGCCCGCCGACGCGCCCGGCCTGCTCGCGGCCTCGGCGCGCGCCTACGCGGCTCGGCACCGCGACTGGCTCCGCACGCACGAGCGGCGCGAGCGCATTCGCGCGCGCTGGCGGGCCTTCTTTCGCGACATCGACGTGCTGCTGTGCCCGGTGATGCTGACGCCCGCCTTCGTGCAGGACCAGAGCGAGTTCACCTCGCGCCGCATCCGGGTGAACGGTGAGGACCGCTCGTACGTCGAGCACATCGAATGGCCGGGCCTCATCACGATGGCGTGGCTGCCCTCGACCGTGATGCCGGTGGGGCGCACGGCGGGCGGCCTGCCAGTGGGCGTGCAGATCGTCGGCCCGTATCTCGAAGACCGCACGCCGCTCGCCTTCGCGCGCTGCGCGGAGCAGGTGCTCGAAGGCTTCGTGCCGCCGCCGGGGCTCGCTTGAGCTTTCACGAGATCCGCGTAGCGCGGGTCGTGGCGGAGACTGACGATGCCCGCTCCTTCGAGCTGAGCATTCCGCCCGAGCTGTCCGAGCGCTTCCACTACCGCGCCGGCCAGTACCTGACGTTCGAGGTGCCGCTCGGCGCGGAGCGCATCCTGCGCTGCTACTCGCTCGCGAGCTGCCCCGAGCTCGGCGAGCCGCACCAGGTGACCGTCAAGCGGGTGCCGGAGGGCCGAGGCTCAGGCTGGTTCCACGAGCAGGTGGAGGCCGGCAGCGTGCTGCGGGTGATGCCGCCGCTCGGCCGCTTCGTGCTGCACGAGAACGCGCTGCCGCTGCTCTTCTTCGCCGGTGGCAGCGGCATCACGCCGGTCATCGCGCTGATCAAGAGCGCGCTCGCCACCACGCAGCGGCGCGTCCGGCTGCTGTATGCCAACCGCGACGCGCGCTCGGTGATCTTCCGCGCGGAGCTCGACGCGCTCGCGCGCCGGCAGCAGGAGCGCTTCGAGACGATTCATCATCTCGACGACGCGGCGGGCTTCTTCGACGCGAGCGGGGTGCAGCGCGTGCGTGCCGGCTTCGAGGACGCGGAGGCCTACCTGTGCGGGCCGGGTCCCTTCATGGGTCTGATGGACGAGACACTTTCGGCGGCGGGCGTGCCGCGCGAGCGCATCCACATCGAGCGCTTCGAGCAGCCGACGGAGCACGCGCAGGCCGGCGTGAGCGAGGCCGCGCCGGGCGGGCTGCTGCCGAGCGAGATCGTGGTGCACCTCGACGGGAAGACGCATCGCATCCCGTACCGCGCCGGGCAGAGCCTGCTCGACGCGGCGCGCAGCGCGGGGCTTCAGCCTCCCTTCGCCTGCGAGGAGGCCTTCTGCGGCTCCTGCGCCGCGAGGCGCGTGCGCGGCGAGGTAGCACTCGACCGCAACGACGTGTTCAGCGCCGAGGACATCGCCGCCGGCTGGATCCTCACCTGCCACGGCCGCCCGGCCTCGGCCGAGTGCGAGATCAGCTGGGACAGCTGAGAGCTGCGGGCTGTTCCAGTGTCAAGCGCCAACCAAGGCGGGCGCCCCCCCGGGCCCGGCTGCCGTGACTCCTGTTCGCCCCCACCTCAGCAGGGGCCGAGCGAGAGCTTGCGCCGTTCGGTCGAAGCCGAGAGCTCCCGCCAGATCGCGGCCTCGATACGCCGAGCCTCCGGGCCTACGAGCGACTCCACGTGCGCGTGCAGCTCGATCAGCAACGCGCGGAGCGCACGGTTGCCGGCCTCCAGCTCCGACACGAGCAGGCTCGCGTCGGTGCTCGCCGCGGCGCTGGCGAGGTGATCGCGCAAGGGCGCCTCGGTCACCGCCTTCGCTGCGTCGGCGAAGAGCGCCCGGAGCGCGCGATTCTCCTCGACGCGGCGCGCGGCGGCGCGCTCCAGCTCTTCGCGGACCGAGAGCAGCAGCATGGCCTGGATCGAGACGCTCGCCTGCCGGTAGGCCGGCTGTACGGACGGCGCGATCTCGGTCAGCAGCGCCTGCATCAGGCGCTCGAGCGCGTGCGAGGCCTCGGGCTTCACGGCAGGTGCCCGAGCAGCGCGAGCGCCGCGCGGTCCTGCGAGTTGCCCATCATCCAGCTCGACATGCACAGCACCGGGTCGTGATTGACGCCGTCCTGGAACTCGCGCCCGCCCGAGACCCAGATGCCCTGGCCCTTCACGCACGAGAACAGCTCCCACCAGAGCAGGGCGCTCGGCTCGGCGCGGAGGCCACTCGCGCGCTCCCAGATGCGGATCGCCTCGGCCCTGGGCAAGAGGCTCCCGGCGAGTCCGTCGCGCGACCACTGCCAGACGGCGCCGAGCCCCCAGGCGAGGTCCTCGAGCGGGTCGCCGAGGTGCGCCATCTCCCAGTCGAGAATCGCGCGGATCTCACCCTCGGCGTCGAACAAGAAGTTCCCGGTCCGATAGTCGGCGTGCACGACGCTGAGCTTCTGCGCAGGAGGCGGCGGGTTGCGGCGCAGCCAGCGGATCACCGCGCGCGTCACGGGCTGCGGCTCGAGCTCGTCCTCGTCGAGCACACGCTCCCAGTGCGTCAGCTCGCGCTGCCAGCACTGCTCGAGCGCCGCCGGTGGCATCAGGCCCACCAGCCCGAGCCGAGCCGGGTCGGCCTGCGCGATTTCGCCGAGGATCGTCCACTTGCGCTGCCCGATCTTGGCGCGCAGCGGCAGGTAGGGCGGGCTGAGCAGCGCCTGGATCGAGCTCTCGAGATCCGTGAGCTCCTCCATGATGAAGAACGGGAAGTCGAGCGGCGCCGGGTCTTCCTCCAGCCAGAGCGCCTCGGGCACGGGCACCCCCGAGCCGTGGAACGCTCGATAGGCCGCGAATTCGACGCGCCGATCCGTCTCGATCAGGCTGCCGGGCGGGTCGCGGCGCAGGATCAGGCGCCGCTCGATGCGCTGGCCGTCCTGCTGGTAGCGCAGCACGAAGCGCGAGGTCTCGCGCGACGCGCCGCCGTGGATGCGCTCGAGCCCGCTCACCTCGACGCTGCGCGCGTCGGGCACGCGCAGTGCGAGATAGGCAGCGAGGCGGCGCTCGAGGTCCGACAAGGTCGCGGCATTCTGGCACGGCGCACCCGGAGCGTGCCATGCTGCGCGCTCCCAACATGACGCGCCTCCCGGTCAGTCAGCAAGCCCGGTTCCACCGGGCGCGCCGCGAGCGGAGCGAGCCGATAACCCGATGAGCCGCACAGCAAGCCCGGTTCCACCGGGCGCGCCGCGAGCGGAGCGAGCCGATAACCCGATGAGCCGCACAGCAAGCCCGGTTCCACCGGGCGCGCCGCGAGCGGAGCGAGCAAAGGAAGAAGCATGGATCTCTACGAAGCGCTCTACACCACACGTGCCATGCGGCGCGTGAAGCCCGACCCGATCCCGCTCGCCGTGCAGCAGAGGATTCTCGACGCTGCGATCCGCGCGCCCTCGGGTGGCAACGCGCAGATGTGGCGCTTCCTGCTGCTCGACGACGCGGCGCAGAAGGCGCGCCTCGGCCCGCTCTACCGCGCCTGCCTCGGTCAGCTATGGGAGACGATCTACAAGCCGCGCGCCGAGGCCGCTTTGCTTGCGCCCGATGCCCCGGAATCGCGCGAGTTCGTGAAGATGCAGCGCTCGGCGAGCTGGCTCGCGGATCACTTCGAGTCGTACCCGCTCTTCTTGTTCGCCTTCAGCCAGTTCGACACCACCGGCAGCTCGATCTTCCCGGCGGTGTGGAGCGCGATGCTGGCGGCCCGCGCCGAGGGGGTGGGCAGCGCGCTCACCAGCGTCTTCATGTTTCGCATGGGGGACGTCCTCGAGGTGCTCGGCGTGCCGAAGGACCAGGGCTGGAACTTCAACGGCTGCGTGAGCTTCGGGGTTCCGACCGGGCGCTGGCGCGTTGCGCCCCGCACGCCCGTGCACGAGGTGAGCTTCCGGAATCACTGGGGCGAGCCGGTCGGCTTCCAGATCGAGGCCCCGCTCTGGTCGGCAAAGCGCTGAGCAGTGCTGCCGGTGCTCGCGTGTGCGGCGCTGGTGGCCGGCTGCCTGGTGGCCGAGCATCGC
>Ga0247727_10017197_pt1 | contig 11547 bp, 9 predicted proteins | sample WisWelCaveWW1625_FD_202498 | JGI IMG/M metagenome (GOLD analysis project Ga0247727, IMG submission 202498) | Biofilm microbial communities from Wishing Well Cave, Virginia, United States - WW16-25 | ecosystem: Environmental > Aquatic > Deep subsurface > Groundwater > Cave microbial mat | place... | reverse complement strand
TCAAAAAACTTTTGGTACCGTTGTGTCATGTAATCACACCAAATGTATCTGAAGCTGAAAAACTCGCAGGCATGAAAATAAAAAATAAAAATGAAGCAAGAAGAGCTGCAAACAAAATTCAAAAACTAGGAGCAAAAAATGTCATAATTACAGGGCATTTACATGGAGATTACGTTGAAGATTTTGTCTTGGAAGGCTCTAAATTCTATTCTTTTTCTGCAAAAAAGATCCCTACAAAAAATCACGGAAGTGGTTGCACCTTTTCAGCTTCATTAACAGTATTTCTTGCAAAAGGAAACAATCTTAGAGAGGCAGTTAAACTTGCAAAAGAGTTTACAGCAGAATCAATTAGAAATTCACAGAAGTTAGGAAAAGGAATTGCAATTGTTAGTGTAGATACACAAGACAAAATCAAAAAAGAATTAAAAGATTCAATTTCAAGTTTTACCCAAATAAAAAACGCATACAAGCTAATCCCAGAAGTTGGGACAAATTTTGTATCTTCAAAACCAAAACCAAGATCAATTAATGATATTGTTGGAGTTTCAGGGAGAATTGTAAAATCATTTGACAAGGTCCTAGTTGCAGGAGAACTAGAGTATGGAGGTTCTAGGCATGTTGGCTCTGCCTTACTAGAAGTTGCAAAAAAATTCCCACAAACAAAGTCAGCTTTGAATGTAAAATATGATAAAAAAATCATTTCCAAAGCAAAAACAAAGGGAATGATAGTCAAAAATTATCAAAGAGATAACGAACCATCTAAAACTAAATCCAAAGAAGGAGGAACAGTTCCTTGGGGAATAAGAAATGCAATCAGAGATTCAGCAAAAGCACCCGATGTAATATTTCACACAGGCGATTTGGGAAAGGAACCGATGAGTATCATTTTTGGAAATGATCCAAAAGACGTACTTGACAAGCTTGTAAGAATTATTTGAAAATAACACCCTTGGCTATAAATAACAGAATCTTGACCAAAAATTCATGAAGGCAGTAATTTTAGCAGGAGGACTAGGCACAAGGCTGCAACCATACACAACTTTTCTTCCAAAGGCAATGCTTCCACTAGGAGACAAGCCTTTACTAGAACATCTCATCACATGGATTAAAAAAAATAGGATTACTTCGATTGTTATCTGTGTAAGCTATCTAAGAAAAACTATCGAAGATTATTTTGAGGACGGAAGCAAGTTTGGAGTAAAGATCCAGTATGCGGTTGCAAACAGACCGCTTGCTACTGCAGGTCAGCTAAAGACAGCTGAAGAATATCTCCACGAGACTTTTGTCTGTGTTTATGGCGATTCTATTTTTAATTTTAATCTAAAGGCCATGATAGAATACCACAAGAAGAAAAGACCTGCAGTAACTATGGCACTCTCTGAATACAAAACAAAGCTGAGATATGGATTTATTGAGACTGACAAAAATGATAGAGTAACAAGGTGGGATGAAAAACCAGAAATAAAAGGAAACATCAACATTGGCTGTTATGTAATGGAACCAGGCATCTTCAAATTTATTCCATCAAACAAACCAATTGGCATGGATGAGGTCATAAGAAAGGTCATGACAAAAAACAAAGTAATGGGATATGTAAGCAAAAATGGCTTTATGGATATAGGAGACAAGAACGCTTACAGGCTGGCGTACAAGCACTTTTTGGAAAAACTAGGTCAGATTTGATAAAGAAAATCAAAATCCACAAACTCGAGGAAAAGGATCTTTTCAACGGCTTTTTGGAGTCACTTGATTCTCTACGAAAAGCAAGCGATCTTAGTCCAAAAAAGGCAAAAGAGATTTTCAAAAAGATGTCATCAGACAAAAATTATAAAATCTACGTCGCAGAACTTGATTCAAAAATTGTAGGTGCCGCAACGATTTTCATCGAACAAAAGTTCATCCATGAAGGAGGAAAAGTGGGGCACATAGAAGACGTTGCTGTAAGAAAAAAATACCAAGGCAAGGGGATCGGACAAGAGATTGTTAAAGAATTAGTAAAGTATGCCAAAAAGAAGGGATGCTACAAGACAATATTGGACTGTTCTGATGAACTGATTCCTTTTTATGAAAAGATTGGATTCAAGCGCCATTCCAATTCAATGAGAATTGATCTCTAGTAGTAAATTTTCTTTGGTTTTGGTTTTAACCTAAACAATAATCCGCCTACTATCATCACTGGAATAGATACTGCCATGAATAGTGGTGGTGTTACTAAAACTTCAGTCACTTGGTATTGAATAGGGATGTTTTGTATCATGTTGTTTCCAATATACATACCAGCTAGAAGAATTGCCCCACCAGAAATTATCATTGAACCAATTAGTCTTGATCCAAATCTCCGAGACAGCAAGTATGTCGTTCCTGCCAAAACAACTGCAGGCGCCACTCCAATTGATATGTATTGAAGAATCTTTCCACCAGGCTGAACTTCTTGAGTTGGATTTGAGAGATAATTAAAGATAGTCAAGATTTCAGCTACAAACATTGCAAAGAGTGCAAGACTTGCGAGTCCAACCCATTTCTCTATTGCCATGATATCATAATTTTCCAGATCAATAAATAAACCAAGTGTTGGGAAGACTATGTCTAATTATTGGACGTGAAAAAATGTAAGAGATTAGGTGTTTGACTAATGCAATCACACATTTTATTTCAGCAATTTGATCCGTCTTTGTCAATCTAATGTTTCTTGTAAATTTTTCCTCTATGATCAGTTTCGACAACAAAGATTATCATCTTGTTTTGCTGTAAATCTAAAATAACCCTGTAATTTCCTACGCGCAGTCTATAAAATGTGGAATTAGTTAGTCTAATCACAACTCTGAAGGGATCTTCTGTACAATCTAGTACTGAATCATAGATCTTCTGTGCAGTTTTCTTTTCTAGTTTTCCTAATTGTTTTACTGACTTTTCAGACCAGAGGACTTGCCATACCATCTACTTTAATCCTAATTTCTTTTTCACTTGTTCTGATGTATACAAACGTCCTGCTTTGATGTCTGCAACACCGTCTTCGATGTTTTTGATTACTGTCTGGTTTAATACATCGTCTTCTTGAGTAATTTTTAAAAGTCTAGCAATTACAGTCTCGTAGGTTTCCCTAGGATGGTTCATCTGTTTTTTGAGATCATTTTTAAGCTTTTTAGAAAGCTTGATCGTGCTTTGCTCCATGGTATACCTCACTATACTCTAGTATATTATAGTATTAAAACGGATCGTTATTCGAATTAATATTTATTTAATCTTGATTTTTAATGATAGAATATTTAATTTTACAATCCCTACCTTTAAGTTAACTTTATGTTTTTCAGAACCCAAGGCTTGCAGCTCCAACCCATTTCTCTATTGCCATGGTATCATAATTTTATAGATCAATAAATAAACCAAGTGCTACGATTAGTGTTTAAAAAAATAAAAATCAATAAAGAGATGCGTATCAAGCTTCAACCGTTGTTATTCAAGGATCTAATTTTAAACTCTACGACTTAGACTCTTTTAGCAGTATGTCTGAATTCTGAATTACATATATTAAATTAATCAAAAGCTGTTCAAAAATTATAAAATGATAAATTTGATTAAGAAATTATCGCAAAGAAAGAACACTTTGTTAGTTTTAGTTCTCCAGTTGGTAATTTTTAGTTCTTTTCTAATGCCAGCATCTGGCCAAACTTTTGTAAAAAAAGATGTCGAACCACCAACTGTAAACATTACCAGTCCATCATTTTGTTCCGGAACTTTGGCTACAGGAACAATTACTCTATCTGGTACTGCCTCCGACTCTAGTGGAATTAATAGAGTGGAAGCTTTTGCACGTGAGATAGGACAAAACGAAGCCGAATTCCCATTCAAACTAGCAACTCCAATAGTACCAGGAGACTGGTCCAAATGGTCTATACAGCTTAGCATTCCAGATGACAAGCCTCACTGGATATTGGTACGGGCCATTGACAATTTTGGAAACGAGAATTGGGATGAAAGTATGATAAATTCTGAAAGAGCAAAAATGAGTGTAGCAGCACATGAAGATATTTCAGGACAGTCAAGGATCGCATTTGTAGAACCCACTTTTACAAATGGTGCTTATAATGAGGATGCATTTTATTTCTTTTATTCCAAGTACCAAAAATCTCCAGACATTCAACCAATAACGACAGATCTGAATTTGATGACAGGAGACATTCCATTTGAAATCAATGTTGATTACATTCAACCAGTAATAGACAAGGTAAAACAAAGTGTCCCAGACTCGATAGTTTCAGTTATCGGTGATGAGGAGATAAACGATGGTTTGATCTTTAGAAAAGATGGAGCAAATGCCTATGACCTCCTTGTGATGTTGCATGATGAGTATGTCACCCAAACAGAGTATGACAATTTGATAAAGTTTCTCAAGAATGGCGGCTCTATCATTTTAATGACTGGAAATGTCTTTTATGGCGAGGTTTTGTTTGACAGGCAAGATTGTACTGTCACACTGAAAAAGGGTCATGACTGGGAGTTTGACGGAAGTGAAGTCAGAAAAAGTCAAAGTGAACGCTATCTTGAGGAGAACAGCAAATGGTTTGGAAGCAATTTTGTCGTAAGCCATATAGATGATGGTGTAATCTTTGAAAGAAATCCATTCAATTATGAGCATTTTGAAGAAAACGAGGTAACAAACAAAGAAGCTTTTATTTTATTGGACTATCAAGCCAAATTTGCAAATATTCCTTCTGCTGAAACACATCCGTTGGTGGTGGGTGGTCTGTTAAAAGGTGATTCAGAACCAGAAACAACTTACAGCGATGAAGGAAAAAAGATTGCCACTTACGAACTTTCGTCTGAAACTGGCAAGGTCATCCAGATGGGAATTTATTCACAAAATCTAGTGTCAAATGAGAAATTCCTCAACTACTTTGATAAGATAATCGTCCCAAGAGCGATGGGGAACACCTATCATTTTGTTGATGACGATGGGGAATTCGATCTCTTCTGGAACCTGCAAGATGGTCAACTCTCTGATGTAAAATTAGATAAGGAATCAAAGACTTTATCACTAAAGGTTGAGCGAGAGACGACATTAAATTCTGAAACGGAAGAAGACTTTACAATTGTTCTTCCAAAACAGCTAATCGATTCAGTCACCTCAAATAAAATGACAGACTATATTGTCACTGTAAATGGAGTAAACGTTCCTTATACGCAGGCTGCTGATGACATTGAACGAGGATTGACTTTTCCTGTTACAACCAGTGCGGAAATTAATATTATAGGAACAAGTGTTGTTCCTGAATTTGGTCAAGCAGAAATAATTATGATGGTTTTTCTTGTTGCGTTTGTGCTTAGCATAATGATGAAATCAGGCACACATTTTAGGATCCTTAAACCTAAACTGAACTTTTAGGAGAATATTGATCCGTAAAAATATTTTTACGCAAATGCTAAATTCAACTGATAGGAATTATTTCCTACTTACTAAAAGAGAAACAATTTGTTATTTGATGTCGAAAAAAATTTTTGTCTTTTTTATTGCATCTTTAATTGTACTGGTAAGTCTTGGAGGCCAGATTCCTGTCAGTTTGGCTGAAAAAAATCTTCAGCCTTTACAGGAAATCTCGGCCCTTGATGAAAAGAGTTCTTCTGACAGTCATGAACGCACATATTTTTTTGGATGTACAAAATTTGTTCCTACTTTCTATTGCGACCCTATCCTAAACTCCTTTGAAAGTTCAGCAGTAGAAGCAAAATACACCAAGGTTTTATCAGCTACAAGAGAACCAACTTTTGCACAAGGCGATAATGGAAAGGCCGTTGTACTGACCGCAAAAGCACTAGAGTTTATTACTGTAGATAATCATGAAATTTATCAAACTCCTAATTTTTCTGCGTTTTTTTCTCTAAAACCTGGAAGGTCTGATAATGTTCCGGGAAGTTTAATTTCTTTTACAAATGGTGAACATACTGCTGGCTGGAAGATTGACTTGAATCCAACCAAGGATTTGGAAAGCACTAGTCTGAAACTCATTGTTTTTAACACAGATGGAAAAGCAATTCAAACCTCAGAAACCATAGTAAAAGCTAATGAGTATTCTGATGTACTTGCTACATTTGATGGATCAAACCTAAAGATCTTTTTAAATGGAGAGATTATTTCGGTGACACCTTTTGAAGGCAGCTACTCTCCAGATCTAGATTCTAAATTTCCGCTAAAGTTTGGTGGGGCTGCGTATTGCTCCTGTGATACTGTAACTGCAAGTATTGATGAAATTCGTTTGTACAATTCTGCAATATCAGATGCATCAGCAATGACAGTTTCTGCAGATAATTTACAATCTGAGAACCTTGTCGGGTTTTGGAAATTTAATGGCAATCTAAAAGATGATTCTGGGTTTGAAAACGACGCGTTCTATAATACTTTGATATCAAGCATGGGATTTTCATCAGATGGCAGACTCTTTTATTCCGAAAAAAATTCTGGCAACATAAGAATATTAGATAGTGATGGAAGTTTGCTTTCAAAACCATTTGCATCAATACCTGACGTCTATGTTGATTGGGAAGAAGGATTACTAGGTCTTGCCTTGGATAGTGGTTTTAAAAATAATCATTACGTTTACACCTATTATAATTACAAAGACGAACTAACGGATGAGATCTTTGCAAGAGTGGTTAGATTTACAGATAGCAACAATATTGGTAGCGACTTGAAGACTATTTTTGATAGAATCTCAGCTTCGAAGGGTTTTCACACAGGTGGAGCCATTGTTAATAACAAGTCAGATGACAAACTTTACATCTTTGTAGGGGACGCTACACTCAAAGAAAAAGCACAAGACAAAACTGTACTTTATGGAAAAATCTTACGAATTAACAAAGATGGCACTATTCCCCAAGACAACCCATTTCCTAATTCTCCCATTTACACATATGGACACAGAAACGCCTATGGGATTGCCTTTGATAAGGATGGAAATGGAATTCTTGCAGAAAGCGGACCTGAAACCTTTGATGAGATAAATCTAATTCAAAAAGGTGGAAATTATGGCTGGCCTACCTTACAGCAACCCAACATAGCGCCAGAATCATTCATAGACAATTCTTCAATAAAGCCAATACGAAGCTATTTCCAACCTCCATCCCCTGCCCAAACCATTTTCTATGAAAATCAAAATTATCCTGAATTACAAGATTCTTTTCTGTTTGCTACTGTAAGGGGAACAATTTTTTCCATCAAGCTAGATCCACAGAATAAATCCGTTCAGCAAGAAACAAAAATCGATCTAAACTTTTATCCTTACAAACCCGTGATAGGCATAGCTTCATCCCCATCTGGAATTTTATATTTTGGGGCTTATGAGATTTACAAAATAGATTCCATTAATTTTAAAGATCAAGAAACCATGATGTACCCACTTGAAATTAAAGCTACAAATGTCATGGTATCACAAATAAAATATTCCCAAAACGACAATCGTCTAATCTTGAATCTTGAGGATGAATCAAAACCCAGCCGACTTTCAATTATCATTCCCAACCTTATGATCAAGAATTTAGAAAATATTAGCACCTCATCGGAGACAACTCTTGCCAATGATGAAAAGACAACGATAAGGTTACCGCACAAAATTCAATCAACAGTTGAAAATTATTCCAGTATTATCACTCTTGACATTCCAGAAGATTATTCCAAGGATGACAATCTTCAATTCATCATACATCCTACAGAATTATCAGTGACAAAAACTATTCCAGAATTTGGATTGACACAAATTATTTTATTAATGTCGATAGGGATTTTCTTGGTTTTTTCTAAATATGTTAAATTACCAAGTTTGAAAAAAATGAAATAATTAGGAAATAATTTTCCCAAAGTTTATTAATTTATATATTTTGAAAAATTGGCTGCAACAAGCTTATCTAGCTTGGCTCGATCGACAAAAGAGTGGGAATTGTACTGGAAAGAAGGACTTAATTTTTCAAAGAGTGCATTTTGCTTAACCCTAATTTTATTTCTGATCATTTTTACAGTTTCTCTTGAAAATTTCAATGCATTGGCTGCAAAGCCACCAACTAAAGACAACAAACCACCAGCCGTAAAAATAGCTGACCCACCAGCAGACTCGGTACTGCCAGCAGGTTCTATAACAGTAAAAGGGACATCATCTGATAATCGAGATGGAAGCGGAATAAAAAATGTCGAGGTTCACGTTAATAATGGATCATATGTAAAGGCAGTTCCAAAATCATCTGGCGACTGGTCAGTTTGGAATGTATTAATAAAAATTTTTTCTTTAGGATCGCAAAAAATTGAAGTAAAAGCTACTGATAACTCTGGAAACACAAAGTTTCATTATGTTACTATTACTACAACAGATACTAGCCCGCCACAAGTTATTCCTCCCCTAGATGTTACCGTTGAGGCAACAGGACTTACCACACCTGTCGCCATTGGTACAGCCACTGCTAACGATGATGTAGATCCAAATCCAAATCTGAGTAATAATGCCCCAGCTGGTTTTCCTCTGGGAACAACAATTGTAGTGTGGACTGCTTTTGATTCAGCAGGAAATTATTCAACAGCTACACAAAATGTAACTGTGGTTGATACTATTTCCCCTCAACTTTCAGTTCCAGATGATATTGTAATGGATGCGATATCTTTAACATCATCGATAGTAATTGGCAGTGCAGTATCTACAGACATTGCAGATCCCAATCCAACAATAACAAATGATGCACCATCCGACTTTCCGCTCGGAGAGACTACAGTGACTTGGACATCAACGGATTTCTCTGGTAACTCTGCAACCGCAACTCAGACTGTATCGATGAATCCTACACTTTACGATAATTTTGATGGTCAGTTAGATTACTTGCTTTCCAAAGGAGTAATCAGTCCCAACGGAAAGTGGATATCATACAGTACAGGATATGGAGAAAATGGAGTTTCTTCTGAATTGCTTTATTTGCACCCCCATTTGGTTCCCTTTACGGATGAAAATGGAATCTATCACGGTTCTGTAGGTCCTGCTGTGAGGACAATAGAGACATTTGGTGATTTTCGGCTTGACCTTGATATGCGATACGACCAAACAGCCAGAACTGATGCCGAGCCAAAGAGATGGGAAGAAGCAGTTTGGCTGCTCTTTGACCATCAGCTTGATACTACACATTTTAGATATTTTCATGTAGATAGGGAAGGGGTTGGTATTGGATTTTATGATGGCGGAACAAATCCTGCAAGCCAGCAAATAATCAACGAGGCAAGAAATGGAATCCAAGTTTCTAGAGTCGATGGAATCTACAGCACTGATCCTGTGATAAAGGCTTTGACGTCATATCCTCCTCATGTGACACAAGGACAATGGATCCATATTACTTTGGAGGTTTCATCTGATCCTTCTGGCGGAAGACATATTGTTGTAATAGTCGATGGAGTTCCAGTTTATGATTTCATCCATCCAACTTCTTTTTCAGGTGGAGTCATCATGGTTTATTGTGAAGATGCATGGATAAGTGTAGATAATGTCCGTATAACACAAGGATAAAAAATTTATTTTAAATTATTTTCCATTAACTTTCAAAAATGACAAAAGGAATGATTTCTCTCAAGGTTTGTTTATCATGATATACATCAAAACTAAATCGGCGTAATGTATACGTTGTCAAAACTTACAGAAGCATCTTCACAATAAAAACCAATTTTACCTTTTTCAAATGATGTAATGTCATCGAATTCCTGAGCCAATATTCCATTAACTGCAATAACAACGTGATTTCCTTTTACAATAATATCGATGTGATCCCACTTTCCAATCGAGGTACTTGGAAATTGAGTTGCTTGGATAAAAAGTTGGTCTGTGGGATTTACACCTCCATCATATTTTCCTGATTCAGAACCGGTAGGTTTGAGAGTAAAATAATTAAAATGAGTATTGTCTACGTATCTCCAAAATATCCATCCTACCTCCCAGCTATTTGGATTTGGTTCTCTTAGCTGCTTATCATTTCTAACATCTAATGAGAGTACAAAGTCCTTGTATTCTGCAGTAGAAAGTACTAGACCTGATCTTGTGTCATTTAATACAAATCCAGATTCCACTACAAACAGGTAGTTATTTTTATCAAAGGCGTCCTGTTTTACCTCCAGGGTGCCACCCGCATCCCACATACCTAACCATTTTCCATTAGGTGACATCGTTCCTGGAAGCAACTTGTATGGACCACTAGAAAAATCATCATACATTATTGTCTCTTCTGGAATTTCGTAGATAGTTTGGTTTTCCGGCTTCGGATTCACATCAGTGGGTTCGTTCTCTGAATCTTCATTTTGAAAATAATTTTCTTCTTTGATTGTTGGCACTGGGATATTTTTTTTATCTTCAGGGTTGATTTCAGTAAAATTGATATATTTGGAATTTATGGCTACAACAATTGCCACTATTACTATTGAAACAATTATGATTGTTTTACTTCTCTTCATGGCGTTTTTTCCTTTTCGATCTAGTTTATCATCTTAATTTATCTTAATATCGTACCTTTGGAATGTGCGGAAGAATTTCTTTTAGGACACCGATGGTCTTTGCAGTGACATCCTCACCATACGGCTGATTTTTTATTTTAATATTTAACATACTTTCAACAGCATCTCCAAAGTCTTCATTATTTTGAAACAATGGATAAAGTCTGTTTGCTCCCATCAATACCGTCTCCCACCGTTCTGTAGTATGCCTTAGAGTGATGCAAGGTTTTTGAAGTATTACAGCTTCTTCTTGGACTCCTCCACTGTCAGTTAATACTAGCTTACATTTACGCAACAGAGAAAGAAAATCAAGATATCCTACTGGATCTATTGTTGTCACGTTTTTTGGAAGAGAGATTTTGTTTCGTACAAGATTTTTCTTTGTTCTTGGATGAATAGGAAATAGTATCTTATGATGGGAGATCTGCTTTAATTTAGCTACAAGTGTCTTTAGCGATTTAATGTCATCAACGTTTTCTGCTCTGTGCAAAGTAAGTAATAGAAAGTCATTTGAAAAATCAACTTCTTTCAAATCCATTACAGAAAATTTTTTGCATACATCAACTATCAAGTTTCCAGTAACAAAAACATTTTTCACTATGCCTTCGAAATAAAGATATTCTCGAGAAAGTGTTGAAGGGCAAAATAGATAATCTGCGAGTTGGTCAATTTTTATTCTATTTCGCTCTTCTGGCATTCTCATATCAAAACTTCGCAATCCCGCTTCGATGTGAACCAACTTTGTCTTTGTATCACTTGCAGAAAGAGCTCCTGCTAGAGAAGAGTTTGTATCGCCATAAACAACAATCAGTGCTGGCCTCAATACAGAAATTAAATTGGTTATCTTTTGCCGCAGGACCTCAACATCTGAGGTATTGCAACCTAAATCTAGATCAGCTTTAGAGTCCAATTCGCTGAAAAAAATGTCTTTCATATTTTCAGAGTAATGCTGGCCGGTATAGACATAAACATGATTTTCAGAATTTAATTGTCTTACAAATTCTGAGAGTTTGATTACCTCCGGTCGTGTACCTGCTATGGTCAGT
>Ga0247727_10017196_pt1 | contig 11548 bp, 11 predicted proteins | sample WisWelCaveWW1625_FD_202498 | JGI IMG/M metagenome (GOLD analysis project Ga0247727, IMG submission 202498) | Biofilm microbial communities from Wishing Well Cave, Virginia, United States - WW16-25 | ecosystem: Environmental > Aquatic > Deep subsurface > Groundwater > Cave microbial mat | place... | reverse complement strand
TAGCCCAGCGCGGCGATTTCGACGTTGAGCCGAGTTCTTCCTGCGCCGCGACCTGATTGACCTTCACGACTACGCCGTCAATTTCGTAATCGAGATCGTCGCGCCGCTCGCCCCACTCGTCGCAGAAAGCCACGACCTCTTCGATGTCGCGGCAATGTTTTCGGTGAGGATTGACCTTGAACTCATGCTTGACCATCCATTCGAGCGATTCGTGATGCGTCGCAAACGCCGGCGCGCCATCGAAGAGCAGTTGGTAGCAGAAGATGTCCAGGCGCCGGTCGGCGACCACCTGCGGATCGAGCATCCGCATCGTGCCCGAAGCCGCGTTGCGCGGATTGGCGAACACCGGCAATTCCGCTTCGGCGCGCTCGCGGTTGATCCGCTCGAAAGATTTGTCAGGCAGGTAAACTTCGCCGCGCGCCTCGATCCCGGCGGCTTTGACTGAACCATCCTTTTTGATGCTGAGTGGAATGGAGCGAATGGTCCGCACGTTGTTTGTCACTACCTCGCCGCGATTGCCATCGCCCCGCGTCACTCCGCGCGTGAGCAGCCCATTTTCGTATATCAGGGAGATGCTCAATCCGTCAATCTTCAGTTCGGCGACGTAATCAAAGGCGCGCCCTTCGGCCAGCTTCTCGCATCGCTTGGCCCATTCGCGCAAATCTTCAATGCTGTAGCTGTTGTCGAGCGACAGCATGGGCCGCGCGTGAAAATATTCCTCGAAGCCTTCGGCCAACTGCCCCGAAACGCGCTGCGTCGGGCTGTCGGGCGTGACCAGGTCTGGCCGCTCAGCTTCCAGTTCTTTCAACCGCGACATCAGAGCATCATATTCAACATCGGAGATAGTCGGCTCGCTCAGCGTGTAGTAGCGATAGTCGTGCTCCGGAATCTCGCGGCGCAATTCCGCGATCTCCTGCTCGACGGATTTGTTTATGCGTTTTCGCTCTGCCATTGATCAATTCTGTCGAAGCCACTGCGCTTTGCCATCTTTGCTCATCCTGACGATCAACTACTTTTCAACCTTCACGCCTCTCCAGAACGCGACGTAATTCTCGATGTTCTTCGCCGCGTCTTTCGTCTGCGGGTAATACCACGCCGCGTCTTTGTTCACTTCGCCGCCCACGACAACGTCGTAATAACTCGCCGTGCCTTTCCAGCCACACACCGTGTGCGTGTCGCTCGGTTGGAAATACTCTTCGTTAATCGCGTCGGGCGGGAAGTAGTGATTGCCTTCGACGACGATTGTTTTGTCACTTTCGGCGAGCACGGCGCTGTTCCAAATAGCTTTCATAACCTCTTCTCCATGAAAATACTCAACGGGTCTTTGGGATAATTTCCAAACGGCCCTCGGCGCTGATACCCGGCCTTCTCGTACAGCAGCAGGGCTTCGGATTGATGGATGCCGGTTTCGAGGCGCGCGATTTTGAGACCGGACGCTCGCGCGAGCGATTCAAGCTCTTCGAGGATGCGGCGACCGAGCTTCAAGCCCCGGAACTCCGGCAAGACGAACATCCGTTTGATTTCCGCATACTCTCCACTCTGATTGACGAACGCGCCGCAGCCAGCGATCTGGCCATCCACACTGGCGGTGAGGAAAGTCACGTTTGGCTGTCTGAGCGATTCCACCGGCAACAGATGATTGCTCTCCGCCGGGTATAGGCCGGTCAAGTATCCATCAAGCCGTTCAATCAGCTCGCGCGCGGCGGGGGAAGCGGGATCATCCACTTGAATCGTGACGTGTCGCATAGCTGACTACCTGATTACCTCAGTCCGCTCTGTCAACGCCTCGATCCGCTTCTCATTCACTTCGTAACCAATCCCCACGCCGCCTGGTCGCGGAATTGTTCCGCGCGGCGTGACTTCGACCGGCGGCGTGATGATGTCTTCAGTCCAGTAACGCTTCGACGCCGATACGTCGCCAGGCAGCGTGAAGCCAGGCAGCGTGGACATCGCGATGTTGTGCGCGCGCCCGATGCCCGCTTCCAGCATCCCGCCGCACCAGACCGGGATGTTACGTTCGTGACAGTAAGCTTGAATCCGGCGCGCCTCGGTGTGACCTGAGACGCGACCGAGCTTGACGTTGATGATCCGGCACGCGCCCAGCTTGAGCGCCTTGCGCGCGTCGTCCAGACTCAAGATGGATTCGTCCAGGCAGATCGCCGTCATCAATTGCGGCTGCAACTCAGCGTGGTCAACGATGTCATCGTATGCCAGCGGCTGCTCGATCATCAGCAGATTGAACTCATCCAGCCTCAAGAGCAGTAGGGCGTCCTCCAGCGTGTAAGCCGAATTCGCGTCAACCGACATCAAGTGGTTCGGAAACTCTTTGCGGATCGCCTTGATCATTTCGTAATCGCGTCCGGGTTTGATCTTGATCTTGATGCGCTGATAGCCGGCGGCGACCTCTTTCTCCACTTTCTTGAGCATCGCGGCGTCGTTGTCTTCCAAACCAATCGAGACGCCGCAATTGATCTCTTCCAGCGTTCCACCGAGTAACTGCCACAGAGGCTTCCCCTGCCGCCGCGCTTCCAGATCCCAGACGGCGCATTCGACCGCACCGCGCGCCATCTTGTTCCCGCGAATCAATCTGGTCAGTTGCGGGATTTGCTCCGGCGATTCGATCTCGCGGCCTAAAACCATCGGCCCGGCGAAGTCGCGGATCACCATCCAGCAACTCTCGGTTGATTCGTGATTGTAGAAAGGATTTTCACCGACTGTGCATTCGCCCCAGCCAACCACGCCGTCGCTGAAGACTTTGACGAGAATGATGCGGCGCTCGGTCGTGCGCCCGAAGCTGGTCTCGAACGGCGCGACCAGAGGAAGCCGGATTTCGCGGAGTTCTATGCGCTCGATTTTCATTGCTTGTAGCTCTCTTCTTTCTCCTGGTTGTAGTCTCGGAAAAACAGGTAGCGGCTATGGCCGCCTGTGGGATCGGCTTCAAAGCCCGCGCAATACAGACCTTCATTCAACCACTTCAAAAACTCTTCGCGGACGCGCAACTGCCAGTCTCGCGCCTCATTCAGATTGAGCTTTTTTATTGCCTCGATGTCACGCGGTAGTTCGATCACAGCCGCCGCCTTTTCTGCTCGGTGTTTGCCCGCCAGCGTGTCGGCCACGCGCTCAGAGCGCACCCACCATTCGACGAACAAACGATCGGTGTCCAGGCCGCGATGAAACGCGCTGCTGCTTTTGTTGCCATAGTAGTTGACTTGATACTTCCGCACTACGCCGCCCAGTTTGACCAGGTTCAGATAAGCGTTGCGCGATTGCAGCGGATCGAATGTCCAGGTCATCAGCGGCACGCCCGTTTTGAGAGCGTGATCGCGCTGCGCCAATTTCAGCTTCACGCCGATCCCCAAGTTCTGAAGCCGTGGTTCCACGGCGAGCATTTGCGAGTAGTAATAAGGCCGCAGCTTCTCGTCGAAAGCCGCCAGCGCGTGCGCAAACCCGATCAGCTTGTTCGATTCGTCAAACGCTCCGACCGTGAAGCCTCCCCCGCGCCGCGTGATGACGAACGATCGCAGCGGCGTCACGTCGAGGTCGGAAAACTGCCAGACATCGCGCTGCATTTGCAGGCAGGCTTCAAACTCTTCGAGCGTCGCGCAGACGCGGATGGTGTATTCGGGGACAGCCACATCGGATTTCATAATGTTCGTCAGTTGGCTTTGTTCTGCCATTGTTATCGGGTAAAGACGGATACTACTTTTGACGCCCGCGAGCGTCAAATCCCGATGCCAAACAATTCGACAGAGAGCAGTTGAAGAACCGGCCCGCTAAAATCGAAAGCGGCTGCGCTTCGGTTGAAAAGCGCAGCCGCTTATGCTTCGTGGCATTCGCCGAGAACAAATTGTTGATGACTACATCAGATTTATCGTCCACTCTTCCCCTTCAGCGCTACCGTGGCCGCAGCCGTTCGGCGGGCAAAGCAAAAGGCCGGGGTTGGTGGTCCCGGCCCTTTCGTTTACGGTGTCCTCTGAAGATCAGTTGTTGGGATTGATTGCTATGGCCGCTGTGGTAGCAAGATGAGATCCCAGGCCCAACGTCCAGCCTGAGCGCCTTGTGCATCCTTAACCTTGGCTCGCCACTTGAACTGATTCCCGTGCTCATCTGTGCGCTTTGATTCTTTATAGTCCAACTCTAAAATTGCTATCCCAAGGTCAGGAAGTGAATGAAGCTCATTTTGCTCCGAAATTCCGTTGTGGTTGGTGTCTTGCCAGAGTCGAAGGGAAAAGAAGATAGAATCTCTGCTGTCTATCTGCCCATCTCCGTTACCGCCATTTGCGGGTTTATCGTACTCCGCAAGCGCGAGGAATCCGTTTCTCTTTTCTCCTGGTGGTGGTGTAGGCTGTGGAGTGAGATTCCCGAATAATTCATGGCCGCTGTCTATCATTCCGTTTCCACCCCGATCCAGAGCCAGCCATGCGTCATCGGAGCCTTCAGCAGTCCACGACCATCTACGCAATAAGCCATCCCCGTTGAAATCGAACAGCACGCCGTTCGCCGCATTCGTCATAGAGAAGCCGTTACCTCTTATATCGAGCAGAATAGGCGATGAGTCTACGCAACTAAACGCATTGCAATTTAGATTTGGGTAGCAAGACTCACAATCGTTGCTATACGTGCAAGTCTCGCATGCTGTAGTACAGCTACATGTTGCGGAACAATTGTAATTATAGTGGTAATACGTACCAGGGGGGTCGTAAACCCATAGAGTTTGCTGGTACGCAATACCGGGGCCTGGATTAAGGCAGCCATAATAACTGGCAGAGGCAGATCCGCAATTCCCAGTTCCAGTGAAGGAACCGTTATTAGTACAATTAGGGCATTTCTGATACGTACCACTGACACTAGATATAACAACCGTACCCTGACATAATGCGCCTTGGGTTTCATTGCACGTTAGTTGGGTTTTGCAATCTGGTATTTCTATAACTTCATCAGCGTGTGCAATAATGAAACTTGATGCGGAGAGCACAAGAACAGACACAATAGACTTGAAGAGATTGAGCCACATTATTTCACCTCCGTTAGATATTTGTCTAGTGCAATTCTATCCCGAAGACATAGCCGTCTAAGAAAATCGCGGTAATGATTTGCGCCAAATACCTGGTATGATTGAGTGTTACGGTCGCCTTCAAAGGCCATGTCTTTATATGGCTTGATCTCCATAAGCCACTCAAATAGCTTATCTGCTGACCTGTTATTCTCGTTATAAACCTTCACCGCCAATTGTTTGAAGATTTCCGCGCCCCTACGCCCGCCCAGGATGGCCTCTGCCCCGTCCTTGACGGAAGAAACGAATGTGCCGTCCTCAAAGACTACAAAATCCAATTTGAGCCTCACGGTTTGTATCTTCTTATTAGGCTCATCCTTAAGTCTCACTCCTTTCGGGCCAAAGGTTACATATGCGCCTGGGAGAATCGGTTGCATATGATCATAATCGCGAATGTCAGGATGGGGAACAAAGTCTTGCTGCATCTCGACGACCGGTTTGCTTCCCTCAATTCCGGTGTCGGCATGGATATGCACTTGGTAGGCGGTGATGGTTTTGGCAGAATTATTCTTGATCCTGAAGTGAATCTTTGGACTGGAATCACCCCGACTGGCGTCGGCATTGGTAAGATCTTGAGCCGCTTCAGGGATAAGTTCAAGTTCAACCGGTAGCGTTCCGGTTTCCGGAAAAAGCTGAGTGGCTTTAATCTTCGGCTTGTTCACAGGCTCTTGCGCTTGTATTGTGGTTTTGCCGCTCTTTGACTTGATCAGCGCTGTTGTGGACATGAGACACAACATCACCGCTGATAGGATACCCACTACTGCCTTCAATCGCATGTTTGTTCTCCTTGAGTTGGGAGGTCAGAAGACTCTCGAGGGTTAGTGTATAAAAGACGATGCAAGGATATCTCACGTCGTCGGCACTGCCAGCAAGAGCAAGTTAAAGTGCTTGAGCAACACTACCATCATGATCAAATCTTGTTCCAGAACATTAACGTCACACAATAATGGTGGTAGATCTTTGCGATTGAATAATTTGCAAGTCTGAACTCGAATGCCAATATTACGACCAGAAGCCATGACTGGTTACTCACTAATCATCACATAGCATCATGACTAATAGAACAAGGTTTAAACCTGTGACTCTCCATAACTTCGCTCAGGCGGTTAGTAGCTGGCCAGTGGCGGTTAGCTACTAACCAGCAAGCTGATCTCAAGCCGCTGTTATCTAATCGCTCAAGGCTTGCTTACGCCAAGCAGCCTCATTTTGCTCCTCAATCCCGTGCGAGTCAACTTGAGGGCATTTGCAGCGTAGGTCAGATTGCCACCGCATTTCTCCAACGCTCTCGTGATCAACTCACGCTCCAACATCCTCACTGCTTGATTAAGCGGGAGGCTGCTATCAATCACCACTTTACCTTCAATGTTCGATGATTCCTCCACAACCGCTCCACCAGCCTCAGCCCATTCTCGTATTGGCTGTGAGAGTTGATCAGCGCCAATCATCTCACCTTCGGCGAACTGCGCGAGCCGCTGCAACTCGCCGCACAACTCACGCGCATTGCCTGGCCATTCATAATGGCGCAACACTTCGACCGCCCCACGGCTCAACTGAATATGCGGCTTGTTGGCCTCGCGGCGGTAACGGTTGAAATAATAAGCGATGAGCGATTCGATATGCTCTCGCTCTTCGCGGAGCGGCGGCAGGTGAAAGTGAAAGACGTTGAGACGATGGAAGAGGTCGGCGCGGAAATGTCCAGCGGCGATTTCGGCAGCCAGATCGCGGTTGGTTGCAGCCACCACGCGCACGTCGACTTTGACAGGGCGCGCTTCGCCTACCGGATGGATTTCACCTTCCTGTAAAAATCGCAGCAGCTTCGCCTGAAGCGCCGGATCCATCTCGCCAATTTCGTCGAGAAAGAGTGTGGCGCCATTCGCATCGCGGATCACGCCGGAATGATCTCTGTCCGCGCCGGTGAAACTGCCACGGCGATGGCCGAACAAAAAGCTTTCGGCCAACTCTTTGGCAATGGCTGCGCAATTGAATGTGACGAACGATTGAAGGCGGCGGACGCTCGTCAAGTGAACCGCTCGCGCAATCAACTCTTTGCCGGCGCCAGTTTCACCTGTGATCAATACCGGCGCATTGCTGTCGCTTATCTGCGCGATCTGCGCCAGTATCTTCTTCACAGATTCGGAGCAGATTATCGGATCGGGCCGGCCTTCCAGCTCGAAGGCCTCGAACCGCGCTGGCGACCAGGCCTGAGACGAGAACATTTCAAGCGACTTCGAGATGGTCGAATTCCGGTTCGAAGCGAAAGCGGCTTTTTCATCCCCATCAAAGCCCCTGGCATGGCAATTGCTGGGGGGGGCATAAGGTTAGCCATAAAAACACCTCCAGAATCATGTTTCAGGATTGGTAGGCATCACTGGCTGAACTTATTCGGCCGGCGGGTGACGCCATTTGGTTGACTAAGAGCCAATGGTGTGTAAGTGGCGCGCCGATTCTCCGCACATCTAATCCTGGAGCAACGAACCAACCGTCGTAATTATTGTTCTTTGATTTGGGATGCAGGAGGGTATCCCAATTGTTCTGCATCCGCAAGACCTTCGATCGTGATGGTCAGATGACAGGAAACTCAAGGCAAAGAATGATGAAGGCAAAGTCAGTGGTGGGCGTTCGGGCAAGCGCACGACAGGCAACGCGGGCCGGGGCGCGAAGATCAATGACATTAAGTTAAGAAGAGGAACACAAAAAGCACAAAGGAAGAGACACAAAAAGCACAAACCAATCAAGGTCTTTTCTTTATGCTTTTTGTGTCTCTTCCTTTGTGCTTTTTGTGTTCCCAAGATTGGACTTTAGAACAATTATGGCGTGATCACACGCTTTTGCCCGTCCTTGCCCGCCAGCGTTACGGAAGCGCCAGCGCGTTTGGAAAGGATATGCACACCCGGCTCCGTCGCTTCGTTGAGGAGGAGCAACCCCGAACCGTCTTCAGACGCTCCGAGCTTAACCCGGATGGCGCCTTTCGCATCGCGCAGCCGGAAGACGGCTTCGCCACTCGACTCCACGTCGAACTGGGCGCGGACCTGGCCGCGCTCGTCAACGAGTTGGAGAGAGCGCGCGCGAAGTACGGGCGTTACGTTCTGGGTCGCGTTCGACCTGGCCTGGGCCAGGACGAAGATCAGGATCATGATGTTGATGATAGTAATGGCGACAGCGAGTCGCTGGTTTTTCATAGTGTCTCTCCTTCATTTGGCTCCGGCTTTGGTCGCGGCCAGCATGAGTTCCCAGATGCGCCTTTGTTCGGCTTCAACGTGGGTATAGGACATAGCCCGGCGCAGAACCGGCTCGGTGAAACGCCCGTATCGTTGAACCGATTTGATCGCCGCCGCGTGTGATTCCGGCGAAGCTTCGTTGAACAATTTCACGGCAGCCAGGATGTCCTTCTCCATCTCTGGCGTGATGATTTCGGCGCGGCCCACGAAGACGCGGGTAAGTTCCGAAGGCACAGGTTTGATCGTGATTGGCAGGATCGCGTCGGTCGCTCGGCGCGGGACGATGTAAAAAACACGCAGCCCTTCTTCAAACCACGAATCGCGCCAGGTCTTGACCATCGCCGCAGCCTCCTTTGGATAAAGCCCCTCGGCGACCAGAGCGTTCTCGATCTCGCAGTGCAGCGATTCGACCGGTAGACCGAGCGTGGGGCGGGCAATCGCATATTCGCCATTCAGCGCGCCGTGGATCCGCCAGCCCATCCGGCCTTCGCGGTTTTCAAAGAGGATGACCCCAGCGATTCCTTCCTTCCTCATATCGCGGACGATCACCTGGTCGCCCGCGAGCCTGACCGAGAGCGGAACATCGAAATTGCCAATGCCGCGATAAAAGAGGAACTTCTCCTGCTCGATTCTCTGTTCATCGCCCAGACGGATCGGCGCGGCGTCGGTTTCGCGCGCCGGGTAATAATGGCTCCGGCTCCGATCAACCGGGAAACGCTCTTTCGCGCGAGGCTCGACGATGAAGCTGCCCCAGTTGATGCTCTCCTTGGCCGTGCGCGCCTGCGGATACCATTCGGTGATGCGGCCACGCGGAAAATCAACTTTCACCGAGACGTTGAGGTCGCGGTCGGAATAAAAATAGACGACCGGCGTCTCCATCCGCACCAGCGCCAGGTCGCATTTGATGCATTGACCGCGCGCGGCTTCGGATGACCGATAAACGAACGAGGGCAACTCGGTAGGCCCGCTCAGCGGATTCCAGTATTGCGCCGCGCCGTCGGCGGTCGAGACTGAAGTGAAAGTCCCCCACTCGTGCGCGACGAAGCGGCCTTTCTGTAGCGATTGATCCTGCGCTTCGATCTGCGTCACTGCGGGTGTGAGCAAGATGGCGAGCAGGAAAGCGATGGCGAAACGTAGCGTAATACGCATAGACATGATTGACCTCCTATTCGTGTTTTGACCGGTATTGACGCGGCGTTATGCCGCGCCCGTTCGTTTGCGTTGAAAGTCGCGGATGAATCGCCGGATTCGCCAGAAGAAGACGGCGACGATGATTGCCACAACGATCACTCCCGCGACCATGCTTCCCACGATCACCTTGTCCGCATCCAACCCGGCTCTTTCAGCCGTTCTGATCGCAGCGCCGAACGCGCCGCCCTGATCCGCAGCCTCGACCGTCGCCAGCGTCGTGAGCTTACCGCCAGCCGAAAGCTTTCTGACGCGAAGACCGAAAGGGCCGTGTTCGAGGATGTAAAGCTCCTTGTCTGCGATTGCGACGCCAGTCGGCGCCCAGCCCGATTCGGATTTGACCAATGCGCCGACTTTGCCGTCAGGCGTGACCTTCGCCACCAGACCGCCGCCGGTATTCGCCACGTAGATGTTCGACTCTTCATCCAGCGTCAGCCCGAAAAGATGCCCGCCCATTCCTCCGAACACTCCCCACGACAGAGCAGGCTCCAATGGATGGCCTCCGCGAGCGATGGTTTTGACATCTCCGTCGAGCGTCACACGACGCACGGCGCCGCTGTCGGTCACGTAAAGCGCGCTGTCATTGCCCCACGCCATTCCGCCGACGCTGCCGAAGAGCGCCTCGTCGCCTTTGCCGTCGGCCCAGCCCCAACCACTTCCGGCAATCGTGACGAGCTTGCTGTCGGGCGTGAGTTTCTGAATCAGCGACGAGGTCTTCTTGATGTTGCCGCTGCCGCCCCACTGATAACGGTTGCCTTCTTTGTCCATCAACAATCCCGGCGGGAAACCGGGCGACGGCGGGATCACGTAAGACAACTCGCCGTCGGGCGTGGCCTTCCACAAATGAAACTCCCAGCGGTCGTCGCCGCGATAAGCCAGGTGCTCGCCGTAGAGGTTTCCCTGCTCGTCGAGCGCGATCTTATGCGCGTGTTTGCCGGTGATGAATTGAACCAATTTCCCGTCAGTTTCGATCTTCCAGACGACGTTGCGGCGCTCGTCCGCGAAATAGACTCTGCCCTGACGGTCAACGACGATGCCGGTGCTCGGATCGGCTTGCGCCGCGGCGGCGTAGAAAGAGAGCTGCGCGATCAGCGCAAAGGTAACGATGAATAGTGAGCGCTTCATTTTATTTTAGCGGCAGTCTTCGACCTCGTTCCCCATTCCTCATTTCACATTCCACATTGATTTGCAGAGAAACAATTCACTGACTATGCAAAACAATGTGGAATGGAAAACGGAGAGGGAGAAACGGCTCAGTTCTTCGCCAAACTCGCACGCAGATCGGCGAGGCTCTGACCTTTGCGGCCAAAGTGACTGACGATGTTGCGCGCCAGCAGCGAGCCTTCAGGCGCTCCGGCAATCGCTTTTTGCAGGTGGGCGCGATGCGCGGTCTTGTCCGAGCGGACGCTGGTAATCAGCGCGGCGGCGAATTCCATCTCCGGGTCGTTGCCGCGCAGCGCAATCGCCTGTTTGACCAGCGCGTAGCCGTCGAAATCCACAGGCTTTTTCCCGCTGCCGTCAACGTGAGCCTGCTTCCACGATTCGACGAAGAAGCCCGCGTCGAACATCCTCAGCGGATCAGGTTTCCTGTTCGCTGATTGAACCGCCACTTGTTTGCCGCTGACGACAAGGCGCGAAAACAATTCTTCGGCGACTCCGTCCTTGCGTTTGGCGTAGGGCACTTCGCGGTCAACGCGCGCCCAGACGGCGTAAATCGTCGCGCGGCGTAACGTCTCCATCCGCACGAGCGGGGAAGTGTCGGGCGTAAGCAGCCCCAGCGTGTCTTCCACCAAGCGGTTGATGTCGTAATCGGATTTGACCGACCGCCATTCCGAGCCGCCCCACGGCAGCGATTTCGCATTGCCGATCTCGTATGTTTTGCAGATCAGCACGGGGCCGGCCAGCGCGGGTTGGAACAAGGTCAGCAAGACGGCCACTGCGACCAGCGTTGATGAAACAGATCGAAAAGTTCTGCGAGTCATTGTCGTTCCTCCATTTTTTGTGGACAGCTACTTCGTTTGCGACGGAACCGGGCCTTTCCAGATTCGCCACCACTCAGCGCTGCCGAGTTCGAGTTTCTCCCACCACA
>Ga0247727_10017195_pt1 | contig 11548 bp, 8 predicted proteins | sample WisWelCaveWW1625_FD_202498 | JGI IMG/M metagenome (GOLD analysis project Ga0247727, IMG submission 202498) | Biofilm microbial communities from Wishing Well Cave, Virginia, United States - WW16-25 | ecosystem: Environmental > Aquatic > Deep subsurface > Groundwater > Cave microbial mat | place... | reverse complement strand
AAGCATCAATGACCTGTCGGACGCGGGGATCAACTGGGGCGATATTGATGTCTTGTCTGACGCGGGTATCAACTGGCTGGATATTGATGTGCTTTCCGATGCCGGAGTCAATTGGTCAGATATCGATATGTTAAGCGATGCCGGGATTAACTGGGGCGATATTGATGTTTTAAGTGACATAGGGATTAACTGGGTAGATATAGATACGCTGAGTGATGCCGGAATCAATTGGGCTGATCTCGATGTGTTAGCGGACGCGGGGATCAATTGGACGGACATCGATGTGTTATCGGACATGGGAGTCAACTGGGAAGATATCGATGTTCTTTCGGATGCGGGCATTAATTGGACAAGCATCAATGACCTGTCGGACGCGGGGATCAACTGGATGGACATGGATATCTTATCTGACGCGGGTATCAACTGGCTGGACATTGACGTGCTTTCCGATGCTGGAGTCAATTGGGCAGATATCGATATGTTAAGCGATGCCGGGATTAACTGGGGCGATATCGATGTTTTAAGTGACATAGGGATTAACTGGGTAGATATAGATACGCTGAGTGATGCCGGAATCAATTGGGCTGATCTCGATGTGTTAGCGGACGCGGGGATCAATTGGACGGATATTGATGTTTTATCGGACATGGGCGTCAACTGGGAAGATATCGATGTTCTATCAGATGCGGGCATTAATTGGACAAGCATCAATGACCTGTCGGACGCTGGGATTAACTGGATTGATATCGATGTGATGAGTGACGCGGGTATCAACTGGTTGGATATTGACGTGCTTTCCGATGCCGGAGTCAATTGGTCAGATATCGATATGTTAAGCGATGCTGGAATCAATTGGGCGGACATGGATGTGCTTTCCGACGCTGGGATTAACTGGGGCGATATCGATGTTTTAAGTGACATAGGGATTAACTGGGTAGATATAGATACGCTGAGTAATGCCGGAATCAACTGGGCCGACGTTGATACGTTATCTGATATGGGAATCAATTGGACGAGCATCAACGATATGTCCGATGCTGGAATCAATTGGACAGATATCGATATGTTAAGTGACGCCGGAATTAACTGGATCGATATCTCTGTCCTCTCGGACGCTGGGATCAACTGGACGGACATCGACGCGATGAGTGACATGGGCATTAATTGGGCGGATATTGATATCTTATCGGACACTGGTATTAACTGGGCGGATATCGATGTGCTCAGTGATATGGGGATCAATTGGACAGACATTGATGTGTTAACCGATATAGGAATCAACTGGTCAGATTTGGATGTTTTGAGTGACGCGGGAATCAATTGGATGGATTTAGATGTGCTGTCTGACATGGGAGTCAACTGGGAAGATATCGATGTTCTTTCGGACACGGGCATTAATTGGACAAGTATTAATGATCTTTCGGACGCTGGAATAAATTGGACCGATATCGATGTGTTAAGCGATGCCGGGATCAACTGGTCTGACATTGATGTTCTCTCAGATGGGGGCGTGAACTGGTCGGACATTGATATGCTTTCGGATGCCGGTATCAACTGGTCAGATATTGACGTGCTCTCGGACGCGGGTGTGAACTGGTCGGATATCGATGTCTTAAGTGACACCGGCATCAATTGGTTGGATTTGGATATCTTAAGTGATATCGGGATCAACTGGACGGATATTGATGTCTTAAGTGATATCGGGATAAATTGGACGAGCATCAATGATTTGTCCGACGCGGGAATCAACTGGACGGACATTGACGTGCTTTCGGATGCGGGAATCAACTGGACGGATATCGACGTCTTGACGGATGCCGGGGTCAACTGGCTGGATATCGATGTGATGAGTGATACGGGGATCAACTGGAACAGTATTAATGATTTGACTACCGCCGGCATCAACTGGTCGGATATCGATGTGATGAGTGATACCGGTATCAATTGGGCCGATCTTGATGTTTTAAGCGATGCCGGGATCAATTGGACGGATATCGATGCGTTAACGGATGCGGGTATCAACTGGAGTGATATTGACGTGTTAACAGATATTGGAATAAATTGGGGTGACATTGATGTGTTAACGGATGCGGGTATCAACTGGACGAGCATTAATGATCTGTCAGATGCGGGCATCAACTGGACGGATATCGACGTGCTCAGTGATATTGGCATCAATTGGGACAATATCGGAGATCTCTCGGGCGCGGGAATCAACTGGGCGGATGTTGACCTTCTCAGCGATGCCGGCATTAATTGGACAGATATGCAGACGTTAAGCACGACAGGTATCAACTGGGTCGATATCAATGCCTTGACCACGGCGGGTATCAATTGGAATAATATTGATGAATTAAGTGACGCGGGGATCAATTGGGCTGATATTGAAGTGCTTTCCAAGACGGGCATTAATTGGGCGGACATTGATCTGCTCTCGGATGCCGGCATCAACTGGGCGGATCTCGACGCCTTGGCGGACGCGGGCATCAACTGGGCCGATATCGATGTCCTTTCGGATACCGGAATCAATTGGGCGGACATCAACGCCATGACCACGGTCGGTGTCAACTGGGCGGATATCTCTTACATGAGTGGGACCGGCATCAACTGGGACGATTTGGGCCTTTCCAGCCGGTCGGGGATCAACTGGAGCGACATGGCCTTGATGAGCGCTTCGAGCATTAACTGGAGCGAGATTTCTTATTTCTCGGATAATGCCCGGACATTGGTCAGCAATGTCAGTTCGATTCTTTCCACGATTAATTCTCTGAACACCGCGATTGGCACGACCAGTGATACCACTGCCACAAATACACTTTTTGGCAAAGTCGCCCAGATCCTCGAAGCGGTCGGCACCATTGGCGGCGTGAGCATTGGGACAAATGTCTCAACCATCCTGACGACCGTTAATACTATTTCAAGTAAAATCGGGGCGACGACGGATACTTCATCAACCTCTTCGGTGTTCGGTAATTTAGTAAAGATTGATGACTATGTGGATGACTTAGAGACCTTGGTGGGGACCACCTCCGATTCTGAGTCCGCCACGACGGTCTTCGGCTCTTTGACTAAATTAACAGAGATTAAAACGAATGTGAAAAAAGCTAAAAGCAGCGCCGAGTCCGCGTTAGGAGAAGCTCAAGGGATTAGAAAAGAGTTAGGCGCCAAAGGACAAGAGGCCGATGTTTACAAAAAGATTCAGAAGTTGCATCAATATTTAGAGGAACTTTCCCTCGCCTCCAGAACGATTTCAGAAAGTCAGGTGGAAGGTGGTGATATGGCTTCCGAAATATTGGGTGTATTGTCCAATTTTGTCAATGAAAGCGCCAAGGCCGTTGGTGTGGAAGGGCAGGGAATATCCACGGAAGGTCTAACGCCGATAGAGGCCACCAGCGAAGAAAAAGTGCAGCAGAAATTAGATGAAATCTTAGCGAAGCTGGCGGCTTTGAAAGAATCGGTTGAAACCGGAGGAGTTACGGTGAAGACCTGGTTTGAGAGCGGAGAATAGTACTGACATTCGTTAAAGGTTATGAGGTTAAGGAATGATTAGGTATAACTATTTTTTTATTGTGTTAGCGTTTTTATTTATGGTTGAGGGCTTATGTTTTTTTGCATTCGGGGCGAATGTTAATATTAATCTGGTTATGGTTAATCCTTCCGAAAAGAAAACCAAAGATACTCCGATCAAATATTATCTTCCCCAGGAGTTACGAGCCGAGGATATTATGAACACCAATGGCCTGGAGCTGGATTATGATATTGACCAGGGGGCTTATTATGTTCATGGAAAAGCTGATTTGGATCCCAAGGAATCGAAGACTATTAAGATAGAAGTTAAAGATGTTTGGCACATTGACCCGGAGGAAGTCACAATTCTTAAAGATCAGATTGAAAACAATGTCGCCATGCTGGAAGGTAAGGATTATTATGACGCTGCCGTGCTGTTAAAAGAGACGATGGTCCGTAAACTCGATTATATTTTGGCCCAGCAAAATAGTTATTCGGACAACATCGAAAGAAGGATTGAAGAATACCGCGCTCACGCCGATACGCTACGCGAGATGCGAGACGATGCCTTCACCCTAGATTATTTTCGCAACCCGCAAAGCCCGGTGGAACAGAATGACAAGATAAAATTTTTTATTGAAGTTAAAAATTCTTCGGAGACAGAAGCAAAAAAGGTTCAACAGCAGCACTACCTGCCCAAAGAGGTAACGGCTGAAGATGTTCTTGAACGCCAGGGTTTTGAGGTGAGATTTGATCATGAGAAAAAACAAAGTTTTTTAGCCAAAGAGGAAGAATTTAAACCCGGCGAGACTAAACGCTACGAAATTGTTATTAAAGATATCTGGCGTATTTCGCTGGAACAAACGGAGACCATGCGTGAGAAAACCGAGAAAGCGGCGGAAGAGCTAAAGGCATCGGAATATTCCGGTAATGCGAGTTATTTAGCGGAAGGCATCGTACATAATTTAGATGAAATCGAAAAAAACCAGAAAGACAAACAGGATATGAAAAAGTATATCGGAGCGGCCCGCGCCAACAAAGCCCGTTTCAAAGACGCCGAAAAGGACTTCGATAAACTCAGTAAACTTTTAGCGTTCGTGAAATCGAAAAAACTCGAAGAATTGGAAAAAAGCAAGGTTAAAAACGTTTTGCAAAAAATCCAGGCCCTGCGCGGTGTCGCCGCCCTTTCCTCGGCGATTTTTGGCAAAAGGCCCACCTTGACATTTACGTGGAAGGTTATTTGGGGAACCATGGGCTTTGTCGCGTTCTTTACGGTTTTTCATTTCTTTACCTGGTGGCAGCGATCGAAATTAATGGGAGAAGGATTAGCGGTTAAGACAGGCGGAGTTATCAAACCGGCTACGAGCGTTGAAGCCGGGACGGAAGAAGCACAGGAAAAAAAGAAATGAAGCGCTCATTTTCTTAATATTTGGGATTCGTTTGATAAACGGCTGTGATATAATCACTTCAAAATGAAAGCGAGCTAACGGTGACAGAGTTACGTTATACAGAATTCGGGACGGTTCGATGTATTCGAGGTTGTATTGTGGTCGTTTCCGGATTTAAAAACTGTATTAACGGTCAGCTGATTAAATTTGGCTATGGGACCATGGGCATCATTGTCGGCTTTAGTGAGGAAGAGGCCCAGGTTTTGATTGTCAAAGAAACCGAGAAATTAAAAACGGGTGATCGGGCGATTGCTTCCCTGGAACCCTTTCTGACACCCGTTGGAAATAAGTTTATCGGTCGTATTGTCAATCCCATCGGTGAAACCCTGGATGGTTTGGGTCCCCTGATTCCTGATTCCATGTTCCCGATTTTTCGATCTGCGCCACCGATTTTAGCCAGGGAACCTTTGTGCAAGACTTTGGAAACGGGTATTAAAGTAGTCGATGCCATGATTCCGGTCGGCTTTGGCCAGCGGGAGTTGATCCTAGGCGATAAAATGACCGGGAAAACGACCATCGCGACGGATATTATTATCAATCAAAAGCACACGGGGGTTATCTGTATTTATTGTTGTATCGGCAAGGCACGTTCGGCTTTAGCGAAGGTTGTTCAACTTTTTCAGGATCATAAATGTTTTGAATACAGCATTATCGTGGCGGCCACGGCATCCAGTTCCGCGGGACAGCAATATTTGGCCCCGTATGTCGCCTGCGCGGTTGGCGAGTATTTCATGCATCAGGGAAAAGATGTGTACGTGGCCTTTGATGACTTTACCAAACACGCCTGGGCCTACCGCGAGATCTCCCTTCTTTTAGGACGTCCTCCGGGACGTGACTCTTATCCGGGAGATGTTTTTTATCTTCATTCCAGAATGATTGAACGCGCGGCCTTTATGGACAAAGACCATGGCGGCGGTTCCATGACGTTTATGCCTATTGTTGAGATCCTCGAGGGAGATTTGACGGGATATATTTCTTCTAATCTTGTTTCGATGACGGACGGACAGATTTATTTGAGTACGCCGCTTTTTGGGGAGGGGCATAAGCCGGCTGTTGATTTAGGGTTATCGGTTTCACGGGTGGGGAGCAAGGTGCAGTGGACAGCCATTAAAAAATTAAGCGGACCGTTGCGTTTGGAATACCTGCAATACCGCGAACTTATGCGTCTTTCTAAATTAAAATCTTCGGGCCAGTCGGAAGAGGCGCAGCAGCAGCTTAAAGGCGGCGAGATCCTAAGCGAAATCTTAAAACAGGATAAGGATTCTCCGATTCCGCCGGAAGCCCAGGTATTTATTTTTTACGCTTTAAAAAAGAAAATCCTCTATGAATTGACCATCGAAGAGGTTAAAAAATTTCAGTTAGAAATTTTTGAATATGTCAGAAAGAAGAAACCTGAATTGTTAAAAACACTGCGTGAAAAGAAAAGTATGGATGATGCGATGGCAAAAGAGATGGACGAGATATTAATGGCGTATGTTCAGGAAGCGCAGACTATGAGACCCAAGGAAAAAGAAGATAGCGATGATCAGGAAAATGTGGGCACGGATGTTCTGGATTCAACAACTTCCAAGAAGAAGGAAAAAGAGACAGCGAAGGCCAAATAGAATAGTCGAGGAATGACACATGGCGGAACGCGTAACGTTTAAGTGCACCATCATGACCCCGGACGAGCTTCTTTACGAAAAGAATGTCTATAGTGTTTTTCTGACTGGAGACAAAGGAGAATATGAGTTGTTGCCTTATCATTATCCCGTCTTAGGGATTTTAAAAGAGGGGAATATTATCATCGATTGGACAGAAAGCGTCACCATCAAAATGGGGCTGATCCGATTTTTCGCCAATGACTGTATTATCCTCGTTGAACAAGAAGAACACATCAAGAGAAAAAGAGAGAAAAAAGCAGTGGATATGGTTTTCTCGGATGACAAGGATCAGTAAATGACGACCCAACTTACAGATTCCGATCGTATTTCAAGGGATGTAAGTTGGAGTCGGAATTTATCCTTGTTATTTTGTTTATTCGACGATTTTACAAGAACAAAATGTCAAGGATTCAATTCGCCACGCAACTTATGTTCGCTCCACTTTAGCGTGGCTCCATAAGTTGCGGGATCATTGAAGGAAAATACCATGCAATGGTCGGAAACGTTTCTTATTTTGTGCGTTATGTTCATCGCCGTTATGGGGCCGTCGGTGGTTATCGCGGTTTTAGGCTACGCGGTCATTAAGGCCCTGGGCCGTAATCCTTCCGCGGCATCCAAGATTTTCATGGCTATGGTGGTCATGTTGATTTTTGTCGAAGCGATCTCGATTATCGCGATTTTAGTTATCTTTCAATTGTTTGGGAGATAGGTCCATGAGTGACGCCATCGTTGGCGGGATTATTCTGGTGTGTTTATTTTTAGTGGTCATTGGAATCCCCTGTGTGGGGATTGCCATTGTGGGTCGGCAGCTCATTTATCAGTTATCGCATTTCCCCAGCAAAACGCCGGCGATCCAGATGAGTATTTTATTTAAATTGGTGATTATTGAGATTGTGGGATTCACCTTGTTGTTAACGTTTTATCATATTCTGTCGGATTATGGGGCCGAAACAGATCGGATTACGAAGGAGTCGACATTATGAATGGTATGATGATATTGCAATTCCTGGTTTTAACAGCAGTGGTGTCCGGAGCGATCATTTTCTTTTTGCACCGGACACTCATTGCCAGTACGGACGGTGCCGTTAAGCGGCTTAATACCGAGACAGAAATGGTCCGGTCCAAGCAGAAAGAACTTAATGAAAAGATCAAACAGGCGGATGAAGAGTTGGCCAAAAGAAAAAAAGAGGCTGATGACCTCAGCCGCAAGATGATGGAAGATGCCGAAACCAAGGCGAAGGAAGAGCGGGAGAAAATCGTCGTCAAGGCCCGCCAGGAAGGTGAGGAGATCATCGCTAAGGCCCACGGAACGAAAGATAAAATCGTCAAAGCCCTCGAGAAAGACATGGAGTTAAAGGCGGTCGATTACGCCGCCGAGATTTTAAATGCGGTTTTAAGCGACAAGATCAAGGGAATTCTGGATCAGGAATTGGTCAGTGAATTCATCGAAAGCGTTGAGAAAGTGGACATGAGTAAGATCGGCCCGGATATTAATACGATTGATATTGTCAGCGCTCAGCCGGTCACGGAAGAGATAAAAATGAAGTTAGCCGGTATCGTGAAATCGAAATTACAGAGAGATATTACGGTTAACGCCACGACGGAGCCCAAAGTGGTCGGCGGTGTCGTCCTAAAATTTGGAAGTCTCGCTTTGGATGGGAGTCTGCAAAATTTTATTAAAGAAAAATCGATTGCCTTAAAGCAAAAAGCGGAAGAGGGTTAACTGAGCCTATGGGAAAAGCCAGTAAAATCAAAGGTGATTTAGACGATATCATAGAGCTTGTTCAGATTATTCAAGTCCTCAAGGACGTGGCGGACAATAAATTTCATACCCTGGCCACGCGCAAGGACCGTTTTGCCCGGTTTGGAGAATCTTTTGTGGAATTTTTTCGGATGATCAGCTTGTCGAAAGTCCGGCACCCGTTAGTCTCTAACGACAATCCGGCGACGGGAATTGTGGTCATTACCTCAGAGGCCGGATTTATGGGGGATTTAAATACCCGGGTTGTCCGGGCGGCCCTGGAGGAACAGACAAAACACCCGAACTCTGTTCTTATTTCTGCTGGGAGAAAAGGGACCGCCAAATTAAGCGCGGTTTCCAAAAACGTAAAGTCTTTCGAAAATATCGAGGAGACCGGCCTTTATCAAACGGCTATCCACATGAAAGATTATCTTGTTGACGAAGTCTTGAATAACCGTTTAGGCAAGGCTATTGTTATTTATCCGTGGTCGAAGAATTTTATGGTGCAAAAGCCGCGGACCATAAAACTTTTACCCTGCGAAGAGCTGTTAACCAAACAGGCCGACTTTGTCGATTCCATCGAACGGGTCATTGAAGAATCCGATTCCGTTGATATCATTAGTTATTTAGCGGACATGTGGATTGTCTGCCGGCTTTATGAAATGTTGCATGATACAACGATCTCGGAGGCGGCGGCGCAGTCTCAGCAATTGGAGTCCAGTTTGCAGACGATGCAGAAGCAAAAAAAGGGTATTCAGCTCGCGTTTGGCAAGGCAAAAAAAGGTGATATTGATAAAAGTATGAGGGAAGTTTTTACTTCCAGGATGATGACGAAACGGTAAAATTGTAGGGACAGCCTGCCTCGCCGGCAGGCGGGCACAATGTGTGTCCCTACAAAATGATATTGTACCGTAAGGAGAATTCGTTTTGAGTAACGAGCAGCAGCCAGCAGTCAACAATAATTCAGAATCTCATCGGGGCATGGGCAGAATTGTGGCCGTTCAGGGACCGGTGGTGGACGTGTCTTTTGAAAATCTCACCGATATTCCGGCTCTTTACGATGTTGTCGAGGCCTATACCTTTGACAAACAAAGAGTGGTCTTGCAGTGTGCCGAGCATTTAAATAGTAAAGTCGTGCGCACGGTTTCTTTGGTGGATACGTTAAACCTCCAATTGAATTCGATTTGTTACAATACCTTCCGTCCGATTGCCATTCCCATAGGCGATGAATGTTTCGGCCGCGTTATGGATGCCTTGGGTAACCCCTTGGATAATAAAGGGCCGATTAATACATCGATGACAGTTCCTATTCGTAAATTTTTCAAGCCCGCGCCCTTTGACCTCAAGAGGGCCAAAGCGGAAAAAGCCGAAGTCCTGGAAACAGGAATGAAATACGTTGATCTTTTGTATCCGTTGGTGAAAGGGAGCAAGACCGGGATTATCGGAGGCGCCGGCTGCGGCAAGACGGTCGTCATCTTGGAACTCATTAATAATATTGTCAAGGCGTATGGCGGTGCGTGTGTTTTTACGGGAATCGGCGAACGTATTCGTGAAGGAAACGAACTTTACCACGAACTCAGGGACCATGATCTGCTTAAAAACGTTATGCTGGCCTTTGGTCAGATGGACCAGCCGCCTGGCGCGCGGGCTGAGGTTGTCAACACTGGGATCACCTTGGCGGAATATCTTCAGGGTAAGAATAAAGACGTGCTTTTGTTTATGGACAATATTTTTCGGTTTATTCAAGGAGGCCAGGAGGTCTCAACGCTCTTGGGGCGCGTTCCGGCGGAAACCGGTTATCAGCCGACCTTGGCCTCTGAGGTGAGTATGGTTCAGGAAAGGATCCGTTCGATAGAAGGCGGCGGTTCGGTCACGGCCCTGCAGGCGGTTTACGTTCCAGCCGATGACATGACCGATCCGGCGGTCGTCACTCTGTTTAGTTATCTCGATGGTAGCATCGTTCTTTCCCGTGAACTGGTGCAAAGGGGGATGTATCCGGCCATTGATCCTTTGTTAAGTTCTTGCGGAAATTTGGAACCGGCGATTGTCGGTCGGCGGCAATTTGACATTGCCCAAAAGGTTATCGTCCATTTTAATAAATACAATGGTCTTAAAAGAATTGTCGCGGTCATTGGTGTCGAAGAATTAAATAAAGAAGATCGTTTGATTTATGGGCGGGCGCAGAAATTATTGAATTTCATGACCCAGCCATTTACAGTGAGCGAGGTTTTCACCGGAAAAAAAGGGGAATTTGTCTCAATTCCGGATAACGTGGAAGGCTGTTCGAGAATCTTAAGCGGCGATTACGATAAGGTCAAGCCGGAGGCCTTTTATATGATCGGCAAGGCCCCGCCGCTGGCGTAAACTTCAAGTCATTGCGAGCCCGTTAGGCCGTACTTGTTTTCCTTTTAATTTTTTACAGATGAAACAAGTACAGTCGCTTCGCTCCTTCGCAATGACGGTTAATAGGATTATGATCAAACAAACTGATAAGGTTCTGTCGGACGTATTAGTCAAGGGCGGATTTTTTCCTTTGGCGGAAATGGAGAAATCCCTCGCGCAAGCCCAGGCTAAGGGCGAGAGTTTGAGGGAGCATCTCTTGGCCCAAGGCACGGCGACCGAAGATCAGATTTTAAAGGCCATCGCGGAAAGCTTTCATTTGGAGATTATTGACCTGCGCGCTGTGGAAGTTGAGAAAAAAGTTCTCGAAAGAATCCCCGTGCGTTTTGCCTGGTATTATAAATTCATGCCGCTGTCGATCGAGAATAAAGTTCTGACGCTGGCGGTATTTTTTCCCTTGGAGGTCAAGGTCCACGATGAAATCCGGGTCCATTTAGGTTTTGAACCCCGCCTCGTGCTGGCAAAAGAGATGGACATCCTCGATGCCCTTAAAAAATATTACGGCCTGGCGGCCGATACCATCGACCGGATTTTAACCAAAGAGCCGATCCGGAAAGCCGCCACGATTTCCGACAAGGAATCCGAGGTCGAGGACATTGAAAAACTTTCGGAAGATGCTTCGGTCACGAAGCTCGTCAATCAAATCATTTTTGAGGCCTATCAAAAGCGGGCCACCGATATCCACATTGAACCTTACCGCAATAAGGTGCGCTTTCGTTACCGCATTGACGGTGTCTTGGTGGATGCCAATTTACCGGCGGATATCAAGCATTTTCTGTTGCCCATTCTTTCCCGCATTAAGATCATGG
>Ga0247727_10017194_pt1 | contig 11549 bp, 8 predicted proteins | sample WisWelCaveWW1625_FD_202498 | JGI IMG/M metagenome (GOLD analysis project Ga0247727, IMG submission 202498) | Biofilm microbial communities from Wishing Well Cave, Virginia, United States - WW16-25 | ecosystem: Environmental > Aquatic > Deep subsurface > Groundwater > Cave microbial mat | place... | reverse complement strand
CGCGCGCCGCCTCGCGCAACGGCCCAACCGGATCCGGGACGTGGTGCAGCAGGCTGTTGGAGAGCACGACGTGGTAGCTCCCGTCGGGGGCGGCGAGCGCCTTGCAATCCTCGCGGCGCAGGGCGATGCGATCCGCCAGCCCGGCCCGCCGCAGGTTCGTGGCGCCCACCTGCAGCATCGCGTCGGCCAGATCCACGGCTTCGATGCGGGCATCGGGCAGCAGCGGCGCGAGCGCGATCGGGATCTGCGCGGTCCCGCAGCCCATGTCGAGCACGCGTAGCGGGCCGGACAGCGAGGTTTGGGCGATCAGCTCGAGCGCGCGCCGCACGAACGCGGCGTTGACCTCGAGGTGGTCCATCGCGTCGTAGGCCACGGCCTCCTCGACGCTGTCCATGACCTCGGGCTCCAGGGTTCGCGGAATCACTGGCGCGGCTCAGATTCGGCGGCGCTCGATGGCGTGCAGCGCCGCCTTGGCGCGGCCCAGCACCGAGGCCTCGATGCGCTTTTTCACTTCCGGATAGCGGCGGACGATGGCCATGACGTGGTCGCGGGCGTAGCAGACCACGCGCGTCGGCTCCAGCGCCTCCACCGTCTCGGCGCGCGCCATCCCGCTGAGCACTGACGCCTCGCCGAAGCAGGCCGGCCGGGCGAGCGACCCGATCTCGACGACCGCGCCGTCACGCTCGATCAGGATGCGAACGCGGCCCGAGACCACCAGGAACAACGAGTCGCCGTCTTCGCCTTCGCGGATGATGATCTCGCCCGGGCGGTGCGCGTGCACGACACCCTTCGATGCGAGCAGCCTGCGCCGGTCCTCGCTGAGCGACTCGAACAGCAGCGACTCGCCCAGCAGCACGACCTGCTGCGGATCGACGTCTCGGCTGGGCGGGCGTCGGGTCTTCCGGCGCGCCTTTCTGTCCCCGTCCACGGGCCGCCAAGCTAGCAGCCCCATCCCCGCCCGTCCAGTCGGACCCGCGACGAGCACTGCCCCTCCCTCGCTCGCGGGGGGCATCCCGCGGTCGGTAGGTCTGCCCTCGACGGGGGGCAAGTCATCGACGCGGTCCGGGTGCTGGCGCGGTAGTCGGGCCGGAGTATAGTCTGAGGGATGGCAGCGTTGCGAAAGCCCCGCGTCGTGGCCGCCGAAAGGTCGCGGACGCCGCCCGAAACCAACCTTGAGGCTATCCGACTCATCGAGCGCTGGGCGGCCGGGCCTCGGCTCCATGGAAAGCGGTTCTGGAACGAATTCGAAGCCGAGTTGCGGCGGGAGCGGATGACGTTGCGGAAGCCTACGTGAGCCGCACCCTCGTCCTGGACACAACCGTCTTCTCGTCGCTCCTCCGCAAGACCCCGGAGGTCGAGAAGAGGTGGCTCGACGAACTCCGGTCCGGCGCGACAGTCCTGGTAAGCCCCATCGTCTACTACGAGCTTCGCCGAGGTCTGCTCAAGCGAGATGCCCACCGCCTGCTCGCGTTCCTCGATGAACTGGTCGCGAAGCTGGTCTGGATCGAGGTGACGCGCCGCGATTGGGAAGAGGCGGCCGACCTGTGGGTCGCGACGCAGAAGTCAGGTCGGCCGCGTTCGGATGCCGATCTTCTGATCGCCGCGCAGGCGAAACGACGGGGCGCCGTGGTCGTGACGGACAACGTGCGCGACTTCCGCGGGATGGCGCCTGTGGTTGAATCGTGGGGTCAGGGGTCCTCGTAGTGGCGGGCATGGGTCTGGGGCGATTGCTCACCAACGACGACGGTCAGGCGCGTGCAGCGCGCGCCCTGGGGATCCGCGTCGTGCTGCCGCGATAGGCGAACGGCGCTACTTTCAGCGGACCAGGTCGAGCAGGGCGCGGCGGGTGGCGTCGAACGGGGCGCGCTCGCCGGGGGCCTGGCGCAAGAAGCGCTCGATGTCGCCGATGCGCTCCAGGGCCAGGTCGGTGGCCGCATCGCTGCCGGCGCGGTAGGCGCCCATCAGCACCAGATCGCGCTGGCGCTCGTACGTCGCGCAGATCTCGCGCAGGCGGGCGGCCGCCGCCCGGTGCTCGGCGTCGACCAGGCCGGGCATCGCCCGCGACAGGCTGCGCAGCACGTCGATCGCCGGCCAGTGGTTGCGCGCCCCGAGTTCCGCCGAGAGCACGATGTGGCCGTCGAGCACCGCCCGCGCCTCTTCCGCCACGGGGTCGTCGATCGCGTCGGCCGCGGACAGCACCGTGTACACGGCCGTGATCGATCCCTTGACCGAGTTGCCGGCGCGCTCGACCAGCGCGGGCAGCGCGGCGAACACGCTGGGCGGGTAACCTTGCCTGGCCGGTGCCTCGCCCGCGGCAAGCCCCACCTCGCGCTGCGCGCGGGCGAAGCGCGTGAGCGAGTCCATCAGCAGCAGCACCCGCCGGCCGCGCTCGCGAAAGAACTCGGCGATCGCGGTCCCCACGAACGCCGAGCGCTGTCGCACCAGGCTTGGCGCGTCGCTGGTGGCGCACACCACGACGGCGCGGCCCAGGCCATCGGGCCCGAGCGCCTCCTCGACGAACTCGCGTACTTCGCGGCCACGCTCGCCGACCAACGTGATGACCGTGACATCGGCCACCGCGTTGCGCGCGATCTGGCCGAGCAGCGCGCTCTTGCCGGCCCCGGGGCCCGAGAACACGCCGATGCGTTGTCCCTCGCCCAACGTGAGCAGCCCGTCGATGGCCCGCACGCCGAGCGAAAGCGGTCGCTCCACCCGTGGGCGCGACAGGGGATCGGGCGCGGGGCGATGGACCGGCCACTCCTCCAGATCCTCGGGGGCGGGGCGCCCGTCGATCGGCCTGCCGAGCCCGTCGAGCACGCGCCCGAGCAACGCCTCGCCGCAGCCAATCGCCATCGGCCGGCCGGTGGCGATGGCCACGCTGTCGGGCCCGATGCCGCGCGGCTCGCCCAGCGGCATCAGGATGGTCTCCTCGCCGCGGAACCCGACGACCTCCGCGAGGAGCGGTTCGCCCCCCTCGATCACGCAGATCTCGCCCACCCGCGCGCCCGGCACCTGCGCGCGGATCGCCAGCCCCACCATCTCGGTCACCGGACCGCTGGCGCGGATTGCGCTGGCGCGGTCGACCTCTCGCAGCAGGGCGTCGATCTTCACGGCTCGCCGCACAGCGCGCGCAGCAGCGCGGCGAGTTGGGTCTCCAGCCTGGCGTCGATCGTCATCTTGCCGTCGTGCAGCACACACCCGCCGCGGCCGACATCGGCGTCCGGGGTGATTTCCAGCTCGGGGACCTCCGACAGCGCGCCCAGCAGCCCGACGTCGTCGGGATGCACGCGCAGGAGAAGGCGGCGGCCCCGGCGCGCCCGCGCCAGCGCCTGCTCCACGATCCCGCGGACGGCCTCGGGCCGGGCGGTGATCTCGTGCGTGAGGATCGTCCGGGCGATGTGCACCGCGAGCCGGCGCAGGTCGTCCATCGATCGCTCGAGCTCCTGCCCGGCTTGCCTACGCGCCGCGGCCAGCGTTTCGGCGGCCGACGCGAGGCCTTCCTGCCAGCCCTCCTCGAAACCCATCCGGCGTGCGTCCGCGCGGATGCGATCCGCTTGCGCGGACGCGTCGAATACCTCGCCGCGGACGATCTTCGAGTGGCCGCGCAGGACTCGGCTCATCGGGCGAGGTCTCCCAGCAGCCGCTTTCGCAACCAGGTGTGCACCGCGGGCGTCGGCGCCGCGGGCCGGGTGGGGCCGATTCCCAGCAGCGCCGCGACCTCGGCGGCGCGGTCGGCGCCGAGATCGGCGAGCACCAGGCTCAACACGGCCGGCCGCTCGCCGGCGAGGCGCTCGGCGATGCGCGCCGCCGGCACGTGGAGCAGTGCCGCCGGCACGGGGGAGAACCGCTCGCGTAACGCCGCACCGAGGCGCGCGCGACGCTGGGCGGGGTTCCCGGCGGTGAGCGCGTGGAGGCGTGCCGTGCAGCGCTGGGCGCGTTCCGGGGCCAAGGCTCCGAGCAGCGCCCCGGCTTCGCGCCCGGAGAACGCGGCCGCCGCCAGCACCAGCGCCTCGTCTTCGATCTCCTGGCTGACCATGGCCCCGAGGATATCGGACTGCCTGCCCGTCGGACAAGGCGCGCCCGGAATCGAGTATCATCCGGCCGATGGCCGGACACGCGGCGACTCAGATCCTCGAGCGCCCCGACGGCCAGATCGTGCTGGTTCTACAGAAGAGCCGGCTGGTCGCTCAGCGGGGACCTGACCGCGGGCTGAGCTTCGTCATCGACCGCCCACGCGTGGTGGTCGGCACCGACGCCACGTGCGATCTGCGGCTTTCCGACACCGCCGTTTCGCGCCGGCAGTTCGAGATCCAGCTCACGCCCGAGGGACACGTGCTCAGGGACCTCGAGAGCACCAACGGCACCGTGGTCGAGGGCATGCGCGTCGTCCAGGCCTACTTGCGAAAAGGCGCGCGCATCGAAGTCGGCCGGACCACGCTGAAGTTCACGCCGCTAGGCGAGTCGATCGAGCTGCCGCTGTCGCCGCGCGAGAGCTTCGGCGAGGCCCTCGGGCGAAGCTCCGCGATGCGCCAGGTCTTCGCCGTGCTCGAGCGCGTCGCGCTCACCGACACCACCGTGCTGCTGGAAGGCGAGACGGGCACCGGCAAGGAGGTGATCGCCCGGGCCATCCACCACCACTCGCCGCGCGCTGGAGGGCCGTTCGTCGTCGTGGATTGCGGCGCGATCCCGCTCAACCTCGTCGAGAGCGAGCTGTTCGGCCACGAGAAGGGGGCCTATACGGGGGCGGAGGATGCGCGCGCGGGGGCCTTCGAAGAGGCGGCCACCGGGACGCTGCTGCTCGACGAGGTCGGCGAGCTGCCGCTCGACGTGCAGCCCAAGCTGCTGCGCGCGTTGGAGAGCCGCGAGATCAAGCGGCTCGGCGCCAACCGGACCACGCCGCTGGATCTGCGCGTCGTCGCCGCGACCCACCGCGACCTCGCCGAGGAGGTGCGTGCCGGCCGATTCCGCGAGGATCTGTTCTACCGGCTCGCCGTGGTGCGCGTGCGCCTGCCGGCCTTGCGCGAGCGTCGCGAGGACATCCCGCTGCTCGCCAAGGAGATCGCGCGTAAGGTCCGCCCCGACGCCGATCCGGCATCCTGGCTCGGCGACGGGGTGATCGCGATGCTGTTGGGCCACCACTGGCCCGGCAACGTCCGCGAGCTGCGCAACGTGATCGAACGCCTCGCGGCGCTGCCCGACATGGCGCTCGCGATGGACAGCCCCTCGGGCGCCGTCCCTTCCGTGTCGGCGCTCTCCGAGCTTTGCTACCACGACGCCAAGACGCGCGTTCTCGAGGCGTTCGAGCGCGCCTACCTCTCCGCGTTGCTCGCGCGTGAGGGCGGCGTGGTCGCACGCGCGGCGGATCGGGCAGGCGTGCCTCGCCAGACGCTCCATCGCTTGATCCGTAAACACGGCCTGCGCGCCGAGGGCGAGCAGGCAGAATCGCGGTGACGCCCCCAAGCCCCGCCGCGGCTGGCGCGCGCACCTCGAAGCCGCCTACGACCCCGACCAAGCTCGGGCCTTACGACATCGTGGGCCGCATCGGGGCCGGCGGCATGGCCGAGGTGCTGCTCGGCCGGCGCGCGGGGCCGGGCGGGTTCGCCAAGCCGGTCGCCGTCAAGCGCCTGCTCCCGGAGGTGGCGCGGGACGAGGACTTGCGCGCGATGTTCGTCGAGGAAGCGCGGCTGCAGGCCGGCCTCTCGCACCGCAACCTCGTGCAGGTGTTCGACTTCGGCGAGGACGCCGGCGAGCGTTTCCTGGTGATGGAGTACGTCGAGGGCACGGACCTCGCCGCGCTGATCGGCCGGAACCGGCGCGTGGCGCCGCCGCTCGCGCTCTTGGTCGCCGCCGAGATCGCCGAGGGGCTCGACTATCTCCACGCCCGCGGCATCGTCCACCGCGACGTGTCTCCCGGAAACGTCTATCTGTCGCGGGCCGGCGAGGTGAAGCTGGGCGACTTCGGCATCGCGAAGGGACGCGCCCAGGCGCTGCGAACCGAGCGCGGGCGTCTCAAGGGTAAGCTCGCCTACCTGGCGCCCGAGCAGGCGCGTGGCGACGCGGTGGACGCGCGCGCGGACCTGTACGCGCTGGGCCTGATCCTGTTCGAGATGCTCTCGGGCGAGCGCTACCTTCAGGGCGAAGGCGAGGCCGACGTGCTGCGCGCCGCGATGGAGCCGGTCCCGCGGCCCGCGGGCGCCGGTGACGCCGCCGATGCCGTGGTGGCCCGCCTCCTCGAGCCCCGACGCGAAGACCGGCCATCATCGGCCAGGCTGGCGGCGCAGGCGATCCGAGGGGCGCAAGCGGCGCTCGGCTCTGCCCCGGGATCGGCCGCGCTCGCGGCGCTCGTCGAAGGCGTGGCCCCTCCGCGCGATCTCGCCGCGCCCCCGCTTTTGCGTCAGGTAACCGAACGGCTCCGGCCAAGATCCCGACGCGGGTGGGCATGGCTCGGCGGGGGATCGACGTTGCTGGCGGTCGTGGCCTGGATCGCGCTTCGTCCCGCCGCCCCCGCGCCCACGACTCCCGCGGCGGAGCCGGCCCGCGCTCCTGGCCATCCGCCGGCGGCCGTTTCGCCGCCCGCAGCGCCAGTTCCCGTGCCGAACGCACCCAAGCCGGCCCGCCCCGTGCGCCGCGCCGCACCCGCCGCGCCGCCGTCGCCCGCGCCCACAGTGGCCGAGCCTCCGGTAGCCTTGCCTCCGCCGTCGGCGCCTCCGCCGGTTCCCGCTCCCGAGCCCGCCCCCGATCGCGCCGCGATCGAGCGCCGACTCGCCACGCTCGGCACGCGCCTACAGAACGCGAACCTCGAATCGACCCGACGGGACGAGGCGAGGCGCCTCGCGCAGCAAGCACTCGACTCCACGATCGAGCAGCGCTATTCCGAAGCCGCCCGCAAGCTCGACGCCCTCGAGGCGCTGCTAGACCACGCCGGCGCCGCCGGTCGGAAGCGTTGATCCCATCGCGCTATCGGTCGGCGACGTTGTCCGCCATGGGCTGTTCGAGATCATCTATTCTCCCATCCGTGTCAGGGGCACGTGACAAGTAGGATGGGCCCAGCGACCCGGACCTTGGGTGCGGCGAGCCAACGACGGGTGCGGCGAGCCAGCGACCTGAACCGGCGGAGTTTCGGATGAGCAGGCTCGAGGATCTCAAACCCGGCGCGGCCGTCCGCGGAGTCCTGCCGGATGCCCTGGCGACGGTGGTGGGCGCGCAGTGGTTCGGCTCCGAAGCTCTGGAGTTGACCTACAAGACGCCCGCCGGGAAGGTGGCCAACGAGCTGCTCTATCGCCACGACGAGGCCCGTCTCGAAGTCGTCGAGCAGGGCCGACCGTGGGATTTCGATGGCGACGGCGGCCGGTTTCGGCTGGTCTCCGAAGCCCATCGCATCCGGCTCGCGCACCTCTTCGACCCGGTGTTGGCGGTCCACACGTCGCTGGTTGATCCCCTGCCTCACCAGATTGCCGCCGTCTACGAGGCGATGCTGCCGCGCCAGCCGCTGCGCTTCCTTCTGGCCGACGACCCCGGCGCGGGCAAGACCATCATGGCCGGCCTCCTCATCAAGGAGCTGATCGCCCGCGGCGACCTGCAACGGTGTCTTATCGTCTGCCCGGGGAGTCTCGCCGAGCAGTGGCAGGGCGAGCTCTACCGCCGCTTCCATCTGCCTTTCGAGATCCTCACCAACGACAAGCTTGAGGCGGCGCGGACGGGCAACTGGTTTCTCGAAACCAACCTGATCATCGCTCGACTCGACAAGCTGTCGCGCAACGAGGACGTGCAGGACAAGCTCAAGGTGCCCGACTGCCGCTGGGACCTGATCGTCTGCGACGAGGCGCACAAGATGTCGGCGACGTTCTTCGGCGGCGAGATCAGCTACACCAAGCGCTACAAGCTCGGCCAGCTCCTCTCGACGCTCACGCGCCATTTCCTCTTGATGACGGCCACGCCGCACAACGGCAAGGAGGAGGACTTCCAGCTCTTCATGGCCCTGCTCGACGGCGACCGCTTCGAGGGTCGCTTCCGCGATGGCGTTCATGTCGCCGACGTGTCCGACCTCATGCGCCGCATGGTCAAGGAGGGTCTGCTCAAGTTCGACGCGACGCCGCTGTTTCCCGAGCGCATCGCCTACACGGTTCCCTACAAGCTGTCCGATGCGGAGGCCCAGCTCTACGGGGCGGTCACCGCCTACGTTCGCGACGAGTTCAACCGCGCCGAGGCGTTGCAGAACGACAAGCGCGCGGGCACGGTGGGTTTTGCGCTCACCATCCTGCAACGCCGGCTGGCGTCGTCGCCCGAGGCCATCTATCAGTCGTTGCACCGACGCCGAGAGCGCCTGGAGAGCCGCCAGCGCGAGTTGGAGTTGCTGCAACGCGGCGGCGACGTCGCGCCCCAGAACTCCCCGATGCCGCTCGCGCTCGACGCCGAGGACGTCGAGGATCTGGAAGACGCCCCCGACGACGAGGTGCAGGCGGCCGAGGAGCAGGTTCTCGACCGGGCCACGGCGGCACGCACGATTGTCGAACTCAAGGCGGAGATCGAAACGCTCAAGCGGCTGGAGGCGCTCGCCCTCGCGGTTCGGCGCAGCGGCGAGGACCGGAAGTGGCGCGAGCTGGCGAGCCTGCTCGGCGAGATCTTCACGCCGGCGGCGATCGCCAACCGAGCCGCCGACCGCGACGCCGCGCCGTACGGATCCGGGCCGATCCCGTCGCCCATGGCGTCGCCGCGCCAGAAGCTCGTCCTCTTCACGGAGCACCGCGACACACTGAACTACCTCCAGGGCCGCATCACGACGCTGCTGGGCCGGCCCAATGCCGTGGCCGTCATCCATGGCGGCCTGGGCCGCGTAGAGCGGGCGAAGGCCGAGGAGTCGTTCAAGCACGACCCGGAGGTGCAGGTGCTGCTCGCGACCGACGCGGCCGGCGAGGGCATCAACCTCCAGCGCGCCCACCTGATGGTGAACTATGACCTGCCGTGGAACCCCAACCGCATCGAGCAGCGCTTCGGGCGCATCCACCGCATCGGCCAGACGGAGGTCTGCCATCTCTGGAACCTGGTGGCGGACGAGACGCGCGAGGGCGACGTCTACCGCACGCTGCTGGAAAAACTCGAGGAGGCCCGCCAGGCGCTGGGCGGCCAGGTGTTCGACGTGCTCGGCAGGGTCCAGTTCGAGGGTCACGCGCTGCGGGATCTCTTGATCCAGGCGATTCGCTACGGCGAGCAGCCCGAGGTGCGCGCCCGGCTGACGAGCGTCGTGGCCAGCGCGTTCGACCGGACGCACCTCCAGGACCTCCTCGAGGAGCGCGCGCTGGCGCACGACGCGATGGACGCGAGCCGGATCCACCGCATCCGCGAGGACATGGAGCGGGCGGAAGCGCGGCGGCTCCAGCCCCACTACATCGAGTCGTTCTTTCTGGAGGCGTTCCAGCAACTGGGAGGCACCGCCAAGCAGCGCGAGCCCCGCCGCTACGAGATCACGCACGTGCCCGCGCCGGTGCGCAATCGCGACCGCCTCATCGGCATCGGCGAAGCGGTGCTACCCCGCTACGAGCGCATCGCCTTCGACAAACCGCTGGTCGCGCCGCAGGGCCAGCCGCTCGCGGCGTTCGTCTGCCCCGGCCATCCCCTGCTGGACGCCACCATCGACCTCACGCTGGAGCGCGACCGCGACCTGCTCCGGCGGGGCGCGGTCCTGGTGGACGAACGCGATCCGGGCACGGATCCTAGGGTGGTCTTCTACCTGGAGCACGGCATCCAGGACGCGAGCATGACCCGTTCGGGCGAGAGGCGCGTCGTCTCCAAGCGAATGCTCTACGTCGAGATCGATCCGGCGGGACGCGCCCGGCACCTGCAGTACGCTCCCTACCTCGACTCCCGCCCGATCGCCGCCGGCGAGCCCGGCGTCGAAGCGATCCTCGCGCGCCGGGAGTGCGCCTGGATCAGCCGCGAGCTGGAGCACAAGGCGCAAGCGCACGCGATCGAGCACGTCGTGCCCGAGCACCTCGCCGAAGTCCGCGGACGGAAGATCGAGCTTCTCGCCAAGATGGAAGCTGCCGTCAAGGACCGGCTCACCAAGGAGATCACCTACTGGGATCACCGCGCCGAGCAGCTCAAGCTCGCGGAGCAGGCCGGGAAACCCAACGCGCGGCTCAATTCGGGCGAGGCTCGCAAGCGCGCCGACGGTCTGCAGGGCCGGCTCGAGAAGCGGATGCAGGATCTGAGACTCGAACGGCAGATATCCCCGCTGCCCCCCGTCATCCTGGGCGGCTTCCTCGTCGTCCCCGCCGGACTGCTCGCGCAGATGAGCGGCCGCCCGATCGCGACGCCGGCAACCGCTCCCGACACGCAGGCCGCCGCCGCCAGGGCGCGCGCGATCGTCATGGAGGTCGAGCGCAAGCTCGGCTTCGATCCGACCGACCGCGAGTTGGAAAAGCTCGGCTACGACATCGAGAGCCGCGTCCCCGACACCGGCAAGCTGCGCTTCATCGAGGTCAAGGGCCGTATCACCGGCGCCGCCACGATCACCGTCACCAAGAACGAGATCCTGTACTCGCTCAACAAGCCCGACGACTTCATCCTGGCCATCGTCGAGTTCCTCGACGGCGACTCGCACCGCACCCACTACGTCCGCCAACCCTTCCACCGCGAGCCCGACTTCGGCGTCACCAGCGTGAACTACGACTTCGCGGAGCTGCTCGCCAAAGCGGAGGTGCCCCGGTGACATCGATGCCTTCGTACACGGTCCAGGAACTGGAAGGGATGCTGACCGGCCCCGAGTCGGATCTCGTGGAGCGAAAGGAATCCATGGCAGGCGATGCGCCCACGAAGATCCGGGAGGCCGTGTGTGCGTTCGCGAACGACCTGCCCGACCACCGTCGACCGGGCGTCGTGCTGGTCGGCGCCAAGGACGACGGCACGCCCTCAGGCATCGCGATTGGGGACAGACCGCTGCTGCAGCTTGCCGACATCAAGTCGGACGGGAACATCGTTCCGCCACCCACGATGACCGTCGCCCGGCTGACGCTTCGGGGCGCCGAGATGGCCGTCGTGACGGTGCAGCCATCTGACTCGCCCCCGGTGCGTTTTCGCGGGCGTATCCACGTCCGCATCGGACCCCGCCGAGGGATCGCGTCGGCGCAGGACGAACGAATCCTGAACGAGAAACGCCGCCATGGCGACCGGCCGTTCGACATCCACGCCCTCCGTTCGGCGTCGCTGCCCGACCTGGATCGGCGACGTTTCGAAGACGAGTACCTGCCCGCGGCATTTGCGGACGAGGTCCTGGCGGCCAACGATCGCAGCTACGAACAGCGCCTCGCCGCGACCAAGATGGTTGCGAACGCGGACGAACCGACGCCCACGGTACTCGGCATCCTTGTGCTCGGCACGCGGACGCGCGACTTCGTCCCCGGCGCGTACGTTCAGTTCCTGCGCATCGCCGGGCAGGATCTCGCCGGCCCGATTGTCGATGAGCAGTCCATCGACGGTCCGGTGGCGGACGTGTTGCGGCGAATCGACGAGAAGTTGGCGGCACACAACCGTACGGAAGTCGACATCACGGG